>Ga0070734_10002013_pt1 | contig 26655 bp, 25 predicted proteins | sample Coa_R1_8_FD_66444 | JGI IMG/M metagenome (GOLD analysis project Ga0070734, IMG submission 66444) | Surface soil microbial communities from Centralia Pennsylvania, which are recovering from an underground coalmine fire - Coalmine... | ecosystem: Environmental > Terrestrial > Soil > Unclassified ... | reverse complement strand
TACCAGCAGGAAAAGAAAGAGCGCGAAGCCAAGAAGCACCAGAAGACGATTACCGTAAAAGAGGTCAAGTTCCGCATCAATGTGGACGACCACGATTACGAGACGAAGAAGAACCATGTGCTGCGTTTTCTGGACGAGGGCGACAAGGTTAAGGCAACGATTTTCTTCCGCGGACGCGAGATGACGCGCACCGGCCTGGGACGACAGATTCTGGAGCGGCTGATCAAGGACGTGGAGCCACACAGTATTGTGGAGTTCCGTCCGCGGCAGGAAGGCAATACGCTGCACGCGATCCTGGCTCCGAAGAAGTCGGACAAGGAACGCGAGAAGGAAAAAGAAAAGGAAAGAAAGCAGAAAGCCGCGGCGCAGAGTGCGTCAAGCCCGATCCCGCCTCCGGCGCAGGTAGCCAAGCCCGCGTCGTAAGCGGGCAGCAACAGCAGATTCCTCCCCTTCGGCTTCGCTCAGGGTCGGAATCACAAACTTCGGTACGGGTGGCCATCGGACATCTGAAAGCAACACGAAATAACTGACAGCTGATGGCTGAAAGCCGACGGCTGCTAAGGATTTTTATGCCGAAACTGAAAACACACAAAGGCGCCGCGAAGCGCTTCAAGAAGACGGCGACAGGAAAGGTGAAGCGGGGACATGCGAAACTGCGTCACATCCTGACGTCCAAGGAAACCAAAACCAAGCGGAAGATGCGCAAGTCTGGCTTGGTGAGCGATGGAGATCTCCGCAAAGTGCTGCGGATGATTCCGTACCAGTGAGGAATGCAGTGGTCAGTGATTAGTGGCCATTGGTCAGAACACCTTGTTTGCTGACCGCTAGCCACTGATCACTGGTCACTGATCGGCGTGTGAAGAGGCTATCGATCGCTGAAGCGATCGTCCTTACCTCCAGCCGCCATAAACAGAAAGCAAAAAGGAGAACACCATGCCTCGTGTAAAGCGCGGAACCAAACGCCGCCAGAAACGCAAAAAGATATTAGACCGCGCAAGCGGATACTTCCTTACTAAATCGAAGCTGTACCGTTCAGCGAAAGAGTCGGTCGAGCGCGGCCTGAAGTTTGCCTACGCCGGGCGCAAACAGCGCAAGCGGCAGTTCCGCTCGCTGTGGATTGTGCGCATCGGCGCCGCCGCCAAGCTGAACGGACTGAGCTACAACCAGTTCATCCATGGCCTGAAGGTTGCTGGCGTCGAACTGGATCGCAAAATTCTGGCGGATCTGGCCGTGAATGATCCGGCGGGATTTGCGGGGCTGGCGTCGCAGGCCAAGACGGCGCTGGCGTAGCACAGCGGTCAGCTCTCAGCGGAATCGGGAAGGGCACGGCTTCAGCCGTGCCGCCCAAACGCTTCACATATAATCTGTCATTCCGAGCGGAGCGAGGAATCTGCTATCGCAGAGGTGTCGGCTCGTGATTGGAACTCCCTGCTGAGCCTGAAGCTATGTGTAACTGATAGGGATCCTTCGACTGCGTAAACCGATTCGCTTCGCGACTCGCTTTACTTCGCTCAGGATGACATTGGTTGGTTGCGTGATGGCATACACCGTTCCCAAACTGGACGACTACTCGGCGGCAGCGTTGGAGAAAGCTGCAGGCGAGTGCGTTGCTGCGTGCCAGGCCGAGTCTGCCGATGTTCGGAATGACACCGATCTTAAGGCGTTTCGCGATCGTTGGATGGCGCGGAAGAACGGCATTCTGACGCAGATCAACGATCTGTGGCTCAAGGGTGCGCCGAAAGAAGCCAAGCGCGACGCAGGAATGCGCGTGAACGAGTTGAAAGCGCGCATCACGGAACTGGTTGAGGCTGCGCACGTCTCTGGTGGAGATTCGCTGGAGAGCGAGTGCGTCGATATTACGCTTCCCGGTGTACGCCGTCCCATTGGCGCCGAGCATCCCGTCATCAAGACTCGCAACGAGATCGTCTCTGTTTTCCAGAGGCTCGGTTACTCCGTTGCCGATGGGCCCGTGGTTGAGACCGACTACTACAACTTCGAGGCGCTGAACTTTCCTCCGAATCATCCGGCACGGGATACGCAGGATACGTTGTTCATCGCGGGACAGCAGTCTAAGCCGCAGCGCGAGCGGTTGCTGCTGCGCACGCACACTTCTCCGGTGCAGATTCGCACAATGGAGAAAATGCGTCCGCCGATTCGCATCGTGATTCCCGGGACGGTGCATCGCAACGACCCTCCCGATGCGAGCCATTCGCCGATGTTTCATCAGATCGAGGGGCTTGCGGTGGATACGAACATCACCTTCGGTGATCTGAAGGGCACGCTCGATCACGCGATGAAGGCGCTGTTCGGGTCGTCGGTGAAGACACACTTCCGGCCGTCTTTCTTTCCGTTCACCGAGCCGAGCGCGGAGTTGTATGTCACGTGCTTCATCTGCGGTGGAAGTGGGAAGCGTGGCGCGGACCCGTGCCGTCCGTGCAAGCAGACGGGGTGGATTGAAGTGCTTGGTTGCGGCATGGTCGATCCCAATGTATTCGAGTTTGTGAAGGACAACGGGTACGATCCGAAGAAGGTTTCGGGATTCGCTTTCGGGATGGGTGTGGACCGGTTGGCCCTGTTGAAGTACGGCGTGGATGATTTGCAGTATTTCTTTCAGGGGGATGTGCGGTTCTTGGAGCAGTGGTCGTAAGGGGCGTGTCATCCTGAGCGGAGTGAGAAGCTCTCTCTCTCTGGGAAACTCCTGGACGTGCTGGCGGGACTGGCAAGATGAAAGGGATCCTTCGACTGCGGTTCTGCTTCGCTTTGGCGAAGCAGAATCCTCGCTCAGGATGACAGAACGTTTGGAATGAAACTCTCTTCACATTGGATTCGTGATTACGTCGATCTCACGGTCGACGATCGTCGGCTTGCCGAGGATTTGACCGACGTCGGGCTTGGCGTCGAGGGCATCGAGGGTCAGGGCGCAGATACCGTCTTCGAGATGGAGATCGGAACGAACCGTCCGGACGCGATGAATCACTACGGCGTGGCGCGGGAGGCGGCGGCGATTTATGATCTGCCGCTCAAACAGCTCTCAGCTCTCAGCCGTCAGCCGTCAGCCAAAACCAATGGCGCATTCCCTATTACGGTGGAGGAACCGTCGCTGTGTCCTCGGTTCTCTGCTCAGGTGATTCGCAATACTCATATCAAGGCTTCACCGGAGAAGGTTGCGCGGCGGTTGCAGTTGCTGGATCAGCGGCCGATTTCGAATGCAGTCGATGCGACGAATTATGTGTTGTGGCAGATCGGGAAGCCGACACACGTCTTCGACATGGATTTGCTTGAGGGGGGGCGGATCATTGTGCGCAAGGCGCGCTCCGGTGAGACGCTCAAGACTCTCGATGGCGTCGAGCGCAAGCTGACCTCAGAAGATCTTGTGGTGTGCGATGCCAAAAAGCCAGTCGGGCTCGCCGGAGTCATGGGTGGATACGACACCATGATCACCGAAAAGACCAGGAATGTTCTGATTGAATCTGCATGGTGGGATCCATGGATTGTGCGCAAGATGTCGCGGCGGCATGCGCTGCATACGGATGCGTCGCATCGTTTCGAGCGCGGAGCTGATTTCGAATCAACCGTGCTCTCGTGCGACCTGGTGGCGCAGATGATTCTGGAGTCGGGCGGCGGGGAACTGGTTGGAGATGTGGTCGATGTCGTCTCGAAGAAGATGGATCAGGCTCCGGTGGTGCTGCATGTGAGTGAGGTGCGGCGGATTCTGGGGTCGAACTTAGATCCGGGGCTCATCTTCAGTTTGCTGAAGCGGTTGGGATTCACCTTGATTCCCGAAGGTCAGGCTGATGCGCAGTTTCGCGTGCACATTCCGAGCTGGCGGCTGGATGTGGAGCGCGAGATCGATGTGATCGAAGAGATCGCGCGGGTGCATGGATACAACAAATTCCCGAATACTCTGCCCGCGTATAGCGGTGCCGTTGTCGAGTTGCCGCATGCCCCGATCGATGCGAAGTTGCGCCAGCGCGCTCTGGCTCTTGGGTATAACGAGGCGATCTCGCTGACATTCATCTCGCATGCGGATGCGGAGGGGTTCTCCGCTGGAACGAAGGTGCTGGAGTTGGAGAATCCTTTGAACGAGGAAGCCTCCGTAATGAGGACTTCGCTTGTGCCGGGCATGCTCGACATGCTTGCGTGGAACCTGAATCGCGACGTATCGGATGCGCGACTGTTTGAGATTGGTGGCCTGTACGAAATGTTAAACGGCGAGCGCGCCGAGCCCCGGCGGGCATGTCTCGGTGCGACGGCGGATGCGGTGCGTGGTGCCCTACCCATGAGTGGATCTCTCGATGTGAGCAAGGGAGCGCAGGCGGCTGCCGCCGAAGCGTTTCGCGGCTTCAAAGGCGACATGGATAGTCTGCTGGCGGCTTTCGATGGAGAGGTTCGATATGAACCCGGTGCGAGCGGATACTACCACCCTGGGCGATCCGCGCGTGTGCTGATTGACGGTGTGGTTGTGGCGGAGTTTGGGCAGATCCATCCGGAAGTGGCGGCTGCGCGCAAATTGCGGCAGGATGTTTTCGTCGCCGAGATCGATCTGGAGCAGCTGTACGGCTTCGGGTTGCGCGCAGTTAGGTTCAGGCCGCTCGGGAAGTATCCGGCGGTGGAGAGAGATTTCTCGTTTGTGTTCGACGACAAAGTGTCCTTCGCGGAGATCCAGGGGGCCGTGGCCGATTTGGGCGTTGCCGAGTTGCGGGATTTCCGGCCAGTGGAGATTTTCCGCGGTGGGTCGATTGCTGCCGGGAAGTATTCGGTGCTGCTACGAGTGAGGTTCCAGGCTAAGGACCGGACTCTGCGCGATGATGAGTTGAGTGAATGGTCGGGGAAGATTGTGGCGGTGCTGACGAAGTTGGGTGGAACGCAAAGAGCGTAGAACGGGACGCCTCGTTCCCTCTGAAGAACTCGTCATATCTGAAAAATCAAAATCCCCACTTCTCCCAAAAGCCGGGAGAAATGGGGCACCCATCGCTCGGCATGTACGAATTCGTCGCCCGCGGCGGTTTTCTTGAGGTAGGGATGCTTCGACTCTGCCGGAGTTACGCTTCGCTGCACTCCGGCTGCGCTCAGCACGACATTGCTCTAGGTTGGTGACACACAAGAACGGGTCACACCTTTTCTAAACGCTCTAGGCTTTTACGAGAATCGTCGCATTCAGCTCTTTGACTGAGCGGAAGCCGCTTAGGCCCATTGTGATGTCGAGGTCCGCGAGGAAATTCTGAACTACATCGCGGACTCCTTGTTCTCCGGCAACTGCTAGTCCCCAGAGATAGAGACGTCCGAGCAGAACTGCGTTCGCTCCGAGGGCCAAGGCTTTGATCGCGTCTGCACCGTGGCGGATGCCGCTGTCGAAGAGAATCGGAATCTTGTCGCGAATTGCGTCGACGACGGGAGCCAGTGCATCGAGCGCCGCAATTGCTCCGTCGACCTGGCGGCCTCCGTGGTTGGAGACGATGACGGCGTCGGCACCGTGATCGATTGCGAGCCGGGCGTCGTCGGGATGAAGAATGCCTTTGAGCACGATCGGCAAGCGCGTCTGTCCGCGAAGCCAGGCCAGATCCTTCCATGTGAGAGCGGTGTTCGAATAGAGCGTTGCCCAGAGTCGAATCGCCGCAGCGGGATCATCCTGCGGCGGCTTTTCCAATCGAGAGCAAAACACAGGATCGGTGAAGTAGTTGGCGAGTCCGTCGCCGAGAAGAAATGGAAGGTATGGATGCTGCAGATCGCGTTCGCGCCATCCCAGCATAGCCGTATCGAGAGTTACGACTAACGCGCTGAAGCCGGACTTTTCGGCACGTTGAAGGAAGCTTGCCGTCAGTTCGTGATCCTTCCCCCAGTAGAGCTGAAACCAGCGCTGGGCCGAACCCATGGACTGCGCAACCTCTTCGATGGGCCGAGACGAGACTGTGCTCAGGACAAGTGGGATGCCCAACGACGCAGCTGCGCGAGAGGAGGCGAGTTCGGCGTCCGGGTGAATGATGCTTTGGACCCCGATGGGGCCAAGCAAGACGGGAACCGGTAGTTTCTGGCCAAGTACCTCGACTGAAAGGTCCCGCTGAGAGACATCGCGCAGCATTCTCGGGACGATGCGCCAGTGGTCAAAAGCCTCGAGGTTGGCGTGAGCGGTACGCTCGCCGGATGCGCTTCCAGCGATGTAGTCGTAGGCTTGCGGTGTGAGGGTCTCGGCAGCTTTTTTCTCGAGTTGCGAAACCGGAATGGGAACGGAGAGTTTCTTTCCAGCTAAGCCAAGTTGATAGATTTCGAGTTGACGCTGCATGCCGAGGCTGGTGGCGGATGCATCCGGAATGGAATGCGGAGAGTTGGGCATAGTTTGGGCGGCAACATTATAGGGGTACGTGGGCTGCGGAGCGGGATAACTCGCCGTCGGGTGTGACAACGTCCCCTGTCTCAGAGATGTCTTACGTTGGCTTCAGCGCGCGTACCTTCGCCTTCAGCCTTTGCCGTTTACTGCCGATAGAAGTTACGTGGGAAATATCTCTTCGGGACTAAGTGTCGCGAAAGCGGGTGTGAGGGCGTCCGCCTCGTTGCGCTATGTGGCACGGCAGCCGATCTTCGATCGGGATGAGAAGGTGTTTGGATATGAGTTGCTATTCCGCAACGGAATTGAAAATTGTTTCAGCGGAGATACGGATGAGGCCTCTCGATCAACCCTGGACGGCTCGCTGCTTTTGGGCCTCGACGTGTTATGCGACGGCCGGCATGCGTTTGTGAACTGCACGCGCGACACGCTGATTAAGGGCCTGGTAACCCTGCTTCCGCCGAACCTGACGATTGTAGAGGTTCTGGAGACCGTTCCGGCCGATCCGGATGTACTTGCGGCTTGCCAGAAGCTCAAACAGCAGGGATACATGATAGCGCTGGATGATTATGTCGCCGGCGATGCGCGGGAGCCGTTGGCCAAGATTGCCGACATCATCAAGGTCGAAATGCAATTGACGACCGAAGAGGAGCGAGCGGATCTGATCAAACAATTTGCATCGCGCCACTGCCGAATGCTGGCGGAGAAAATCGAGACACACGCGGAGTTCTTGCGGGCGCGCGATCAAGGGTTTGTGTATTTTCAGGGCTATTTCTTCCGGCGGCCGGAGATGGTGAGCACACACGATATGCCGGCGCATCAGTTGCACTATCTCAGAATGCTGCAGGAGGTGTCCCGTCCGGACCTCGATCTCACCGAACTGGAAGAATTGATCAAGGCCGAGGCGTCGGTATGTTATCGACTGCTTCGCTACTTGAACTCGGCGATGTTCAGTTTCAGCCGCGAGATTCACTCTGTAAAACACGCGCTCTCTCTATTAGGGGAGCACGATGTGCGGCGGTGGGTGCGATTGGTTGCTGCGGTTGGCGCCGGGCGGGACAGGACAAGCGATCTGGTGCTGTCTGCGCTGGTACGCGCGGACGTTTCGGGGAATTGCTGGCGCCAAGCGTAGAGCATGGAGAGTCCGACTTATTCCTGCTCGGATTATTGTCTTTGATTGACGCAATGCTCGAGATGCCATAATGGAGTCGGTGCTGGAGAGGATCTCGCTCGATCACGAGACCAAGGCGGTGCTGTTGGGTAAACCAAGTGCGTTGCGTCCTGTGTATCAGTTGATGCTGGCGCATGAGAGTGGGGAATGGGAGGCGGCTGCCCAGCTGAGTGCCGGCCTGCACCTGGACACGGAGCAGGTTGCCGGGTACTACTGGCAGGCGGAGCAATGGGCCCGAGAGATTTCCGCAGGGGAGTAGGGCTCTCGCGGTCTGTTTTCTGTTGTGCATGGCCTACTGTGCAAAAAGCCGCCGGAACGGGCCTTGCGCTGCGGGACGAGGACGAGTACCATAAAGGTGTTCTCATTTAGGCATCGTTCCCGCGAGAGCCTTCTGCGCCAGCCATTCCGAGGCGGCGCCTTACGGATCCGATACACGGAAAATCGAAACTGATTAGTTTTTCATTCGCGAAGAGCAGTTCCTTTTAGAGGTGGGGTTCGTTCCATAGTGGTGTTCCGTCGCAGCCCGCACGGTGCAGAGACTCAGTGGAGTGTGTGAGCTAGCGGTGTGTCTTGCGCCGTGGGGTCTCGCTTCGTTGACATTTGAGATTTTGTAAAAGTTTGCAGTTTGTCTGCAACATTTGAGGGGACTATGAACGCAGGACCAGGAAAAAACTCCGGTGGCGGAGGAAGACGGCGGCGGCGAGGCCGTCGGCCACACAATCAGCGGGGTCATCGCCCAGGACCGGGCTTGAGCCGCGAGAACAAAGACGGCATTTATACGGCGCCGATGGATCACAGCTACCGGGCGGCGCTCGGGGGCAACAATAACGGCCATAAGGGCGGGCGCCCACGGCCGGGGTTCTCGACCCAATATCCGCAGCCCGAGCCGGAGCCGCTTCCTGCTAGCGAAGATGCGAGCTCGCGCATCTTCGCCTTTATTGAAGACCTTTTCTTCATGGCAAAGATTCAGGAGACGGCACGCAAGCTCAACGTCAAGGTTGAGTTTGTGAAGAGCGACAAGGACCTGATGGAAAAGATGCAGCAGAACGGCGAAGAGAAGCCATCGCTGATTATCTTCGATTTGAATAATGCGGGCGTGAAGCCGCTGACGCTGATCCCGAAGCTCAAGAGCAAGCTGAAGAAAGGGACGTCGATCATTGGATTTCTATCGCATGTGCAGGGCGACCTGAAGCAGAAGGCACATGAAGTCGGTTGCGACATGGTGCTGCCGCGATCGGCGTTCTCGCAGAATTTGCCGCAGTTGCTGCGGCGGCATGGTGCTCCGGAGGATGCGGAGCCAATGGTGCAGTAGCCAGGTTTGTTTTCACGATTGCGGGCGGGCGAAATGTCCGCCCTTTTTGCTTTTGGCGGGTCTAGAAGTTGGTTGGAGCAAACAAGCCCTATCGCTTGCAAAAATCGTTTCGAGCACAGCGAGGAATCCCTAGCCTCGGCCGTGTTTTAGAGTAGGGATGTTTCGACTCCACCGGAGTTCCGCTTCGCTGCACTCCGGCTCCGCTCAACATGACACTGCTCTGGTCGTTTTTCCTAAAGCCACTTTAGCCCGGGGGCCAAGTGAGCGGGCGTCCGCCGAGCAGGTGGACGTGCAGATGAAAGACCGACTGGCCAGCGCCCGGGCCTACGTTTAGTACGGTTCTGTACCCGTGCTCGATTTTGCGCTGGCGCGCGATCTGGGCGGCGGCGAGATGACAGCGTCCGATGATCTCGGCATCGGCGGCCTCCGCTTCTTTCAATCCGGCGAAATGACGCTTCGGAATGATCAGAATGTGCGTTGGAGCTTGCGGATTGATGTCTTCGAACGCGAAGACATGTTCATCTTCGTGGATTTTCTTGGACGGAATTTCGCCGCTGATGATGCGGCAAAAAAGGCAGTTCGAATCGGTCATAATTCACCTGCGGAAACCATAGCACTGGGATCGTACGCCTGTCAGGAGCGAGGCAATAGTCGAATGCTTCACTGCGGCCGCTATTCCAAGGTAGGGATGTTTCGACTCCACCGGAGTTCCGCTTCGCTGCACTCCGGCTGCGCTCAACATGACACCGCTCAGGAGGCGGAAGGTGAATACAGTGTTCCCAATCGCTCTAGTCAAGGCGGACCACGAAGACCGCGCCTTCGGGAGTGTTCGTTTCTGCCGCCAGCTTCTGGGCGCGCTCTTGATCGTCGTCGAGGACGCGTACGCGGATCCACCAATCGCCTGCGGGGCTGGCAAAGCGCAGCACCTTTGCTGTGTGATAGCGGCGCGTTAAGTGGTCGGCCAGCTTTGATGCCACTTTCTCATCGGGAAAGCCGCCGATCTGAACGGCCCATTTGCCGGGCGATCCGGGAAGCGCGGCGGACTCCATCAATTCGACTTTGACTTCGGCGGTGCCAGGTTGCCACACGTCGAGTTTGTGCGCGGCGGCGAGAGACAGATCGATGATGCGTCCGGGAATGAACGGACCGCGATCGGTGATGCGAACCAGAGCGGTGTGTCCGGTCTTGAGATTGGTGACGCGCGCGATCGAGCCCAGCGGATACGTGCGGTGGGCCGCCGTCATGGCGTGCATGTTATAGACCTCGCCATTCGATCCGCGGCGATTGTGGTAGGGAGGACCATACCAACTGGCGAAGCCGGTTTCCGTCGAGATCGGCCGGGCATCCAGCGGAATCGTCGGTTCGGCGAGGTCGGCTGCCTCTGCGGTCGCGGTTGGCGCTGCGCCTTCTGTGGTCGAAGGTTTCGCCGTGGGGGAATCTGAAGGCTCTGGAGCCGTCGCTTCCGGTGGTGGAGGCGGAGGCACGTCCACCCGAGCCTGCTTGGGATGGCTGCAGGCACTTAGAAACAGAATCGCGATCAGAACGATCAGAAGCATAGGCAGACTGACGAAGTGAGCGCCTAAATTCTGGGGGCCAACGACTGCCACTTCTACTTGGGCTGGTTCGGGTGCTGTTCCATGTAGTCGGCGAACTGCGCCAGCTTTTCTGATGCGGTGCGCAACGCGCGGGTTGAATGCGAACGCGCTGCGGGAACGACTTCGTCGTTCAGGTACTTGATAATCTCCGGGATTTCTTTCTCCAGACGCTCGACCGCATCGTTGATGGTTCGACTGATGCGCGCCGAAGCGTCTTCCACCTTGCGGTTGAAGTCGTTCATGCTGCCCCTCGTAATGACTAGGCGTGAAATCACTCACGCAGTAAAGCGGATGCCAGGCCCGCTTATTATTTCGTGCCCCGAGGGCCGGGTCAATGGCGGAAGTGGCTGATTGCCGTGGTTCCCGGCTGTACTGGAGGTTGCGCGGATGTGAGAGTTGCTGGGCGACGAACTTGACTGCGGTAGAATGCAAGACTTCGCCGATGAGTGCGCACCGAGCCGAGAATCACGAAGCCATCCGCACGCTGGTTTTTCGCCAGCAGTTGCTCGCGTGGTATGACACGAACGCGCGCGATCTGCCATGGAGGAAAGATCGCGATCCATACCGCGTATGGGTTTCAGAGATCATGCTGCAGCAGACGCGTGTGGCGGCGGTGATTGCGCACTATCACGAGTTTCTGCGGCGGTTTCCGACGGTGAAGAAGTTGGCTGCGGCCCGGGAAGCCTCGGTGCTGGCGGCATGGAGCGGGCTGGGATATTACCGGCGAGCTCGCATGCTGCACGCAGCCGCGAAAGTTGTGGCAGGCGAGCTCGGAGGGAAGTTTCCTGAAACAGCGGAAGGATGGCGCCAGTTGCCGGGGATTGGACGTTATACGGCAGCCGCGATTGCCAGCATTGCTTTCGGGGAACCGGTTGCGGTGGTCGATGGCAATGTCGAGCGCGTACTGCAGCGGATCTCCGGAGAGCAGATTGCTGGAGAGCGACTCTGGGAATCTGCCGAGAGCGATCTGGATCGCCGACGGCCGGGAGATTTCAATCAGGCCATGATGGAGTTGGGGGCGACGGTGTGTACGCCGCGAGCGCCCGTGTGTTTGACGTGTCCGGTGGTGGAGATGTGTTCGACTCGGGGCGAGTTGTTGGGAGGGCCGAAGGCCGTTCCGCAAAAGAAGCGCGAGGTCCATTACGCGTTCGCGTGCCGTGGAGACGACGTATTCCTGGTGCAACGGGCGCGGGATGAATCTCTGATGGCGGCGATGTGGGAACTGCCGGAGATCTCGCGGCCTAAGCGTCGAGCAGATCCTGACTTTATTCTTCGCCACTCGATTACGGTGACGGATTACTCAGTTCGTGTGTGGCGAGTTCCGGCTCCGGAGGCGTCGCGAGGGCAATGGATTGCGAGAGAGAAGTTGGGTCGAGTTGCTTTGACTGGCCTGGCCCGGAAAATTTTGCGGATGGCCGAGCTGGTTTGAAGGCATCGGTTGTGCCTGAACCTTTTAAAATCTTGCGGGTATTTTGTCTCATCTAAAGTCCTACAGGCGGGAAGACCTGATCGTGCTGGCCTCCATCCGAACAGGGACTCAAACTCGAACTTAGGGGATCGACCATGACAGCGCTGGCAACCGGAGTGAAGGCTCCGGAATTTGCATTGAAGACATCCGATGGCAAGCAGTTTTCTCTTGCGGACGAACTCGCGAACGGACCCATTGTCCTGGCATTTTTCAAGGTCTCATGTCCGACATGCCAGTATGCCTTTCCGTTTCTGGAGCGGCTAAATAAGGCCTACAAGGACAAGGACGTAAAACTGGTAGGTGTTTCGCAGAATGATGCGAAGGAGACGGCTGCGTTTGCCAAGGACTTCGGCGTGACATTTCCGATCCTGCTTGATGACACTCGGAAGTATCCGGTGTCGAACGCGTACGGATTGACCAATGTTCCGAGTGTCTTTTGGGTCGCGCAGGATGGGGAAATTGAAGTTTCGAGCGTGGGCTGGGTGAAGGCCGACTTTGAGCAGGTCAACCGGAAGATGGCGGATGCCGGGAAGATTGCTCCGGCGCAAGTATTCATGGCTGGGGAGGATGTGCGAGACTTCCGGGCTGGTTGAGGGTCCAAGAACTAGCCGCCGGTCTGGTGGCTTTCCTAAAAAACATCTCACCACAGGGGCACAGAGGGCCCACAGGGTCTCCCAGGAGGCCTTTTTCCCGATGGTGGGTGCACTCTCGTGTGGGGTAACGTCTAAATTCCCGCGCAACCACGGGCTATTTCCTCCTTTACAATTTAGTCAGAACTCTCAAATACAACCTTCCGGCGGACGCCGCTTCGTTGGGGAAGAGCTTAACCATGCAGCGAATGGCTAGATTTGTCTCGGTGTGTCTAATTGTGTGCGCGGGCCTGTTGGTGTGGGCCGATGGCGGAGCGGGCGGGGGTGGGTCAAAGGCTCCTTCTGTCCGGCTGCCGGGGACCGCCTTTGCGGCGCTGGAGACGATCAATCCGGAACACATTCGCTGGCATGTGCGCTATCTCTCTCACGATTTGTTGGAAGGGCGCGGTACGGGGCAGCGCGGCGGCGACCTGGCGGCTGAGTACATCGCGACACAATTTGCCGAGTACGGACTGAAGCCTGCCGGAGATCACGGCACCTACATGCAACGCGTACCGCTGGTCGGAATCACGACTCTGCCGGAAACTCGGTTCTCGCTGATTCCCAAGCAGGGCGAGACCATGAATCTGAAGCCACTGGATGAGTACGTTGCCTACGATCAGACGCAGCAGGCTGAGTCGGACATCGATGCGGATGTGGTGTTCGTCGGATACGGCATCGAGGCTCCCGAGTACAACTGGGACGACTACAAAGGCGTGGATGTGCGAGGGAAAGTCTTGCTGATGCTGGTGAATGAGCCGCCCTCAGATGATCCGAAATTCTTCAAAGGCAAGGCGCTGACCTACTACGGGCGCTGGACCTACAAGTACGAAGAAGGCCTGCGCAAGGGCGCCGTGGGAGTGCTGCTCATTCATCAGTCGCAGATGGCGAGCTATCCGTGGGAAGTGGTGCGGAATTCGAATTCTGGCGAGAAGTCGTTTTTGAAAGCGGAGGGGTCGGCGCTGAAGGTGGCGTCGTGGATTCATCTGGATGTGGCGACACGCCTGGCGGCGGCCTCTGGAATGAATCTCGACAAGATGATGACGGCGGCGCAGTCGCGTGATTTTCGTCCGGTGAATCTGGGTGCGCGGCTGAAGGCGCACATGGTCAGCAAGGTGCGGAATTTCGAATCGAACAACGTGCTGGCGGTGCTGCCCGGCAATGATAAGCGTGTGTCCGATGAAGCGGTGATGTATACGGCGCACTACGATCACTTTGGCATTCGTCCTGACATGCCGGGGGACAACATTTTCAATGGCGCCGACGACAACGCCACCGGTTGTGGCATTCTGCTGGAAATTGCGCGAGCCTTCGGAACTTCGGCAGCCAAGCCTCATCGATCAATCTTGTTCGCGGCTGTTACGGCCGAGGAACAGGGATTGCTGGGGTCAGAGTATCTGGGAAAACATCCTCCTTTCTCGACGGGGAAGATTTCACTCGATCTCAATTACGACGACGTGAAGCCGCTCGGAGCGCCTGAAGAAGTGCAGGTGGCCGGGGCGGAGCGGACAACTTTCTATCCGGCGGTCGAGGCGATGGCGAAGGATTTCCGGCTCACGATCCGTCCGGATGCGCGGCCGGAGGCGGGACATTTCTACCGCTCAGATCACTTCAGCCTGGCGCGCGTGGGCATTCCTTCGTTCTCAATTAATGAAGGTACGAAGTTCAAGGGTCATCCGGATTCCTGGGGCGTCGAGCAGGAACGCGAGTACGTGGAGAAGCATTATCACCAGCCGAGCGATGAGTACCGTCCAGATATGGATTTCGTGGGTGACGCGGCGATGGCGCGGTTCGGGTTTGCTCTGGGGTGGGAGGCCGCGAGCCTGAGCAAGTTGATCGGCTGGCAGAAGGGCGATGAGTTCGAAGCGACCCGGGTGGAGAGCCAGCAGTAAGACCAGCTCATTCTATATTTTCATTCATTCCACACCACTTACTGGGGCAGTAACCTAGGTAACTTTCGCCGTCCGTCCCATCCTGCTAGCCTCGTATTTAGTTTTGTAATCAGCAACTTCCGAACCGAATCCTGCCAAGGATGCCGAGAATTCCCATCTTTCGTCTCGGAGGGTCGTCGGACAAACCGGCGCTGCCGAATCTGTCTGCCTCGACGCCATACGTTGCGCTCGAAGGCTTGATGGTCGGCGTCGATAATCTCCGTCATGACGTCGTGCTTAGCCCGCGTTTTGTTGAATTGGCGCGCGCGCAGGTCGCGCGGTTGATCGCGCGGCATGGCGAGCTCGAAGGATTGCTCGGGGCGGAAGCTCCACAATCGACGTCGCAAGCTCCGTCATGGCTGCGAGCGCAGGCGGGAAAGCCGGCGAAACCGAAGTTGGATCCGAGCGGGTGGAAGGCAGCCCTGACCGAGTTACAGGTAGGATCGCTGAACCGGGCAAAAAAGGAATTCAAGCTCTCGGTGGATCTGCTGGCGCGGTTGGCGGTGACCAAGTTCCTGCGCGCCGAGATGAATCATCAATTCGCGCAGGTGGTGGAACGTTGCCGCGTGCTGCTGAAAAACTACGACAACAATCGCGCGCAAAAGGCGCATGAATACCGCGAGAAGATGGCGGTATTTCAGGTGCGGAAGAAGATAATCTTGCGCAAGGTGGGGCAGGAGATTTTCGAGACGCTACGCGAGGTGGAGAAAAGCACGCTGGCGCGTACGCGGCGGTCGCTATTTGGCGAGGAGACCAGCGGAGGAAGTTATTTCACCTATCCGCTATTCATGAACCGGTTGTTGTTTTCTGAGGATGGCCGCGACGATTATCTCTGTGCCGAGCACTACGTGATGCTAGGCAACTGGGATCGCGATCCCGACCGCTATGGACGCATGCGGGAAATCGGTTCCGGATTCTTGCGATCGCTCTACGGAGAAGGAACCACTGCCGAGACGATCGATTCCTGGATGAACGTTCCCGACAATGCCCGCGAATTAGTCGGCACGGGCACCCCGGAAGATTCCGACGACGGGGAGGCTCAGGAGGAGCGTCTGGGCCGCTGGGTGCGCCTGCTCGAAGACGAGCGGGTGATGGAAAACGTGATTGCCTCGTACCATGTCGTGCCGCTGCTCAGCGAGTACGCGCCGCGCATCAACCCGCAGCAGCTGAAGAACGCCCTCATCGACCGCACGGATTGCGACCGCGTCGAGCGCATGATTCAGGAAGGTGGCAAGGGTTCGCCGAACAGCTTGTATGCGGCAGTGGCGAAGGTCGCGAGCTGCCGGGGTTCCGAGCGTGCCAAAGTTGCCGCTCGATTCTTGGCTGACTTCTTTCACTATCATCGAGATTTGCGGCGGCTAGAGACGATCAACGCGGCGCTCGACACGGTGAACCTGGTCGGCAATGAGAGATTGCAGGAGCTCTCGCGCGTCAATGGCACGCTCTATGAGTTTCTGCTTCCGGAAGAACAAGGCGAGACGAGTTCCGACCGCGTGCTCCGCCACGTGGTTCTCAAGGCTGATGTTCGCGACTCGACGCGCCTGACGCGAACGATGATGGAGAAGGGGTTGAACCCGGCTTCATACTTCAGCCTGAACTTCTATGATCCCGTAAACAAGCTGCTTGAGAAGTATGGCGCGCAGAAAGTTTTTCTCGAAGGCGATGCCATCATTCTCGCGATTCTTGAGCGTGAGGGAGAGCCCGGGCTTGCTGTGAGCCGGATGTGCGTTTTGGCGCGCGAGATCATCGAGATCGTTCGCGGGTATAACGAGCTCATGCAGCGCTCGGGCATGCCTCAACTGGAGCTGGGATTGGGCATCACGCTGCAGGAGTCTGCGCCACTCTATCTGATGGATGGCGAGCACCAGATCATGATTTCTGAAGCGTTGAACGAGAGCGACCGGCTTTCTTCGTGCAACAAGCGCGTGAGGAAGATCATGGAGCCGGTGGCGGGGCCGTTTCACGTATATGCCTTCCAGTCCGCGGAACTGGATGAGAATGGAAATCCAGAGGACGTGATCCTTAACTACAACCTGGGCGGCATCCGGATGAACGAAGCGGCTTACAAGAAGATGCAGCAGGAGATCACGCTCGAACCGCTGAAAGTGAAATTACCGGCGGCGCTGGCTTCGTCCGATAAAGGCGAGTACAAGATGTTCTCCGCGATGGTGCCGGTCGATCGCGACATTTTCCGCAAGATCGTTGTGCGCGAGAGCCGGATTCCGCGCATAGATGCAGCCGACTTCTCCATCAAGGGATGGACGAATCGTTCGTACTATGAAGTCTGCACGGACCAGGGAATCTACTCGGCGCTGGAGCGTCGCAAAGGCGCGAATGGCTAGGGCGGTTAGGACGACCCGTCTTCTGTGCCACCAGAGCAGTGTCGTGCTGAACGGAGCCGGAGTGTAGCGAAGCGAAACTCCCGCGCAGTCGAAGCATCCCTACCTGAGAACGACTGCTGCGGGTAGGGATTCCTCGCTTCGCTCGGAATGACAATCGCAATTAGGGATTCCTCGCTTTGCTAGGAATGACAATCGCGAAAAGGTTCTGGGCATTAGAAAGTAGACTAGAAGTTCGTTCCGAACCTGGTTGGCTTGAACGGGATCTGGAACGTCGCCTCAACGTCGACCGGAACACCGTTCTTTGTTGCCGGATCAAACTTCCACTGCGAGACCGCATCGCTGGCGAAGTGATCTAACCGCTCGTCAACTCCGCGCAAAATTCGCACACTGCCCACGCTGCCATCAGCGTGAATCACCGCGTAGAGAATTACCGTTCCCGAAACATTCTGACGCATCAACTGCAACGGATACGCAGGGTCTACTTTGCGCGTCGCCATGGGCTGCGAGAGGTCTGGGGCGGGCGCATTCGCTTGCGGAGTTGAATCGTGATTGAGTTCGGCAAAGCGGATGACCCAGCTGCCTCCGCCGGAATTCAGATTAGGCATATTGAGCGTGACGGAATAGAACTTTCGTCCGGCAAAGACAGTGCGCTCAGCTTCGGTCAGTTTGGAGGAGCTCTCCGGCTGCATCGGTCGGGTTGCGGTAACGCGAGGAGGCCGCACGCTGGCAATGAGATTGGGGTTTACCGTTTGGGTAGAGGGTTTGGCTGCTGGGTCGCCGGTCGTCGCTGCCGGCTTGGCCGGAGGAGTTCCGACGTAGAGGCCAGAGGGAAGATTCGACTTTGCGCTCGATGACGTTCCGCTACCAGCAGGGGCGTTGCCGCGCGATCCCGCGGCGGAACCTGCGGTTCCAGTGGACGTGCCGGGAGAGCCCGACGCGCCTGCATGCCCCTCCGGCGTGGCGGCAAACGATCCACGACGGTTTCCTGCCGGCGGATCAGGCGGCCCGCCAACTGCCGGATGGAGATTCAGGGCAATGAGGCGGCCCGGGGATCCGGCGGAGGCTCCAGTTGATCCTGACGCGGCCAGCGACGGCGGCGGTGGTACAACCTGCGGCCTGACGGAGCCGACGATCCCTCCTCCCGGAACGGTTCGCTGGGCAGCAACTGGCAGTTGCGGAGCCGGAGCTATGACAGAACTCGGCGCAATGCTGATGTCTCCCAATCGCCGCACCGAAGCCGCGTCAACGGCTGGCGGCGGAGCGATCAACTCAGGCTGAAGTCCCGGCATCGCAGCATGCGCGTTCGAAGCTTGAAGATCCGGCGGCGGGGCAACGATACTGTTCTGCAATTCAGGCGAGTTTCTGCGATGCGCCAGCCGGGCAGCGTCCGGCGGCGGAGTGACGACGGAGCTGTCGAGCTTGGGCGCGAGGCGGGTAATGTCGGACGCCGGAGTCAGCGGCGAATCGGGGATTGCCAGCCGAGGTTTTTGCGCTGTGTCTGCCCAGGCCACAATGTTCGGGAGGGCGACGTTGCGCTTCAGCCGGATCTTGGGTGGGGCGACGATGGTCTGCGAAGGATTGTCGGCCTCGGGAGGGACCGAAATGATTTGCTGTTTCGAGAGCTCAGGGTCCGCCTTCTTCGCAGGTGAGGGCGACTGAGGGCGAGTGTCGAGCGCCGGCAGATATTCAGCGGCTTGATAGTAGACCACTTGGGAGTGGTCAAAAGAGGGCTGCACGACTACCCGAGGCTGCATGGCAAAAAGATGGCCGAGTCCGATGACCGCAGCTCCGGCTAGTCCGTGATAGACCGCCGACTGTAGGAACCGGCTCCAGGGAAGAGGGCGCTTTACGAAGACATCGGGCCAGAATTCCCCGGGTTCGGAGTGAAGTTCCAGAGGGGCAGAGGGCCGTGGAAAGACTAAATCCCGCAAGTTATTGAAAAAGACAGCCGACCGGGAAGGCAGTTCGACCAGAAGCCGCGGCAGAGGCTCGGATTGTGCCATATCCATGGTCGGCCCGACGGAAGACATCTCTTAATACTAGATGCGGGTAGGGGGTTTGGGATAGCCGGAAGGGCATCGGACGGCTGCCGATTTGCTGTCGTTCTCGGCGTTCTCAGCGGCATTTCTTGGCGTCCTCGGTGGTAAAAGCCTTTGACCGCAGAGTTCGCTGAGAAATGCCGCTGAGATCGCCGAGAACCGCCCACCTTGGCAGAGTCAGAAGCCGGAAACCGTTTATAATCATTGGCTCAGCTTACTGCCATCATTCTCACTGTAAGGACACACTTTGCTCGACTTTTTAGGAGATTTACAACGCACCCACATGTGCGGGAAGCTGCGCGCTTCTGACGCCGGCAAGAAAGCCGTACTCATGGGCTGGGTGAACAAGCGCCGGGACCATGGCAGCCTGCTGTTCATCGATCTGCGCGACCGTTCTGGCGTTTCGCAGGTTGTGGTCAATGCGGATCGGAACGCTGCCATCCACGAGAAGGCGGAGACGCTTCGGAACGAATATGTCATCGCTGCGATTGGTAACGTGAAGCTACGTGACGCCAATACGGTGAACCCGAATATGCCGACCGGTGAGGTAGAACTCGTTGCGGACGATATTCGCATTCTCAACGAGTCGAAGTTGCCGCCGTTCTTGCCGTCGGATACCGCGCTGACCAACGAAGAGACGCGGCTGAAGTATCGCTATCTCGACCTGCGGCGCGATGCCATGCAGTTCAACATCGAGACGCGGCATAACGTGGCCAAGGCGATCCGCGACTATCTCTCGTCGCAGGGATTTTTTGAGATTGAGACGCCGTTCATGACGCGGTCGACGCCCGAGGGCGCGCGCGACTACCTTGTGCCCAGCCGCGTGCAGCCTGGGACGTTTTACGCGTTGCCGCAGTCTCCGCAGATGTTCAAGCAGATTCTGATGATCTCGGGGTGTGACCGGTACTTTCAGATTGTGCGCTGCTTCCGCGATGAAGATCTGCGCGCCGACCGCCAACCTGAATTTACGCAGATCGATTTAGAGATGTCGTATCCGCAGGCAGAGCGAGTTTGGGAGATCGTGGAAGGATTTCTGCAGGCGGCATTCAAGGCGGCAGGCGAGAAGATCGAGACCTCGTTTCCGCGGATGGACTATGACGAAGCGATCCGTCAGTACGGGATCGACAAGCCGGACCTACGGATTCCGCCGTTTACCGATGTGCGCGATTGCTTCACCGAGCAGAACTTGCAGGAGTTGGCGATCAATCCGAACTTGCCGGTGATCGCGATTCGTACGCCGAAAGTCGGCGAGCTATCGCGCAAGGAGCGGGACGACATCAAGCCGATGTTTCACTCCAAGGGTGGAGCGCGGGTTTACGAGGACTTCAAGCGCATAGCGAACAAATATCCGGACGCGGCGGCGGCGATTGCGAAGAAGACAGGGGCGGAAGAGGGTGACCTGATTGTGTTGGTCGCTGGATCGGCACAGGCCGGGCCGCAGACCGCGTTGCCAGCGCATCGGAAGGTGACGCCTGCGGAGTTATCGATCTATGCTTCGGCAGGATTGCTGCGGCTGGCGCTGGCGCAGAAATACGCCGATCGACACGGAATCTTCAAGAAGACGGGCGATCCCGCGAAGGACTACCGCTTCCTGTGGGTGACGAATTTCCCGATGTTCGAGTGGGACGAGAGTGAGAAGCAGTGGATGGCGGCGCACCATCCGTTTACCTCGCCGCACGAAGAAGACATGGGCCTGCTCGAGCAGGGCGTGGACTCGGTGAACGATCCGCAGTCGACGCTGAGCGCGGTGCGAGCGCTGGCGTATGACGTGGTGCTGAACGGCACTGAGCTCGGCTCGGGATCGATTCGTATTCACCGTCAGGATATTCAGGCGAAGATTTTCAAGGCGCTGGGCATGACGGATGAAGAGGCGAAGAAGCGGTTTGGATTTTTCCTGGAAGCGCTGGAATATGGCACGCCGCCGCATGGAGGGATTGCGCTGGGGCTGGATCGCATCGTCATGATTCTGGCGGGAGCTGAGAGCCTGCGCGAAGTGATTCCGTTCCCGAAGACGGCGCGGGCCGTGGACTTGATGGTGGATGCGCCGACGCCGGTGGATGATCGGCAGTTGAAGGAGTTGGGGATTACGATCAAGAAGTGAGCGAGCGGTCAAAACGTGAAATGGCCAATACCTGGGCCGATCCAAGACGGGGAAAGACCGAGGCGTTAAGAGGCAGAACGTGAAGCCCCTAGGATCGGGCAGCTTTTGATGGGCAAGGTATGCCAGATCACGCGTTGGATGCGCTTCGAGAGGCGTTTATATATGCAGGCTATCGCTCTGATCGTTGTGGCCGCGGCGGGCGTTTGGCTCGTTGGTGTCGCGTTCCTGATGGCCCTGCGTCCGAGTTACTGCCTTCAACTGTTCGAGAAGATGAGCGCTAAACTAGAGCGTTCAAACTGGCGTCTTCAGTTCACCGAGCAGGGATTGCGCGTGCTAGCCGGTGTGGCGCTGATCGTGCGGGCACCGGCCTCTAAGCTGCCGCTGGTCTTCGAGGTGGCGGGGTGGATTTTGGTTGCGACCTCGCTGCTGATCATGATCGCCCCGATCCGGTGGCATGGCGCTTACGGCCGCTGGTTGGTTGGACGGTTTGCGCCGCTGGCGATCCGCGTTCTCTCCCCCGTGCCTATGATGGCGGGAGCCGGTCTAATCTACGCAGCCTTCTAGCAATGGTCTGACAACACTGTTCACTCGGCGACAAATCGCCATAGCACTCATGAATCTCCGAAGAGCGACCCTCCCAAGACTCCATCCTTTGCTTTCCGCACCGTTGCGATTCGCCAGCGGTTGGCATCATGCCTGCCAAGCAGGCGGAGCTTCAGGTAGTTGTCGGTCAGTGCCTCTGTAAATTCGCCGCCTTCGTCGGTCCCACTGACATTCAGCGTGATCGCCTCTACCGCCTTACCGATGAAGCTGCGCATGAAGGCCAACTTCTTTTCTGACGCTAACTCTCGCAGCATGCGATTGCGTTCGCGCGCGATGTGCACTGGAACCTGATTCGGCATTTCTGCCGCTGGTGTTCCTGGGCGCGCTGAATACGTGAAGACGTGTAGATAGGTGAAGGGCAGGTCTTCGATCATGCGCCGTGTGGCTTCGAATTCGAAGTCGGTCTCGCCCGGGAAGCCGACCATGACATCGGCACCGATTGCGGCGTTGGGCATGGCTGCGCGGATCCTCTCGATCTTCTCGCCATAGTGCCAAGGGCGATATTTGCGATGCATCCGTCGCAGAACGGCGTCGCTGCCGGATTGCATGGGCACATGCGCGTGCTTGGCGATGCGCGGCGAGCTGGCGACCAGTTCGATGAGTTCATCCGACCAGTCCATCGGCTCGACGGAGGAGATGCGGAGTTTCTCGAGGCTGGTATCGGCCAGGATACCGCGGATTAGATCGGTAAGCCTGGTTTCTCTGGAATGTGACCTCAGCCCTTGGACCTCCGACCTCAGCCCGTCAGCTTCCACTGTCGTGGTTTGGCCGAGGTCTGAGGTCCGAGGTCTGAGGTCCAGATCCCGTCCCCATCGGCCTAGATTGATTCCGCTAATGACGACTTCGCGGTATCCGGCATTCACCAGCGTGTTGACTTCGCGGACGATGCGTTCGGCTTCCAGCGAGCGACTTTGACCGCGTACATACGGAATGACGCAGAAGGAGCAGCGGTTGTCACAGCCGTCTTGAATCTTGAGGTTCGGGCGGGTGCGTTCGTTGGCGGCGTCGAAGACTGGAGCGGCCAGCAATTCCGTGTGGGCGAAGATGTCGGAGACGTAAATTGGGCTTTCGGCTTCCGGCTTCCGGCTTCCGGACGAAAGAGTTGCTACTGGGACGAATGACTGCAACTCGGGGGCTAAAGCCTCTTCTGCGCGGTTTGCACCCGCACAGCTGACAATCTCCGCTAACTGATGTTTATGTGAGTTTCCGACGACCAGGTCTACGCCGGGCAGGGCAGCGATTTCTTCCGGCGCGCGCTGCGCGTAGCATCCGGTGACGACGATGCGTGCTTCGGGATTCTGGCGGCGGACGCGGCGGATCGCGGCCCGCGCGTCCTGATCAGCGCCCGTGGTGACGGTGCACGTGTTCAGCACGACCACGGCGGCCTGCTTCGCGCTTGAAACGCGAGACAATCCTCGCTCCTCGAATTGGCGTTCGAGGGCAGCGCCATCAGCTTGCGTGGCGCGACAACCGAAGTTTTCTACGAAAAATCCGGGCACACCTTATGGTATCGCACGCCCCAGAGTTCCTGCGTTACCCATTAAGCTGTGGCCTGTGTTCTCCGCGACTGAAAGCACTCCCGGCAAAAGACCGGGCGTCCTTGCGTAGGGCGGAATGGCACAGTCGTCTGCTTGCCACAGCCCGAGCACGTGGCCTGCGTTTCCACCTTGGCATAACGGTAGTTCTGCCCAGCTACCGGGGGGGCGCCGAGGACGGCGATCCTCTTGCCCTTGCATGCCTTGCAGCGTTTTGGCTCGTTCTTGAACTGCTTGTCGTGGAAGAATAACTGCTCCCCAGCCGTGAAGATGAAGTCAGTCCCACAGTCGATACACTTCAGCACCTTGTCCTGAAATTCCATTGAGGATGGCTCCTTCAGCCTGTTTTCCGTCGCGCCCACTCGCGGGGAAAGGAATGGCGGTGGAACACCGAAAGACAGGTCGTTTACTACTCCCCCTCTTGTACTGCCCCATGGACTCGGCCCTGCCACGCGCCGGGAACGGTGCGTGGGTTACAAACTATCGATATATGCCGGGAGAACTTTTAGATAATGAGGTCCCTGCTGCAGCTCAACAAAGTGGGGGGCCCGTTGAGCAGAGCCGCTCCGGGACGGAGCGGCCCTTTCCTGCGTTAATCCTGTTCTTTACGTGTTTTCTTGCGTGCCCGTTTGCGAGCAAGTGCAGCCTTGACACGCTTCTTTTCGCCGGGCTTCAGGTAAAAGGAGTGCCTCTTGACCTCCTTGATAATGTCTTCCTGTTGCACCTTGCGTTTGAAGCGGCGCAGGGCGTTTTCTAACGATTCGCCCTCTTGCAGCCTAACTTCGGCCAAACTTACACACCCCCAGACTCGTCCTGATGGACCGAATAGTTATTGCAGGGATTTGACCGCAAGTCAAGAGGCGGGGTGGGGAATTTCTTGACAAATTTGGGCTAAATCGAATGATTTAGCGCCTGCTTTGGGCCGCCAGTGGCAAACGAAAGGAAACGGAAGAAAAGAGTAGGAATACGACAGCCTGGGGTGGTGGGCGAGGCGTCACCAGACTTTTTCTTGCCCCCACGCCACGAACACTGTTGCTCGCCGGACAGCTGAAGACCTGTTCCCCCATTGTTCCTCCAGGGCTAGAAAGTGAACTTCATCGCCAGCTGAACCTGTCTTGGCGCGTAGGCAGCGTTCGGCTTCATAAAGTTGTTGGGCAATTCGTAGTAGCCGGGATAGGGTGCGGTGTTCACATTCACCGAACTCTGCACGAACGTGCTTGCATTGGCAACCATCCCATTCGAAGTGATGGCCACTCGCTGATTGTCCCGGTTGGTGAGATTGAAGGCCTCGGCCATCAGATTCAGCTTGTAGCGTTCTCCGAAGCGGATGGATCGAGTCACCCGCAGGTCGGCCGTGGCATAGTCAGGGCCGGTAAATGCATTCCGCGTATAGCCGGGGAGACGATCGTTGAGATCGTTACCGTCCTGATTAGGATCGCCGGAAACGGTGGCATTCACAGGACGTCCCGAGCCGTAGTTGACGACCGACGAGAATCTCCAATCGTTGAAAAAGCGGCCAAGGAGTTCGTGACCACGATGGAAGGGCCGCGGCTCAAGCGACAAGGCAAAAACAAAGCGATGGCGCTGATCGGTGACGCTCGGTCCACGCTCGGAGTTGGGATTGTAAGAATTCTGTACGGTTGCAGGTTGTCCCGCGACCAATGCATCCTGGCCGTCGTCGATGGCGCGGGCATAGGTGTGAGAGAGACGAGTGTAGGTTCCATGCGCAACGCGGCGGTTGATCGAAAGTGTCGCGCCGCTGTAGTTGCTGGAAGCCGCACTCTGGAATTCATCGATCGTCCCGAGCGCCGCGATGGGCCGTCCCAGAGGGTTGATGCAGGGCGGCCACGGGCAGTCGGGCGTGCGAGTAAATTGCCAGGTGGCAAAGGAATCGACGGTATAGTATCCGCCCTTGAAGACCGACCCTGTGGAATCGAAGATGGGGTATGTCAAGGCTGTAGGCTGCGGCAGGTTGACGTCGAGGGCGCGGATGAGATGCTCTCCGCGCACATTGAGCAGCGATACCGAGACCGTGGTACGGTCGACGACTTCTTTTTCGAGGGTTAGGCTGGATTGCTGCACCCGGGGCGTAACAAAGTTAGTCGCGAACGCAGAAACATCGTGGGTTACACCTTGCGTGAAACCTTCAGGCAAGGTGCAGTCCGCAGCATAAACCGGGCAGCTCACCAGAGGGTTGGGGTACGACGGGAAGACCTGACGGTCGTAATGGTCGGTATTGTTCAGGAAGAGTTGTGAGTCGGTGATGCCATTCTGGGTTTGGATTACCGAGTTGTAAATCTGCGGGATGCGGATGTAGAAGATGCCGTATCCTGCGCGAGCCACGAGCGGCCGCTTGCTTCCAATCGAATAAGCAAGCCCGGCCCGGGGCGCGAAGTTATAGGGCTGGAATGGAACTCTCCCAGACGGTGGGAACAGCGGATTCGATACGAGGCCGGCAGTCGTGAATGTCTGCAGGTCCCAACGAACGCCGACATTGAGTGCCAGTCGATTTGTCAGGCGAACGGTGTCTTGCGCGAAGGCTGCGTATTCATTCGTGTCAGGATTCGATGCCGCGCTGCCAAAATTCTGCAAATAGTAATGTGGGACCTTGTGCGCATAAGCGCGAAGTGGCGTAAGTTGCATGCCGCCTTCTACGGGTTCAAAGGAAGAAGAGTCGACCTTGATCGGGTAGAAGAGGAATTCTCCACTTTGCTGGCTGGGGAAGTAATCATAGATTGCGGTGACAAGGCCATCGCCACCGAACTTCCACGAATTACGTGCACTCTCAAAATTGAGCGTTTCTGCGAAATGAAGCCGATGCTCACGCGTCTCGCGAGGAAGAAGATTGGATCGTCCCACGCCATCGAGAATGTTCGGAATCTTGATCAGCACATGGCTCGTATTGCTGTAAGACTGCTGCAGATCACGCGAAAACTGAAGCCGCAGATGGCTGATCCATCGCTGCGAGAGGCCCGACGTTAGCGCCAGGTTGGCGGTCTCGGTCGAAACGAGCTCTTCCCCGTTGTTGTCGATGGCGTCATAAGTAACGGGACTCGCCGGATCGAGAAACACGTTGTTCCTTCCCCAATAGCGCGTGGTGTTGACCCGCACAGCGAGTTGTTGGCGGGGTGTGAGATTGATGTCGAGTTTGCCGAAAGCAGAGTTTCCGATTTGCGCGGCCGGGTATTCGCCTGCCAAGTCAGGCCTGCTGCCGCCGCGAAGACGAGAGCCTGGTCCGAGGATTCGTAGTCGCCGGGAGTTGCCGCTCCTGCGCCAGGCTGAGGGATTACCTGCGCGCTGCCATCCAGAAACTCAACCACGTCTGGCACGTGAAAGATATGCTGATCGAATCCGCCGAAGAAGAAGACCCTGTTGCGCTTTAGCGGACCGCCGATTGTGCCTCCCACTTGCTGCTGGCGATTGTGCGGTCGGAAAGCCAGAAATGGATCGGCGGCTCCGAGCGAGCTGTCTCGGAAATAGTAGAAGCCGTGCCATGCAGGTGATTCGATCCTGACTTTGTCACCACGTTGACAACGGCTCCGCCAGCGCGGCCTTGCTCGGCGCCGTAGGCGTTGGAAGAAACACGAAACTCTTGCACAACTTCGGT
>Ga0070734_10002011_pt1 | contig 26678 bp, 8 predicted proteins | sample Coa_R1_8_FD_66444 | JGI IMG/M metagenome (GOLD analysis project Ga0070734, IMG submission 66444) | Surface soil microbial communities from Centralia Pennsylvania, which are recovering from an underground coalmine fire - Coalmine... | ecosystem: Environmental > Terrestrial > Soil > Unclassified ... | reverse complement strand
AGCAGCTGCCCCGCAGCCGCGGTGCCGGGCTGCGTGGCGAACGAAATGCTGGATCCTGCGGGTAACTCTGATTGGATGGCAAAGCTCGCGTATGCTACTTGGCCGCTGTCAGTGACCTCCACGACGAAGGGGAACGCGCCTGCAGCGGTAACGGTTCCGCTCAACAAGCCGGTGGATGGGTTGAGAGAGAGGCCGCCGGGCAAGGAACCGCTAAAGATAGTCCAGGAGCGCACCCCGGAGCCGCCAACGGCCTGGAGCTGCGTATTGTAGGCCGCGTTGAGCGCGGTGGCGGGCAAGTTAAGGGTGGTGATCGTAAGCCTGCTACCAGGTGCGATTGTCCCCAACGCCGCTACCTCGCGGATGCGGTCGTTGCCGCTATCTCCAATGAACAGGTTGCCGGAGAGATCGAAGGTCAGCCCGCGCGGCTGGCTCAATTGAGCGCTCGTGGCGGGTCCGCCATCGCCAAAGGAGGAGCCGCCGCCGGCAACCGTAGTGATCGTGCCACTCAGATTGACCTGACGGACCCGGCCGTTGTTCGTGTCCGCGATGTACAGATTGCCGCCCGCATCTACGGCGAGGCCGGTCGGGAAGTTCAGCGACGTGCTAGTGGCGGCCCCGCCGTCGCCGCTGAAACCGCCGTTTCCATTTCCAGCGATGGTCGTGATCGTACCGCTCGGGCTCACGACACGCACGCGGTTGTTGCCGGGATCGGAGACATAGAGGTTACCGGCAGCATCCACCGCGACGGACCGAGGGCCCGACAGGCTGGCGGCCGTCGCCAGACCACCGTCGCCTGAGAAGCCAGCGGCCCCGTTACCGGCAACGGTTGTGATCGTTCCAGCGGGAGACACTTTCCGGATGCGATTGTTGGCGGCGTCCGCGATATAGAGGTTTCCACTGGCGTCGAACGCCAGGCCGAACGGATTAATTCCCGCGGCTGTGGCAGGGCCGCCATCACCGAGATAACTCGAATTTCCGTTACCCGCGAAGGTGGAGAGAACTCCAAGGGTGTCGATCTTCAAAACCCTGGCGTTTGCCGTGTCCGAGAAATAAAAATTCCCCGCAGCATCGATCACGCCGTAGGTCGGACCATTCCCCAGAATGGAATTCACCGCCGGGCCGCCTACTCCCGAAGCCGAAAAGTCGCCGTTGCTGAAGTTTCCGTTGCCCGCGATGGTTGTGATGACTCCCGAGTTGCTCACTTTGCGAATCCGCGCGTTATTGCTGTCGACGACGAACAGGTTGCCCGCGCCGTCGGCGGCCGCGCCAAAGGCGGCCCACAAATTGGCGCTGGTTGCCAGACCGCCATCGCCGGCAAACTTGAAATTGCCGTTGCCGGCCAAGGTCACGATATTGCCGGAGGTGTTAACCTGGCGCACGCGCCGGTTGCCGCTGTCATTGATATAGAGGTTGCCGGCCGCATCCAGGGCTATTCCAACCGGATTGGCCAGCGCGGCGTTGATGGCCGGCCCGCCATCGCCGGCAAAGGTGAACAATCCATTGCCGGCCACGGTCGAGATGATCCCGGCGTTGTTCACTTTTCGAATCCGCGAATTATTGTCGGCAAAGTAGAAATTGCCCGCGCCATCGACGGCTACACCTGCCGGCGCACCGGAGCCGGCGCCGATCGCCGGTCCTCCGTCGCCAAAGTAGCCGCCGGTTCCGCCCGCGACTGTGGTGATCACGCCTCCGCTTACCTTGCGGATACTGTGATTGTTGGAGTCGGCAATGAGCAGATTGCCGGCTGCATCGATTGCGACGCCGCGGGGCGTATTGAGCTGTGCGTTGACAGCCTGGAGCCCGTCTCCGGAATTACCTGCGGTTCCGTTCCCGGCGATGGTGCCGATGTTTCCAACAGGATCGACCACGCGAACGCGGTGATTGCCGGAGTCTGCGATATATAGATTTCCCAAGGGATCCACAGCCAGACCTTGAGGAGTCCGGAACAAGGCGCCCAGGGCTCGACCTTCGCCCCCGTACCCAAAGAAACCGCTGCCGGCCACGGTGTTGATGATTCCGCTGGTATCGACTTTCCGCACACGCTGATTGTTGGAATCGGAAATATAAAGATTGCCGCTCGCATCCAGTGCGATGCCTTGCGGGAAATTCAGCTGCGCGCTGGTCGCCGGGCCCCCATCGCCCGTGAAGCCGGCCCTACCCGTGCCGGCGACAACACTGAGCACACCGCCGGCGACTTTGAACACCATGTTGTTTCCGCTGTCGGCGAAATACACGTTGCCGGCGCCGTCTACCGCAACACCCTGGTTATTTCCGATTGGAGCATTAGCAGCCGGTCCGCCGGCACCGTTGAAAACCCAACTGCTGCCCGCCACCGTAATGATTCCGCCAGTCGCCGGCAGAACGTTGAACGGAGCGGAGACCGAACCGATCGACGCCGCGGATGCGCTTAGTGTGTAGTTGTTGCCGGCGCGATCGATGCTCAGGCTGGGGAAGGTGGCGATCCCATTCCCATTGGTCATCACGGTCGTGGCGCCGGAAAGAGTGCCGCCGCTGGCGTTGTTTCCGATGCCGACGGCAATGTTGACGCCCGCGATGCCGAGGCCGCCGCCATCCTGTGCTTTGATTTGGACTGCGGGCACGATGGACTGGCCGGCAGCCGTGTTCACCGGCTGGCTGAGGAAGACCAGACTTACCCCGGCCGCGGTGTTGGATTGAATCACCAGGCTGGCAGTGGCGATCTGCACACCATCGGTCGCCTGCACGGTAAAGGCAAAGGCGCCGAACTGCGTAGCCGTGCCGCTGATCTGCCCGCTGCCGGAGTTCAAAGTCAAACCTGCCGGGAGGGCACCCGAGGAAAGGCTCCAAGTGAGTGCGCCCGATCCGCCCGCAGCTTGCAACGTGGAATTGTAGGCCACTCCGGCATTCGCCGCGGGAAGGGTCGTCGTCGTAATGACTAATCGCGTGGCGCCACCCGGAGCCGCGCCGCCGATCACTTTGCGGATCCGGCTGTTCCCGGAATCGCTGATGAGGAGGTTGCCGGCTCCATCCACCGCCACGCCGATCGGACCGTTCAGCTCGGCTTTGAGAGCCGGACCGCCGTCTCCGGAGAAACCAGCCGTGCCGTTGCCGGCGACGGTGGTCATGATTCCGGTCGGATCAATTTTGCGAATGCGCTGATTGTTTTGATCGGCCACGTACACATTGCCGGCCGCATCGGTCACCAACCCCTGCGGGTTGTTCAGAGCAAGCTGCGTCGCAACGCCATCGCCAGTGAAACCTGCATTGCCGTTGCCGGCGATCGTGTTGATTAAGCCGCTTGGGCTCACCATCCGAATGCGCTCGTTATTCGTATCCGAGATAAAGAGGTTGCCCAGGCCGTCGACGGCTACGGCCTGCGGCCCATTGAGAGACGCATTAACGGCAAGCGAGCCATCGCCCGAGAAACCGGCGGCTCCGTTGCCGGCGACAGTCGTAACAGTTCCCGCCGGAGTAACCTTGCGGACTCGATTGCTGTTCGCGTCGGCGATATACACGTTACCGAAAGAGTCGGTCTGAACGGCGGAGGGGTTCATGGCCGCGGCAGTCGCCGGGCCCCCGTCGCCGCTAAATCCGCTCTGGCCGTTGCCGGCGAAGTCGCTGATGATTCCGCCCGAGTCCACGCGCCGAACCCGCAGGTTGTTCGTGTCGGCGATGAAGAAACTGCCGGCCGGACCGGGGGCAACCGAACCGGTTTGGGCGCCATTACTGCCGAGTGAAGCGTTCACCGCCGGACCGCCATCTCCGGAAAATCCGGAGATCCCGTTCCCGGCAACTGTCGAGATATTCCCGGCGGGGGTAATCCTTCGGACCCGCATGTTCCCGGAGTCGGAGATCAGGATATTGCCGCCTGAGTCGAGCGTAATACCGCCGGGAGCGTCCAGTTGGGCGCTGGTGGCCGCGCCGCCGTCGCCTCCGAAACGGTACTGTCCGTTTCCGGCAAAGGCGGCGATATTACCCAGCGTGTCGATTTTGCGAACGCGCCGGTTGTTCGGATCGGCGAAATAGAGATTGCCGGCAGGATCGAGGGCGAAAGCTGCTGCAAGATTGAGCGTCGCGAGGAAAGCAGCTCCCCCATCCCCGGATAGTCCACGGACTCCGTCGCCCGCGACCGTCGAAAGGATGCCAGCCGTGCTGATCTTCCGCACACGCGAGGACTCCGAGTAATAGAGGTTCCCCGCTCCGTCCACTATGAGACCACCACTGGTATTGAGTAAAGGCGCATTCAAAGCCGCGGATCCATCAGGCGTGAAGGCGTTGAAACCGGTTCCAGCGATGGTGGACAAGTTGCCGCCCGAGAGCTTGCGAATCCGATTGTGTCCGACATCGTTGATGATGAGATTTTCCGCGGGATCCAGCGAGATGCCCCAAGGGAAGGATAGCGAGACACTCGTAGCCGGACCATCGCCGTTGAAGTTCGTGTTTCCATTGCCCGCGATGGTGGTGATGGTTCCGCTGGTATCGACCTTGCGGATCCGTTGATTGCTCCGATCGGCAATGTATAGATTGCCCGCCGCATCGGTCACAACCGCAATGGGAGAGTTGAGGGAGGCAAGTGTCGCCGGCCCTCCGTCGCCCGAATAGTTCGCCACGCCATTGCCCGCGACCGTGCTGATGATTCCCGCCGGCGTTACTTTGCGGATACGGTTCCCGAAGAATTCGACGATATAGATGTTATTTCCGGAATCCACCCAGACGCCGACGGGAGCATTGAGCTGCGCGCTGGCGGCTGGTCCGCCATCTCCGGAGAAGCCGGCTACGCCCGTGCCCGCAATAACGGTCAGCATCCCCGCGGGCGAAACTTTGAAAATGAGATTGTTGTTGAAGTCGGTTCCGTATACGTTCCCCGCGGAGTCGCTGGCCAGGCCATAAGTAGCGCTGAGAGCGGCGTTCACGGCGAGGCCGCCGTTTCCGGTGAAGGTCCAGCTACTTCCGGCGACGGTGGTAATGGCGCCAGTCACGAGCAGAATATTGAAGGGTGCGGATGTGACGTTCCCCACGCCGCTCCCCGAGGCCACCAGCGTGTACCCCGTGCCCGCCAGATCGATGCTGACATTGTTGAAGGTCGCCACACCGGAGGCGTTGGTGGCTACCGTCAGAGCGCCGGAAAGTGCTCCTCCGGTCGGATTGGTTCCGATCGCGAGTGTCACGCTCATGCCCGGAATCGGGTTCGAAGAGCTATCGCGCGCCGTGACTTGGACCGGTGGAGCGATGGCTTGGCCGCCGCTCGTGTTCGACGGTTGAACGGTGAAGGCAAGGGTGGCTCCGGCCGGTGCGTTGACCAGCAAATTCAGAGTGGCCCAAGCCGCCTGCGTCCCGGAGGTGACTTGGACAGTGATATTAAAGGCACCGACGCCCGCCGGCGTGCCGAAGATCTGGCCGGTGGAATTGAGGGTGAGCCCGGAGGGCAAAGCGCCGGCAGTGATCGCCCACGTCTTCGTGTTGCCACCCCCCACCGCCTGCAGAGCCGGCGCATTATAGATTGTTCCGAACGTTGCGGTCGGCAAGGTGGTTGTCAGGATCGTGAGCCGGCTGCCCGACCCGGGCGAATTGATGGCGGTGACCTCGCGGACGCGATCGTTGAACGTGTCCGCAATGAACAAGTCGCCGGCGGCGTCCACGGCCACACCCTGCGGCGCTGCCAGGAGGGCACCGAGGGCGGGCCCGCCATCTCCGGCGAAACCGCGCGCACCGGTTCCCGCCACCGTGGTGATGATGCCGGTGGAATCGACTTTCCTCACGGCATTGCGCGAGCCGACGATGTAGAGGTTGTCACCGCTATCGACAGCCACTTCCCGCACTCCAGCCACGGAGGCATTGATTGCAGGGCCGCCATCTCCGCTTGGCGCCCCCAGGCCGTTGCCCGCTACCGTTGTAATGATTCCGGTGGGGCTGACCATGCGAACGCGCTGATTCAGCGCATCCGCGATGTACACGTTTCCCAGCGAATCGATCGCCACGCCTCGCGGAGAATTCAGCATAGCGGCCGTAGCTGCTCCGCCGTCACCCGAGAAGCCCGCCTTGCCGGTACCGGCAAACGGAACGATAGTCCCGCCAGGCGTAACCTTGCGCACTCGGTTTGCCAGTAGTTCGACGATGTACAGATTGCCGGCAGCATCCACAGCCACGTTTCGCGGCATGAACAGACCGGCGGCCGTAGCAGGCCCGTTATCGCCGGTGGATTGGAAAGACAAGCCGCTTCCAGCGACCGTCGTGATGACGCCGCCCGGGACGACCCGGCGGACGACGCCGTTCAACGTGTCCGCGATATACAGATTGCCAGCGTTGTCGAGGGCCACGCCTCCCAGAAAGCCGCTCAGCCGCGCTGCCGTCGCGGGTCCGCCATCGCCGCTATATCCGGCGACCCCGGTTCCCGCAACTGTCGTGATGGTTCCACCGGGCGTGACCTTGCGCACGGCCGAGTTGGCGGTATCGGCGATGTAAAGGTTGCCGGAAGTGTCGACGGCCACTCCCCAAGGCTGGTTCAAATGGCCGCTGGGCCCGGGTCCGGAATCGCCGTCGTATTTGAACTGGCCATTGCCGGCGATCGTGTTGATGATGCCGCCGCTCACTTTTCGAATGCGCTTATTGCCGCTGTCGTTGATATACCCGTTACCGGCCGCGTCGATGAGCACTCCCACAGGTTGATTAAGCGCGGCTGCCGTCACTACACCGCCATCGCCCGAGAACCCCCCGGTCGTTCCCGCGGCGGTCGTGATGGTTCCGCCGGGTGTGAGCCTGCGGATGACATTCGCGAAGTTATCGGTGATATACAGGTTGCCGCTGGCGTCGAGAGTCAGTCCCACCGGCGATGCCAGCAGCGCTGCAGTCCCTGATCCCCCATCTCCGGAATATCCGAATGCTCCGGTCCCCGCTACCGTGCTAATGATGCCGTTTGCAGCGAGCTTGCGGACCACGGAGGCGGCGCTGTCCGCGATGTAAATCTGCCCGGTGCTATCGACCGCGACACCTTCAGGGAAGTTCAGGGCGGCACTGGTCGCCGGACCGCCGTCACCGGAGTACCCGGCGACGCCATTACCGGCCAAGGTAGTAATAGTTCCACCACTCAGTTTACGAATCCGGGAATTGCCGGCATCCGCAATATAGAGGTTGCCCGCGGCATCCAGCGCCAGTTCCTCGGGGCCATTCAAGCTGACCGAGGTCGCCGCGCCATCGCCGTTAAATCCGCTTGTGCCGTTGCCGGCCACGGTCGCAATCGTACCGGCGGCATTCACGATCCGAATCACGCTGTTGCCGGTGTCGGCGATATACAGGTTGCCCGCGGAGTCGAGCGCCAGACCGGCCGGCGCGTTAAGCGTGGCGGCGATAGCCGGACCATTGTCACCGGTATACCCCACCGCTCCCGTTCCGGCAACGATGGACAACACGCCGGCGGGCGTGACTTTCACGACGATGTTGTTGCCGTTGTCAGCCGCGTATACATTGCCGCTGCCGTCGACGGCCAACCCCTGAGTCGGCCCCAGCGGGAACGAGGTTGCCGGACCGCCGGCCGCCGGCGGAACCCAGCTATGCCCGGCAACCGTGTTGATAATGCCGCCCGGAGGCAGGATATTGAAGGGCGCTGAAACCGCGTTCGTGCCGCCGACCGCGCTCGCGACCAGAGTGTACCCCGCTCCTGTCGCGTTGATGGTCAAATTGGAGAAGATCGCGATCCCGGTGGGCCCTGTGATGATCGGATTTGCGCCCGACAGCGCCCCGCCGCCGGGGTTGGCGCCGATCGCAATCGAAACCGTGATTCCCGGAAGACCGATGCCGGTAAGGTCCTGCGCCTTGACCTCGAGCGGAATTGGCTGGCCGGATTTGGTGTCAGACGGCGCTACTGCGAAAAGCAGGGTGAATGGCGCGATCTGGATGGTGAGCGCTTTGTTCCCGATCTGGCCGAGGGAATCGGTGGCACGGACGGTGAACGCAAACGTCCCCAAGCCCAGCGGAACGCCGGAAATGGCATTGCCTGCCAAGTTCAAACCGGGCGGCAAGCTGCCTGCCGCGATCCTCCAGGTCACGCCTCCGGTTCCTCCGGAATTCGTCAGCGTCAAATTATAGCCGACGCCCACGTATCCATTCGGCGCGCTCGGTGTCGTGACGACTGGGGGCGCCGGAGCCGTGATCGTGAGGGTCAGATTCTGGAGGGCTAATTCCGGCGGGGCGCTGGAATCCTGCGCTTGCACGGTGAATGGAAAGACACCGGCGGCGATCGGGGTTCCTGTAATCTGGCCGTTCGGCCCGAGGCTCAGACCCGCAGGCAGCGGGTTGGCACCCGTAACGGACCACGTGACGGCGCCGTTACCGCCCGCAGAGATCAAGTTGAAACTGTATGGCGCCCCGACCGAGCCGTTCGGCAGCGAGGCGGTCACGACCAGCAATCTGGAAGCCCCGACCGGTTGCTGCGTGAGGCCGGCTTGCAGGTCCGGCGTATTGACGGCGTGGCTGGTGGCCGAGGTGATAACGGTAGTCGGATCGAACGCCGTCCCTCGCGGAATAAAGAACCGCGCAGTAACATTTACAGTCTCGCCGGGCCCAATCGTGAGGCTCGCATTCGAGACGTCCGGGTTGGACACATCGGGATTCCCGACCGTGGATATATTGCCCGAGAAATTCGGCGTCACGATATTCGCCAGTACTTCATACTGCGCCTGAAAATTCACCGTACAGCCGTTGATTACCGGTGTCTGATAAATCTTGTTCAGGATGAGCTGACGCTTCACGGCGTTCGGCACCTGGCCGAACATTTTGATTGTGTAAGAGACATTGGCATCTCCGTGATTCGTGACATGCCAGGTTGTGTCCGCCACCAGCGCGCCGTTGCTCACGTCCGGGTTGGAGACATCCGGGTTGGACACGTCCGGGTTCGACACGTCCGGGTTCGACACATCCGGATTTGATACATCGGGGTTGGACACGTCCGGGTTGGCGACCACTATGTTGGAAACATCGGGATTGGAGACGTCCGGGTTGGACACATCCGGATTCGACACATCAGGGTTGGAGACGTCGGGGTTGGAAACATCGGGATTGTACAACTCGGCGTTGCTGACATCGGGATTGGCCGGGTTCGTCGGATCGGGGTTGAGCTGAATGAAAGTCTGCAGGCCGCCGGCCACGACCGTCCCATTGGGGGCGGTCACCTCGGCCACATTCACGCGCACCGAAGCCGTGGGATTTGTGGATTGAATAAATACCGTGCGTGAAATGCTGGACCCGGGCGCGATCGTCACATCCAAGCGGAGGAGCGCGCTCAGTACGGCGGCACGCGATTGCGTAAACGACGCGCGCCCGCCTGGCGGCTGATTGGCGACAGTCAGCCGGAAAGTCTTGGTCAGGGCAGTCGTGTTCCACACGGTGACCGGGAAGGCTCTTTGAAACTGTGCGCTGAGAGCTTTGGAATTGGCAGGTGCAATGGCCAGCAGACCCTGAGTGATGCGAGCCGAATAAATGTTCTGGTCGCGCATGCCGGCATCGCCGGCGAAACAGACGGGCCTCGGGTTTGCGCCGGTCGGATCGAAGACATTGGCCGGTACATTGGCTCCCGCCTGCGTGAAAGGAGGAGTGTACTTGGTCCAGTCGCCGTTAGCAGGACCGCGGACGTCGCGATTATCGGTCCAAACCGCGTGATAGACCTGCCCGGTTGACGGAGCTGAATTGAAGCTCCAGTTGCCGGAAGAGGGGTCCCGCACGAACATCTGCGTGGCGATATCCAGGTAATCGCCCATGAACGGCACTGTCCCGCCCTGAAATAGCGGCAGGTTTGGAACATTGAATTGAAGCTGCTCGATACAGCCGGGACAGTTCGGATCGGGCGCGTTCGGGGGGAAACTGCCCGTCAGGTACTGCGAAACACGGGCCGTCCCGAAGACCGGCACGGCTCCGGGCAGCGCCTGGGCAGCCCACACGTCGATCGTATGGCGGCGCTTGATCTGGGGAAACATCGGTAAGGGGGCATCCGCGATCTCCGGATTGAATACGTTGTTGTCGCCCAGCGGGGGCGCCGAGATCAGATCACCCAACGGCTTCCTCGTTTCGCTGTATTGGCCTCCGCCCAAGGGCGTAAAAATGCCTTCCGTGCTGTCCTGGCGGAGGTCGTAGTAAATCATCATCAGGCTGCCGCCGGCAAACGTCAGCGCGGGCATGATCTGATGCCCCCGAACCGGCTGGTTGTCGATTGGGCTCGGCACAGTCCAGGTTTGGCCGCCCGCCGAGGTCGTCAGCACGATGCGGGCGTCCCCTCCCGGACCAACCCCGCGCTGCGACCAGGCGACATAAACCTGCCCGCTGCCATCCACGGTCATGGCGGGATAGGCATTGGTGCGGAAAGTGGCTGCGCTAGTACCCTGATCGAACGGAGAAATCGTGGCGATCACCGCCGGCGCCGTGAAGGTCTGCCCGCCATCGACGGATTTGACGAATACGATTGCGTCCGGCACGCCGTTGCTTTGAAAACGGCGCCACGCGACGTATACGGCCCCGGAACCGGGATCGATGGCGATGGTTGCTCCTTGATTGACCGTCGATCCGGCTGTCAGCGTTACCGCCGGGCCCCAGGTGAGTCCGCAATCCTGGGATCGCCGGAACAGGATTTGCCCCTGCTCCTCGTCATTCCCCGCAAACGATGTGTAGCTGAGATAGACGTTTCCCCCGGGAAACGCCTGGACCGGTACATTTGCGCCGTTGATCGCGCACGTCTGTGCTCCGGCGCGCGGGATATCCACGGCCAGCCACGGCTTATCCAGGAAGATGCCGCTGCCGCCTGCCTGGCTGGAGATCACCGTTGTGTTCAGGTATTCGATCGGGTCGCCGTTTTCCGTATTGTTGTTGTCGATGAAACGGGTTACAAAGATCGCACTCGGCTGATTGTTCCCTCGGTTAAAGGCCAACCCGGCCAGATAGAACATCCCATTGGTGCCCGGTCGAACAACTGGATCGGCCGCCGCGTTGTAGCCCTTGAGCGGCGAGTTTGGATCGAGCGAAGGGATACCAAAGAGTCCGTCTTGCGGAAAACCAGGGAGCAGCGTGCTCTTCCACGTCTGTCCGCCGTCCAGCGATTTGAATAGCCCCAGCCAGGCGTCGCCGGTCTCGTCTCCCGGTACAGCTGGGATGTCAACCGCCCGGTAATCGTTGGCGCCAGCGAGTAAATGTAAAGAATTGCGGCTCGATACCGCCAGAGACGGCTCATTCTGGCGCTGCAGAAAGGGATCGCCATCCGGAAACGAGGTGCCAGACACCATATTGACGTTGTGTCCCGGAATCTGTCCGAACAACGCCAATCCAGTACACAGAAAGCCAGCCAGCAGGCGGGGGCCGAGGCCGGTAAAGGGAGTCGTCAGTGGATAGGAGGAGCTTCCGGTAGGTTTTCTGAGCATGCGCGAGAAGTCGAGGGAGTATAGCATGGGTGCTCCTCATCGTTAAGTCTCAAAACCATTAGTTCCCAGTTCAGCCCACTCGTACCGTTACAACTAAGAAGTTCGTTCCGGACACTCCTCCTGGTTTTAGTTATCGCCCCTAGCACTAGATGGGGGCCGGCTGTCCGTTTCGATGACCCGGACGGCGAGGAACGAGCGGCCTTCACTGGAGATCGGGGCGCGCTTGGCTGAGTGCGCGGCAAACATTGTCGCTTCTCTTTGGCTGTTGCCAACATTCGGTTTCACCCCTTAATGCGGAAAGCAGTGCGTGCCGGGATCATTTTCGGCTCAGATTTTTTAGGAAGCTGCGCTGAGCAGCGCCGCGGCGCGTCGATGGATTGCGGCGAAATGCTAAACTGAGAGACCGACTTCGTCTAAAGGCTGATTGCTGTGACCGCGGAACGCTGGGAGCGCGTGAAACAAATCTTCGAGCGAGCCCGCGGCGTTGCACCCGAAAAGCGCGGCCCTATTCTGGACGACGCTTGCGGGTCCGATGCTGAGTTGCGTGGTGAAGTAGAGTCGCTGCTTGGGTCACTGGCGAAAGCGGGCCGCTTCCTGGAAGACTCGGCGGCCGCGACGCCCGGCTCGGCGAATCCCGACTGGTCCGCAGTGGACAGCGAAGAAACCGAACTCCTGCCGCCGCCGACCGCGGCCTTCGGGCCGGGCGCGATTCTTGCGGGACGATACGAGATCCAGCAGTTATTGGGGCGCGGAGGCATGGGCGCCGTATACAAGGCGCGCGATCGCGAACTGGATCGCGAGGTCGCTCTTAAGGTCATCCGCCCCGAGTTGGCCCACGACGAGCAGGTGTTACATCGCTTCAAAAGGGAATTGATTCTGGCCCGCCAGGTCACACACCGCAACGTAATCCGGATTTACGATCTGGGCTCTGCCGAAGGTTTTAAATTCATCAGCATGGAGTATCTCGAGGGGCGCAGCCTCTCGAGTCTATTGAAAGAGCGCGTGAAATTACCGGCGGAGGATGCCGTCACCATTATCAAGCAAGTCTGTGAAGGGCTGGCGGCCGCTCACGCCCAAGGCGTTGTGCACCGCGATCTCAAACCGCAGAACATCATGGTCGACGCGCAGGGCCGCGTCGTCCTGATGGATTTTGGCATTGCGCGATCGGTCGAAAGCACCACCGGGATGACTCGAACGGGGTCCCTGCTGGGGACGCCGGCCTATATGTCGCCGGAGCAGGCGAAGTCCGAGCCGGTGGACGCGCGCTCGGACATCTTTTCTCTCGGCATCATCTTTTATGAACTCCTCACTGGACAGATCCCGTTCCAGTCCGAGACAGCCATGGGCTCCCTGTTGAAGCGGTGCCAGGAGCAGGCCGTCCCGCCGGCGCGGATCGATGCCACGATCCCTGCGGTTATCAGTGAGATTACTTTGAAAGCGCTGGCCACACGTCCGGCGGACCGTTATCAGAGCGCCGCCGACATGTTGAACGACCTGGAGCGGCGGCAGGGAACATCGACAACTGGTCTGTCTTCCGCCCCTGGCCGGAAAAACGCTCTGCCGTGGAATCGAATCGGCGCCGGAATCAGCCTGCTGCTTGCGGCCGGCGCGGTGTGGTTCGGACTGTGGTCCCGGATCGGGAACGGCCCTCCGCCCGCGCCCAAACCGATCACTGTTCTGGTGGCCGACTTCGACAATCGGACCGCCGATCCGGTCTTCGATGGCACTCTCGAACCAATGTTTACGATCGGCCTCGAGGGCGCTTCCTTCATCACTTCCTATCGAGCAGATCAGGCCCACCGCCTGCTGCGTGAGTTGCGGCCGGGATCGACGCGGCTCGACGCCCCGGCCGCGCGCCTGTTGGCCGCGCGCGAGGGAATCAACGTCATTCTCACGGGTTCCATTGCACGCCGATCCAGCGGCTTCCAGGTTCGGGTGCAGGCTGCCGACGGTGTGACCGGCGCGGCCATCGTTTCTAAAGAGAGCGGGACCGTCGCGCGCGACGGCGTGCTGGGCGCCGTGGGTAACCTGGTACCCCCGATTCGCAAGGCTCTGGGCGATCTCACTCCGGAGTCGGTCCAGCTCGCGTCGGCTGAGACCTATACCAGCGTCTCGCTCGAAGCGGCTCACGACTACGCGGCGGCACAATCCGAACAATGGCTGGCTAAATTGGACGACGCGGCCAAGCTCTACGCCAAAGCGGCCCAGGAGGATCCCAGTTTCGGCCGGGCTTACGCCGGACTGGCCACGGTTTACCAGAACCAAGGCCGCCGCCAGGAAGCCGAGGAGTATTACCAGAAGGCTTTCGCGCACATGAATCACATGACCGACCGCGAGAAGTATCGCACGCGCGGACCTTATTTTCTTTTGATTCGCGACGGAGCGAAAGCTGCCGAAGAGTACGGCGCCCTGGTTCGGCAGTATCCCTTCGATAACGCGGGCTATGCCAATCTCGCCTTGGCATATTTGTACATGTGGGATATGCCGCGCGCGCTGGAGGCGGGAAGGAAGGCGATCGCGATTAACCCCAAAAACGTGCTGCAGCGCGACAACGTCGCGCTTTACGCGATGTATGCGGGAGACTTTGCGGGATCGGAGCGTGAGGCGAAGGCGGTTCTCCAGGAAAATCCGTCCTACGAACGAGCGTATGTGGCAATGGCTCTTTCGGAATTGGCACAGGGCAGGATCACCGAGGCGGCGGCATTTTATGAGAAGCTGCAAGGCGTCAGCAAGCTGGGCGCGGCATTCGGAGCCGATGGGCTGGCCGATCTCGCAATGTACCAAGGCAGACCGGCGGAAGCCGCGGCGCTCTTGGAGAAAGCCACTTCCGGAAATGTGCCGCCGGACGCCACCGACGCATCGATTGCCGGCCTGGTGAAGCTGGCGCAAGCATATAGTCTCCAGGGCCAGACCACTCGCGCCATCACGACCGTCCAGAAGGCCGTCTCGGCTTCTCAAATACCTGCGGTTCTGTTTCCCGCGGCTCGCATCTATCTCGATGCGGGAGACGGCGCGAAGGCATTGGATCTCGCGGCGCAGCTGTCCAAGCGCCTCGAAGCCGAACCCCGGGCTTACGCGAAGCTGGTTGAAGGCGAGGCGCTGCTGAAGCGTGGAAAGATCCAGGAAGCGCTCGATGCATTCCGCTCATCCAAGCAGTTTGCTGACACCTGGATTTCGCACTATGACAGCGGCCTGGCCTATCTGGCGGCGAAGAGCCTGCCCGAGGCCTCGTCTGAATTCGATTTATGTCTGAAGCGGCGCGGCGAAGCGACGGCGCTGTTTCTCGATGAGATTCCCACTTACTGGCTGCTGCCGCCAGTCTACTATTACATGGGCCGGACCCAGGAAGAGTTGAAAAGCCCGGCCGCGGCGGAATCGTTTCGCTCTTACCTCTCGTTTAAAGAGAACGCGGCGGCGGACCCGCTTGCCGAGGATGCGCGCCGGCGGATCGCTCGTTCAGAGTAACGCCCGTGCCTGGTTGCTGCAGGCCGCGCTCTGTCGCCCACTCTTACGCCAGTATCTACGGCGCTAAACCGAACGACACGACATTCGACCCGGCCGCGATGGCGACATACTGTTCGCCATCAAACGCATACGTCATTGGGGAGGAGCGCCACACCAGCTCCGCGGGCCATTGCCAAAGACGTTTGCCGGTTTGCGCATCGGCTGCCGTAAAAATGCCTCCGTCCTCGCCGAACAGCACAAGGCCCCCGGCTGTCGCCAGCACGCCGCCCCATGAATTCGCGGGGCCCGTCTGCGGGGTCTCCCAACGAATCTGGCCGGTTTGAATATCGATGGCGCGGAGAATTTTCTGGCCGCCATCGCGCTGCGCGGTACCGCCCATGTATCCGGCTCCGGCTTTCCACTCCACGGAGCGCTTCACAAAATTGGCGCAGGATTCGAGCGTCTGAACGTAGTACAGTCCAGTTAATGGACTGAACGCGGTCGAGTACCAGTTGGTGGCGCCGTCCAACGCGGGGCACACGCGCGTCCCCTCGGGAGTCGGCTCCTGATTGGGATTGACTACGGGACGCCCGTCACGTCCGATTTCCTTCGCCCATGTCAAATTGTGGACTACAGCTTTGGTCAGCAGCCGCTCCCCGGTGATGCGGTCGAAGACGTAAAAAAACCCGTTGCGGTCGGCGTGCAGCAGCAGCTTGCGATTTCGGCCCTGCCACTGAGTATCAACCAGAACGGAAGGGGCCTGAGCGTCGTAATCCCATACATTATGCGGCGTGAATTGGTAGAACCATTGCAACTTCCCGCTTTTCGCGTCGAGAGCCACGATCGAGCTCGAGTACAGGTTGTCGCCCCCGCGCTCGTCGCCGACCAGATCGTTGCCGGGGTTCCCCGTGGCCCAATAAACGATTCCGGCCGCGGGGTCGTACGACCCGGTCATCCAGGTGACGGCCCCGGGATGCTCAATTTCCGCGCCCTTCCAGGTTTCCGAACCGGGCTCGCCCGGACGAGGAACAGTCCAGAAGCGCCACACCTCTTTGCCACTGGACTGGTCGAAGGCAGCGACAAACCCGCGGGCGCCTTCATCGCCGCCCGCCGTGCCCGAAATGACCAGATCCCCCGCTACGAGGGGAGCGGAAGTGGCGTTATAGTTCTGATGCCAGTCCGCCATTTCGGTATCCCAGAGCAGATCACCCGTGTACCGGTTTAAGGCAACAATGTGGGCGTGATCAGTTACCATGAACAGGCGATCGCCCGAGATGGCGACTCCACGATTGATGCCGCCGGCGGCATTACCCACCAGGCCGCGCGTCCGCGGCCGCTGAAAATGCCAGATCTCCCGGCCCGTGCCCGCATCCAGAGCCCAGCACTCATTCGCGATTGTCACGTACATCAGGCCGCCCACGACGATTGGCGTGCCTTCCATTCGCGCCGCCCCGGGAACATTGAAAACCCATTTCGGAGCGAGCCTTCGCACATTGGATTTGTTGATCTGAGCCAGCGCGCTATAGCGGTTGCCCGATACATTGCCATGATACGTAGGCCAATCGGTTTCGGATGTTACCAGCCGGAACCGGTCGCCCGACGGACGAAGCAATGCGATGCGGGTGGCATCAAGGCGCAGCTGCAACTCGAGCGAGTTTTGATTGATTACTACCCCCGTCAGCATCCGGCCGTCCGTGGTTGTGACAGTCTTCCGCACCGGCGGCGCTCCCGTGCGGGGAGGCGGTGCGAGCGTATGCAGAAACGCGAGCAGGCCGTTCAGTTCGCCGTTCTCCATCTCAAAGGCGGGCATTCCCCGGCCGGGTCTTCCGGAAATAATGATGGTCGACAACTCCTGGTCCGATCGGCTGGCCACAGTACCGGTGATTGCGGGCCCGAGTTCACCGCCGCCGCCCTGAGCGCCGTGACAACGGGCGCACCGACTTTCGAAGACGCGCCGTCCAGAGTCAGGCGTCTGGGCGGAGAGGCAAATACTCAAGAAAACGATTAATGCGGATAGATGCATAATCAGTTCCGTCGCGGCTCTTTTCGTCTTTCTCTCACACGACATCGAACAGCAACACGGCATAATCAGCCTTGTTGCGCATTGTGCCCTCGATCGACGTACCGCAACATCTCTTTCTCTTTTGCCCGATCCACGGACATGTCTACGTGCACCTGAATAGGGTGCGCGGGATCTGCTGCCCGCGATACGGGGTTAACCGCCGCTGACGCCAGAGTAGCCAGATGGGTCCTTCGTTTCATTCGCTTCCTTCGCGGGTGTACTGATTTTATGTGAGCAGCCGAGCCGGTGCAACGCGCCGATCGTCAGACTGGCAGGAAATCTGGCGTGACCGGACCGGACGATGCCCTCCGCGCCGGGCGATAAAGCGCCGTACTGCGCGCGCCGCTATGCTTCGGCCCGGGCGGCTTCGCGGCCCGCGATTCGCCCGAATACGGTTGCCCGCGGCAGGCCATGCAAGGCGAAGCCGCCGGCGGTTTCTCCGGCGCAGTAAAGGCCGGAAATCACCCGTCCGTGCACATCCACCACTTGGCACTTCGTGTTGATTTTGAGCCCCGTCAGCGTGTCGTGAAGGATGGGAGTCGACCACGCTGCGTAAAACGGCGGCGTCTGAATTTTGAATTGCGGATTCGGTTTGCCGAACTCCGGGTCTCTCTTCATGTCGACATAGGAGTTATACCGCGCAACCGTCTCTTCCAGCGCGCGCTCTTGCATCGGCTGCGACTGATACGGATTGGCGATCTTGCCCGCCAGTTCCGCGAGGGTTTCCGCAGCGAAGAACCAGCCGTTCGGATCCACGTTGGGCGGTTTCGGCTCCCATCGCTCCCGCCGCGCGCCGTCCGCGTCGAAAATCGCCCAGATCGGGCCGCCGCCATTGGCCCGGCTGCCCCGGCCGAGATTTCCGTTGGTGCCCAGGCAAGCGCTTAGAAATTGATACGAATCGTCCATCTCATTCCAAAATCGCTGTCCCACCTGGTTCACCAGAATCACGTTCTGATAACTGCGCACAGTCAGCCCGGAGGCGCCCGCCAGCGCGAACAGCGGGCTCTGTGGATCCCACTTCAGGTTCTGATACCCGTACCGGCACCCGATGTGGGCGGTCTTGGTGACGCCGCGGCCGCCTTCGTTGGATTGATTCGAGGTCGCCCACAAAGCCGCGCCGATCTCCATCGCCAGGATTTCCCCGTCCGCGTTCTGGCGCGTCCACGGCTCGCCCGTGACCTGGTATTCCTCGGTCAATCGCGGATCAAACATCCTTCGAAATTCCACGTTGCTGGTATGTCCGCCGGTCGCCAGGATCACCCCCGTTTCGCGTGAATGTTCACGTCTTTGCCCTGGAATTTCGCGGTCACTCCCAGAACCCGCCCCGATTGCGGACTCTCTCGCAGAATTCGCGTCAGCTTGTGGCGCAAGAGAAAGGTCACGCCTTTCGCCCGTGCGCCTTTCTCCAGGTGCCGGACCAGGCCGGAGCCTGGCCGCCCGTTGATCGTCTCCTTTAAGTCGTCGGAGAATCGCTTGGTCACAAACAGCCGGGGCACGGTGCCTTCATTCACGATCGTCGGCGGCGTATCTTCGAAGACAACTCCGTTTTCGATGAGGAATTCGAACGTCGCCACGTTTTCGTCGGCCCAGGCGCGCACCAGCTCGCGGTCGGCAAAGCGGAACTCCGGATTTTTGTGGTTGGTGTGGTCGAGGTAAACCTGGTCCGCCGAGTCGCTGATCCCATACTTCTTCTGCAGGCTGGTGCCCCCGCCCAGCGGGATGCGCCCGCCGCTCAACATGGCGTGCCCGCCGATATCGTAATTCTCGTCGAGCACGACGACGGAGGCGCCCAGATCCCGCGCCATAATGGCGGCGGGAAGACCTGCGGCTCCCGCGCCGATGATTACCACATCGGCGCTGCGGTCGAAATGAATTCGGCCCGGCTTGGTCTCCCCGCGCCCCGAGCCCGCCAGCGCGGCCGTGCCGGCGCTAACGGCGGCGCTCTTCTTGAGGAAATCTCTTCGATTGACGCCCGAAGTCTTCGATGCCATGGCCAGCCCCCCTTCTTCTTCCGGTTCATGATACCGCGGGAGGAGTGCGGAGGCGGATCGCTACCAGACGTGTGTGGCGAGCACTTGGGGATGACCGGAGGTTCCTTGCACCACGGGAACTCGCAGGACAATCTGGAGATTTTTGGTCGGCCAGTCGTGGGGGAGTTTCGGCGCCACCTCGGCGAAATACGCGGGATGGCTGAGAAAGTCGCCCGCTCCGGCGGTTCCGAAGTGCGTGATGCCGGCGGCCACCACGACCATGCGATCCGTCGTTCGGTCGATCACGCGCGAAACAATCGCGTAATCCGCAGGGATGTCCCAATTCGGCCACGAGTTCACCAGTTTCCAGCTGGTCTGCTCCGGATGATCGCGATCGCGAACGATCTCCAACCCCTGGAAGTCTTTGTAAAAGGTAAACCGCATCTCGCCAACCAGCCGCATCGTCCATCCGTTGTCGAAGGCCCCGATGAGGATCGACGGCTGCTCGCGCAAATCCGAGAAGGTGGTCGCGGATTCGCTGCGAATGCGATAGGGTTTTCCGTGCTTCTGGAATACCGAAACCAAGCCCAGCAGACAATTGGCGTCGCCAAGCGCGATGTAGCGATCCCACTCCGGAACCAGCTGGTTGAGCGGGATCATCTCCTGGGACGAGGTGAAGTCCCGTGATGGCGCGGATTCGATGAAGGATTCTATTTCCTTTTGCCGCGAATCGGACCGGAAGCTGTAAACCCGCGATTGGCCGAGGCAAAACAAGACGCCGCCAGGCGCATCCAGCATGGGCCCCCAGAACCGGTCGAGGTCCGACTGACCTCCGGTGGCGAATAGATAAAGCATTGGACTTATCAGAACGACGGCGGCGAGCCCCAGCGTCAGTCCGACTCGCCATGGGAAAACCCGTCTCGAGGGCGCGGGCGCCGGATCTGCCGAATGGAAAGTCGGCACATACGAGCCGGGGTGCAGTTCGATTCGCGTCTCGCCGTGGTGTTGGGGATCTTGATAGTACTGAGCCAGTTTCTTCCGAATTTCTCCCGCAGCACCTCGCACTACCGGATCGGCGTTAGTATCGTATTCCGGCCGCCGGCCGAAGACCTCGACGCCGAGCGTGCGCTCCTTCAGCAGATGAGTATCGCCGGCGAGTGCGCGCTCCGTGATATGCCGGAGTAGCACTTGACACCGTTGGCTGCTACGGAAGAGCGGGCTGCTCAGGACCCGTTCCACTTGTGTGTGGTTGTTTTCACCACTGCTGGACTCCGATTTCGGCGACGTCTCCACCTCGTCAGAGTTACGGAACATCATTCCCATGTCGATCAGCACGTAAGTCGCCGTACTCTACCCCGAAGGGCTCCAGATCGGCAATGCTCCAAAATCCGTGTATTTAATATATAAAGGCCTGTACTTCCTGTACTGCACCATATGCTACTTGGAACCACCACGGGGCGGGCCTACCATTCTCGGTAGTAATCACAGGTTAGCCCTAGGTATGTGTGTGCAAGACATTGCAGGTCTCATTTGGGCCCGAAGCCGATCGGTTCGGGTGGGTGAGTGAAATGACCCTCGGGGAGAATTCTATGAGCTTTAATAAGTGGTTGAGACTCTCGGTTCTGGTCGCCCTCCTGCTCGGGTTCGGCGTTGCCGCCTTGGCGCAAGAGGCCACGATTCTTGGAACTGTTACGGACCCAACCGGGGCCACGGTTCCAAACGCAAGTATTGCGATCACAAATGTCGATACCGGCCAGGTCCTCCAGATTTCCAGCAACGAAGCCGGTCAATTCGTGGCGCCTGGCCTCCACATTGGCCATTACATAGTCCGCACCGAAGTTTCGGGTTTTAAGCCGATGGAGCAGAAAGACATCGTTCTGCAGGTCGGCGACCGGCTGCGCGTGGACTTCAACTTGGAACTGGGCACTGCGGCCGAACAGGTCACGGTGGAAGCAGCCCCAATCGCCGTCCAGTCGGACTCGAGCGAAGTCAGTCACATGATCAGCGGGGAGCAAGTAGCCCAGATTGCGACCAACGGCCGCAACATCTATCTGTTGGCCACATTGCTGCCCGGGGTGACCAACGCCACCGGCGGAGACTTTCAGTTGCAACTCCCGGTAAGCGCGGACGCCAAATACAGCTTCAACGGCCTTCGCCCGGGCCATAACCTTTTCATTATCGATGGCGGCGAGGCGTACGACCGCGGCGGCGAGGGCCGTCTGAGCGTCATGCCATCACTCGAGTCCGTGGCGGAGTTCCGCGCATTAACTTCCAATTACAGCGCGGAGTATGGCCTCGCCTCGGGGGGAACCACGACCTTGGTTCTCAAGTCCGGCGAGAAGCAAATCCACGCTGCGGCGTGGGAATTCCTCCGCAACGACTGGCTGGACGCGGGCAACTACTTCACCAATGCCGCGGCACAACAGAAGCCGGAACTCCGGTTCAACGAATTCGGGTTCAACATCGGCGGGCCCGTCACGTTTGGCAAGTTATACAACAAGGACCGCAACAAGACATTTTTCTTCTACAACATGGAGTGGCGAAAATACGTGCAGGGAACCGGCGTTATCAATCAGACGGTTCCGTTGACCAGTTGGTACGGCGGGAACCTGTCCGGCGGACCGGCGATCCATGTGCCCACGGCGGCCCAGTTAGCGCCTTCGATTCTAGATAAATTCAAGGCCATGGGGCTTCAGCCAGGCGAGCCGTTCCCGAACAACACGATCCCGGCCAGCCTGCTGGATCCCAATGCGCAAGTCCTGCTGAAGACCGGCATCTTCCCGGCCCCCACCAGCGGCACCCAATTTATCAAGGGTGTTACTGCGCCCACCAACTTCAAGGACGAGACAGTTCGGATTGATCACCGTTTCAACGACAAGTTCTCGATCTTCGGCCACTTCATCGCCGAGCAGATTATGCAGGGGTTCACAACCTCGATGTGGAGCGGCGACAACGTGCCGACGGTCGGGAACAACTTCGGGAACCCGACTTACAGCGCGGTGGTTCGCACGATCCATACCATCAGCCCGACGCTGCTGAACGAGATTAACTTCAACTATAACGGCAACCGCCTGAATATCACGCCGACCGGCTTGTATACGCAACCCTCCGGTCTGCAGATTCCGCGGTTGTTCAGCGGGCCGAACAATCTGAACCGGATGCCGCAAATCAATCTCGCCGGCTCGACCGGCACGAACTACGACGCCACCGGTTGGCCGTGGAACAACGCGGCCGATTCATTCCAGTGGGGTGACGACCTCTCGTGGGTGAAAGGCAACCACCAGCTCAAAATCGGTGCCAGCATCATGTGGTACAAGAAGGTCCAGGACCTGAACGTCCGCACGCAGGGCTCCTACACCTTCAACGGCACTTACACCGGGAATGATTTCGCCGATTTCCTGCTCGGGTTCTCCAACTCCTACGCCGAAGCCGGAGTTCAGGACGCAGGGCATTGGAACCACAAATCCTATTCGCTGTACATCCAGGACAACTGGCGCGTAAACAAGCGCCTCACCTTGAACCTGGGCCTGCGATGGGACGGAATGCCGCATACGTATGAAGCTGAGAACCGTATGTCGAACTTCTATCCCAACCTGTACGACCCGACCAAGAAGGCCCTCCTGCTTCCGGACGGCACGATCAGCCCCAACAGCCCCGGCTTGATCACCAGCCCGAATCCGATCCTGAAGGGAGTGCAGTTCTATGGGAACGGGATCGGCATTGCCGGCCAGAACGGCGTTTCCAACGGCCTGGTAGATAACTACTGGGCGACTTTCGGCCCCCGCGTTGGTTTTGCGTATGACCTTACCGGAAACGGGAAGACTATCCTGCGGGGCGGTTTCGGAACCATGTACGAGCGCATCCAGGGCAACGACATGTACAACTCCGGAGCGAACATCCCGTTCAGCGCCAACGTCACGTTCACCGGCGTTTCCCTCTCCAATCCCGGCACGAGCCTGCAGACCGGCCAAACACTGGTGGCGCCGATCTTGCCGGCCAGCATCGTGGGCTTGAGTAAGACCAATTACAAACTCCCGGTGAGCTACCAGTTCAGCCTCGGCATCCAGCAGTCGCTCGGAGAGAAGAGCGTGTTGTCGCTGGCTTATGTCGGCAACCAGAACCGGCACCAGAGCTATCGGGACGAGACCAACCTGCCCGCGCAAAGCGCTCTGCCGGGCCTCATCAACAATACGGTCCCGTTCAACAGCGTAGTTCCGTATACGGGCCTGGGCTCCATCAATCTGTATGAGAATGCAGGCACCAGCCACTACAATTCGCTGCAAGCGAGTTTAAACTCGCGGTTACATAAGGATCTCAGCTTCCAGGCCTCCTATACGTGGTCCAAAGCCATGGATTCCTCGGTCGGCAACGGCAGCGGCGGCGACCTCCAATCACTCGCCAACCCATACGACCGCTCATACGGGATAGGACCGGCGTGGTTCAATCGCGACCACGTCTTCAACGCCAACTTCCTCTATGACATTCCGGCCTTCCGGCACGCCGCGAGCCGGGCGTTGCGGACCGGATTCGGCGGCTGGCAGATCTCGGGCTTCATTACCGCCGAGACTGGTTTGCCGCTGCAGGTCGATTTGGGCGGACCTGCGGCCTACAATGGCCTGCCGAATTGGACAGACAACAACCAGCGGCCCGGAGGAAACCGGCCCAATGTGATTGGCACGCTCAACTATCCGCGCACGGTGAACAACTGGTTCAACACCACGCCACAGGTCACCTGCCCGGATGGGACCCGGTCGAAAGGTCCTTTCTGCGCCCCAGCCATCGGGCAATGGGGCAACCTGGGCCTGAACGCGTTGCAAGGACCCGGCCGCCACAACTGGAACCTGTCCCTGTTCAAGAGCTTCGTCCTCAGCGAGAAACGAGGCAGCAAGATCGAGTTCCGGGCAGAGAGCTTCAACATCTTCAACCACACGCAGTTTCAGAACGTCAGCGGAACCATGAACAACAGCAATTTCGGACAAGTCACCTCCGCGTTCGACCCGAGAGTGTTCCAACTCGGATTGAAAGCGCAGTTCTGATTTTTGACGCGGTACGCCCCGCTCGCAGTCTAAACGGCTGCGGGCGGGGTTTTTTGTTTTAGGCAGATTGCCCCCTCCACGCTTCCGGATCATTTCCAAGCCCTCCTCCCTGGTCGAATTCTGTTGAGAAATACAACAAAGAGAAATGTGGGGGGCACGCCTTATCCGATTTTTGGAAGTTGAAGCGAAAGTGTGATTGACGGCGCTTATTTTCGATGGTAATCTCGCTTCAATCCGATTTTGGCTCGCACTCAGAATCGGGAAATCAACCAGAAAACAGTGCAGGGATCCGGACCATTCTTCTAAAACTGGTATCTCTCTCACCTCTTCCGGTTAAGTTCGCCCCACGAGGAACCTCCATGTTCGCCCGTTGTTTAATTTCCGTCTTCTTGATTTACGGAGCCTCCTTTGGACAGCAGCAGAACGGGTCTGCCAGCGAGTCCTGGAAGCAGCATATGGATTTGGCCAAGCAACTCGCAGCCCGCGGGCAGTACGCAGACGCAAAGAGCGAGTACGAAGCCGCGTTGCGAGCAGTGAGCGAACTTCCGAATGATGGGCGAGCATTCTTGAGCCGCCTTGGGCTGGGGAGTGTCGCAGCCGCAACGGGTCAGTACACCGAAGCTGAGCAGTGGGATAACGAGGCCGTGCGCGAGGGCATCGAACTCTACGGGAAGGATGCTCCCGGCCTGGCGATTCCCTATGGCAACCTGGCGGGATTGTATCGGGATCAGGAGGACTACGCCCGGGCGGAGGAATTTGCCCGCCTCGCGGTCCGCTTGATCTCGCGGCAACAACCCCCCGTTCCGGCCGCTGAGGCCGAGCTTCTTGGCTCCCTCGGCGGAATTCTCTCGGCGCGCGGCAACTTCGACGAAGCCGAATCCGTTCTGCAGCAGAGCATCGGGATTGCTGAAGAGCTGCCGGGATCTTCCGACATTCTCGCCGCCGGTTGGAGCAATTTGGCCGGCGTGTACACTCGGACCGGGCGGATGAAAGAAGCGCTGGCCCTTTATGAAAGGGCGCGTGATGTGTACAACGGAGCCGGCGACCGCAACAACCCGAACCTGTTTTTCATTCTGTCGGGGATCGCCAGCATCGAGGGCGCTTCAGGAAGCTATACGTTGGCGGTCGATTCCATCGAATCGGCCATTCAGCGCGCGGAGGCGGGCGGCTCCGCGGACACGCTGCAAGTGCGCAACGCGTTGCTGGCCGAGGCCACGTGGCTACACAAGCTCAAGCGCGACAAGGAAGCGAAACGGGTTCTGGCCAAAGCCAGGCAGGTGGCCCGTGCGGCGTCCCATCATAGCTACGGGCAGTACACGGTAGATGCGCGCGAAGTCGCGCAGACCATGGTGGACCGCGCGAAGTAAAGGCCGCCGTCCCTTCATTACGGCGCCTCAGCGTGCCGGCCTGGAATGGCGAGAAGCGGTTCGGCCGGCTGCGGCCCGGCGAGTTGTTTCACTTTTGCGAATTCGGCATCGGCGGCTTCCTGGCGGCCGAGCGACAGCCAGAGGCGGCCCAGCCGGTAGTGCGCGTCGGGTTTGGACGGCTCCAATCGAATGGCGGCGCGGAAATGCTCCGCAGCCTCGGCGGCATTCCGCTCCGCCAGCAAAATACCTAAATCGAGATGCGCGAGCCGGATATTCGGATCCAACCGCAGCGCCTGCCGCAAGTGCTTCTCGGCGCCGCTGTCGTTCCCGGAGCGCATCTCCGCGTCGGCCAGAAAGGTCAGAGCCTGCGTGTGATGCGGCTGGTTGGCGAGTTCCGCTTCGAATTCGCGCCGGGCGTCGTTGTATCGTTTCTGCTTCCAGTAGAGGTACCCGAGGCCGAAGTGCACTTCGGGTTCGGCGGGCGATGCTTTCACCGCCGCTTCGAACTCGGCAGTGGCCTGCTCTTGCTGATTAGCCGCATCCAGCACCTCTCCCATCAGCATGTGAACCGGCGCCGAATCCGGACTACTGTCGAGAAGAAGCTTGAATTCATTCTTGGCGGCGTCATACTGTCTGGACCAGAGGTAGCTCTGCGCAAGTTTGAATCGCAGTTCGCTGTTTCCAGGCTGCTGTTCCACCGCGCGCTGGAGCGGAGCCGCGGCTTCCGCAAAGCGGCGGGTTCCGTAATAGCTCATCCCAAGCAAAACCTGAACCTGAAAGTTTGCGGAGTCCGCCTTCGCCGCGCGTTCGAAAATGGGAGCGGCCTCGGCCAAGCGGTTTAACTTGAAATAAGCCAACCCCAGGTTGAGATAGATCCCGGGCAGATTCGGGTCTTGTGCGAGGGCCGCGCGGTAATGCCGGATCGCCTGCTCGTAGTTCCCCTGCCGCGCCAGCGCGAGCCCGGTCTCAGCCTCGACGGCCGCCGGCAGTTTTGTCGCCGCGCATAACGGGGCAGCAAGCATCAGCATCATCGTGCCGAGGCTTATACAGCCGACACGCATTTCCGAACCGTATGGTAGCGCCATGAATGCCCGTTGCAAAGCCGAGAGCATCGCAGGCTTGCGCCGGCGAATGATCAGGGATTCGGCTCTTTGACCTTGACTACCTGGTCTGCCGCCACATTGCTCAGTTGCTGCACGATTCCGGAGGGCCAGCGAATCACCACTGTCGTGGACGCCGTGCTCTTACCCAACCCAAAGTGGACGGGTCCGGCGCTCGACGAAGCATAGCCGGCGGCAAACGAGACGTGGTCGTACTCCGTGGCGCCTCCGGCCGTCAGCTGAATTCTGGCGCCGATGCCGTCGCGGTTGCTTTTCGTGCCTTCCAGCTCGAATTCGACCCAGTGGTTGCCGCCCGGACTATCG
>Ga0070734_10002010_pt1 | contig 26697 bp, 27 predicted proteins | sample Coa_R1_8_FD_66444 | JGI IMG/M metagenome (GOLD analysis project Ga0070734, IMG submission 66444) | Surface soil microbial communities from Centralia Pennsylvania, which are recovering from an underground coalmine fire - Coalmine... | ecosystem: Environmental > Terrestrial > Soil > Unclassified ... | reverse complement strand
CCTGATTTCGCTGATCTCCATGCGTGCGCCGCAATCGAGGCATTTGGCGTAGCGCGTGTTGCCGTGGAGCTCGATCACCTTATCGGCCGGAACGCCGGATTCCTGGTGAAGATTGTCGATGTTCTGCGTGATGACGTGACTGACAATTCCTCGCGCAACAAGGTCCGCCACAGCGATGTGCCCCTTGTTCGGCTTCGCCGCGCTCCATGAACCCTCCATTTCGAAGCGGCGCCGCCAGCTCTCCTTGCGGATCTCGGCCGAGCGGACGTATTCGTCGAAATAGATGGGCATCATCTTGGTCCAGATACCACCAGGTGAGCGGAAATCCGGAATTCCTGATTCGGTCGAGATTCCCGCGCCGGTAAACACGACCGCGCGTTTGCTTCTCCTGAGCAATTCACCAAGACGCGCGGCATCTTCCTCCTGTCTTGCGCTCATTTTCCGGTTACCAACGTCTCGCTTCGCACACTAGAAAAATCATCGTCATCGTGCCAGACGACGTGTCTGCCGACTTGAAGAGGTTCCATGACCTACGACCCGACGCTCGAAGCACACGAGCACCGTGAACATGCGGAACATGCGGCCGAGGCGCACGATCCTTTCATCTCACGCGTATCAATCACAGTGGCTGTCCTGGCCGTGCTTGCAGCGATCGCCGGCAGTCTCGAGACGGTCGAGGGTGGCCGCGCCATCACCGCGTCGAGCGAATCGGTCCTCGCACAGGACCGGGCCACAGACGCGTGGAATGAATACCAATCGGACAGTCTCAAACGCCATCTCTATGAAATAGCCGCCGCCGAAGGCGGGCCCAAGGCGAGCGCGTTTGCGCGCGAGTCGGCAAAGCAGACCGCTCGGCAGGACAAGGTCAAAGGCGAGGCGCTGGCCCACGAAGCCGAGCGCGACCGTCTCGTGGCGGAAAGCGCCGCATTGGAGACCCGGCATCACTGGCTTACCGGCGCGGCCACCCTGCTCGAAATCGGAATTGCAATGTCGACGATAACGATCATTACCAGGCGACGTCCGCTCTGGTTCGGAGCGCTCGCGTTCGGGGCCGCAGGACTGTGCCTGCTTGCAGTCGCGTATCTTCCTTGAAGGTGCCGGCCGCGGGACCTTTGCTATAGTCGTCACCGCGTCGCTTCGCGCCAGGGCGGAATGGCACCACAAGAAGACTCTGAGATTGCTGCGAGTGATTTCGGTCTTGGGTCGACTCCGGCCGATTCACTCGCCGCGCAATTGGCGGCTAGCGCCGCCAAGGGCACCGCTGCAATCCCGGAACAGGCGTTAGCGGTTCTCGAAAAACAGGCCGCAATGCTCGAGCAGCAGACGCACGTTCTGCGACTCCAGGCCCAGGACCTCGAACGCGAAGACGCGGTCCGCCACTGGTCGCTTCGCGTGCGCCATATCAGCGATCTGATGAAGCTTGGCTTCGAGCTCGCCGTCGCTTTCATCGTCATTGCCATTGCGCTCGGCATCGCTGCCACGGTGTGGAGCGCCGCCCATGACGACAGCCTCGTCATCGAAGCCTTCTCAGTCCCGCCCGACATGGCAGCGCGCGGACTGACGGGCCAGGCGGTTGCGGCCCAGCTGCAGGACAAACTGCTCGCCATGCAGGCTGCGACGGATTCAGGCAGGCCAGCGGCGTCCTATTCCAACAGCTGGGGCAACGACATCAAGGTGGAGATCCCGAACACGGGCATCTCGATCAGCGAGTTCTACCGCTACCTCGCCACCTGGCTCGGCAAGCAGACGCATATCCGCGGGGAAGTCTATCGCTCGACCACGGGGATCGTAATTGCAGCGCGCGCGGGCGGCGAAGGAGGGACCCGGGTCACCGGCGATGAGCACGATCTCGACAAGCTTCTGCAAGAGAGCGCGGAGGCGATCTATCGTCAGACGCAGCCCTATCGCTATGCGGTCTACCTCGCAAATCCGCCGAGCTTCAAATTCGGCGCGGCGCGCCAGATTTACGAGCAGCTGGCGAACGAAGGTACTCCTCTCGATCGCTTGTGGGCGCAGGTTGGTCTCGGGTCGCTTTATGACAATGTCGATCCTCCTCGCGGACCGGAATTCAACCGGATCGCTACCGAGCTTTCCCCCACATTCGCACTTCCCTGGACAAATCTTTCGGCCGAAGAAGGCAGCTTCGGTCACGATGAAGCAGCGTTGGCTGATGAGAAGATCGCGCTACGGCTTCTTGAAGCTGGCGATGCCGAGCTGAATGAACGCGCTGCAAGGATCAGCCTGCCGAACGCGCGCGCAAATGTTGAATATGTCCTCGGGGACTTCAGCGCGTCATTGCGAGACTATCGGGAGTGCGCAGCGCTCCCGGACTATTCGGGTATCGCGGAGGGGGCGCGCAGTTCGATCCCGACGGTCCTCGGGCTTCTGCATCAGCGTGCGGCTGCGCGCGCCGCCTTGGCCGAGATTCCATTGCCCAACGGCCCGCCGGGCAATTTCTTCGATCCCCTCGCACGCTTGCAGACCTATTACTGGCTGGGCGACTGGACGGAAACCCTCTCGATGGGTCAGCGGGTTGAAGCCATAACCCAAGATGCCCCCGCACTCCCCGGTTTCAGCGATGCCTTCAAACACCTTTTCCTGGTCGGGCAGACCTGGCCCTACATGGCGCTCGCGCTCGCGGAACTGGGACAATTCAAAGCGGCCCACGCTCTCATCGATCGGACTCCGGCCGATTGTTACACCTGCATGCGCAATCGCGCCGACATCGACGCGCTCCAGCGCAATTGGAGCGGGGCTTCCTTCTGGTTCGCACGCGCAGTCGCCGCCGCCCCCTCAATTCCGATCGCGTATTGGGATTGGGGTCGCGTCTTGATGAACCGGGGCGATCTCGACGGGGCCATGACAAGGTTTTCGGCAGCGCATGCAAGGGGCCCGCGTTTCGCCGATCCTTTGGAGATGTGGGGCGAAGCGCTGATGCTGAAAAATCGCTCCGACCTCGCGCTCGCGAAATTCGAGGAAGCCGGCAAGTACGCACCCTACTGGGGCCGGCTGCATCTCAAATGGGGCGAGGCACTTCTCTATCTCGGCCGAGTGGCCGACGCACACGCGCAGTTTCAAGCCGCCCGTGGATTGGATTTGAGTGCGGAAGAGCACGTTCGTCTGGCGAAGGATATGGCTTCTGCGCGTCACTAAATGTTCGCGCTGCACGGATGCTTTATGGCCTGCCACCCGGTGCGCTGATCGAGAGCGAAGCGCGGAGGCTGGCGCGCCCAAGGGGAGTCGAACCCCTCTTTCAACCTTGAAAGGGTCGTGTCCTAACCGATAGACGATGGGCGCTTCGGAAGACGCGCCTATAAAGGCCGCTTCCGGAATTGGCAACGTGCACCTGAAAGCCTCATGCGCAGGCGGCGGCGTCTTCGATAAGGAGTTGCACCCGGCGCGTGCCGTTCCATTCATCCGCCCTGAGCCGGCCCGCCAGATGAATTCTGCCCCCTCGCCCATCCAGCAAGCCCTTTCCAAGCGGGCTTTGCGCCGACCGAAAGGCGATCGCGTCCAGACGTGCACCATCGCCGCCACGAACACGGACGCGCACGTGATCGTCTGCGACGGTTTCGGCGTGCACGAGCTGCGCATCGAGAACCGCCAGATTCGGCTCCGGGTTTCCGGCGCCGAAAGGTCCGGCATGGGCGAGTTCGTCGGCCATCAGCGGCGTTGCTGAAGCAGGCGACAGTGCCGCTTCAATATCGAGAATGCGCGAGGCCTCGATTTCGGCAGAAATCTCGACGAGTTCGCGCGCGAGAAATGCCTCGAAATTCTCCAGCTGGGCGCTAGAAAGAGAAAAGCCCGCGGCCATCGCGTGGCCGCCGCCACCATCGACGAGATTCAATTCCCGTGCCCTGCGCACGACGGCGCCGACATCGACCCCCGGAATGGAACGAGCGGATCCGCGCCCCTGCCCGCCCTCGAACCCGATGACGAACGAAGGTTTTCCAAACCGTTCCCGCAAGCGCCCGGCGACGATGCCGACAATGCCGGAGTGCCAGCCATCCTCGGAAACCAGGACAAAGGCGCTGTTGGATTGCGGAACGACGGCGGCTACGGCCTCTTGAAGGATGCGGCGTTCAAGAGATCTCCGCTCGCGATTGTGCAAGTCGAGAACCGTCGCCAGTTCGCTTGCAGAGGCCTCTTCGCTGACGAGCAGCAATTCGCTTCCGAGGCTGCATTTGCCGATCCTGCCACCCGCATTGATGCGGGGGCCGAAGTCGAAGGCGAGATGTTGCGGCGTGAATGGCGGTGCGGCCTTCGCTATGCGTGCCAGCGCGGCCAACCCGGCACGATCACCAATGCGTGGAAGCCCCAATTGGACAAAGGCGCGATTGACGCCGACCAGAGGCACGACATCGCAGATCGTGGCCAGGGCGACCAAATCGAGCATGCGGCGGAGATCGGGCTCGCGCACGCCGCGGCGATCATAGTAGCCGCTGTTCCTGAGATCCCTGCTCAGCCCGACAAGAAAGAGGAACGCGACGCCTGTGGCGCACAAATATCCGCACCCGGCACAGTCACCCGGCTGATTGGGATTGACATGCGCGAACGCAGGCGAGGCAGTGTCGACCGCGTGATGATCAAGGACGATGACGTCGAGTCCGGCCAGCTGGGCCGCCGTCACGGCTTCATGCGCGCTCGCCCCGCAATCGACGGTGAGGACAAGAGTTGCGCCCTCGGCGCGAAGCCGGGCAAACGCCGCCACAGAAGGACCGTAGCCCTCTCGCAATCTGTCCGGGATGTAGGTCCGGACAGGAATCCCGATATCTCCGAAAAAGCCTGCAATCATGGCAACCGCAGCCGAACCGTCGACGTCGTAGTCGCCGAACACAGCGATCTTCTCGCCTTTTTCCAGCGCGGATTTCGTTCTCGCGATCGCGCGCTCCATGTCCTTCAGCAGCAACGGCTCCGGGAGCCAGCGCTTCAGCGTCGGACGCAAGTAATCGGCGACATCGTTTTCCGCGATGCCACGTGCAGACAAAAGCTGCGCGAGAGAAAGCGAGAGGCCGGCATCACGCGCCAGAGCGGCCGCCTTGCGATCGTCCTTGACGCGCCAGCGCCAGGTCCGCCCGGAGAAGGAACGGATGGCGCCGAGCGTCTCGTGAGCAGAGGCGCTGGCCTCAGTCTCCATGGCTTTTCTGGTGTCGCGCCTTGTTGTGCCGCGCTCTCACCCAACGGACCGTTCCAGTCGCCGAGCGCATGACAATGCTCTCGGTCGTGATGTGCGTTCCGGTGCGATGCACGCCCGAGAGCATGGAACCGTCAGTGACCCCGGTTGCGGCAAAAATCACGTCGCCGGAGGCAAGGTCATGCAGCTTGTACTTGCGATTGAAGTCGGTGATCCCCAGACGGCGCGCGCGTGTGCGCTCTTCTTCATTGCGAAATACCAGTCTTGTCTGAATCTGTCCGCCCACGCAGCGCAGCGCCGCCGCGGCGAGTACGCCTTCCGGCGCACCGCCCTGACCCATGTAGATATCAATCCCGGTCGCCGGATCGGTGGTGGCGATAACACCGGCGACGTCGCCATCGGTGATCAAACGTACTGCGGCTCCGGTCTTGCGAACCCCGTCGATGATATGCGCGTGGCGCGGACGATCGAGCACGAGCGCCGTTATCCCGCGCGGTTTGACACCCTTGGCTTCGGCGAGCGCGATGATGTTATCGCCCGGTGAAGCATCAAGATCGATGATGCCCTCTTTGTAGCCAGGCCCGACGGCTATCTTGTCCATGTAGGTATCGGGCGCATTGAGAAGCGTTCCCGGCTCGGCGATCGCCATCACTGCGAGTGCGTTCGGCAAAGCCTTGGCCGTCAATGTAGTGCCCTCGAGGGGATCAAGGGCAATGTCTACCGCGACTCCGCCGCTTCCAACCTTTTCGCCGATAAACAGCATGGGCGCTTCGTCGCGCTCGCCCTCGCCGATGACGACCGTCCCCTGGATTGGAAGCGCATTGAAGGCCGCACGCATGGCTTCGACGGCAGCCTGGTCGGCCGCATGCTCGTCGCCGCGTCCGATCTGGTTCGCGGCCGCTATGGCAGCCGCTTCGGTGACGCGCACCGCCTCGAGCGCAAAGGCACGATCGAGTGTTTTCGCCATCGCACTCACGGGGGAATTTCCTCCTAAGCGGGTTCCATGGGAATCATGCACGGGCGCTCGCGGACTTTGTCGGAGCGCGCAATCACCTTCAAGGCGCGTTCGACGGCCGCATGCTGCGTTTCGTGCGTGATCATAACAATCGACACGGGTTCGCCTGGAGAGCGGCCCCGCTGGAGCATGCTTTCGATCGAGACGCCGCATTCGGCGAGATGCCCCGCAATCTCCGCAAGGACACCGGGAACATCGAACACCTCGAAACGGAGATACACGGCGGTGGCTGCTAGCCCGGAGTCTGCGGGCGCAAGCATCTCAAGCCGCGCTACCGGCTTGCCGAATGCCGGACCGATGTTTCCGCGCGCAATATCGACGAGATCAGCGATGACCGCCGAGGCCGTAGGCCCCTCGCCCGCGCCGCGTCCTTCAAAGAAGAAGTGGCCGGCAGCGCCTGCGTCGGCGACCACGGCGTTGAACGGCCCGCTCACATCGGCAAGGGGCGTTCCGGCGCGCACCATCGAAGGCTGCACGCGCTGGTCGATTCCTTTGCCGAGCCGGCGCGCGATACCGAGAAGCTTGATGCGGAATCCGAACTCATGTGCGTAGCGGATGTCTTCTGGCTTGATGTGCTCGATACCTTCGATCCGCATGTGGTCGAGATCGGGCGCGGTGCCGAAGGCGAGGCTCGAGAGCAGGGCAAGTTTGTGCGCGGTGTCGGCTCCGCCAACATCGAGCGCCGGGTCGGATTCGGCGTAGCCCAGCCGCTGCGCTTCTTTGAGTACTTCCACAAACGAGCGGCCCGTCGCCTCCATCTCGGTGAGGATGAAGTTGCAGGTTCCGTTCAGAATGCCGCGAACGGCATCGATGCCGTAGGTGACGAGGCTCTCCCGGAGTGCCTTGACGACAGGAATGCCTCCCGCAACGGCCGCTTCGAACTTGAGCGCCAGCTTTCGCTCTTCCGCCAGGCGGGCCAAAGCGACGCCAGAAGAGGCAAGGAGCGCCTTGTTGGCGGTGACCACATGCTTTCCCGAGCGCAGCGCAGCTTCGACGGTCGCTCGCGCCACCTCCTCGCCGCCTATCAACTCGACGACCACGTCGGCATCGCATTTGGCGAGTGCGACCGGATCGTCCGCCCAGTGCAGGTGGGCGAGATCTACCCCACGCGGTTTTTTTCGGTCCCGTGCGGACACGGCGACGAGCTCAAGCGGCCGCCCCGCCCTGCTGGCAAGCTCGTCCTTTCGTTCCTGGAGCGCCTTGGCGACTCCGGCACCGACGGTGCCAATCCCAGCGAGCGCGACGCGCAGACTGGCTGTCACTTCGCTGCTTCCATATCGGTTGGCGCATTCAGGCGCATGCCCAGGAAGCGCTTCACATTGCGTGCCGCCTGGCGGATGCGGTGCTCATTCTCGACGAGCGCGACGCGGACGTAACCTTCGCCATATTCGCCAAAACCAATGCCGGGCGAGACCGCCACCTTCGCGTGGATGAGAAGGCGCTTGGAGAACTCGAGTGATCCCATTTCACGGAACTGGATGGGAATGGGCGCCCAGGCAAACATGGATGCCGGCGGAGGAGGAATATCCCACCCGGCCCGCCGCATGCTTTCCACGAGCACGTCGCGGCGGGATTTATAGAGCGCCCGAATCTCCTTCACGCAATCCTGCGGTCCATTGAGCGCGGCTGCAGCGGCGACCTGGATCGGCGTGTAAGCACCATAGTCGAGATAGGATTTGATGCGGCCAAGCGCGCCGATGAGGTGCCTGTTTCCGGCAGCGAAGCCCATCCGCCATCCCGGCATGGCATAGGTCTTCGAAAGGGACTGGAATTCGATCGCGATGTCCTTCGCGCCTTCAACCTCGAGGATAGACGGCGGCGGCGCACTCTCGTCGAAGTAGATGTCGGCGTAAGCGAGATCGGAGAGGACCCAAATCTCGTGCTTCTTCGCGAAGGCAACGACCTCCTTGTAGAAATCGAGGCCGACCGTCTGCGCGGTAGGATTGGAAGGATAGTTCACCACGACGGCGACAGGCGATGGCACCGAATGCCGGACGGCATTGCCGATCCGCGAGAGATATTCCTCCGGCGAAGTGGCCGGCACATGACGAATGGCGGCGCCTGCGAGAATGAAACCGAAGGCGTGAATCGGATAAGCCGGATTGGGGACCAGCACGACATCGCCCGGAGCGGTGATCGCCTGGGCGAGATTGGCGAAGCCCTCTTTGGATCCGAGGGCGGCAATGATTTCGGTGTCAGGATCGAGCGTTACGTCGAACCGGCGCTTGTAGTAACCCGCCATGGCCTTTCTCAGGCCCTTGATTCCCCGCGAGGCGGAGTAGCGATTTGAGCGCGGGTCCCGCGCCGTCTCGACCAGCTTTTCGACAATGTGCGCAGGGGTGGGCATATCCGGATTGCCCATGCCGAAATCGATGATGTCCTCGCCGCGCGCGCGCGCCTGCGCCTTCAGCCGGTTGACCTCTTCGAAGATGTAAGGCGGCAATCGCCGGATGCGATAAAAATCGGTCTGCATCGCGTGGCCGAAAAGCTCCTGCCGTACAAGCTTGTAACATCGGAGGACGGCGTGATGCCGTCAACGTCCGTGGTGGCGCCGACTGCGCTCGGCGCGGTCAGGACTGCAGGAAAACCTCCGCGCGCCGGTTGCCCTCTTCTCCGGCTGGCATGGACTCATAATAGACCGGCTGGCTGTCTCCGACGGCATCGACCAGCACCTTGTCTGCCGGAATACCTTCGCGAATGAGTTCATGTGCGACCGCGTTGGCACGATCCTGCGAGCGCTTGAAGACGAACGCGAGGTGCTTCTCGATCGGCATATCCCGCGTGCGGCTTGAGGAATGCCCGACGACCTTGATGAAACCCTGATCGCCTTTCGCCTGATATTCTTTTACGACCTGCCGCAGTTTTTCCCGGGCGGCGCTGCTGACCGAGGTTCCGTCACCGGGGAAGAAAATGACGGCCGCCGGGGTGTTGCCGTTCTGATCCGTGTAAGCGGCAGGCGATGGGCCTGGCGTCGCCGGAACGGCATCCATATTGGCAACAACGTCGCCACCCATGGATTCCGGACCACCCATTCCATCCGCACTGGCAGTCTTCGTGTGACGATGCCGGTGTCTCGAGGAGGCGGGCGCCCGGCGATCCGTCGCCTCGTCATTCGGGTTGAGCGAATTCGCCCGCTCGTACTGATGTACGAGAGCGGGCGAAACGAACTGGGCGACGCTCGGGTCGAGCGGCGGCGCTGAAGAGGGCCGGAAGCCCAAGGACGCATCGGCGGCCGACTCTGGTGATGCGGCGGCCGGCGCGACTGGCATTTGAGGACTTCGCGCAGGCAACGAAGTTGAAGGTTCGGCGCTCGCGACTTTGGTCGTCGGGACGGCGGACGGAGCACTCGGCGCAGCCTCAGCGGCCGGTTCAGCAGCTGCAGCCGCCGGCGCGTCTGCGGCAACCTGTGTGTCCGTACCCGCTGCCGCAGTAGACGTTGTTTCGGCCGTGGCTCCCGGAGGTGGCGGCGGCGGCGGAGGCGGAGCCGCCGGTTCTGCGTCCGCTTTCAGTGCCTCTGCGCTGTAATTGGCGCGCGCACGATCAGCAGCCAGCGAGTCGGCGACCTGGCGCTGGTCGTCCGGTGTCGAAGAGGCGGGCTTTCCTGGAATGTCCGCGAGATCGGGCGCCTGTCCCTGATCCGCGGGTCCGTTATCTACCCAGGTCGTCGGATCGACCCAAGCAGGCACGCTTGAGCAAGCACTCGCGCCAACGCCGACAGCAATGACGGCCGCCAACCGCAACAGCAATTTCGTCATTGGTCACACCCCACGGGAGAAGCGACACCCTATAGCGTCGAACGCCTGCTCTTCCAAGCGCGACAAGCGCGTAACTCAATGAAATCCGCGGATAAACCGTGACGTTCTGAGGCGTTGCCGCACCCGCCTGCATCAGGGCAGATTAGGTCGGCTCTGGAGCGGACAAGGAATGCAGAAACCCGTCGACGAAAAGTCCCGGCCATCAGGCCCCGCCGCCGCGTCCAGTGTTGCCGCGCCAAGTCCGTACAGCGTCGCGGATCCCGCGGTTTTTGCCCAGAACATGATGAAGGTGGGAATGCAATCCCAGCGTTTGATCGCGGACTACATAAAGCGGCAGGCGCAACGGCGCGGAAGTGAACCCCTCGACCCACTTAACCTTACCGGGACCTTCTCGGCGCTCCTCCGCGCCATGGCTGAAAATCCGGTGCCCCTCGTCGAGGCGCAGTTCGAACTCTGGCGCAACGTCATGGGTCTTTGGGAATCAACAGCACGTCGGATGCTCGGCGGAGAGAGCGCACCGGTCGTCGAGCCCAAAGCCAACGACAAGAGGTTCAAGGACAGGGAATGGCAGGAAAACCAGCTCTTCGACTTCATCAAGCAATCCTATTTGCTGACTGCAAACTGGATTCAGAACACAATTGGCAGGGTCGAACTCGGTGACCCGGAGGCGAAACACCGCGTCGAATTTTATACAAAGCAGTTTGTCGATGCGATGGCGCCGACCAATTTCCTCCTGACCAACCCCGAAGTGCTGCGGACGACCATGCAGTCTAACGGGGAAAACCTCGTCAAAGGTCTCGACAACCTGCTCGACGATATCGATCGCGGCGACGGGCAACTCGCCATCAGGCAATCGGCCGATGCGTTTACGCCTGGAAAGAACATCGCGATCACGCCGGGCAAGGTGATTTTCCGCAACGAATTGCTGGAGCTCCTGCAATACGAGCCGACGACAGACGAGGTCTACAAGCGGCCGCTGCTGATCTTCCCGCCATGGATCAACAAATTCTACATCCTGGATCTTCGGCCGGAAAACTCTTTCATCAAATGGCTCGTGAGTCGCGGCTACACGGTTTTCGTGGCCTCATGGGTCAACCCCGACAAGCGCCTCGCGATGAAATCGTTCAGCGACTACATGCGCGAAGGGATATTCGCTTCGCTCGATGCCGTTCGCGATGCGACGGGAATCGAGGATCCGAATGTCGTCGGATATTGTATCGGCGGAACGCTTCTCAGCGCCACGCTTGCTTACATGGCCGCGAAGGACGACAGGCGCATTCACTCCGCCACGTTCTGGGCTGCGCAGGTCGATTTCAGCGAGGCCGGCGATCTCACCGTCTTCGTCGATGAGGCGCAACTCGAGGCTCTTCAGCAGCAGATGCAGGCGGCTGGTGGAGTCCTCGAGGGCAAGAAGATGGCGACAACGTTCAACATGTTGCGCGCGAACGATCTGATCTGGTCGTTCGTGATCAACAATTACATGTTGGGCAAGCAGCCGCTGCCGTTCGATCTGCTCTATTGGAATTCCGATACAACGCGGATGCCGGAGAATATCCATCTCTTCTATCTGCGCGAGTGCTACAAAAATAACGCGCTGGCTACAGGAAAAATGATCCTCGATGGCACGCGGCTCGACCTTACGCGGGTCAGCATTCCGATCTATCTGCAGTCGGCCAAGGAAGATCACATCGCGCCTTATCGCTCGATCTACAAGGCGACAAAGCTTTACCAGGGACCCGTCCGCTTTATTCTCGCGGGCTCCGGCCATATCGCCGGAGTGATCAATCCGCCCGCCGCCAAGAAATACCAATATTGGACGAGCGAGAGTCTGCCCGCGAAAATCGAGGATTGGCTCGCCGGCGCAACGGAACATCCGGGCTCGTGGTGGCCAGATTGGGACGAATGGCTTTCAAAACACTCCGGCGAAAAGGTCCCCGCACGGAAACCGGGTGACGGCACATTGCGGCCGCTCGGAGATGCTCCCGGCTCATACGTCAAGGTGAAGGCGAAATAGACCTGAGGTGTGCGGTTAGTTGGTTCGGCCGTATTCCAGTTTTTCGAGTTGCCCGGACACCTGATGGTAGGTACCGGGTCCGGCCGGCCCCGTCGCCCAGATGTCCTTGCGCGTGTTGATCAGGAAGTTTTCGGCGTGTTCGTTGTGCACGTAACCCGTGTGCATTTGAGCATTGTAAGCGCCGGCAAAATCCGCCTCGTCGCAATCGTTGCGCAAGCACCTCACGGAAACCGACGTCGGCGCAATCGAGTTATCGTACGGCCGGTGCTGTGGATCGGCCAATCGTGAATTGCATCGAATGGAGAGAGCGACGGCGCCGGCAATCGGCGTCAGCTCTGACATTGCGCTCGCCGGTACCACCGCCATCCAGATGGAGATGATGAGCCCGCGCGCGAAGGTCGGCCGGACATGATAGATCGCAAACCCGGCGTATCCGCTCAACGAGCCGAAATCGACCACCTGGTCGCCATCGTCGGTGGTGATGGGAGGACTCATTTGCGGCTTGATGCGCGCCAGCTTGGCGATCGCCGTTTCCACAGCCGCAAGAACCTGACTACGCATGTACGCAATCGTGATAGCGAACGCTGAGCGCATCCGCAGTGCATCGGAGAGAAGCGCGAACGCCGTTCCGTCGCCAGCCGCGTCGGAAATGCGCCATGCATGCGGCGCGAGACCGCTGCAGCGCCCGCGCCCGTAGAGTTCCAGTGGAAGCGGTTCGACGGGCCCGCGGGCAATCCCCGTCGACCAGGATGCACCTGCCGCCATCGCGGGACGGAAATCCCATTCGCGGGCGAGCATCCGGGGTGGCTCAACAGTGAGAACCGTGGTGTTCGCCGGAGGCGACCCTGCAATCGAGAAAATGGCTGTGCGTGTCTTACCGTCACCGCGGACAAGGTCGAAATAGGCGATCGTTACGCGTTCCCCTGCTTTCTTGTGCCTCAACAGATCGACCGCCCCGGGGGCGGAGTCCACGCGACGGCCATCAATGGCGGTAACGATGTCGCCTGCCTTCAGATGTGCCACCGCGGCGGGGCTTTTCGGAATGACGCTGGCAATGAGGGCGCCGCCTTTCCCGAGATAGGGGGCGCGCGCTTCCGCGGCCCTTGTGAGCGGCGCAAATTCGAGACCCGAAAATCCCGGATACGCGCGATGCTCTGCGGCGGACCACATCGCGATGATTTTTGCCGTGACGACGGAGAACAGAAAGAGGAGCGCGATGACGAGGAGCTTCGATCCTCTCTCACCGCGAGGCCACATCATGCGCGAGCGCGCCGCATCGCCGTCGCGACCTCATGCGCTCGCCGATGGCCATGTTCCTCGAGCCCTGCGATCGCTCCTTCAAAATCGAGCGCGGACTTCTCCTGCGAAAGTTTGAATTTTCCTTCGAGCAGGTCGAAGCGAAGGACAAAGCCTTCGATGACGTCCAACAGTTTTTCGTACCGCTCGGGAGCCACTTTGGCGGTCGTCCAGGGCTGTTTGGATTGGAGCTTCGCCTCTTCCTGGGCCGACAGATCCTCGAGCAGCGACCTTAATCGAGGCCTGTCGAGACGCGTCGCCCGGCCACGCCCCTCAATCGCGATGTAATTCCATGTCGGGACCATCGAAGCCGAACGATACCAATTAGGTGAAATGTAAGCATCCGGCCCACGAAACGAGACGAGGAGTTCGCACCCGGTCAAGAGGGCGGCAGCAGGATTGGCGCGTGCGAGATGAAATCGCACGCTGAGGCCGGCCCCGTCATTCTCGTCGACGACCACGGGCGCATAAGCGAGCATTGCACGGCGCTCGGCGCACGCGATTATTGTCGCTAACGGGAAATCGCGGATAGCAGCCGATAATGCTGCTCGATCTGTGACGGCATACTGCGGCGGACAGTACATCAAAGTCCTGCCGTCTCCGGCAAGCCGAGCATCAAGTTGAGATTCTGCACCGCGGCGCCCGCTGCGCCCTTGCCCAGATTGTCGAGCACCGCCACCAGGCGAGCCTGCTTCTCGCGCGCATTTTCAAACACGAAAAGCTTCATGCGATTGGTGTTCTTCATCAGTTCCGCATCGAGCGTCTTCATGTCTGCAGCTTCTGCGAGCGGCGCCACTTCGACGAGCCTCAGACCTCGATAGTTCGCCGCGAGAACACCGTGGATTTCAGCCGCAGACGGTTGCCGCGGAAGCGCCCAAAGCTGGAGCGGGACTTCAACGATCATGCCGCGATAGTACCGGGCAACAGTCGGTGAAAAGACCGGCGCGTGAACCAGACCGGCGTGCTTTGTCATTTCCGGGACGTGTTTGTGGGTGAGAGCGAGCGCGTAGGTTCGTGCGACCGTCTCCACGTAATGAGGTGCCCCGCGTTTCTCGAATTCCTCGATCATGGCGCGTCCGCCGCCGGAGTAGCCGGAGAGGCCGGTCGCATTGAGCGGCCAGTCGGCGGGAATAAGACCCTCGCGTACGAGTGGGCGGACGAGCGCCAGGAAGCCCGTGGCATAGCAACCGGGATTGCTCACGCGCCGTGCTTCGGCGATGCGTCCGAACTGGCCGGGCTCGAGTTCGGCAAAGCCATATACCCAGGCGGGGTCGACACGATGCGCGGTTGATGCATCGATCACACGCACGGCGGGGTTTCGCAACAGCGACACCGCTTCCCGCGCGGCTTCGTCGGGAAGGCAAAGAATGACCAGATCCGATCCGTTCAGCGCGTCCGCGCGAGCAGACCGGTCTTTCCGCTCGGCATCGCCGATGCGGACGAGCGAAAACTCCTTCCGGCCGGCCAGGCGATCGGCGATTTCCAGCCCGGTCGTTCCGTGCGCGCCATCGATGAACACTCTGGCGACCATCAGCGCCTCCCGGGTGTTGAGCGCCCGCGACGTTGACACATGCTTCCCTGCCCTCTTAGCTCATCTGGTCCCGCGATTCCCACGGATCGGATATGCGTGGCAGTGAGACGGCGGCTCGCACGCCCGCCAGTTTTGTCCGCGGCGCTCGAGAAGGGGGCTCCCATGGATCCGAAATACCTCGATCCGCAGTTGATCATCGAAATCTTCCGCAAAAACGTCAGCGCGCATTACTACGACACCAAGGGGCGTGTCAGCCGTCCCGAGTTCTGGATGTTCGTCGCGGGCTGTGTCGTCGTTGGGCTGGCAGCCTCGATTGTCGGCAGCATCTTCGCCTATGGGGGACTGCTTGGCGCGGTGGTGCAGTTGTTGCTGCTGCTGCCTCTGGCGGGGCTCGGCGCGCGCCGAATTCAGGACACGGGAAAGAGCGGCACGCTGGTGTGGCTTGCGGCCCTGCCGATCGGCCTCAATCTGATCCTGACGATCTGGGGTTACGTCGCCTGGACCGCTGCCTATGGCTGGTCTGGCGGCTATTACTTCTGGTACGGGCCAAGCGGCCTCATCGGCCTGGTTGGTCTCGTCGCCGGAATCTATGTCGCCTATCTGTGCGCTCAACCCGGGACGGCCGGACCCAACGCCTTCGGCCCGGAGCCCTCCAAACCCGAAGCGCCGACAGCAAAACCTGCGTAGGGAAAAGGCCTCAGCGCTTCGAGAACTGGAAGCTGCGTCGTGCCTTGGGATGCCCGTATTTCTTGCGTTCGACTACGCGCGGATCGCGCGTGAGGAAACCGTTCGGCTTCAGCGCTGCGCGAAGTCCAGGTTCGTAGGCCACAAGCGCACGGCTGATGCCGTGGCGAACGGCGCCCGCTTGCCCCGAAAGCCCGCCGCCCTTTACCGACACCGTGACGTCGAACTGACCATCGCGATTGGCTGCGATCAGCGGCTGGCGCAGGATCATGCGGAGCACCGGGCGCGCGAAATAGATCTTTTCCTCTTTGCCGTTGACAATGATGCGACCCATCCCCGGCTTAATCCACACGCGGGCAATGGCGTTCTTGCGCCTGCCGGTGGCGTACGCACGCCCCTTGGAATCGCGCTTGCTCGAAACCTGATCCTGCGGCTGTGCGGCGGGCGTCTGCGGCTTCGCCTTGATCAGCGTCGTTTTCAGATCGCCGAAAGTTTTTACTTCACCGGCCATGTTCAGGCTGCCTTCGTCTTGTGTTGCGTGTTCTTGGGATTGAGGCCTGCAATATCGACCTTCTCAGGCTTCTGCGCCTCATGCTTGTGCTCTGGACCGGGGTAGACCCTGAGATTTCCAAGTTGACGGCGGCCCAGCGGCCCTCGCGGCAGCATTCGCTCCACGGCCTTTTCGATCACGCGCTCGGGGAACTTGCCGCGCATGATTTCGCCGGCTGTTCGGGATTTGATTCCACCGATATAGCCCGTGTGCCAGTGATAGACCTTGTCGCGGAGCTTGTTGCCGGTGAGCAGTGCCTTGGCAGCGTTGATGACAATCACGTTGTCGCCGCAGTCCAGATGCGGCGTGTAGCCGGGTTTGTGCTTACCGCGCAGCCGCAAGGCCACGAGCGACGCCAAGCGCCCGACGACAAGCCCGTCGGCGTCGATGAGCAGCCACTTCTTTTCGATGTCGGATGCTTTGGCCGAATAGGTCTTCATATTTACGCCTGCCGGAAAGAATTTGAGGGGCGCCGTATATCGGTTCGATCCAGCGCGCGTCAAGCAACGGCATTGAAAATAGGCTTTTTCTGCAATGTGGTATTTTGTTACCGTTTACCGACGCTTGTCGCTGGCGAAACTTCAGGCGACAGGTGCGGCACCCCGCGAGACCTTCTACATTCGCAGCCATGAACGCACCGACCACCGAGCCGCTCGTCCTTGAACGGCGCGACGGCGCCATTCTCGAACTGATCCTGAACCGTGCTGCGGCCCGGAACGCCTTGAGCGAGGCGCTCATGAGCGCGCTTCAGACCGCGCTCGATGCCGCGGCCGACGAACGACAGGTTCGCGCGATCGTCCTCGGCGCCAATGGCCCCGCCTTTTGTTCCGGTCACGATCTCAAGGAAATGACTTCGAAGCGTGCCGATGCGGATAAGGGGCGAGCCGCCTTCGCCGCCCTCTTTGCGCAGTGCTCGCGCCTGATGCAGACGGTGGTCCGGCACCCGAAGCCTGTCATTGCAAAGGTCCAGGGGATTGCGACGGCAGCGGGTTGTCAGCTGGTCGCCAGCTGCGATCTCGCCATTGCCTCGGAGCATGCGAAGTTTGCTACGCCCGGCGTGAACATCGGCCTCTTCTGCTCTACCCCGATGGTGGCGTTGTCCCGCAATGTGTCGCGCAAACATGCCATGGAAATGCTGCTGACCGGCGAAATGGTATCGGCGCAGGACGCCGCCAGACTTGGCCTCGTCAACCGCGTCGTGCCGGCGGATCGCCTCGACTCTGCGACCTCAGAGTTTGCGAAACTGATCGCCGGCAAGCCCCGCGCGACCGTCAAGGTCGGCAAGGAAGCTTTTTACCGGCAGCTCGAAATGGGGCTCGGCGACGCTTACGACTACGCGAGCAAGGTGATGACGGAGAATATGCTCGCGGCCGAAGCTGAAGAAGGGATTGGCGCGTTTGTCAGTAAGCGCGAGCCGGTTTGGCCCGAATAGCACACCGCCATCGATGCCAAATTATCCGGACGAGCTGATCAAGACTATCCTTCGCAATACGCGCACGATTGCCATGGTGGGCGCGAGCGGCAACGACATGCGGCCATCCTACTTCGCGATGATGTACCTGCTCGCGAAAGGCTACGTCATTCACCCCATCAATCCTGCCATGGCCGGAAAGACCGTGCTCGGCCGCACCGTCTACGCCTCATTGAAAGACGTGCCAGGCCCCGTCGAGATGGTCGATATCTTTCGCAGCGCGGATTCGGTTCCCGAAATCGTGCGCGAGGCCATCGCGGAAAAGTCGCGCCTCGGGATAAAGACCATCTGGATGCAGCTCGGGATTGTCAGCGAAGAGGGCGAACGTCTCGCACGCGACGCGGGCTTTACCTTGGTCATGGACCGCTGCCCGAAGATCGAACATGGCCGCTTCTCGGGAGAGATCGGCTGGATGGGGATCAATCGCAAGGTGATCGACAATCGCAAACCCTTGCTGTTCGGCAAGGGCGGCAGTCTCAAGCGCGTCTGATCATGCTGAAAATCTGGGGACGCGCCAATTCGATCAACGTGCAAAAGGTCATGTGGACCGTTGGCGAGCTTGCTCTCCCACATGAACGGATCGACGCGGGAGGGAAATTCGGCGGCCTCGATACGGATGCCTTCCGCGCGATGAACCCGAACGCACGCGTGCCGGTCATTTCCGACGGTGGGAGCGTCGTCTGGGAGTCCCATTCCATCGTGCGCTACCTCGCAGCGAAATACGGCAGCCAGAGCCTGTGGCAGGCCGATCCCGCCGAGCGCAGCTTGTCTGATCGGTGGATGGACTGGACCCTTGCGGATCTGCAGCCCGCCTTCATCGGAGGCGTCTTCTGGTCCCTTTGGCGCACACCGGAGCCCCAGCGGAACTGGGCCGCCATCCGGCAGGCCGTCGCCCGAACCGGCGCGCTGTTCCAAATTCTTGAGCGCCAGCTAGCCGGCAAGAGCTTTATCCTCGGCGAAAAGCTCTCCATGGGCGATATCGCGGCCGGCGCCCAGCTCTATCGCTATTTCGAGCTGCCGATCGAGCGGCCGCGCATTCCCAATGTGGAAGGCTGGTATGAGCGCCTGAAGTCGAGGCGTGCCTACCGCGAACATGTCATGCTGCCGTTCGATGATCTGAAAGGTCGCGTGAGTTTCTAGAACGTCAAGGAGAACCAGATGAGCGAGTACGGTTTCAATACGCTGGCCGTGCATGCGGGTGCACAACCCGATCCCGCAACCGGTGCGCGCGCGACACCCATCTACCAGACGACGGCGTTCGTGTTCGAAGACGCCGATCACGCAGCCGCACTGTTCAATCTGCAGGTTTTCGGAAACATCTATTCGCGGATCATGAATCCGACGAATGCGGTCCTCGAGGAGCGGATCGCTGCGCTCGAAGGCGGTCGCGCCGGGCTGGCCGTCGCATCAGGTCACGCAGCGCAGTTGATCGCGCTTCACACCCTGATGGGGCCGGGCGACCAGATCGTGGCCGCCCGCCAGCTTTATGGCGGTTCGATCAATCAGTTCAGCCAGGGCTTCGCGAAGTTCGACTGGCATGTCGCCTGGGCGGATGCCCGCGATCCGGAGACGTTCAAGCGCGGAATCACCGAAAAGACCAAAGCGATCTTCATCGAGAGCATTGCCAATCCCGGCGGCATCATCACCGACATCGAAGCGATTGCGGCGATCGCCCATCGGGCCGGAGTCCCGCTGATCGTCGACAATACGCTTGCCTCGCCCTACCTGATCCGGCCGATCGAATGGGGCGCCGACATCGTCCTGCATTCGGGCACGAAGTTCCTTGGCGGCCATGGCAATTCGATGTGCGGCTTGATCGTCGATTCAGGGAAGTTCGATTACGGCAGCGGCAAATTTCCCAGCCTGTCGGAGCCCTGCCCGTCCTATCACGGCATCAAGATCTGGGAGACCTTCGGCGATATGGCATTTGCCATCGCCTGCCGCGTGCTCGGCCTGCGCGATCTCGGCCCGGCCTTGGCGCCGCTCAACGCCTTTCTTGTGCTCACCGGCATCGAGACATTGCCGCTGCGGATGCAACGCCATTGCGATAATGCGCTCGCGGTTGCGCAATGGCTGAGCAGGAACAGCAAGGTGGCCTGGGTCAATTACGCCGGCCTCGAAAACAACGACTGCTACGGTCTTCATCGCACCTACTGCCCGAAAGGCGCGGGCAGCGTTTTCACCTTCGGATTGAAGGGCGGCTACGAAGCCGGCGTGAAGCTCGTCAACAACGTCAAACTGTTCAGCCATCTCGCCAACATCGGCGATACGCGCAGCCTGATCATCCACCCTGCTTCGACGACGCATCGCCAGCTCGGAACCGAGGAAAGGAAAGCGGCCGGCGCCGGCGACGACGTTGTCCGGCTCTCGATCGGAATCGAAAACGCGGAAGACATTGTCGCCGATCTCGATCAGGCCATGTCGGCCTGACGGACCTCAAAAGCATTCCACACGGCCGTGCCGAACAGGATTGCAGCGATGAACTGGTGAAGTGCGGATGCCGGCAGAGGCGCCTGCATCAGAAGCGTGCCGACTCCCAGCACGACTTGAACAAGCGTCGTGAAGAGCAGCACCCCGCTGCTGCGCTTCAGGCGCGGAGAAATCCTGTTAAGACGCCACCAGAGCGCGACCGCACTTGCCAGCACGGCATAGGCCCCGAGACGATGATCGAATTGCGCAAGACCGGCGTTCTCGAAGAAATTGCGCCACCACGGAGAGGCGAAGAACGCACCTTCCGGAAAGAAGCGCCCGTTCATCGACGGCCAGGTGTTGTAGATCAGGCCCGCGTGCAGGCCAGCGACGAAGGCCCCGAGCAACATCTGCACATACACAAGGCCCGCGAATGCAAATGAGCCAAGCTGGAGCGGCGTCGCTCGCCCGCTTCGCCGGACTCTCGGGGAAACCTCGCGCCGGAGATATTCGAATCCGATCCACAGCAGCGCGCCGAACAGCAGAAGCGCCGTGCCAAGGTGGATGGCCAGTCGGTATTGGCTGACCGAGACTCGGGTTTCGAGACCGCTCTCGACCATCCACCAGCCGACAACACCCTGAAGGCCGCCGAGGAAGAACAGAGCCAGGATGCGAGGCCAGTCGCTGCGCGCCACGGCACCGGTCGCTGCGAAAAAGAGAAACGGCGAGAGGAACGCAACGCCAATCAGTCGGCCGAGCAGCCGATGCGTCCATTCCCACCAGTAGATCGTCTTGAAATCGCCAAGCGACATCCAGCTGTTTTCCTGCAGGAACTGCGGGATCTGCCGATATTTGTCGAATTCCGCCTGCCAGGTTTGTTCGCTCAGCGGCGGGAGAACACCGGTAATCGGCTTCCATTCGGTGATGGAGAGACCAGAACCCGTCAGCCGCGTCAGACCGCCCAGCGTGATCATCACGAGCACCATTCCTGCAAGGACGAAGAGCCATGTCGCGACGGCCCGCGAGCCAGGGGTCTTTGTGAGTGCATGTTGGACGGCGCTGACCATGGGCTTTGATACGCCGGGCTTCGTATGCAGGCCAATGTGACCTGGTGCGCGGACAGGCGACCCTTGTCAGCCGCGTGCGTCCCTCACATGCTCGGCTTTCTTTCGAAGGGAAATCCCATGAGGAGCGTGCTCGTGTTCCTGGCTGGAGCCATGGTGCTTTCTCTCCTGACCGTCGGGGCCAGCGCAGAGGACTCGATGACGCCCATGACGATGGGCGGCATGAACATGAAAATGACGCTGCCGCCGATGCCGGCCGTCTATGGCGGACAAGCGGACAAGCCCGGCGCGCCCGTGTTCGAGGGTCTTGGCGACCATCATCACCCGATCACGACCAGCGTTCCGCAAACCCAGATGTTCTTCGATCAGGGCGTACGTCTTCTCTTCGGGTTCAACCATGCGGAGGCCATTCGCTCGTTCCGCGAGGCGGCCAGACTCGATCCCGACTGCGCGATGTGCTGGTGGGGCGTGGCGTTTGCGCTGGGACCAAACATCAATCTTGCGATGCAACCGGACGCCGTTGCGCCGGCCTACGCGGCCCTCCAGATGGCGCGCGCGCTTGAACCTCATGCCTCCGCGGAGGAACGCGCCTGGATCGAAGCGCTGGCCAAGCGCTACGCGGCGTCCCCACCCGCGGATCGGCATGGGCTCGACGAGGCTTTCGCTTTGGCCATGGGCGAACTTTGGAAAAGTTATCCGGCCGATCTCGATGCGGGCGTGTTCTACGCCGAAGCCATGATGGATACGCAGCCATGGGATTACTGGCAGGCCGACGGCATTACGCCGAAGGGGCATGCTCCTGAGATTGTCTCGACGCTCGAGGAGATTCTGAAGCCCGAGCCCAGACATCCGGGCGCGCTGCATCTCTACATTCACGCGGTCGAAGCCACGACCACGCCGGAGCGCGCCGAGCATGCCGCGGATCTGCTCGAGCCGCTGATGCCTGGCGCCGGACACATCGTTCACATGCCGTCGCACATCTACTACCGCGTCGGACGGTACGAAGACGCCGTCAAGGTGAACGAAGCGGCTGCAAAGATGGATGAGCAATACATCGCGACGTGCAAAGCGCAGGGGTACTATCCGCTCGGCTATTACACGCACAACCTCCACTTCCTATGGACGTCCTCGGCAATGATGGGCCGGCGGACAGCAGCGTTCGATGCAGCGCGCCGCGTCCTCGCCGCGGCCTCCCTCGGTGCATCGCAGGCGGCGAAACTGCCGCCGATCCAGCTCTATCTTTTTGTCCCGATCGTCACCGACATCCGCTTTGGTGACTGGAAACGGGCCCTTGCCGAACCGCTTCCCTCGCCCGATCTGAAGCTCGATGTCGCGATGGCTCGTTACGCGCGCGGCTTCGCCTTTGCCAACGAGCGCAAGCCGAAGGCGGCAAAGCGCGAGGCGGAAGCGTTACGCGCCATGCTCGCCGCACGCGAACTCGCGAATGTCGATCAATTCATCCCCGGTACGCAGATGGCTCGCATCGGCCTTGCGCTTCTCGAAGGCGAGATTCTGCGCCATTCCGGCAGGCTCGATAATGCCATCACAAAATTCCGGGAGGCCGCTCAGCTTGAACACAATATCCCCTATACCGAGCCGCCCTATTGGCATGAACCTGTCAGCCACATCCTTGGCGCCGCTCTGATCGAGGCCCGGCGACCCGCCGAAGCCGAAGCCGTCTACCGCGAAAGTCTCATGACTTATCGCATCGATGGCTGGGCGCTCTACGGGCTCGCGCAATCGCTGGACGCGCAAGGCAAGCGCTCCGAGGCGGAAGAGGCCCGTCAACAGTTCGCAAAGGCCTGGAGTCTCGCCGATACGAAGATCACGGCGTCCCGCTTCTGATCATGCGGGCGCGAACGAAGAAGCTGATCGGAACGCTCCTGCTGATCGTCTGGCTTCCGATCTACGCGCTTCTCGCTGCACGCGTCGGCATCGGCGTTCTTCCGCACGCGGATACGATCCTGAGGTTTCTCTACTATCTGTTTGCGGGAACGCTCTGGATCGTCCCGGTCGGGCTTCTCTTGCCCTGGATGCATCGGGAATGAGCCGCGATAGCGGGGATTCTTAGGCCTTCTTTCGATTGGTTCACTGTCGGTTTACAAGCCCGAGAGCGGCAAATAACACCCGGTTTCCGCCCACAAAACTCCTGCCGTGACACATCTCCGAACCCGCGATTTGGCTTGCTGGGGGCCCGGCGCAGGAGACCAAATTTTTATCATTAGGGTCTTGTTAATCGAGGTCCCCCACCCTGCGGCCACTCTGATGCGAGCGACGGACCATGGTGGCTGTCGCGCTCTTGTGGGGAGTCTTCAGATGAAAACGCTTGCTCGTTTTGTTCAAGACGAGTCCGGCGCGACAGCTATCGAGTATGGCTTGATTGCGGCTCTGATCGCAGTGGTCATCATCGGCGCGGTCACGACGGTCGGTACCAACCTGTCCGGAACCTTCAGCACGGTGGCGGGAAGCATCAAATAGTCGTGCGGGCGGGACGATTACGTCCCGCCCAGTTTTTTGGTGCGCGAGGATAGTCCTGTCGCGTAGTCTGCCGCCATGATCCAGGCGGTCATTGACAATCCGGCAAAGGAGCGTTTCGAACTCACCGAGCGCGGCCTCGTCGCGTTTGCCGAGTATCGTCGCAACGGTCCCGCGCGTATCATCAGTCACGTTGAGGCGCCTCTGGCCCTCAGGGGCAAGGGCACTGCTGGACGATTGATGGAAGGGCTCGCCCGAAAGGCCCGCGATGAGGGCTTCCGGATCAAACCCTTGTGCAGCTATGCCATTCTTTGGTTCCGGCGGCATCCCGAATTCAGCGAAATCCTCGCCTGAGAACCGAGTTTCCGTCTCGCGCGCCGCGCACGTCATGCTATAGGGACGCGCCCCGGCGGATCAGGAATCCGCCGTCCATTTTTGTACAATCTTAGCTAAATCGGGACATTCTATCTTGAACGGAGACGGGACCATGGACAAACCGATCGAAGCGGACGTTCAGGCGCTGGCGGAAGAGGTAAAGCAATTGCGTGCGCAACTCGACAAGATCGTCGGCCTTCTCGGGCAGACGGCGAGACATGGCGGCGATGAAGCTTATCGCCAGGCGCGCGAGGCCGGACAGCGTGCATGGAGCGAAGCGCGCAGTACCGCTGACGACGTCGTTCATCGCATCGAAGCAAAGCCGGTGCAGTCGGCGCTGGCCGCGTTCGGCATCGGACTGCTCCTGGGCCTGATCTTCGGCGGTCGTCGCTGAACCACCAGGGCCAATGGCTGCATTCCTCTCCCGGCTGGCGTTCGCCTTCGCCGCAGTTCTGATTGCGACCGTCGCCGTCATCGGCGCGGTCGCATTTCTGTTTTATGCGGTTTACCTCGCGTTCGCGTTCTACATGTCCGCGCCGCTCGCTGCACTCGCCACCGCGGCGCTGCTGATCATCTTTGCCATCATCGTTCTTCTGATCGCGCGCGGTTTCGTGAGTTCCCGCGGGCACAAACCGAACATCGAAAAGCGCGTCGGCGAGACGCTGGAATCCATTCTGGGTTTTGACGTGGGCGCGGTCGCCTCGCGGAGTCCCTTCACGGCAACGGCGATAGCCCTTCTCGTCGGCATCCTGTTCGGCGTCAGTCCGCGCCTGCGCCGCGCGGCGACCGAATTTTTACGCCACTAATCCACGTCGCGGACGCGTTCCTTTCCGCTTTCTTTGCGGGGCGCGGCGGCCCACACTCGCGCTGCGGCGAACGAGGCAAGCGCAATGGCGACCAACAGACAGTGGATCTATGCACGAAAACCGGAAGGCCATGTCGGTCCTGAGCATTTCGAACTGCGGAAGGCCGAATTCCCCAGACCTGTGGACGGCGAAGCGCTCGTGCGCGCAAAGCTCCTGTCCCTCGATCCGGCAAGTCGCGCCTGGATGGCGGGGCGCACCTATCGCGCCCAGCTCGAACCCGGCGAGGTGATGGCGGGTTGGGGGCTCGGCGAAATCGTCGAATCCAACGCGCATGGCTTTTCGCCCGGCGACCTCGTGAGCGGTGAGTTCGGCTGGCAGGAATATGCCTCGCTGCCCGGCAGACACCTCACGAAGCACGACAAGCGCCACAAGCCCGAACACATCCTCGGCGTTCTCGGCGTCACCGGCCTCACGGCCTATTTTGGTCTGCTCGAGATCGGTCACCCGAGGCCCGGTGAAACCGTGCTCGTCTCGGGCGCGGCCGGTGCGGTCGGCACGATCGCAGGTCAGCTTGCGAAACTCGCGGGCTGCCGCGTGGTTGGCTCGACGAGCAGCCGCGAAAAGTGCGAATGGCTCACGAACGAACTCGGTTTCGATGCCGCGATCGATTATCGCCAGGGCGACCTCATCGCGCAGCTGCGTGCCACATGTCCCAAGGGCATCGACGTTTACTTCGACAACACGGGCGGCGAGATGCTGACCGCGGCGCTCTCGCGGATGAACCTCTTCGGCCGCGTCGTCTGCTGCGGCGTCGTCTCCCAATACAATGCGACGCAGCCCGCAGGCGGTCCGCAAGGAGTCCCCGGGTTCCTTGTTACCAAGCGAATCCGCATGGAAGGCTTCGTGGTGATGGACTTCTATGCGCGGCGCGCGCAGGCGGAAAGCGCGCTATCCAATCTCGTCGCCGAGGGAAAACTCAAGGCACCGGTCGAGGTGGTCGAAGGTTTCGAGAAGATGCCCGAGGCGCTGGCCGGACTCTTCGCCGGCCGGAACAAGGGCAAGTTGATGGTGCGGCTATAAACGTCGGCGCAAGGTCCGCGCTTCGCGCGCCCGGTATGACACATCGGGGAAACACGTGCACTACCGCGAAAACTTCTCGGACAGGACAATCGACGAGACGGTGCGCGCCACGCCATGCACCCGGCCGATACGATCCAGTATGGCATCCATGCGCGATGTGGAGTCCGCCTCGACAGTCGCAACGAGATCGAAGCTGCCGGACACCGCATAGAGCGCGCGGACGTTGGCAATGCTCTTGAGTTCGGCGGCCGTCCGGTCGGCACGCTTCGCGTCGGTGCCGATCATGACGATGGCGCGAATACGGCCTGCCACCGCCTCGTCGCTGAGCCGGACCGTGTAGCCGAGAATTCGTCCCTCGCGCTCCAGCCGCGAAATGCGCTCCTGCACTGTCGAGCGCGCGAGACCGAGTTTGCGCGCCAGCGATGCCGCCGGCTCGCGCGCATTCGCGCGCAAAAGGTCGATCAGCCTGGTGTCACCGTCGCGCATAGGCCGCCGTTCCGTCGATTCGCCGGACTATCCTGCGTTTCGACGACGTCTTCTGCAAGCTTCCGGCGGAATGCCGGCTCATCTTCGGCATCACCTGCGTCTACATCTGAAAGAGACGTGAGGAGGCGTGAGCCATGAAAAAAGTGATGGTCGTCGGCGCTGGCAAAATCGGCGGCGCGATCGCCCAATTTCTTTCCTCGACGCACGACTATCGCGTCACGCTGGTTGATCGCGAGCAGGCGAGCCTCGATCGCGCAGGCTTTCCCCGCGTCGAGCAGCGGGTCCTCGAAATTTCCGACGCCCGCGCATTCGGCGCCGCCGTTGAGGGACATGACATCGTGCTCTCGGCGACGCCTTATTCTCTCACCGTCACGGTGGCCGAGGCCGCGAAACGCGCGCGCGCGCACTATCTCGATCTGACGGAGGACGTGGAGTCGACGCGCGCCATCCGCGCGCTTTCTGAGGGTGCTCAGACCGCTTTCATCCCGCAATGCGGATTGGCGCCCGGCTTTGTTTCCATCGCCGGCTACGACCTTGCGAAAAGGTTCGAAC
>Ga0070734_10002009_pt1 | contig 26705 bp, 13 predicted proteins | sample Coa_R1_8_FD_66444 | JGI IMG/M metagenome (GOLD analysis project Ga0070734, IMG submission 66444) | Surface soil microbial communities from Centralia Pennsylvania, which are recovering from an underground coalmine fire - Coalmine... | ecosystem: Environmental > Terrestrial > Soil > Unclassified ... | reverse complement strand
CTTGCCCGCCCTGGGATGGACCAAGCAGCTCGAGAAGGTCTTCCGCGCCTTGCAAAAAATCAACCTCGCTGTGCGCGGCCTCTACGGCGAAGGCAGCCGGGCTTCGGGGGACTTTTATCAGATTTCCAACCAGGTCACGCTGGGTAAGAGCGAGGCAGTCATCCTCACCGAAATCCGCGAAGTGATCCCGGAGATCATCAAGTACGAACGCCACGCCCGAAGTACGCTGATTCGGGAGAACCGGCAGGCACTCCACGATAAGGTTTCCCGGGCCTACGGTACACTCTGCTCCGCCACGATGATGACTTCGGAAGAGACGATGGATTTGCTTTCGAGTGTACGGCTGGGCATCAACCTTAGCTTGCTGGAAGACATTACCATCGGCACCGTGAACGAACTCTTCATCCAAACCCAACCGGCCCATTTGCAAAAGCTCATGGGTAACCTGCTCGACGGCGAAGAACGCAATGCCGCCCGCGCCCGCTATCTGCGGACCCGGCTGCGCGAAGCTGGGGCACATCCCAATTAACGGCCCGAGCCATTCTCCGATCCGGCTGGAGCTGGCGTCGGAAGCCAATACAGGACGGCGACCATTGCAACCTCCGCGGCCGTCCAGACCAGGCGCAAGACGATGACTGTCAGAGCGGCCAGGGAGCGCGCCTCGTCCGGTCCGAGGCCCAGGCGTTGACGAAGGTCGGGGATCAAGACTACGAGCAACAATGCCTCGCGGGCTCCCAGGCCGCTGGGGAGAAACAGGATGATAAAACCCGAAACGTAGGCCAGCGCCACGAAGGCCGTGACCCGCATCCAGTTCTCCCAGCTCCACGCCGGACCGGCTCCCACGGCATGCAGAGTCGCCCACAGGCTAGCCCCCAGCATGAGCCAGCAGCCGGGAGTCAGGATCAATCCCTGGATGGCACAGTTCGTTTGAGGTGTTGGCAAGTCCGCCGCATCCGCTTGGCGGAAGGGAAGCGTCAGCCGCTGCACGAGCCGATGGAATACCGGCGGCAAGCTCGGGATACCAATCCCTGCTACCAGAACCAAGGCAAGCAGGCAGAGATCCTGCGGGGGGACGGAGATCCCATCGGCGGCGTCGCCATGAAAGACCGTCCAGATTCCCCGAGCGATGTGTCCGTCTGCCAGGGAAGCGAACTCTTCGGCCTGCACACCAAACCAGACCGCGGCGAACACCGCTCCGGAGAGCATGGTGATGAAGACCTCGTAAAAGGATGTGAGGATGGCGACGCCGACGCGGGTCGTGGAGCTGCGCACGAGGTTGGAACGCAGGAACAGGGCCCACGCTTTGCCAGGCAAATATTTGCCCATCTGGCCGATATAGTGAGCCCGCACCGTAGCAAGCAGCGCAGGGCGTTGTCCCAGCAGGACCAGCAGGCGATACCAGTAGAACGCTGAAAAGCCCAGGCCGAGGAGGTAGAGGACGGCACTCAGCCCCAGCCAACCGGGGTGGAGCGTCCGTTGCCAGAGTTCCGGCCTGGCTAAATCGCGGGCAAATTGCCGGCCGATCGCAACCAGGATGGCAAGGGCAAGAACCGTTTTCAAAACCGGCCACGACTTCCGCAACCATGCCCGCATAGACTGTGCATTGTACTCCACAGTCCGAAAAGCGTCTGCCTGGGCGCTCACCGGACTGTACAATGGCTGGAACTCCGCGTTTGGAGTGTGGTGGCTCGACAACGCGTTGGCTCTTTGGATAACCAAAAATCCAAAGCGATGTTGAACCACCGCACTCCAGGTTGGCTGCATGCACGGAATCCGTGGTTTTCTTTGGAGGTTCAAATATGCTTCGCCAGACGCTGTTCGTGGCCGGGCTCATTGGGTTGGGAATCGTGCTCTGGATGGGCCTTTCACGCTCCGCCATAGGCCAGGTCGGCAAGACAACAGCGCCGAATGCCGCGCCCTATGTGCATGCCGTGATTTTCCACGTCAAGAAGGATGCTCCGGAGGGAGAGGTTTCGGCGCTGATCCGCGATGCCCACGAGTTGCTGCGGCCGATCCCCTCGGTGCGGGAGCTGCGCGTCGGCCGGCCGGCTGAGAAGAGTACGCCCAACGTTGCCAGGAAGGATTTCCAGGTTGGGCTCCTGGTGCTCTTCGACGATGCACAAGGACTGGAAACGTACCTCAACCATCCCCAGCACCAAAAGTACGTGGACAAGCACATGAGCCATATCGAAGCCGAAAAGCTCTCTGTGTTCGACTTTGTGAACCAGACCAAGTAACCGGCACCGCACCATTCCCGATGCCGCCGCTTCTAGGTAAGATCGTAGGGGAAGGCTCCGAAACGCTCGCATTGAGGCTAGACCATGCTCACATTTCGCTGGATGACCGCGGCATTGATGGTGGGTTCGCTCGCCGCCTCGGCCTGGGCTGATGAGACTCGCGAATTATTTAACGGCAAGGACCTGGATGGCTGGGTCGTGGAACAAAGGCCGTACAAGGACAAGACCGGCCAGAACACGCCGAATTGGTTCGTGCGCGACGGAGTGCTGACCTGTGCGGGCAAGACGTTCGGGTTCCTCCGTTATCAGAAGCAGGAGTTTGCCGATTTCGCGTTGCATGTCGAATGCCGGCTGTCGCCGAAGAGCAATACCGGCATCGGCATCCGGACCGTTCCGTACGATCCCCGCAGGGACAAGGAAACCCGCCCGTCGTACTACAGCTACGAGATCCAGGTGCAGGATGACGAGGGTAAGCCACCCGATGCCCATAGTACCGGGTCGCTGTACCGCTACGTGGCCCCGAAGGCGAATCCGATCAAACGCGCCCCCGTCTGGAACACCGTGGACATTGAGTGCCTTGGTCCACGGATCCGCGTGACGATCAATGGACAAAAAGTCCTGGACGCCGACCAGAGCGCGATCCCGCAAATCAAGGACAAACCGCTGAAGGGCTACGTCTGCTTGCAGAGCCACGGCGGTCTGGTTGAATTTCGTAATGTCCGCATCCGGGAGCTGAAAGCTCCGGCGGGCAATGGGCAGACAGTCCGATGAGAGAACAATCATGAGCGATACCGATAAACCGGAAACCGCATCCGCAGAGCAGGCGACTCCTCGCCCTCAACCCAAGCTCGGTCCACCGCCCGCGCTGGAGCCGGAGGATATCTCCGGCCCCGGTCCGCGCCTCAAGGATCTCGACGCGGCGATTGAACGGGAATTGCAAGAAGCGATGGGCGGCCTGAGTGATAAGGAACTGTACGGGGAACCCGCCCAGCAGCACCGCAAACAGCCGGCCGGCCCTGAACAGGGGCAGAAGAAGGCCCGCGTGGTCGCCGTTCACGGCAGCGACGTCTTTCTCGATGTGCCCGGTGGCCGCACCCAGGGGATTCTTTCGCTGGCACACTTTCCGGAAGGGAGCCCCGCGGTCGGCAGCGAGGTTGAAGTTCACATCGAAGGCTACGATGCCCAGAACGGCCTATTGCTGTTGTCGCGCAAAGGGGCGGCGGTACACGCTGATTGGTCGAGTGTCGCGGCCGGCATGATTGTCGAAGCACGCGTCACGGCCACCAACAAAGGCGGGCTGGAGGTCAACGTCAACGGAATCCGCGGGTTCATGCCCATTAGCCAGATCGATCTGTATCGCGTGGAGGATACCGAGCAGTTTGTCAATCAGCGTTTGCGGTGCATGGTGACAGAAGTGAATCCTCAGGAACGGAACCTCGTGGTCAGCCGCCGCGATCTGCTCGAAAAGGAACGGGAGGAAGCGCGGGCCAAACTTTGGCAAGAGCTGGCCGAAGGGCAGATTCGCGAGGGCATAGTTCGTTCGGTCCGGGACTTTGGTGCATTCGTGGACCTGGGGGGCGTCGATGGTCTGCTGCACATCAGTGAGATGAGCTGGTCGCGGGTCGAGGACGCCAGCAAAATCGTCCAGCCGGGCCAGGCGGTCAAAGTCATTGTGCTCAAGGTAGACCGGGAAAAGCAGAAAGTGAGCTTGGGCCTTCGCCAGCTGATGCCCAGCCCGTGGGACACCGTGGATGCCAATTATCCAACGAACACGGCGGTGAAGGGGAAAGTGACCCGCCTCATGGATTTCGGAGCCTTCGTCGAGCTGGAGCCCGGTGTCGAAGGGTTGGTCCATATTTCCGAGCTAGCGCCCCAGCGGGTACGCCGCGTCGCCGATGTGGTGCAAGTGGGGCAGGAAGTGCGGGTCATGGTGCTGGATGTGGACCGCAATCAACGGCGAATCTCCCTGTCGCTCAAGGCCGCGATGCCGAAGGAAGCGGAGGAACCGGAGGAAGAGGAAGAAGTCGAGGTGAAGCCACGGCGGCCGCGGACGACACCGCTTCGCGGCGGACTGGGCGATCATTAATCGGCCCGATCCTTTGGCGGCGATTCGCAGAAGTGCCCGCTACTGCGAATCGCTACCAATCAGGAAGGGCAGCCGGAACCCCTTCAATCCGGCAATTCCTTGATATATATGTTTTTGAACCACAGCTTGTCGCCGTGATGCTGCAATTCAATCGGCCCTTTGGTCGGCAGCGGTTTGCCGCGTTCCCAGTAGTTTTCCAGCGGTACGTTGTCCACAACCAGTTTTCCATTTAGGTGGACGGTCACGCGGTCCCCGCGCATGAGGATGTGGAAGGTGTTCCACTCGCCGACCGGCTTGTCGGCAACGGTGAGCGGATCCTTTGGATGGTTCTTGTTGTTGTAGAGCCCGCCAGAGCCCACCGGGTTGTCCCAGATCTGAACCTGCGGATTGCCGCGCAGGTAAATCCCGCTGTCCCCTTTCTTGCCGATTTTCCAATCGACATACAGCTCGAAATTACCGTAATCCTTGACCGTTTGCAGGCTCTGCCCTTTCCCGTCGTAGTTCAGGACGCCGTTCTTGACCGTCCAGTGCGGCAAGTATTTCTCGTTCGCCTGCAGCTGTTTCTTGGCGAGCTGTTCCGGGGTCAGCTTGGAGCGCTGGGGCAACTCGACCAAACCCTGCCAGCCAGTCAGGTCTTTGCCGTTGAATAGCGCCGTGAAACCAGGCGGCGGCATATTATCGTTGGGGCCGGCCTTCTCCTCCACATCGGCAGCAAGGACGATCAAGGGAAATGCAACCGCGCTGGCAAGGACCGACAACCGCTTCATAATTCTCCTCCTCAGGTGCAAGGAATGCGTGATTTCTTGGTGAGAAGGATATGGTGTGAGGAAACCGCGCGAAAGGCAAGGGAAAACCCCGCAAAATCTCGACGCGTCGAATGGGGCCCAATGCGGGCCCCCAAGCGATTGCCCTGAGCGTCCTCAGGCCGCGCTATTCCGATGCGCTGTGTTTCTCGAAGGGCTTGCGCACCGCGGCCGCGGCACAGCCCACCACGTCGGGCACGGGGTGGCCTTCGCTGGAGTAGGCGCCCGAGCCACCTTGATACCGCCAGTGGTTCCAGTACAAAATCACACGGTGCGGCAGCAAGCAGCCGTGATAGTCCCACCCCCACGTACCTTCATCGCAACAGCGATGCGTGCCGCCGACCGCGCTGCCGCCGCCCACATAATACCCGATGTCCTGCGGTGTCTCGGAGGGACGGGCATAGCAGGCCACCTCCAGCGGGCAGCCCGCCCGGCAATGGGTGTGCTGTGCGCAGGCCTTGCCTTCGCCGCCAATTGCCGCCAGCCCACTGGCGAGCAGGATTGCAAACCAACGCCCTTCCATGGGATCTCCTCTTCTGGCTTGTTTCTCTCTCATTGCACTCTCGGCGCCTTTGCGCGAAAGGCTTCTCGTACGTGGTTTCGCGCAAAGGCCGAGAGCAAGAAAACGAGGTTCGAACCCTTTGCAACTGCATCTCACCCTTCCGGATTGCGGTCGAATTTTTGGTACGGCAACCGAATGCCACGGACCATGACCTCATCGGCGGTCAAGATTGTGGGCGGCGGTTGGAACCCTTGTTTGCCGGCAAACGTCACGACATCGTCTTGATCGACACCGTCGCCGCTCACCCCGAACCCACCGACCTGGGCACCCTTGTACAACGGTACCGCACCGGGGAAGAAGACAATCCCGTTCTGGTTCAGCAGATTGATCGGATCGTGGAAGTTCGTGCCCGGATGGAACGCATCGTATCCGAGGACGCTCTGGAAAGCCGACGCCGGCAGCGGAGCGCCGGAGTTCAACCCCGTCGCAGGATCGACACCGCCGTCGTTGAGGATCGAGAACGGGCCCGGAGGCGCTCCATCGATTCCCTCGGGAAAACGCGGCTCGGCCAGATAGCGGAACGTTCGGTTGGAAAAGGCCGTACCGGCCGGAACGCCTGCTAGCTGATCCGTTGGCTGGAGCTGGTTCGGATCGGCGTAATAGGACGTGTTGCGCGATTTGGCAACCGCCACATCGATGGAGAAGATCGTTGCATCCGGCATCCGGTAAAGACCCAACAGGTTGCCGTTCAGGTCAGACACGGCAAAGACCATTCGCGCCGTCGCTCCGCCCGGGGCTCCGCCCGGCCCGACGCGGATGGCCGCACGGGTGATGTTGGACTGGGCGATCCCCTGGTTGACGATCTGAACTACGTCGGCGGCCGTCAAGCCAGTCCCGTCGTGCGGTGTCACGAGCCAGCCGTCGGGAACCGGAATGCCGGAAACGTAAATGTCTCCATGTTGATCCACGGGCAGATCCTTGTCTCCGGCTGGGTTCCGGGTGCCGAGCGTAGCTCCGAAATGGGTGAGGGTGTCGATTCCTCTTGTGCCGCCCGGACCGATCGTGTCGAGCGTGATGCCTACCAAATCCAGGCGGATCGGAGTGCCCAGATTGGTCGGTAACCGACCTCCGACCGCGGCGAAGGCCATGTACTCGGCTTCCAGCGATCGGTCGCGCTTGGCGGGGTTGAAATTGACGCTGAGGGAGGAATTCTCTTCATCGGCAAACCCGGTGGTACCTGGGAAGAAGACGCCGATGCCGCCAACTTCGTGGAAGTTTCCGGCGGCGTCCTTGTTGTAAATTGGAATGCCGCCCGGCAAAGTACCGATCCCACGGGCCTGGGCCGTGGGAAGGATCCCGCTCACAAACCCATAGGATTCCGGGGCCTGCAATCCCGCTTTCTTGTCGGCCGGCACAAATTGATCGGGTACGTTGAAGCGGTTCGGCATGACATTCGTGACCAAGTCGGCCGCCGTCTTGATGCCGCTCGCATCGGGATGGACGATGCTGTCCCGGTTGGTGCCCTCGATGTTGAACAGGTCCACTTGCGGCGTGAAGGAGACGCCCGGCGGAAAATGTCCGCCCAGACCAATCGGTGCGACGAATCCGGGTCCACGCAGCGAGGAGTTGGGATCCGCGATATTGGGATTCGATTCCACTTCACGCTGGGTGATGGTCGATTGGCTGATGAACTGGATGGTGCGCGAAGTCAAGGGAGCTTGGTCGTTTCCGAAGAAGGCCCCGGTGCGGGCTTCGGCCAGGGCCCCGTCGACGGCAAATGTCAGCATTGCCGGATCGTTCTGGATATTGGCCGCTACCCCGGACTCGACGCGCACACCCAGGATGCGGCCGCCGCGGTCCACGACAGCAATGATGGCATCATTGCTGGCCGATGCGGAGGATGCAGCGTCCAGGATGGATTTCACATCGGTCGCGGAGAGGCTCTCGCTGGGATCTGGCGCCGGGGGATCGCCGGCCTGAGCCAGGGGTGTATACTCTGCCGAGGCCAGAATGGCCGCCACCACCTGTGCATCCGGTGCGCCGCCCTGCAAGGCGCTCACATAGGCCGTCAAGCCTCCCGGATCGGCCGAGCGGTGTAAGAATTGCTGATAGAAGCCTTGGACCAGATCCTGTTGATATTCCTGGCTCCTCAATATGGTCAGCGCGACCTGTATCCGGCTGGTGCCGGTATTCAGCACCTGCGTGAATGCGGCTTGACCACTGGGATCAATCATTCTTTGTAGCGCATCTTGGTAAAGGGCGCTCAGGAAGCCGTTGTTCGTGCCCCCGCCTCGAGTTTGGAAATATTCATTCGAGCCGGCAAGGATAGCCGCCACCTGTTCGGAGGTGCTTCCCATTGCCAGGAGCCCGGCATACGTCGTCAACCCGCTCGTGTCCGCTTGCCGTCCAAGGAACGTCCCATAAAGGACTTGGACTTCATTACTCTGGAACTCAGGACTGCCCTGGATTCCAAGGGCGACCTGCCTACGCGTCGCCGCTCCGCCATCCAGAAGGCCGGAAAAGGCCGTCAATCCGCCTGGATCCGCTTGCCGATGCAGCAGGCTCACGTAGGCCTGGGACACAAAGGCAAGATTGTTCGCATCCAACATCTGCCGGGATTCCAGCAGTTCGATCGAAAGGGATTGTGTGCGGTGCGGTCGTTGGGGAGTCGTCACGGTGTTTCGCGAACGCATGCTGTGCCACTCCTTCTGCAGGATTCGCTGTCGGCGAGGATCACCCCTGGTTCCGGACACCAGGTGGTAGCTAACGCACTCGCTGACAGCGATTATTGTAAGCTATCGGCAGAAGCCGCAGCCTATATGATTTCATTATTTACCATTTCTTGCCCAGCCTTGCAATTTCGCCCAGCACGGCTAACCGGCCAGTTTCTCCCCGAAGCCTAGCTTCCCCGTGTAACCCGCTTAATTCCCAATCCTGACAAATCTGCTTAGTTGCTCAAGAGTGTTTATCTCGCTACCCGATAATTCCGCTGTCCAGGGCCTCTCGGCGGAACCGGGCCAAGGCAGGGGCCATTCACTCTACTAGAGAGTCTAAGATATGTTGCGTAACAAGCGGGCGGGAGCAGGATGGAGTGGCCTGGTCCTCGGGCTCTTCCTGGCGGGACTGGCGTCGAGCGCTTCACTCGGCCAAGGGCCGCAACCTGCGACCTCCGCGGCGGGCTCCCCTGCGCCCGATCAGCCGGAACGCCCGGATGAACCACTGCGACGGCCGTTGGAATCGACCCCGCCGCCGGCGGAGCCGTCCGCACTCCCAACGGCGGAGCCCTTGATCCAAACACTGGTGGATCCGCCCCTGGGCTTTTCGGGACCATCCGGTGTTCGTCCCCGCGAGGTCCAGCAGACCAGCGATTTCGTTCCCGTCGAGGACCGCTGGCGCGTCGGTTTTCCGGCCTGGGACCGGTATAACAAGGGACACCCGCGGCTGGATGACTATCCGTACGTGGAAGGACATTGGTGGGACCCGTTCAACCAGAACGTTTTCAAAGGAGACTATCCGATCCTCGGCCAGCACACGTTCCTAGATGTCAAGGCCACCAGCCTGGCGGTCTTGGAGGAACGCCAGGTACCGACGCCCACGACCCCCTTTGAGAGTACCACGCGGCCGAATCGGGAGGATTTCTTTGGCAGTCCGAACCAGTTCTTCTATTCACATTATTTCAGCTTGGGCATCGACCTGTTTCATGGCGACACCGCCTTCAAGCCGGTTGACTGGCGCGTGAAGCTGACCCCGACGTTCAACGTCAACTACCTGGCTGTGGACGAGCTGGCCGTCGTCAACCCCGACGTCCGCCGCGGGACGACGCGCGGCCGGACTTGGTTCTCGCTGGAGGAGTACTTCGTCGAGAGCAAGATCACCGACCTGAGTCCGGATTATGACTTCATGTCCGTCCGCATCGGGTCACAACCGTTCACCAGCGACTTCCGTGGCTTCATCTTTAGCGATACAAACCGGGCTGTCCGCATTTTTGGCACACGGCTCTCCAACAAGGACCAGTTCAACCTGCTCGTGTTCGACCAGCAGGAGAAAGACACGAACTCCGACCTCAATACGTTCCAGAGCCGGCATCAAAACGTCTACATTGCCAACTACTATCGCCAGGATTTCATCTTTCCCGGCTACACGACCGAGGTCAGCGTACATTACAACCACGATGGCCCGACCTTCCACTTTGACAAGAACAACTTCCTGGTCCGCCCTGATCCAGTCGGCGTGTTTGAGCCACATCGCCTGGATGTGGCTTACCTCGGCTGGGCCGGGGACGGGCACATCGGCCGGTACAACATTTCGCACGCCTTTTACTGGGCCCTGGGCCGTGACAGTCTGAACCCGATCGCCAACCAGCCGCAGGACATCAACGCCCAGATGGCGGCTGTGGAGCTTTCGTATGATCGGGATTGGGTGCGCTTTCGGACCTCGTTCTTTTGGGCATCGGGGGACAGCGACCCCAACAACAAGCACGCCACGGGCTTCGATTCAATCCTGGATCACCCCAATTTCGCCGGTGGGGATTTCAGCTATTGGCAGCGGCAAGCCATCAAGCTGTTTGGCGTCAACCTGACCAACCGCGAGAGTCTGCTTGCGGATTTGCGCTCGAGCAAAACCGAAGGCCAGAGCAACTTTGTTAACCCTGGTTTGTGGCTGGCCAATGGCGGGGTCGACTTCGATCTGACGCCCAAGCTCCGGATGATTAACAACGTCAACTTTCTCTGGTTTGACGAGACGGAGTCGCTGCGGACCCTCATTTTCCAGAACCGGGTTCGCAGCTACATCGGCACCGACCTCAGCACTGGTTTCGAGTACCGACCGCTGCTCAGCAACAACATCATCATGACGGCGGGTTTATCCACGCTCCTTCCAGGAAGCGGGTTCCAGGACCTGTACCGGCGTTTCACCGATCGTGTGAATCCGCTGTTGGCCAGCTTCATGCAGTTGGAATTGACGTACTGAACGAAGCCAGAAAGGTTGGCGCAATTACGGGAATCGGCAAAACCGCCGAAGGCTCTTGACTGTCCGAGCCGATTCGGTATAGTTCGCCGCCCATCGTTCCGGCATGGGTTCTCGAAGGCGGAGGTCTAACCGTCCATGACACGATCGGCAAACGGATGGCCCGTGCGGATCAGTACCCTCGTGATGCTGATGCCCGTAGTCTTGGTGGGCCTGGCCTTGACCTCCCGTGGCCCTTGGTCGGCGGCCCGTGCACAAACAGCCGGCGCTGCCAATGAGCCGTTCCCCCTGCCGCCCGAACTCCAAGGCGTCGATCTGCTCCGCCAGACTGAGGCAGAGGCAGCGGGGAAGAGTGCGGGCTGCATCGCGTGCCATGCCAGCACCCACGACCCGCACAACAAGGCGACTGTCCACCTCGGTTGCGTGGATTGCCACGGCGGTGATCCAAACTCGACTGTCAAGGAACAGGCTCACGTTTTGCCACGCTTTCCCGGTGCATGGAAGACTTCTGCGAACCCGGTACGGTCGTACGCGCTGCTGAACCATGAATGCCCGGAATTCATCCGGTTCGTCAACCCCGGAGATTTGCGGATCGCGCACATCAGTTGCGGCACGGTTAATTGCCATCCCCGTGAAGTCCTGCAGAATCGCAAGAGCATGATGACCCACGGCTGCATGTTGTGGGGGGCCGCCCTGTACAACAATGGCGCGATCCCGAACAAGTGGAGCCGTTTCGGCGAGAGTTACAGCATGCATGGTGTGCCGCTGCGCGTCCAAACCGTGCCGCCGCCCACCGAAGAAGAACTGCGCACCAAGGGAGTTCTGCCGTTCCTCGATCCTTTGCCTCGCTTCGAGATTACGCAGCCGGGAAACCTCCTACGGATCTTCGAGCGGGGCGGCCGCTTCCGCCTAGAAACCGGCATCCCGGAACGAGACGAGGACCCCGGCAAGCCACGGACGCGCCTCAGTGACCGCGGCCTGGGCACGGAGAATCGCACCGATCCGACCATGCTGGGTTTGCAAAAGACCCGCCTGCTCGATCCCACGCTCAACTTCCTGGGTACCAATGACCACCCCGGCGATTACCGTTCGAGCGGCTGCACCGCGTGCCACGTCATTTATGCCAACGATCGCTCGCCGGTGCACTCTGGGCCCTACGCTGACAAAGGGAATCGCGGCTTGAGCTACAATCCCGATCCGACGATTCCCAAAGAGGAGCCAGGCCACCCTATCGAGCATGCGTTCACAACGGCCATCCCTACCAGCCAGTGCATCGTCTGCCACATTCACCCCGGCACCAATGTTCTCAACACCTATCTGGGATACCTTTGGTGGGATGAGGAAACCGACGGCGAGTTGATGTATCCGGCCAAGCAGAAATACCCCACTTCCGAAGAGTTCACGCAGGCGCAGATGTTCAATCCCGATGAGGCGGCGGCCCGCGGGCTGTGGTCGAACCCCCGCTTCCTCGAAAGCGTCTCCGAGTTAAATCCGAAAGCTCGCCACACGCAATTCGCCGACTTCCACGGACACGGCTGGATCTTCCGTGCCGTCTACAAGAAAGATCGGAAGGGCAATCTCCTCGATGACAGCGGCAAGGTCATCGACTCGGTGACAACCGACAAGCTCATGACGGCGATGCGTGTGCCGGTCGAGGTCAAAGAGTTGCTGAAAGAACAAGCGAGCAAAGGCAACCTCGATCCCGAGTTGAAAAAGCCGGATAACATTCCGGTGCACTTGCTCGATATCCATCTCGAAAAAGGGATGCACTGCATCGACTGCCATTTCATCCAGGACAGTCACGGGAACACCAAGCTCCAGGGCGAGGTCCGTGCGGCCATCGAAATCCAATGCATCGATTGCCACGGGACCGTGAACCAACGCGCCACCCTCCGCACCACCGGTCCGGCCGCGTACACTTCGTCGCCGGAAGGAAGTCGGAACCTCGAATCCCTGCGGACGCCTTTCGGGAAGCGCCGTTTCGAGCGGCGCGGTAATACCATTGTGCAAAACTCGATGGTCGAAAAAGGACTGGCTTGGGAAATTACTCAGGTCGTCGACACGATTACGCCCGGCAGCAAGCACTACAACGAAAAGGCCGCCCTGGCCAAAACGGTGCGTCTGGATGCCGCCGGCCAAATGGTTTGGGGGCCGGTCACGGGCGAAAAGTGTGCCCACGCCAACGAGAACATGAGCTGCATCGCGTGCCATTCGTCGTGGAATCCAAGCTGCTATGGCTGCCATCTGCCCCAAAAGGCGAACAAGAAGGTTCCGATGCTCCACAACGAGGGAGACGTGTCCCGCAACTATATCTCCTACAATTTCCAGACGCTGCGCGATGATGTCTTCATGTTGGCCCGCGACGGCGATGTGACCAAGAACCGCATTGGGCCCGTACGCTCTTCGTGTGCCATTCACGTCAGCTCGTACAATGGCAACCGCGAGGAGATCTACACGCAGCAGCAAACGATCTCCAGCGAAGGGATGAGTGGCATCGCCTTCAGCACGAATGTGCCGCACACCGTCCGGGGCCGGGGAGCCACCAAACTCTGCACCGACTGCCATCTGTCGAAAGATGAGGACAACAACGCCATCATGGCCCAGCTCTTGATGCAGGGCACGAATTACGTCAACTTCGTTGGCCGCTTCTGCTGGGTCGCGGCCGGCGAGCATGGCCTGGCCGCGGTCGAGGTTACCGAACGTGACGAGCCGCAAGCGGTGATCGGCAGTTCCCTGCATCATCTGGCCTTCCCGGATTACTTCTGCAAGCACGTGGAGAATGGCCGAATGCTCAAACACGCCCACGAGCACCCCGGCAAGGATATTGGCGACAGCCTTTTCCATCCGCTCCGCAAGCCGGAGATCCTGATGGTGCAGAACCGCGGCGAGTATCTGTATGCGGCCTGCGGAGAACAGGGGCTGCGCGTTTTCGATATCGCCTTCATCGCGGACAAGGCATTTTCCGAGCGGATCACCACGGCGCCCGTGTCGCCGCTGGGTCAGCGCTTCTACGTGCGGACCAAATACGCCACCGCGGTGGCGTCGCCGACAACACTGGCCCCCGATCCGACGCGTTCCCACGATCCGCTCAATCATGAGCCAAATATTGCGGGAATCTACGGCAACATTTACGTGACCGACAAATACGAAGGGCTGGTCATCGTCGGGATCGCCACGACAATCAACGGCAATCCGCTGGACAACTTCTTGAAGCGCGAACTGACCTTCAATCCGGACGGAATCCTCTGTGGGGCGCGGAACATCACGATCGTGGGGACGTATGCCTATATCTGCTGCGATGCCGGCCTGGTCGTGGTGGCGCTGGAGGATCCCAAGCATCCGGAAATCAAATCGGTCCTGGGCGGAGATTGCCTCAAGCATCCCCATGCGGTGCAGGTGCAGTTCCGCTACGGTTACGTTTGCGATGAAGAGGGGATTAAGGTCCTCGATGTCACGGACCTCGCCCGGCCTGTGTTGATCTCCAAGTTAGACCTGGCCGAGGCCCACAACATCTACCTGGCACGGACCTACGCCTATGTGGCTGCGGGATCGCAGGGCCTCGTGATCCTCGACATCGAGAAGCCGGCGCTGCCGCGGATCGATCAAGTTTACAACGCGGGCGGTTGCATCAACGACGTGCACGATGTGAAGCTGGGAATCACTTATGTGAGTGAGTTCGCCTATCTCGCCGACGGTAAGAATGGGCTTCGGGTCGTGCAGTTGACTTCACCGGAGACGCCCGGCAACGATGGCTTCAGTCCGCGGCCGACTCCGGAGCTGATTGCGACCTACAAGATCCCGCACGGTGGCCATGCCGTGGCGGTTGCCAAGGGGCTGGACCGGGATCGCGCGGTGGATGAAAGCGGTAATCAGATCGCGGTCTTCGGTCGGGTTGGGGCGCGGCCACTGAACCTGGAGGAACAGCACAAGCTCTATCTGCGAGACGGGCACCCGTGGAAGGTGAGCGATGATCCAAGGGATGAAATGTATAAGCACGTGGAAACCGCAACGGGGCGGCAACGCTGAGCGGCAGTGCCTCCGAGGATGCCTTCAAGACATGAGGCATCGAGGTTTGTTACCATATGGTCGCGGCCGGCATTGTACAATGTGTTCGAAGGCCTAATGATGAGCCAGGTCGCCGGCGTCATTTTTCCGACAGTTCCCACACGAGATCTGCCGGAGCATGCGGCTTGACCATGCAGTTCACGACTCGGGAAAGCAGTAGCAACGCCGGGCCATCATCGGGACATTTGCCGCGCAGGTTGGCCAGAATCCGGGCCGCTTGATGAAAGTTCTGATTCTCGAATTCCGCTAATCCCGCTTCATATTCCCGCTTTGCATCCGCCCAGCAAGGGTGATTCGGCGTCGGGAGCTCATACAATTCAACCGGTTCGTGAATGTTCACTACCCGTACCCGGCAGAGGCGACGTGCCTCGAACCCCTCTCCCAGCGCCGCCTGTGTCGCGCCCGTGATCAAGAGCTTGGTCATGAAGTGCTTGGTGGCACCTTGCACGCGGCTCGCCAGGTTAACGGTGTTGCCGAGTGGGCCGTACTTGAACTTGTGGCGGGTGCCGGTGTTGCCGACTTGGGCGATGCCGGTGTTGATCCCTATGCCCAGATCCATCGGCTCTCCAAGGGCTTGCTGCCACTGCCGATTCAATTCGGGAAGGACGCTGAGCATGTCCAGGGCCGCTCGACAGGCGAGCTGAGCATGGGCGGGCTGTACCTCCGGCGCGCCCCACATCGCAAATAACTCATCGCCAATGTAATCGACAAGCACGCCGGCATGGGCCCGCACACAATCGGAAAGCGCCCCCATCACAGCGCGCAGCCATTGGACCGTGCCCACCGGACCAAGGCGTTCGCTGACGCGGCTGAAGCCACGTATGTCGCAAAAGAGCAACGTCACTTCTGTGTCCCGCCCTTCCAAGAGATCCGGCCGCGCTTCGAGTTGCCGGGAAAGCTCCGGCGTGAAGAACTGTTCGAACTGAAAACGGGCGGCCAAGGCGGCCTTTTCCTGTTCGAGGCGGGCAAGCCCCGCGGCCACGCCGCCGGCGAGCAATTCCACCAGCATGGCTTCCAGTTCTGCAATGGGCGTTTCTGTGGCAGAGCGGATATCGCGGCGGCGTTCGCCGTAGAGGACGCCGATGACCGTGCCGTCCCTTTGCAGAATCGGAGACGCAACGACCGCCTTGACCCCGATCAAACTCGCCCCCGACAGAGTCGACGTGGCGGGCAGCGCCCAAAAAGTTCGCTTCTCCTCGTGCACGCGGTTCAATACATGCTGACTCGGCTGCGTGTCGGCATCGGTGGAACTCGGATTCGCCGTCCAGCACGTCTGGGTTTGCCACTTGCCTTCATGCAGGAGGAGGACGCGGCCGGAATCGAGACCGGCAAGTTGCACGACGGCCTGGGCCGCGCGCTGGAAGAAGTCGCTGGAATGGACCGCGCTTTGCAGCACTTCCACGACGGTGCGCAGCCAACTGAGGATGGCCCGGCTGCCGATTTGCCCCTTGTTGGATCGGTCGAGCGAGGCCAGCGCGGAAGCGGTCAGGGCCGCCGATCCCGGTGGGGGGACGACTTCGGGTAAAGATTGGAGCAGCTGGCCGCCGGGGACCTGCGGCTGGAGGATCAGCGTGCGTTTACCCAGATTCAGGACAACCGGCACGGGCAGTTCCTGAGAGGCTTCATATCTCAATTCTTCGCCGTTGGGGAGGGCCAAGCAGCGCGCTTTGCTCAAGTTCGTGACCCGGACCCGGTTTTCGGCAAGCGGCTGGATCAGAAGATGTTTCCGAGAGACATTCGGCTCCGCCTGGTGGGCCACGACCACGCGCCGCCGGTCCGCTTCGCGCCGTTCGGAAAACAGTTCTTGATCTCCTTCGCCTTGCCGGCCGAGCTCGATCGTTCCCTCGAACTCCACGCAATGAACGAGTTGCCGGTTTTCATACACTTGCATCTGGTAGCTGGCGCTCATGGCGGCTCCGGTTTACAGGTTGCCCTCCCCTGCTTCCAAGTTTGTTGGATAACAAGGGAACATCTCAAGAATAACCTTTTGCGACCCGCCTGAGAAGGCTTTGCAGAAGTCAGCATGAGGCCAGATTCGCCGTCAACGGCTTGACAGTTCATCTGCCCCTGTCATAATCGGTAGATCTCCCCTCGCCTTTGCCGCTGGAGATTCCGCTATGCGCTCGCAGGTACCTGAGACCACTGCCGGCTCGTCGGCTGACCTGGCTCTCCCGGAGGGTGATTCCGTACCGTCTCCTGCCCTAACGGCGCCCATCTCCTCTGAGGAAGCAAGTTTACCCTCCGCTCCAGCAGGTTTGCCTGGTTCGGCTACCGCTCCACTTGAAACGGGGAAGCGCCTCTCGTCCATTCCGGTCGGTCCTCGTGAGGCGAAGCGGCGTAGCCCCGGTGCCAGCCAGGCCGTGACGCCCGAAGATCCGTACGGCACGCGGCTTACCGAGACTCCGCCGGGCCCTTGCGATGCGATCAGCGCCGGTTGGCCGGAGATAGCCGGCTACGAAATTCAGGGCGTCCTGGGACGGGGCGGCATGGGGGTCGTTTACAAGGCTCGGCAGGCCGGCCTCAATCGGTTGGTCGCGCTAAAAATGATCTTGGCCGGTGCCCACGCCGGGTCGGATCAGATTGCGCGCTTCCAGGCTGAGGCCGAAGCGGTCGCCAGCCTGCAACACCCCAATATTGTCCAGATCTACGCTGTGGGCGAAGAAAACCACATCCCCTATTTTTCGCTGGAGCTGGTGGAAGGCGGGAGCCTGGCTCAGCGGATCGATGGCTTTCCACAACCGGTGCGGGAGGCAGCGCAATTAGTCGAGACCTTGGCGCGGGCCATGCACTATGCTCACGAGCGCGGCGTGGTCCACCGCGATCTCAAACCGGCGAACATTCTACTGGCCAATACCCCAATCGAACACGGCGAAACGCTGATCAAGCGGATCGGCGCGGATTCAATCCGCGACACTTCGCCGGATCCGCATTTATCCGCATTCCATTCGATGATCCCCAAAATCACCGACTTCGGCCTGGCGAAGCGGGTGAAGGTCGAGGTCGGCCAGACCCACACCGGGGCGGTCATGGGCACGCCCAGCTACATGGCTCCCGAACAGGCGGCCGGGAAAACCAAGGAGGTCGGTCCATCTGCCGATATCTACGCTCTGGGGGCCACGCTCTACGAATTGCTCACCGGCCGGCCTCCGTTTCGTGGCGAGACAACCTTCGAAACCCTTTCCCAGGTGCTGGATCAGGAACCGGTGCCGCCGGCGCGGTTGCATCAGAAGGTGCCCCGCGATCTCGAAACGATCTGCCTGAAATGTCTACAAAAAGACCGCCGCCGCCGCTATGCCACAGCCCAGGACTTGGCCGATGACCTGGGACGCTTCCTTGCCGGTGAACCGATTCACGCTCGGTCGATCGGGATAGGGGAACGGACGTTGAAATGGGCCCGCCGGCGCCCGGTGGCGGCGGCCTTGGCGGCCGTGAGCACCCTGGCCGTGCTGATTCTATTTATCGCCGTCTTTGCCCTGATGGAAATGCGGATCTGGGCTGTCCGTGCCAGCGAGCAGGAAACTCTTCAGCGGCAACAGCTCATGATCTCGCGCGGCGAATCGGAAGCCCTCATTCTCGCCGGCGAGTCGGCCATTGCCGCCCAGAACTGGGAAGAAGCAAGCAGACCCTTGGAGAAGGCGCTCGCCAAGATCGGTTCCGAGCAGGCCTTGGCAGACCTGCGCAAGCTCACGGATGCGTTGCTTGCTAAAGTCAACTCCAAGCTAGCCGAGCAAGCGGAGCGCCGCCGGGAGCAGGACAAATACCAGCAATTCTTCAAGCTTCGTGATGACGCTCTGTTTCATGCAACCCTTTGCACCGGCAGAGATATCCCCACGAATGTAAAAGCAACCGAGGCAGCTGCGCGCGGGCCTGGCTGAATTTCAAGTGAAGATCGATTCTCCTGAGGGACCGGTGCTCGGCCATTTCGAAAATACGGAACAAGGCAAGGAAATTCGTGAAAGCTGTTATGAATTGTTGCTCCTCCTGGCGGAGGCGGTCGGCTTTGATATGCCCAATCAGCAGCCGGAAGAACGGCACCGCCATCACACCGAGGCACTTCGCATCCTGGATCGAGCCGCGAACCTGGGAGTGACAACTCAAGCGTTTCATCTTTACCGGGCCCGCTACCTGGCTGCGTTGGGCCGGGACGGGGAGGCTCGACAGGAACGCCAACAGGCCCGGGCGACGGCGGCGAGTACCGCTCTCGATTCCTTTCTGAGCGGGAATGAGAAGATCAAGAGCGGGGATCTGGAGCAAGCCAGCAAGGACCTGGAAAATGCGGTGCGCGTGCAGCCGAATCACTTCTGGGCGCATTATTTCCTTGGAATCTGCTCCTTGAAAAGGCATGGGCCGGCCGAAGCGAGGGCGAGTTTCAACACTTGCCTGAGCCTGCGTTCAGGCTTTATCGGCACCTACCTGTTACGCGGATTCGCCCATGCGGAATTGCAGCAGTTCCGCGCTGCCGAAGAAGATTACGATAAAGCGCTCCAGCTCAACCCTACCGAGGAGGACAGGTATGCCATCTACGTCAATCGGGGCGTGATGCGAATCCGCCAGGCCGAGTTCCCCGAAGCTCTGGACGATCTGCGGCGGGCCATTTCGTCGAACCCGGATAAGTACGAAGCTTATCTGGACATGGCCCAAGCCTACCAAGAGAGCAACCAGCTGACCAAGGCCGTCGAGTTGATCGACCAAGCCATCGCTCGTGCCGCGGCCAAGGAGCCGCTTTACCGGATCCGCGCCCAGATGCATCTGGGGCTTCAAGATTCTGAGGCGGCTCTTCGCGATCTCGATCAAGCGCTGCATACCGGACAAAATCCGAAGAACGCGGTCTTGGCGGCCGAGGATCACGTGGAACGAGGACGGATCCTGCACCAGGGTAAGCGCTATAAGCAAGCCGTAGCTGCGTATGAAGAAGCGCTGGCACTCCGTCCTGAATTTGCAGAAGCTTACCGGCTGAAAGGTCGGGCCCTCCTGGAATTGCAATGCTTTCCGGAGGCCATCGAAGCATTCGAGCAGTATTTCAAACGAGCTGATCCCGATGTCCCCACCTATCTGGCTTGTGCCTGGGCCAAGGGAAAAATTGGCCGCTACACGTCGGCAATTGATGATTACACGCTTGCCCTGAAATTCAAGCCGGACTCGGAAACGTTCACCAACAGGGGCTGGATGCACTTGTTCTGCGATGCCCCGAAACTGGCACAGCGCGATTTCGAGGAGGCTCTTCAGCTCAATCCCAAGAATGCGGAGGCGTACAACGGTCGAGGGTATGCCCGGGTTCTCCAAGGGAAGTACCAGGAGGGGATCAAAGACGCTAAAACGGCCCTGGAGTTGGGGCCAGAAAGCACGCCGCTCCTGTACCACGCCGCGCGGACCTTTGCGCAAGCGGTTGGCAAATTAGACGTCGACCCCACCCGTCGAAGCCGTCGTGATGCTGAAACAGGATATGCCTACCAGATTCGCGCCTTCGAGCTGATTCGGGGGGCGCTGCGCTTACTTCCCGAGATCGAACAATCGAAGTTCTGGGCCAATATCATCAAGGCGGACGGCGCTCTTGATCCCATCCGCACAAGCTCGCAATGGGCGTACCTGGAGTCTCGATATTCGAAGCCGGCAAAATAGTCTGCCCCCTTGGTTCGGAGGAGTCCACTGGTGGCTTCCCTTGCTTTCCGATTGGCGTGGAGAGGAACGAGATCGGTATCCGGAAAGAGCCGGCTGCGTGTCAAGCCGCGCGAGAGGCACAACCGTCTGTGCCTGGAATGGCTTGAGCATCGTTGCCTGCCCAGCACCGTGACCACCTTGGCCGACGACGGCCCCGGCTCGCTTCGCGTCGCCCTCACCACGACCCAGCCTGGCGGGACCGTGGATTTTCTGCCCGGCCTCATCGGCACGATCACTGTGGCCCAACGCTTGGAAATCGACCATAACCTTGCCATTGCCGGCCCGGGCGCAGGTGTGATCACGATCAGCGGCAACAGCAGCGTACAGGTGTTCCACATCGCCTCGTCGGCCACGGTCCGGGTGTCAGGACTGACCATCACCAACGGCTTCACCGGACAAAATGGTGGTGGAATTTTCAACGAGGGGACTCTGATCCTCAGCGACTGCACCGTCTCCGGTAACCGCGCCCAAAGCGATGGGGGCGGCATCAACAACACCGGGACGCTTATCGTTAGCAACTGTACCCTGTCGAACAACGGAGGCACGCGCCAGGATGGCGAGGCCGACACCCAGCGCGGCGGTGGAATTTACAACACCGGGACGCTGACGATCAGTACCAGTACGCTTGCCGGCAACAATGCCAACGCGAACGGAGCCGGCCTCTGCAATCGTGGAACCTTGACGGTCAACAGCACGACTCTTTCAGACAACGGACGCCTGACGACCGTGCTGGATCCGCGTGGTTTCGCAGAGGCGATCCCCAGCCATGGCGGCGGCATTTACAATGACGGGACGCTGATGGTCACCAACAGCACGCTCAGCGGCAATAGTGCAGACGATGCGGGCGGCGGTATTTACAACCAAGGCGCCCTGAGCGTGCTCAATAGCACCCTGTCGGGCAATGGGGGCATGAATGCGCCCGATGGCAACGCGATCGCGAATAACTTTCTAGGTACCCTGACCGTTCGCAACACGACCTTCTCGGACAACGGGCTCACCTATGGTGCTGTCGGAAGTGTCCTCCGCAATGACGGCGTATCGACGGTGGAGAATAGTACGTTTTCGAGGAATAAAGGGTATCTGGGGGCGCTCGACAATACGGGCTCGCTGACGATTACGAACAGCACCTTCTACCGCAATCAATCAACGGAAGGTGGGGCCATCGTCAATGACGCAGACAATGGAAGAGTGGGGACACTCGCGGTCAGCGATACCACGTTCGCCGGCAACACGGCGAGCAGCATGGACCATGGCACGTTCCACGGTAGCGCATTGAGTATCCGTGCGGGCACCGCCATGCTTCGCAATAGTATTTTCCAGGGTAGCCAAGGGGACAATCTTTACGTTACGGGAGGGGCTGTCCTCTCGCAGGGATACAATCTGAGCAACGATGATGGCAGTGGTTTTCTGACCGATTTCACGGACTTGATCCATACCGACCCCCTGCTTGGTCCGTTGCAGGACAACGGCGGCCCGACGCAGACGGTCGCGCTCCTTCCTCGTAGTCCCGCCCTGAACACCGGCGATCCAACGGTGATCAATACTGCCGATCAGCGCGGCGTGTTCCGCACCGGTGGCGCGAACCGAGGCGCCTACGAGGCTTCTGCCAGTAGTCTCAGCTTGGCCGGCCTCGCGGCGACGAATACCCTGTGCGTGCCCACTGGCTTCAGCGTGATGGCGAAGGACCTGTTCGGCCAGCCAGCAGTCGGCTATCGGGGCACGGTCCACTTTACCAGCAGCGGGCGTGCAAGCTTGCCCGAGGACTACACGTTCACGGCAGCCGACGGTGGCATGCACACCTTTCAGGCTACCTTTCGAGCTGTGGGCATCCAGGCGATCTCGGTCCAGGATACGGCGAGTTCCGCGCTGGCCGGTACGCAAGGAGATTTGACGATCATCCCGGCCGAATTCAGCTTCAGTGAGTTTCCGTTTCCCATAACGGCAGGCTCGCCACTAGACTGCACGGTCACCGTCACGGATGCCAACGGCAATCCAGCGCTCGGCTACTGCGACGCCGTGCAGTTTGCCAGCAGCGATCCCTTGGCGCACCTTCTCTCCAATTCCTATACGTTCACGGCCGCCGACAAAGGTGTGCATTTATTCAAGCACTTAGTGACCTTCGAGACTGTCGGGACTGACTTGTCACTTACGGTCACAGATGCGACAACTCCCTCCCTGACCTTTACGAAGACCGACCTCAAGGTCGTCCCCTCGAACCTCATCCTTGGCGGCTTTTCTTCCGACCCTGCGATTGCAGGCTCGGTTCAGAATTTCACGGTCACACTCCAGGATGCGTACGCTAATCGGGCACAAGGCTACGTGGACACCGTGCGCTTCCGCAGCGACGATCCGCAAGCCATCCTGCCCGCTGACTATGCCTTCACGACGGCCGACCGCGGCACACATACATTCCAGGTCATCTTCAAAACTGCCGGTACGCACGCGCTGACCGCTACGGATGTGATGGCTCCCCTGCTCACCGACACGCACATGAGCCTTAGGATCGTTCCGGCACCAGCAACCACGCTGGTCTTCGGCGATTTTTCGTCCGCGTTCACAAAGGCGGGCACGCCGTTGAGCTTCACGGTCACGGCCAAGGATCCGTATGGCAACCAGGCGATTGGGTACAGCGGTACCGTACAGCTAACCAGCAGCGATGGCCGGACTGCCCTTCTCGCTGCCTACTCCTTCACCGCTGCCGACCAAGGTCAACACCAATTCCAGGTGACCTTCAAGACAGCCGGCGCCCACATGCTCACCATCACGGATGCGATGGATTCGGCCCTGACCACCACGCAAGGGGATCTTGCGATCCTGCCAACAGATCCTGTCCGATTAGAGATCAGCACGTTGCCGGTGTCCATCATCGCCGGTGCGGCCAACGCGTTCGTCGTCACGGTGCGAGATGCGTATGGCAACCCGGTTACGGGCTACCGCGGCACGGTGGAGCTCACCAGTAGCGATCCCAAGGCTGTTTTGCCGGCGGGTTACACGTTTACCTCTGCGGACCAGGGACAGCACCAGTTCCAGGTGATGTTCAAGAAAGCTGGCTTCCGGGATTTGACCGTTACGGACTCCACGGCTCCGACCTTGACCATGACACGAGCAAGTATTCTGGTCAAGCCGGCGGAGCCCCATGAATTGGCCATCAATCCACCCTCCGCTTCCACCAACGCCGGGGCGGCGAACGCTTTCGTCATCACGGTTTTCGATGCGTACGGCAACCTGGCGACCGGCTACGAAGGGACGCTGCATTTTGCGAGCAGTGATCCACGGGCACTTGTGCCGGCGGATCACACGTTCACCAGCGACGACCAAGGGGCGCATACATTTTTCGCGACGTTTCAGACGGCCGGTATCCAGTCGCTGATCGCCACCGATACGGAGGATCCCAGCCTGGTGGCGATACAACCGCAGATCCTGGTGCGGAGCCTTTCGGTTTCCACCCCCGTGACGACGACTCCATCCGTACAGGGACCCGTGACTGTCGTGCAACCACCGGCGATTCAAGTCATCATTTCACCCAATACCGTAACTACCCCGTCCGCGCCGAGCTCGCAGGGATCTGGCTCCAGTGGCACGGCCGTGATCGAACCGCTGCTTCTTGGAAATGCATTTCCGGTTTCCGTGAACAAGATCGCCCAGCACCTCCAGGTGTTCGGAGCCGAGCTTCTGACGGCTGGGAATCCGTTGTCTTCAGCGGCCGATCCGGATAGACGGGAAATGCTTTCGATGGCGGTCACGAAGTTCGCGGCAGGGCTGGAGACACTGACGGCCGGCAGCCAAGAGCAAGTAACGGAATTGCTCCCGCAGCAAGGATCGTCGTTTGCTCCCGTTGCCACGCTGCTGTCCCGCGTCCGGCGGAATTCACCGACCAAGGCGAGTGGAAGTACGGGCGCTTCTTCGAGAGGGAACCTACGGTTGGTCGGATTCGAATCAAAGCCGGTGCCCGCTAGCGGGCCGGCCGGCGCGCTTCCCCCGGCCATCCGACCTGCCCGGGCCGTACTTGATCCGCTACCGAATCAGCCCGAGCAGCGGAGCGAGTTTTTCGATCTGTTTATTCAGAAGCCGGTGGATCAGGAAGAGACAGGGGAAAAGAAACCCACCCAAGGACAGCAATCGGGAAAGGTGCCTTCTCGAAACGAGGAAGACAGAACGATCACTGCTTGGCCTGGGCAATTGGGCAGGGCACTGTTCATTTCCACGCTATTTTATGCGCTGTGGATGGCGCCCGGCTCGGTGGACCGTTTGGCGGCGGTTCGCAGAACTGCGCGGGGCAAACAACCCCGCGGTTCTGCAAACCGCCGCTAAACGATGGGATATGGTCAACTGGCCGCACGTAGATCGGCCAGCTCTTCCTTGACCGAGGCATAATGGCTCGGCTCCATGCTGAACGATGCCGTGCCGCTTGTGAAATTCCGCAATTCACTGGTGTAGCCAAAGAGCTCCGCCAGCGGGACATAGGCGTGCAGCTGGCAGCGACCTTTATCCAGGCTCGAGTCGAGGATCTCGCCACGCCGGCGGCTGATGTCGCGCGTCAGATCGCCCAGATACTTCCCTGGTGCGTGGACGACCACGTTCATGATTGGCTCCAGGAGCACCAGCCCGGCTTTCGCCTGGGCATCGCGAAAACATTCCACGGCAGCTAACTTGAACGCGTCCTGTGAGCTATCCACTTCATGGGATTTGCCATCCAGAAGCGTCGCCTGGATATCCACACAGGGGAAGCCATACTTCGCTCCCTTCGTGCACGCCTGGCGGTAGCCCGCTTCCACGGCGGGAATGTACTCGGTCGGTACGGCGCCGCCGAAGATTTCATCGACGAAATACAGGTTATTCGGATCCGGCTTCTCGTCGTGGTCTTCTTGGTAGGTTGCCCACTCTTCGGACCGTTCCTTCGAAAGCGGTTCGAAACGCATGAAGATCACTGCATATTTGCCGCGGCCGCCCGATTGCTTGATGTAACGGGTTTCGATTTCCACCGGCTTGGCAAGAGTCTGGCGATACGCAACCATCGGCTTGCCGACGGAGACCTGAACGCCGTGGTCGCGCTGGAGTTTGTGTACCGCGACCTCCAGGTGCAGCTCGCCCATACCGCTCAGGATCAATTGATTGGTCTCGGGATCGGTGCGGCTGCGCAGGGTCGGATCATCGCGGACCATCTTGCCCAAGGCGTCGGCCAGCTTGGTCTCATCCGTGTTCTTGGCCGGAAGCAGAGCCTGCGAGATGACCGGCTCCGGAAAGCGAATCTCTTCCAGTGAGATCGGCTGCTCCGTGGCGCAGAGCGTGTTGCCGGTGGCGGTCTGTTTCAGCCCAACCACCGCGACGATCTCACCCGGCCCGGCCACTTCCAGGCGGTCGCGGCGATCGCCCATGAGGCGGTAAATGTGGCTGATCCGTTCCGAACGCTTGACTGTGGCATTCAGGATCGTATCACCCGGATGCAACTCGCCGGAATAGATCCGCAGGAAGACGAGGTCGCCATGCTTTTCGCTGACGGTCTTGAAGGCCAAGGCGGCAAACGGCTCACTCGGATCGGGCCGGCGTTCGGCACGCTCCTTGGTCTTGGGCGTAAACCCCTGCACCGGTGGCCGTTCTGCCGGCGACGGCAAGTAATCGATCACCGCGTCCAGCAAGAGGCGGACGCCTTGGTATTCCTTGGATGAGCCACAATGCACCGGGAGGATCTTACTCGAGAGGGTTCCCGCTCGGATCGCCCTGCGGAGCATGGCTTCCGACACCGGTTTCCCTTCGAGGACGCTTTCCAGCAGCTCATCACAAGCGTGGGATGCCGCATCGAGCAACTGCTCTCGATTCTGCTCGGCCTCGGCACGGAATGCGGCCGGAATGTCCTGCCATTCGTACTTCATGTGCGCTGCATCGTTGGGGTCTTGCACCCAGTATTTCATTCGGATCAGGTCGATGACCCCCTGGAAGTCGCTTCCCTGGCCGGCGGGAATGGTGCAAACAGCGGGGACGATCGCAAACTTTTCCTTCATTTGACGAACACAATCGTAAAAATCGGCCCCGGTACGGTCGAGCTTGTTGACAAAGGCAATGCGGGGCACGTGGTGCTTGTTGGCCTGGTGCCAGACCGTCTCGCTCTGCACTTCGACGCCGCCGACGGCGCAAAATATGCCGACCGCTCCGTCCAGCACCCGCAGGCTACGCTCGACCTCAGCCGTAAAATCGACGTGGCCGGGGGTGTCGATGAGCGTGATCTGCGTGTCGTTCCACTCGACTGTGACGGCCGCGCTGTTGATCGTGATGCCCTTGGCCTTTTCCAGCGGGTCGAAGTCGGTGGTGGTGTTTCCCTCATCCACGTCGCCGGCTTTGTGTTTCGAGCCGCCGAAGTAGAGGATGCGCTCCGTGGTCGTGGTCTTGCCCGC
>Ga0070734_10002008_pt1 | contig 26707 bp, 21 predicted proteins | sample Coa_R1_8_FD_66444 | JGI IMG/M metagenome (GOLD analysis project Ga0070734, IMG submission 66444) | Surface soil microbial communities from Centralia Pennsylvania, which are recovering from an underground coalmine fire - Coalmine... | ecosystem: Environmental > Terrestrial > Soil > Unclassified ... | reverse complement strand
AAGGCCGTTTATTTACACTACGGCTTTGCCCGAAAGCAGTGTGGCTGCCATTTATGAGGCGTATCAGATATTTCCTGCTTTGCATGATGAAAGAAATCATCTGAAAGAATTGATTGCTCAGTTTCAACACGCATCCATCAATTTTGAAAAATTGAAAAGCGAAACGCCAATACAAGTTGTTATCGTGCCCGGAAATGAGGCTGTGAAAAAAATCGCGAACCGTTTGCAGGAAAATAACTTTGATGTTCGACCAATTGTTTACCCGACTGTTCCGAAAGGTAGCGAACGATTAAGGATTGTGGTGCATAGTTTTAATACGATTGATGAATTGAAAGATTTGGTTGATTTGTTGAAAGGTTGATTGGATGTGAGATACTGGGTATGCGATTCAGGTAGCAAGAACTTGCTATTAATGAAACTGAAGGTGACTAGAGTATCCTACAGCACAAGAGTGCGACGCAACGATGCTGAAGAGAATTGATTAGCCGACTAACAAAACACTATTTCCAGATTGATTGCCGAAGGATTTCATCAAAGCTATTTGAGGAAATAAAATAGATAACTCTTGTCAGGTGATATATTGCCAATGCACTTCCCAAGAAATAAGCAATTTTAGTATTGAATAAAATGCTCCGGAAATATTCTTTGCCATTGATTAATTCAGTGGTCAAAACAATAATGGCAATAATGCAAAACAAAAATACCATCGGTCCGAAAAGATGATAATAAATGCTTTTTGAAAGATTGCCTTCGTATAAAAAAATCAGAGACTTGGTGATGCCGCAACCGGGGCATGGAAAACCGGTGAGCATTTTGAATGGACAAAAAGATTGTGCTGTTTCGAGATGAGCATTGCTGTTGCTTAGCATGATAATATACGGAACTGCCAGCACAATCAATGCTCCGGCAATCCCGTATAATTTCCGGGTTTTTTTATTGTTGTTTGTTAGTATATAATTTGTTGATATCACCTTGAACGATCATTGCAGCAACCATTGGAACAAAAAAGCCGAGCACCAAAAGCAGTGTAGACTGATCTTTTTGCGGCTCTCCCGCAAGTTCATAGATTTTAGGCAACCCTTCTTTTCCAGCTAGATAATAAAAATATAAATTCACCGGCATGCAGCATCCTGCAAAAATGGCGATCGGCTGCGAGATAACTTCTTTGTCCGAAGCCGCATTGATTACTTCAGCTGCTTTAATGTTCCAGTAAATGAGATAAAGCCCGCAAGTAATAAAGCCAAGTATTAGCACAACAATAGGATCATTTTTAAATTGAGGGATCGTTCGCATGTAGTTTTGGTTTAGTTATTGATTGAAAAGCTTACACACAATTTATGATATTATAGGCACTCACCAAATTTTCAGCTAACATTATAGCATATCTATTTTCTTTTGGATTGATTTTTTGTCTGCCTGTGTTTTTGCGAGCAATAAAGCTTTCTCAAAATTTTGTTTTGCTTTTTTATTGTCAACTTCTGTGTAAAGCTCGCCGAGCAAAGTGTAGTAATAATGATTGTTTGTAAGCTGCAGTTTTTCTGCCTGAAGAATGGCTTCTTCTTTTCCATTTGCTTTGGCAAGTGCGTAAGTCCTGTTAAGCGCGGCAACCGGAGAATATTCAATTTGCAGCAGGCGATTATACAATTGCAAAATATTTTCCCATTTTTCTTTGCTGTCTTCTTTGATGGTGTGCCAATAAGCAATGCTTGCCTGAATATGATAAGCCGAAATTTTATTTGCTTGTGTTGACTGATGGAGATAGTAAGCTCCTTTCGCAATCAGCTCGTTGTTCCATAATGTTTCATCCTGGTCATCATATAAAATGATTTCTCCGTTTTCATTTTTTCTGGCGGCAAATCTGGAAGCGTGAAAACACATCAATGAAAACAATGCTTTCACATCAGCCGAATTTGTTTTTTCATTCTCAATCAGCAAATAAGTCAAGCGCATTGCTTCCAGACAAAGTTCTTCTCTCAGAACACTGTCCTGGCTTTCGGAATAATATCCTTCATTATAAAGCAGGTATAAAGTTTTGAGAACAGTTTCCAGTCGCTGATCGATTGCTGACTCGTGCGGTAATTCAATATTCACTTTTTCAGTGCGCAGTTTTTCTTTGGCTCTTGATAATCTTTTGTTGACGGTTTCTTTATTGGTTAGAAAAGCATTGGCAATTTCATCGATGCCAAAACCGCAAAGAATGCGAAGTGACAAACCTATTTGTGCTTCTGTTGGAATAGAAGGATGACAAAGCGCGAATAGCATTTGCAACTGGCTGTCAGTAATATTTTTTTCTGAAAGATCAATTTCAATTTCTTCGGTGTCGGATGAAGAGCGTTTTATTTGAGGCGCAATTTTTTCATCAAAAATCTGATGCCTGTTGATTTGGTTTTTTGCTTTGTTTTTAGCGACAGAATAAAGCCAGCCGGTTGGATTCGGCGGTAATCCTTTATAGCTCCATGTTTCAAGTGCCAGCAAAAAAGTTTCGCTGGCAATATCTTCAGCAAGCTCAATATGGTCTATGCCGAGAAGTTTGCAAAGAACGGATGTTATTTTAGTGAACTCAGTCCTGAAAAGATGTGGTATTAATTCCTGCTGATTCATAGAATAAATATAGCCTCCGCAAAATTACAGAGGCTACAAAAAATTAAAAGATTAATGCACACTGTCCTTCTTTGCAATTTTTCTCACTTCAACTGTGTTGCCTTCTCCCTGCAAAACAGGGCAGCCTTTGGCAAACTCTACTGCTTCTTCAACAGATTCAGCTCTCACAGTAATAAAACCACCAATAGTTTCCTTAATGTCGCCAAAAGGTCCGTTAGTGACCATTTTATTTGCGTGCACCACTTTAGCGTCCGCAAAAGGCAGACCGGTTCCACCTACAAATTTATTTTGTGCAGAGATGCCGCCGATCCAGTCCATTGTCTGTTTCATCCACACCTGTATTTGCTCAGGCGATGCTACTTTCAAGCCATCTTCATGTCTCATGATTAATGCATACTCGTCCATTTTTTTAAGTTTTATTTGTTACTGAATGTGTGTTATACCTATATAACAAATGAGATGATTGAAATTGGACATTTCAGAGAAAATATTTTTTCTGCAGATGTTCATTCGCAGTCTCAGTTCAGTTGCTTTTTTGTTTGCTGCGTAAATAAGCGGCAATCTTCTTATAATTATTGATCGCTTCTTTTGTTTGATTTTCTTCCCTTGGCATATATTCCGCCCAATCCAACGGTGTGCCATCGTAAATTTTATCTCTTGCGTTGAGCGAAGCACCGGCATCAACCAATAATTTCACAGCATTAAGATCGCCGGAAAATACAGCCTGATGCAAAGGAGTTGCATGAGAATGAAAACCACTTTCTTTTTTTGGATAGCCATTGGGGTTAGCGCTATTTTTTAGCAAGGCAGAAATTATTGAGGTTTTTCCATAAAATCCGGCAATTGCAAGTGCGGTTAATTTTTCATCTTCATTTGAAAGAGGAAGAAGGTCTTCCACATCTTTCATTTTGTCGAGACCAACAGCGATTGGCAAAGTCAGCCTGCTTCCTTTTGTGATCAGATGTTTTGCCGCTTCAATATTTCCATGTGCCAATACGATGGCATCGTCTCCGACATGAGCTCCTTCATCAATCAACAGATCCATCAAATCAATCTGAACACCACATTCTTTGGGGATTCTTCCTGATACTACCAAACCTAAAGTATAATCAAGTTGTTCCTGAATCGTAATTGTGTTGCTTTGTTTCAAAGCTTTAATAAGAAGTTTTGTGATGGCTACAATATTATCAGGAAGTTTATCAATGCGAATAGGATTATCAGCAACAAACCATAACAAATAAGGCTTCATGAAATATCCTTGTTCAGGGTAATGAAGTCTTTCAGATATTAATCTTGGATATTTCTCAATAAGATTTTGTAACAATGAAACATTTCCAGAGTCAATCGCTTCAACAGCCTGCAGAAATATCGGGTCTTTGATATCTGTATTTTTCATGATGACATTTATCCATGTAATTTAAATAAAATGACTGACTGTATATTTGTTTGATTGAATGAATGGATTTGTCTGGATATAGTCGCTAATAATAATTTCTAAAACTGATTGTATGTTAAGAAAATATCGTTTCCTTTTTCTTCCTGTTATATTTATAACATTTTCATCATGGAAAAAACATGATGGCGGAAGTGAATATAATATCGCTGATTTTGGCGCTAAAGGAGATGGCATTACAGCAAACACAAAAGTGATCAACGATGTGATAGAAAAATGCAGTGCTGCAGGAGGTGGGACTGTTATCATTCCGACCGGTATTTTCGTCTCAGGAACAATCATCCTTCAATCCAATGTGAATATTCAATTAAGTCAGGGCGCAGTTTTAAAAGGCAGCGGAGACACGCTGGATTATCTCCCGCTAAAAGATGCTTCGCTTTTTCGCGAAGGCTACACACATTATGGTTTGATACTCGCAATGAGTGCAAAAAACATTTCTATTTCAGGTCATGGCCAAATCAATGGCAATGGAACACATTTTATGAACAGCATTGATAAGCCACATATCGGAAATGATTTTGTGAGAAAGTATACAAGGCAAGGAGAAAATTATATGAAAACGGGAGCTGTTTTTGAAGATGGTCCTTTATCATATCCTTATCGCCCGGGATATATGATCAATTTCGAGCATTGCGAGAACATTCATATTAATGACGTGTATATTTATGATTCCCCCGAATGGACCGTGCGCATCAGTGATTGCGATCACGCGATTGTAAAAGCTGTTACCATTGAAAACAATGTGCTGATCCCGAACAATGATGGCATCAACTGTTCCAATTCGCGTAATATTAATATTTCCGATTGCAATATTTCAACAGGCGATGATGCGATCATTGTAAATGGTTTCAGCACCCAGCCTTATCATGAAAAACCGGAAAGTGTTTTGCCTGATAAAAATATCATTGGCAACAAAACAGACAAAGCGGAATATGTGACGGTGAGCAATTGTGTGCTTTCATCACGTTCAGCCTGCATCAGGATTGGAGATGGTGAACATCCCATTCGCAATCTGGTGTTCAGCAATCTGGTGATGTATGCATCCAACAGAGGCATTGGTATTTTTTCAAGAAGCAATACACAGATTGAAAACATTATTTTCTCCAATATCATTATGCATACGAGATTATTTTCCGGTCATTGGTGGGGAAAGGCAGAACCAATACATATTTCAGCCGTTAAAGATTATGCCGGTGGAAATGGTGGGAAGGTGAAAGACATCCGCTTTATCGATATTATTGCTGATGCAGAAAACGGCATCATCATCAATGGATCAGCAAGCAGCATCATAGAAAATGTGTTGCTGGAAAGAGTGAAGCTTAATATTCATGCAGGCAAATACACAAATGATTATGGAGGCAATTTTGATCTTCGCCCTGCTTATCCTGAAGACTCTGCCTTATTCAAACATGACATCCCGGGCTTGTATGCACAATATGTAAAAAATATGGTTGTTAGCAACACTGAAATTAACTGGGATAAAAATCTCCCGTCATTTTTTACCAATGGAATAGAAGTGGATCATTTCAACGGGCTCACCATTGAAAATTGCCATTCGTCTTCTTCATCAAATAGCGAAGGGCTTGCAGCTATTAAATTAAAAAATGGAATAGGTGAAATATTGAGGAGTAATTTTGTGACTAATGGATCCGTGGATTTAATAAAAGACAAGTAGAGTTTGGGAAAAGGCATGATTTTGTATATTTGATCTATTGATTTACCATTAAGCATCTATATGAAAACAAAACTACTCCTATCCATTTGCATTGTTTTTGCATTTATTTTTAGCTGCCATAAAACTGATATTAAAACGCCCGCTCCGCAGCCGCCAGGTCCTCCGGTTCTGTCAACATCTTCTTCACCTATCACTGCTTCTATTCAGGGAAATGTTTTTGATGAGAACGATCAACCTGTTTCCGGTGTGAGCATAACGATCGGAGCCAAAACTATCTCTACTGATTTGCGAGGTTATTTCAATATTGACAATGCTTCCTTGGATAAGAACGCATCTTTACTGACAGGCAATAAAGATGGATATTTTAAAATAATCAAATCATTTGCAGCAACATCAGGAGTAAATTATCAAAGGATAAAACTGATAAAGAAAAAATTAATTGGGACGATCACTGCTTCTTCGGGAGGCACGGTGAGCACGAGCGATGGGAGCAGCATTACATTGCTGGCAAACGGATTAATAAAAAAATCTGATAATAGTTCGTATAATGGAACTGTAAATGTTTATGCAGCGAGCATTGACCCAACTGCCCAAGATATTCCAGGAACAATTCCCGGCAGCCTGATGGGAAATGACAGCATCGGCAAAAGAGTGGGCCTGCAATCTTATGGAATGATTGCGGTGGAATTAGAGTCATCGGCGGCAGAGCCACTTCAAATTGCTGCAGGAAAAACTGCGACATTGAGTTTTGCGATACCATCTTCACTACAAAGTTCAGCACCGGCAACCATTGCGCTTTGGTTTATGGATGACAATACAGGGCTTTGGAAACAACAAGGTAGTGCTGTTAAATCTGGAAGCAGTTACACAGGCCAGGTAAGCCATTTTTCCTTTTGGAGTATCGATCTTGGGGTCGATGGTATTGTTTTAAATCTTACTATAAAAGATAAAAATAATAACCCTCTTCCATATTCAATTGTGCAGATGCAGAATGCACGTTATGGAACAAGATACGGATATACGGATTCTCATGGTGAAGTTGCTGCTATTGTCCCATTCAATGTGCAACTTAATTGCAGCATTGCTGCAACTTGGGAATGCATTAATTCCAGTTCACAAACAATAGGCCCTTTCACTGATTCAGCAAATATTGTATTGACTGCCGACGAACAATCGATAGCGACAGTTTCCGGTAAGGTAGTGAACTGCAATAATGTTCCTCTTGTGAATGGTTATGCAATTGCTTACCATAATAACACTACCTATTATTTGACACTTGACCAATCAGGTGTTTTTGCTCTCACTGTTGCAAAATGCGGCTCTTCAGATGAAGTTGATATTGTTGGAGTAGATGCTGTTGCTAAACAGCAAGGCAATACTTATAACATAGCTCTTTCTTCAAGATCGGTAGATGCCGGCAATATCAATGCGTGCAGTGTGGCTACAGCTCAATTTGTAAAATATACACTTGATGATGTTAATTATGATTTGAGCGAGGGCAATGGAATATATTTGAATGCACAGCTCACGGGAACCACAACAAAATTTATACAGGTTAGTGCTGCAAATACGAGTAGCTCCAGTAGCCCTGCTGCATATTTTGATGTTCAGGATATAGGAACAATAGGATCGGCTTCTTTAGCCGATTGTTCCTTTGTGATTGGTGGCGATCCTGCTTCACCGGATATAGTTTCTCCTGATCCTGCCACCCCAAACAATATCACAGTAAATCTGACAAGTTATGCCAGCGAGGTAGGTCAATTTTATGAAGGAAATTTTTCGGGGAGTTTTTCAGATACAAACCACAGTCAACATACTATTAGTTGTCAATTTAGGATGAGAAGAAATCAATGAGCTCACAATTGATTATCAATTTAAGTCGCCTGATCAATTTTTAATGCAATTAAGCATTTGAAGCAACTAATCAATATAGGGGTTAATATTTGATGGTGATCTGTCAAAACCTGCTAATTCGGCTTAATTTCATTTAATTCATAAGAGCTATTTTTGCATCTCAAAATTTTTGATGATGTTCAAAGATGCAACTATCGAAGAAATAAACGCAGCGTGTGAACAAGCATGGAAAGCTTTTCATGACTATAGAAAATTGTCATTGAAACAACGTGCTGTGTTCATGAAAACAATTGCTACAGAAATTGAAGGGCTCGGAACTGCGTTAGTCACAACTGCTATGAAAGAAACCAATCTTCCGGAAGCAAGATTGCAAGGCGAAAGAGCAAGAGTGATTTTTCAACTGAACAGCTATGCAGAAGCATGCGAGCGCGGTGACTGGCTGGAAGCAAGGATTGATACAGCATTGCCAACAAGAACTCCCCCGAAGCCAGATATCCGCAAGATGCTTCTGCCACTTGGGCCGGTAGTTGTTTTTGGTGCCAGTAATTTCCCTTTTGCTTATTCAACTGCAGGAGGCGATACGGCCTGCGCATTTGCAGCAGGCTGTCCTGTGATCGTAAAAGCACATCCTGCGCATGCAGAAACTTCAGAACTGGTAGCAGGCGCAATTTTGAAAGCAGCAGAAAAATGTAAAATGCCAGCAGGAATATTTACGCATATACATAGTAGTGGTTTTGAAGGCGGCAAAGCATTGGTAACGCATACACACGTAAAAGCGGTCGGCTTCACTGGTTCTTACATGGGAGGCAAAGCATTATTCGATGCGGCCAATCAGCGAAAAGAACCGATTCCTGTCTTTTCTGAAATGGGAAGTATTAATCCTGTTTTTTTATTATCTGAAAAATTGAAGCAGTCTTCAAATAATATCGCTAAAATGTATGCAGCATCCATCACATTAAGCGTTGGTCAGTTTTGTACAAACCCGGGTCTGATAATAGGAGTAGATAGCGATGATTTGAATTCATTTATTAATCAGCTTGGCGAAGAAATTAAAAATATAGCTCCCGGAACTATGCTTCATCCCGGTATTGCAAAAGCATTCAATGAAAAAAGAAGCACTGCATTAAAACAAAGCGATGTTGAAACGGTTGCTGTGTCAACAGTTGAGCCTAAAGAAAATCAGGGAACGCCAACAATCGCCACCGTTCATGGACATGTGTTTTTGAATAATCCTGTCTTGCACCAGGAAGTTTTTGGTCCATATTCTCTTGTTATCAAATGCAAAGATTCAAATGAAATGCTTGAAGTGACTAAGCATCTGGAAGGCCAGCTTACCGCTACATTAATGGCTACGGTTAATGATGCGCGTGAAAATGATGAACTGGTGGAAGCTGTAAAAAATATTTGTGGCAGATTGATTTTGAATGGCGTTCCCACCGGTGTTGAAGTTTGCCTGAGCATGCACCATGGCGGGCCGTTTCCTGCAACTACTGATTCAAGATTTACTTCTGTAGGTGCAGATGGAATCAAAAGATTTGCAAGACCTGTAGCTTTTCAAAACTGGGAGAATGAACTGTTGCCTGATGAATTGAAAAATGAAAACCCTTTGCACATCTGGAGAACTGTGAATAATGAATTGACGAAAGATGTGATTAAGTAATTTTATAGATATATATTTCATAAAATAATCATCGTGAAAAAAATCTCCTTACGCCTTCTTTATTGCTCAGCATTAACTATTTTATTTTTTACAAACACAAATGCACAACTAACGAAAGCTCCTGCATATCCGCTCATCACGCATGATCCATATTTCAGCATTTGGTCAACTACAGATAAGCTGAATGAATCGCCCACCAAACACTGGACTGGCAAGAATCAACCTTTGATTGGATTAATCAGAGTGGATGACAAGAATTATAGTTTTATGGGTTTGCCTCAATTTCCAACTGAAACAATTCTTGCAACGGGAGAAGACAAAGCATACACATGTAAATACACTGAAACAAATCCCGGCGGCGACTGGATGAAAGAAAATTTTTCTGATGCTGCATGGAGACAGGGCAAAGGTTCTTTCGGCACAAAAGAAAGAAACCCGCAAACAGAATGGAGCACAAAAGATATCTGGATAAGAAGAAATTTTGAATTGGGAGATTTGAACATTGATCAATTGCTTCTGCAATTGCGCCACGATGATGATGTGGAAGTGTATATTAATGGAGAGAAAGCGTATGCATGCGCTCCTTGTTATAGTGGCAATTATGAAGATTTGAAAATGGATGATGCTATAAAAAACAAATTGAAAAAAGGAAATAATTTATTAGCCATTCATTGCACGAATACCGGCGGTGGCGCATGGATAGATGCTGGTCTCGCAACACAATCCTCTGCCAAAGATATTTTAAATGCCGAGCAAAAATCTGTTGAGATGACAGCAACGCAAACGAAGTACCATTTTCAATGTGGCGCTGTTCATCTTGAATTGAATTTTCTTTCTCCATTATTAATGGATGATCTGAGCTTGCTTTCAAGACCGGTTTCTTATATCAATTTCAAAGTTTCTTCATCTGATGGAGCGCAACATCATGTGCAACTATTCTTCAATGCCTCGGCTGCAATTGCAACTGATAACGGCAATCAAATTGTAACGACCGGTACCGTGAAAAATGATAATGATTTGCTGATTGCAAAAACCGGAACAATAAGCCAAAAAATTTTACAAAAGAAAGGCGATGATGTGAGAATTGATTGGGGTTATTTTTATCTTGCTTGTGCTGCCGATAAATCTACAACAGTGAATTTGACAGATGCAAAATCTTCTTTGCAATCTTTTTTGAATAACGGTTCTGTAAAAGCAAGCAAACCTGCTTCAGATGAAGCAAAACAAGTTGCATTAAATACCTTGTTTGACTTACAAGTTTCTTCTGCTGCCATTGAAAAGAGAATTTTATTAGGTTACGATGACATTAACTCCATTCAATATTTTCAGAAGAACCTGCAGGCATGGTGGAAGAAAGATGAAAGCGATATGGATAAAGTGTTGAAGAAAGCTGCTGCTGATTATCGTTTTATCAAAGTGAAATGTGATGCTTTCGATAAACAGATGTATGCTGATGCAGTGAGTGCTGGTGGCGAGACGTATGCAAAGCTTTGTGTAGCGGCTTACCGTCAGTCATTGGCTGCTCAAAAATTAGTTCGCGGTACTAACGACGAAATACTGTTCCCTCAAAAGGAGAATTTCAGTAATGGCTCGATATGGACAGTTGATGTTACTTATCCATCTGCACCGCTCACATTATTGTACAATCCAAAATTGTTGGAAGGAATGACTAACGCTATTTTTTATTATTCAGAAAGTGGCAAATGGCAGAAACCATTCCCTTCACATGATATCGGCACTTATCCGATTGCAAACGGACAAACTTACGGAGAAGACATGCCAGTTGAGGAAGCTGGTAATATGATTATCCTAACTGCTGCCATTACAAAAGCAGAAGGTAAAGCGGATTATGCAAAACTCCATTGGAAAACATTATCTCAGTGGGTTGATTTTTTAGTGAAAGATGGGATTGATCCTGCAAATCAATTATGCACGGATGATTTTGCTGGTCATCTTGCACGTAATGCAAATCTTTCTATCAAAGCGATTGTTGGGATTGGCGCTTATGCACAAATGGCTGAATCTGCCGGTGACTTTGCAACAGCTTCGAAGTATAAACAAATTGCGCAGAGTGCTGCCGTAAAATGGTCGCAAATGGCAAATGCTGGTGATCATTATTCACTCACATTTGATGACAAGAATACGTGGAGCCAGAAATATAATCTGGTGTGGGATAAATTGCTTGGCTTGCATTTGTTTCCTCATGAAGTGTATGAGAAAGAAATAAAATATTACCTGACCAAGCAAAACAAGTATGGATTACCGTTAGACAGCCGAAAAACGTATACAAAATCAGATTGGATTGTATGGACTTCAGTTCTGGCTGATAACAAAGATGATTTTGAAGCATTGATAAACCCGCTATATACATACATTAATGAAACACCAACAAGAGTTCCATTATGCGACTGGCATGAAACAACAGATGGAGCGCAGGTTGGCTTTCAGGCGAGGAGTGTAGTTGGAGGGTATTTTATCAAGATGCTTGAGGCTAAATGGAAAAAGAAGTAAGCAGCCTAAAGTCGGCAGTTAACAGTTTGCAGTTTACACCTGTGATGCAAATTGCCAACTGCTAACTGTCGAGTCTCGATCAAGAACTATCAACAATGAACTATTAACTAACAATGAGCAAGAACGTTACAATTATCGGAGGTGGTGTTATCGGTTTGTGCTGTGCATATTATTTGCAAAAGGAAGGTTATGAAGTAACAGTAATCGAAAAAGGTGACATCACCAATGGCACTTCATTTGGCAATGCAGGTTATGTTTCTCCAAGTCATTTTATTCCTTTGGCTTCTCCCGGAATAGTTGCACAAGGATTAAAATGGATGTTGAGCTCTACAAGTCCTTTTTATGTGAAACCAAGGCTGAATGCAGATTTGATCAAATGGATGTTTGCATTCTGGAGCAAAGCAAATAAAAAAACAGTAGACAAGCATGTGCCGCCACTCAATAATATTTTGCATTTGAGCAGACAATTGACAAGCGATATAAAAAATGAATTAGGTAATCATTTTAGAATGGCAGAGGTTGGTTGTTTCATGTTATATAAAAGCCCTGAAACAGAAAAGCATGAATTGGAATTGGCGAAAGAAGCTGAACATCTCGGTATTGAAACAAAGATTTATACAGGCCAACAAGTGCAGGATATGGAGCCTGAAGTGGAAGTATTAACAAGAGGTGGCGTTCTCTACCCGATAGATTGTCATTTGCATCCCGGAGATTTTATGCAGACGCTGAAAGCACATTTGCAAAATGTCGGCGTGAAACTTCAATTGAATACGGAAGTCACAGGCTTTGAAAAAAATGGAAACAAAGTCTCATCCGTCATTACTGACAAAGGAAAATTTGATTGTGATGAACTGGTGATTGCATCAGGTTCGTGGCTGCCTGTTATCACAAAAAAATTGGGCATACATATTTTATTGCAGGCAGGAAAAGGTTATAGCATGACATACGAAAACGTTGAAAAAAATCTTCATCATCCTGCGATATTGGTTGATAAACGCGTTGCCATGACGCCAATGGGAAGAGACCTTCGTATGGGTGGAACGATGGAAATCAGCGGTATCAATAATAATATTCTGATTAAAAGAGCGCAAGCGATACACAGTGGTGCTACAAGTTATTATCCGAATTTGAATCTCTCATTCCCATCAGTTGATAAAATCTGGAATGGGTTGAGACCACTAACACCTGATGGCTTACCATATATCGGAAGGCATAGCAAATATGAAAACCTTACCCTCGCCGGGGGGCACGCTATGCTTGGATTATCCCTAGCTGCGGGCACTGGCAAATTGGTGGAAGAAATTGTTGGCAAGAAAAAAACAAGCATTCAAATCGCTGCATTTAATGTGGAGCGGTACAATTAATTTATTTCAACGGTTCATCAGGTAAGCTGTAGTTTCTTATTTTTACTATCCTTATGGATTGTACTGCCGAACATCTTAGCAATAAACAGACGGGTTATTTCACAAAAATCATGATTGATTACCTGGAAAAGAGTCAATCATTACAATCATTCTACAAACACTCAGTTTCACTCGAAGGCGTAAAATCGGCTATACGTGACCGTGAGCAATTTAAAACAAACCGAAGCGTATTGCATGATGAACTGAAAAAACAATATGAAACTGTTCCATCAGATAGAGCTGTGAATGATAATATTGAAAAGCTTTTGCTTGAAAACACATTTACTATCACCACAGCCCATCAGCCAGCTATTTTCACAGGCACATTATATTTTATTTATAAGATACTTCATGTTATAAAAATCGCATCTTATCTTTCAAAAGAATTGCCACAATACAATTTCGTTCCGGCTTATTATATGGGCAGCGAAGATGCAGATCTGGAAGAATTGGGAAAGATATTTTTTGACGGAGAAAAAATTGTTTGGGATACTAAGCAAGGCGGCGCTGTCGGTAGAATGAGTACAAAAGGACTTGAAAAAATCATAGCAAGGATCGAAGGCGAATTTTCTGTTCAGCCTTTTGGAAAAGAATTGGTGCAATTATTTAAAGACTGCTATTCGAACAGCTTGAATGTGCAGACTGCGACATTCAAATTGGTTCATGCATTATTTGCAGAATACGGATTGATTGTGATGATTGCAGATAATCCTGCATTTAAAAAGCAAATGGTCCCTGTTTTTGAAGAAGATGTGTTTCACCAGACATCATCCAGAATTGTTGCAAAAACGATTGATGAATTATCGAAGCATTATAAAGTGCAGGCGAATCCGCGGGAGATAAATCTTTTTTATTTAAAAGACAATATCCGCAACAGGATTGAAAAAGTAGATAACCTATTTATTGTTCACGACACAGACATCAGTTTTTCAGAACAGGAAATGAAAGAAGAATTACAGCAACATCCCGAACACTTTAGCCCGAATGTGATTTTGCGCGGCTTGTTCCAGGAAACTATTCTTCCAAATATCGCTTTCATCGGTGGAGGAGGAGAGCTGGCTTATTGGCTTGAGCTGAAAGAAATGTTTGCGTATTACCAGGTGCCATATCCGATGCTCGTTCTTAGAAACTCCTTTTTGTTCGTTGAAAAAAGATGGAAAGACAAAATGGAAAAGTTGGGCTTAACGTCAATGGATATCTTCAAACAAGAAAATGAATTATTGAATGAGTTTGTAAAAAAGCAATCTCAGAATCAATTAAGCCTTGCAAAAGAATTGTCTGATGCAGAAAGCTATTATGCGAAGCTTCAATCCATTTCAAATAAAATTGACAGTACGTTGGCTGAACATGCCAAAGCCTTGCAGGCACAAGCTTTGAAGCCATTGAAAGAGCTCGAAAAGAAATTGTTGCGGGCGGAAAAAAGAAAATTTGAAGAGCAACAAAAACAGATTCATTCAATCAAATCCGCATTGTTCCCTCTTAATAATCTACAGGAACGCATTGATAACTTCATTCCGTATTATTCAAAATTTGGAAAAGAATTTATTGAGATGCTCTACGCGAATTCGCTTTCGTTAGAGCAAGAGTTCGTGGTGCTAAAGGAAAACTAATCTTGTAGCTCTAAGGCTGCTCATCTGGCTTCCATTCATATAAATTTGAAAAGCATGTTGTGCCATCAGATCCAAATCCAACAAATCCTCTGTTTTGCACGGTGAAGCCAATCGCTCCTTGTCGTGCTTGCCCTGCATAAGATGTTTTTTGGTTCCATAAATCCGTAGCGAAATTATAAGCCCATGTAGTACTGCCACCAACTGCTCCTGTTGTTATGTATGCCCTGTCTCCACCACCATCGCTTTTTGTATTCAACATCACAAATCCAACAGCGTTGTATCTTACTATACTTGTATAGCCATCATCATAAGAATCAGGGCTGAGATTGGATATATGACGTAATTCTGTCCAGGCTAAATTGTCAGGTTTTGTTGGATCAAACGAATAAAAATCAATTACAGATGTACCATCAATTCCGGCTCCTGTCACAATATAACTCTTATCGTTATACACAAATGATACAGCCTGATCCCTCGCTGCACCGGGAAAATCAGTTTTCTTTTTCCACGTATCGCTCGCTGCATCATATTGCCAAAAATCTTTCAAAAGATTTGCCCCGTCATTGCCTGTGGTGACATATCCGTAGTTATCAATTCCGAATGCTACTGCATTATAGCGCGGGCTTGTTTTGCCGCTATCACCAATGCTTGCTGTCTGTGACCAGGAATTTGTTGAAGGATTATATTGCCAGAAATCACTTAATGTATGATAGCCATCCCAGCCCGTTCCCACATATCCATTACCGTTGATTACAAATGATACTGCAGAATTTCTTGGAGTCATTCCTGCACATGTTGCTACCTGATGCCACGATAAGGAGGAAGGGTCAAAACAATAAAAATCATTATAACGTTTGTTTTGGTTGTCTAGTCCGGCTCCCATGTATGCATAATTGCCTATTACAAACACTACCGATTCAGTTCGCCCACCTGGGCTTGAAGAGCCGGAAGGACCCAACAAAATCCAGTTTCCCTGGTTGTCAGCAATTACGCAGCAAGATTTTTTACAATTGCAGGATGTAGAAAGGAGAATAATACAAATAAAAGAAAAAAGAATAAAGTTTTGGTTCATGGTTTTTGATTTTTCATAAAATTAGAATCTCAAAAACTTAAAAAGTGTTAAACGATTTTTGAATAGTGATAAAAAAATGTGAAAGATATTTGTTCAATTATTTAATTTCTATTTCATCTCCGTCTGTATAAATACTTTCTTCAAGGCTTTTAAATTTTATCAATTTTTCTTTTGTTATTTGCAAGCCTTTTGGTTTTCGCATCACCACAACCTGGCTCACACCTGCTACAATTATTTTTTTCTTGTCAATAATAATAGCAGTTCCTTCATCAATCCCAATGCAAGTGTAAGATGGGAATTTTGCCAGTGCAGAAATCATTCTATTATATCTACTTCGCTTAATAAAATGCTGGTCGATAATAATGGAATCAATTAATCCAAGTCCTTCTTTAAATTCAATATTATCCGCCAGAATTTTATTGAATGTTTCATGATAGGAAGTATCGAGCAGTTGATTTCCGGTTACCATTTCTTTGCTCATTACTGCCGCGCCTGCGCTGGTGCCTGAAATGGTTGAACCGTTTTCATAAGCTTTATGAATGGCGTCATAAATCTGTGTGTGCAAAACAACCTTCATGAAACGGAGCTGATCTCCGCCGGTAATAAAAATCAATTTCGCATGTTGCACCGAATCGAGCCATTGTTTATTATTTATTTTATCAGGAATAAAATTGAGATTGGCAATCGTGTTGCTGCAAAATTTTTCTAAATCCTTTTTAATATAATAATAGCTTGTGTCAGGTTCAGCGCCTGACATCGGCAAAATGGCGACATAATCTTTTTTATCAAGAGCGGCTGTTGCCAATAATTTTTTTACAAGCATATCAGAGCGGTCGCCACCACCGATAATAAAAAGTTTGCCTTTGGGAGCTGCTTTTTGTTGTGCATTTAATACCAATGTAAACATGAAAAAATAAAAAGCAAACGCTGAAAATTTTTGCACCATTTTTTAATGATTATAACATTCTCAAAAATGAATATTTCATTGTAGTTAACAAAGCACAGCAATTCCTGTATAAATCATTCTTTGTTCCTTTGTCTCCTTTGTGTGAAATGACGCTAATATTGCGAAAAACTCTGCCCGATAAAATGAAGCGCATCTGTGATGCCTGTTCTCCAATAAGTCCAGGTATGTGCGCCATCTCGAACGCGAAATTCATGCGGCACTCTTTTTTCAGTTAATGCAATATGCAACAGACAATTTCCTTTTGTCAAAAAATCATCATCGCCACAATCAATCCAATAACGGACTTTTTTCAAATCATCTGCAGACTTGGTTTCAATAATTTTCAGTATTGAATTTTTATACCATGCATCATTCAAGCGCTCTTTGCTTTTTAAATTATGCCCAAACAATTGCCCAAAAACATTTTCATAATTCTGGTCGTTCATGCCTGTCATTTCATCATCACTAAAAACGCCTGCACTTAATGGTGCAGCCGCAGCAAATAATTCAGGATATTTCAGCGCATAATTTAAAGAACCATAGCCTCCCATCGAAAGCCCTGCAATGCCACGATATTTTTTTTCAGCTTTGATGCGATATGTTTTTTCAATAGAAGGCATAAATTCCTTCACAAAAAAATCTTCATATTTTTCTTTGCCATCAAATGAGTTAATATACCAACTTGAATCCCCATTCGGCATCACGATAATCATCGGCGGAATAGTTCCATCTTGAATTCCTTTATCTGCATAATGATTGATTTCACCAAATTGCAGCCAGCCTGTATTGTCATCAGTATAGCCATGTAATAAATAAACAACGGGGTAACTTCTCTGAGAATAATCATAATCCGGCGGGAAATAAATGGTGTACTTCACATCCTTCCCAAGAATAGCGCTCTTCACCACTTTTTGCTCAATCACTTTTCCATATTGTTGCGCGAAAGAAAATTGTATAGCAAAGCAAAAAAACAAAACAGCGAGATTCGATTTTACATGCATGGCAGCGTTTTTAGTTTATAAATATAATCCACATGAAATATGAATTCCAAACAAATTGGTGTTGCAACAATATCTTCATCAATTTGGAGTTCTTACTGAAAATATTTCAATAAAAATTGGAAAATTTGAATTCTTTCTATATCTTTATTAAGACTCGTTAATCCCGCCCCGCGAAAGTTTTTAATTTTATCCCTATTTCCGTTCACTTTTGAAGATTAATTTCCGATGCTTTGCCTGCGGGCACACGCATTGCTTGTCCAATATATATTCATAAAACCTAAAGCTATCTCGTATGAAACCTCATGCCGCTACTCAGCAAACTATGCCCGGGCCGTTGCCAAAACCTATCAAGAGCAATTCTTACAGAGCAACAAAAATTACCTCGCACTCAGTTCCACCGCCAGACGAAGAAACTTTGCAAAGGCTCAATGCCATGGTGAAGGAATATCCGTTTTGCATTTATTACCGCGAAAAAAAGAACGACCCGCTATAGGATTTACGATTTCTGAGAACAGTTTCCAGTTCTCATAAGTTCGTCCTTCGCGATTCTTTAATTTTCGGGAATCGAGTACAGTTCAGCAATTATTAATTGCTTTTCATTAACCTGCATTTAGCATATTTGAAAACATTTTGTTATTAAGGCAAAATCCTCTGTTAATGAATTGGTTTTTCTATTTTCAATAAATAACTTTATTCTGCAATTATGTTTTGCATGATTGCAACCTCAAACACAGACCGCTGCTCATCCTAATCCCCGCGAAATTGTTACAGTTAAGTGTAGTAAGATTTGTTTAGAATTTTTAAAATCAAACTCATTTTTTATGAAAAAGAATTTAATGAGCAACGAGCTGCATGCGGCAAATTTTTCTTCTAACAACATCCTTGTTTACAGAAGCAGGGCGACAGAAAAAGAGCACCACAAAAATGAAGACATGCTCAAGAGGCTGAACGAAATTGCAAAGAACCGCCCGTTCAACATCTATTACAAAACAAAAACAAACGACCCGTTGTAAGCATTTACGATTTTAGATTTGGGATTTACGATTTGTGAGAATCGAACATTATTCACTAATTATTAATTCTTAATTATGAATTATTAATTTGTTGTCATTGACATTTGTTCTCTCTTCGGCATCGTTGCGTCGCACTCTTGTACTGATGGTAATTCTATTCAGCTTCAGTTTCATTAGTTGGTAACAGGCATCTGACGGCTAACGCAGAGCGATTATAAAACTCATCATTCATTTCAAAGCCGTCTGATGCCTTCATTCACTATTCACCATTGACCATTCACCATTATCTTTGCCGCCATTAATCATCACAAATGAAAGTTTTCAAATTCGGTGGCGCAAGTGCAAGCACAATTGAAAGAATAAAACATCTGCCAAATATCATCAGATTATTCTCAGGCGAAAAGATGCTCATAGTTATTTCTGCCATGGGAAAAACGACCAATGCGCTCGAAAAAGTAGCAGAAGCTTTTTATGACAACAAAAAAGAAGAAGCATTGCAACTTTTCAATGTTGTGAAACAAAACCATCTCACAACTGCTAAATATTTACTGGTCAAAAATTATAACGCTGCTGAAAAACATCTTGCAGAATTGTTCACAGAAGTAGAATGGTTATTGCACGATAAGCCGGTGCGTGAATACGATTATTATTATGACCAGATTGTTTGTGTTGGCGAATTGTTATCGACCACTATTCTCAGTGCCTATCTGAATGAAGAAAACATCATCAATAAATGGATTGATGTTCGCGATATTTTCCGCACTGACGACAACTTCCGCGATGCCAATATCGACTGGGATTATACAGAAAGTAAAGTGAAAGAAAATGTGTTGCCTTTGTTCAATGATGTTGATATTATCATCACGCAGGGTTTCATCGGTTCAACTGATGAAAATGAAAGCACAACACTTGGTCGTGAAGGAAGCGATTATTCTGCTGCTGTGTTTGCAAACATGCTCGACGCAGATAGCCAGACAATTTGGAAAGATGTGGAAGGCGTAATGAATGCCGACCCTAAACAATTTCCTGATGCACAATTTATCAGTGAATTAAATTACAATGAAGTGATTGAAATGGCTTATTATGGTGCGCAGGTTATCCATCCAAAAACAATCAAGCCTTTAGAAAACAAAGGAATTCCGTTGTATGTAAAATGCTTTCTGGACGCCAGTTTGCCGGGAACTGTGATTCACAAAAAAGGTATTAAAAATCTTCCGCCGATTATTGTGCTTAAACAAAATCAGGCGCTTTTGCATTTGCAATCAAAAGACTTCTCGTTCGTGGGAGAGAGGCCGACAGCAGAACTCTATCATCTTTTTGCAGAAATAAAAATAAAGCCAAATCTCATTCAAAGCGGTGCCATCAATTTGCAGGTATGCATTGACGATAGGCAGGAAAAAATTGAGAAGCTTGCTTCATCTGCTTCCGAAATTTTTGATGTTCAGATTGAAAAAGGACTGACATTATTAACTATTCGTCATTATAACGAAGCAACATTAACCAAGCTGACTGAAGGAAAACAAATTGTGTTGAAACAGCAATCACCGGAGACGGTGCAGGTGCTGATGAAAGAGAAAGCAGACAGTGGTAAGTTGTAAGTTGTATAAAGGGTTTTTCTTACCACTTACAACTGTTCACTTATTACTTTTCAGTCCGTTCCCACCATAATGCTCTGCTTCAGTTTGATGCCGATATTTTTCCCGTAGTGCTTGGCTGGTTTCCATTGCGGCATTTCTTCAAAAGCTTTTTCAATCTTCGGGTTCATTGCTTCATTGCCGCCACGAAGAACGAATGCATAAACAGGTTTCCCTTCCGCATCAATAATATATTCAACCTGAACAAAAGTTTTCTTTTGCCCTTCTTCCAAATCCTTCGACATCTCTTTGCTCAGGCTATCCAAAAATCCCTGGAAAGCATCGTTGCCACCGGGATAAACTGGCAAGAAATCTACCGAAGTGGCAAGCTCTTCATCTTTTATAGGTTGTGGCTTATGAACAATTTTCTTCTTCACTTTCACTTCAGGTTTCGGTTCTTCCACAACAATATCTTCTGTTATATACTCGCCTTTGCCATTTATTAATACCAACGGCAACTGCTTATTCTTTTCAAAGTAATAAAAAATGTTTTTCAGGTTTTTTACCAGCGGAGCATATTCTGAAAAGCTCTGCAAATATTTGTTGAGATAAGCAACACTGCGAGGGTTTTTGAAGTTCACAGGAAAAATATGAACGGGAATAAAATCTTCGCCTCTGTCTTTTGCATGTGCAGCGAGGATATAAACATCTTCAATTTTATCATCAGTTAATGGAATGCAACCTACTGTAACGCAACTGCCATGAATATATATTTCTCCGCCGGGCTGCGAAAGGTCGCTCAATAATTTGTCTGAGGCATTCGGATAATTCAGTCCCAATGATAAATGATACTGACTTCGCGGATTGAATTCATTGATGCAATAAACACCTTCAGGAACCTGATAGTCGCCAGCCATACGTTTAGGACCGAGCGTTCCCGCCAATGCACAAACTTTATACGTTTTGAAGAGCTTGTATTTTTCTTCTTTGGTATTCTTCACCCAAATTTCCATCTCGCTGTCATATTTGAACGAGCGGATATAGACGTAATTCGCGGGCCAGGTCAATCCTTTTTCCTGAAACTGCTTCATCAGCGTGTCTTCCTTTTTCTTCATAATGTCACTGATTCGCGGAAGAGAGCGCTGATTATCTATAAAATGCATAGTTGACACTGAAGTTTGCGCCTGCGCATGCAGGGCGAAGAGAAAGGGTGCGGACGAGAGTAAGCTGATTATGAATTTTTTGAAAGTCATACGATTATTGCCATCAATCACTGATTATATAAAACGATATCGGGCTAAAGTTATTATAAATGGCAAAAACCATGCTACAGGAATATATAAACAGGTGTTAATAATAGTTCAGAGTTGTGAGTTCTGAGTCTGGAGTTTTTGAATACGAATTCCATTATTTGTGATTGACTCGCGACTCAGAACTACAAATTCCCTCTTGCTGCCTGTTCTCTTTCTATCGCTTCAAACAATGCTTTGAAATTGCCTTTGCCGAAACTTTTAGCGCCTTTTCTCTGAATGATTTCAAAAAATAATGTGGGCCTGTCTTCGACCGGTTTTGTAAATATTTGGAGCAGATAACCTTCATCATCTCTATCGACCAGAATGCCAAGATTTTTAAGTGGCTCTAAGTCTTCATCAATATGACCGACGCGATCTAATAACTCATCATAATATGAAGTTGGGACTTTCAAAAATTCCACACCACGGTTTTGAAGTGCTGTCACTGTTTCAACAATATTATTCGTTGCCATAGCAATATGCTGAACGCCTTCACCGTTATAAAAATCCAGATACTCTTCCACCTGAGATTTCTTTTTTCCCTCAGCCGGTTCGTTGATAGGGAATTTCACATATCCATTACCGTTGCTCATTACTTTGCTCATGAGCGCAGAATATTCTGTGGAGATGTCATTGTCGTCGAAAGAAAGAATATTTCTGAATCCCATCACATCTGCATAAAAATCAACCCAGCGGTTCATCTGGTTCCAGTCAACATTTGCTACGCAATGGTCAACATACAAAAGCCCGGTTGAAGGCGGATTGTATAATGTTTTCCATTCTCTAAAACCGGGCATAAAAATGCCAGTATAATTTTTTCTTTCAATAAAAAGATGAACCGTTTCTCCATACAAGTGAATGCCGCTCAGGATGATTTCGCCATGTTCATCTTCTAATTTTTTTGGTTTCAGGTGATTTTTTGCACCACGTTTTGTGGTTTCTTCCCATGCACTAACGGCATCGCCTACACGAAGACAGATGACTTTCACTCCATCACCATGCAGATAAACATGGTCGGCAATTTCGTTGCCTGTCCGCAAGGCGGTTGTGAATACAAGCGTTAATTTATTTTGCCTGACAGCATAACTTACTTTGTCCTTAACACCGGTTTCAGGCCCTGCATAAGCAAGCGGCTGAAAACCGAAAGCCGATTGATAATAATGCGCTGCCTGCTTTGCATTGCCGACATAAAATTCTATATAATCTGTTCCTTCAAGCGGAAGAAAATCTGTTTGTGTCTTATTTTGTTGCTGGGCTACGAGCGTTGACATAATCGTTAGAATATTTTTATATGGAAGAAAGCTAATTGCTAATAACTAAAATCTAAATACTAAAAGTATAAACGTAAAAATTGTCGATGGAGTACCTTATATGCCCGCTTCCATAGCAAGCGCTTCCATTAGGAGGCAGTAGCAAATGCGCTTGTCGCCAAAGATTTTATGTGGATAATCCGGAATCATAAACTTTTGCAAAGATAGAAAGCTTAATTGATTATGACAACCGCGTAACGGAAGTTTAGCATTCCGTCATTTCGAACGAAGCCATCATGAACTTGAATAGTCAGCGATTTATGGCGAAGTGAGAAATCTGTTGTGATTTAAAGAGATTTCTCACCCCGCATTTGCTTGCTGATATTTATACTGCGTGACGTGGGGTCGAAATGACGATGATTTTTCAACACTGCAATAAAAAATCAGTGTTATCTTCACGGCTTAAAAAACTAACATGCTAAAAGTCGGAATACTTGGTGGCGGTCAGCTTGGAAGAATGTTGTTGCAGGCTGCTGCAAATTATCCCGTTGAAACTTTTGTGATGGAAAATGATGATGAATGCCCGGCTGCTCATCTTTGCCATCATTTCACCAAAGGCGATATCAAAAATTTTGATGATGTTTATAATTTCGGAAAGAACCTGAACGCAATTACCATCGAAATTGAATCGGTTAATGAAGATGCCTTGGAAAAATTAGAAAGTGAGGGAGTGAAAATTTATCCCAAGCCATCAGCATTGCGCATTATCAAAAATAAAATTTTACAGAAAGAATTTTATAAAAATAGCGAGATACCAACTTCTGCATTTATCATCACACAAAATCTGGCAGACTTACAAAAACAAGAAAACTTTATTCCTGCAGTTCATAAAATAGCGATGGGCGGATATGATGGTCGCGGTGTGCAATTAATAAAAACTAAAGATGATCTGAGCAAAGGATTTGATGCTCCATCAGTTCTTGAAAAATTGGTGAACATCGATAAAGAAATTTCTGTGATTGTTGCGGTGAATGAAAAAGGCATTCATGCAGTGTATCCTCCGGTGGACATGGTTTTTGACCAATATCTCAATCTGCTCGATTATCAGGTAAGCCCGGCTGATATTGCTGAAAAGACTTTATGGAAAGTAGAAGCAATTGCTTTGAAAGTGGTGAAACATTTAAAAAGCCCTGGCATTTTTGCGGTTGAAATGTTCATCGATAAACAAGGCGAAGTATTCGTGAATGAAACGGCGCCGCGTGTTCATAACAGCGGTCATCACACCATTGAAGCAAATTTCAGTTCGCAATTTGATATGCTTTTGAGAGTGATGCTAAATTACCCATTAGGAAACACAAAACATATTATGCCTGCAGCCATCGTGAATTTATTAGGTGCAGAAGGATTCAGCGGCGCTGCAAATTATGATGGATTGAATGATGTGCTGAAACTCGATAACGTGTTTGTTCATATTTATGGAAAGAAGCAAACAAAGCCCGGAAGAAAAATGGGCCATGTAACGATTTTAGGAAAAACAAAACAGGATTTGATTTATACGGCACATCAGGTGAAACAGATTTTGAAAGTGGTAAGTGTCAAGTCGTAAGTGGTTCACACTTTCTTATTTCTAATTCCTAACTTCATTAATAAAATAATTCCAAAATAAAATGGTACAAGTTGGAATAATAATGGGCAGCGACAGCGATCTCCCGGTTATGCAATCTGCCGCTGATATTTTAAAAGAATTTGATATTGAATTTGAGCTCACAGTTGTGTCTGCACATAGAACTCCGTTGAGAATGGTAGAATACGCGACAAAAGCTAAAGAACGAGGATTGAAAGTGATTATTGCAGGAGCTGGTGGAGCAGCGCATTTGCCGGGAATGATTGCATCGATTACTTCATTGCCGGTGATTGGCGTTCCGATTAAATCTTCCAACTCAATGGATGGATGGGATTCTGTGCTTTCAATTTTACAAATGCCGAATGGGATTCCCGTTGCGACTGTTGCGCTCAATGCCGCAAAAAATGCAGGGATATTAGCAGCGACAATCATTGGTGCGTTTGATGAAAATGTTGGGAAAAAAATTTCTGAATATAAGCTAACACTCGAAGCTGATGTGATAAAAAAAGTAGAGAAGCTAAAAAAAGCTGGTTGGGAAAACTTGTTTGATGAGTAATTTTTGACAGCATTATTAAAGGATCAGTAGTTAATAACTAAGAACCTGTTAAGAAGAAAGCAGCGAAAACGAAATGAACAATCAAGATTTATTAAGGGCTGCCCATCAGCATTCCATCTTTAATAAAGATGAGATTTTAGAAAGTCAAGTGTGTGGTTGCTTTTATTGCCTTAAAAATTTTGCGCCTCAACAAATAACCGAATGGGTTGAGGAGGGCGATAATAGACATGAAACAGCGTTATGCCCTTTCTGTTCAATTGATTCAGTTATCGGTAATAAATCAGGCTATAAAGTCGATGATAAAAATTTTCTAAAGACTATGTATGATTATTTCTTTGCTTAGTTTGTTCTAACAAGTATAGAGTCTCCTCGCCTGACCAACAACACGATTTAATATCAAGTTTAAATTTTATCAGGGATTCAAATTATGAAACTGAAGTTGAAATCAGCACTTCAGTACAAGAGTGCGACGCAAGAATGTTCCATAGAATTCCACTGCTGGTTACACAAAAATTAAACACTTATTTTTGCGGCACGATTGCTAATAATAAACTACTGTCTATATGAGTGTAAACAGACGGGTATTAACGCTGGATGAATTCACGATTCAACAGCTCCGCGATTTTCCGCATGCAACCGGTGAGCTGAGCAATTTGTTGCGCGATATCGGTCTTGCTGCAAAGCGTGTGAATGTGGAAGTGAATAAAGCCGGCTTGGTTGATATTCTCGGTGATGCGGGAAGTGTGAATGTTCAAGGCGAAGATGTAAAGAAGTTGGATGTGTTTGCGAATAATCAGTTCATGGGCGTGCTGCAACATGGAATCAGTTGCGCCGGCATTGCGAGCGAGGAACTGGATGATGTGGTTGTGTTTGATGATGAGATAAGCAATGGCTCGAAATATGTTTGTTTGTTCGACCCGCTCGATGGCAGCGGAAATATTGATGTGAACGTTTCTATCGGAACGATTTTTTGTGTGTATAGAAGAGTGACTGAAATCGGGAAGCCTTGCGAGAAAAAAGATTTTTTGCAACCGGGCATTAAGCAGGTCGCGGCTGGTTATGTGATTTATGGTTCATCAACCATGATGGTGTATGCAACGAGGAGAGGAGCGAATGGCTTCACGCTTGACCCATCGATTGGAGAATTTACATTGAGCCATCCAAATATTAAATGCCCTGCGATTGGAAAAATTTATTCTGTTAATCACGGGAATTTTTTTCAGTACGATGAAGGCGTGAAACAATATATCACCGCTTGTCAGAAAAAAAATAAAACTAACGGTGGCCCATATACGCAGAGATATATCGGCAGCATGGTTTCAGATGTTCATCGAAATTTAGTCAAAGGCGGGATTTTTATGTACCCTTCAACAACTGATAAACCTAAAGGCAAATTGAGATTGTTGTATGAATGTAATCCCTTTGCATTTATTATGGAAGTGTGTGGCGGGAAAGCAACGAATGGCAAAGAAAGAATTCTGGATATTGTGCCGACAGAATTGCATCAGCGCTCTCCGTTTTTTGTTGGCAGCAGAAAGATGATGGAAGAACTTGAGGCATTAATGGATAATTGATTAATTAATAATTGAAAATTATGGCTGAGATAATAGAA
>Ga0070734_10002006_pt1 | contig 26732 bp, 12 predicted proteins | sample Coa_R1_8_FD_66444 | JGI IMG/M metagenome (GOLD analysis project Ga0070734, IMG submission 66444) | Surface soil microbial communities from Centralia Pennsylvania, which are recovering from an underground coalmine fire - Coalmine... | ecosystem: Environmental > Terrestrial > Soil > Unclassified ... | reverse complement strand
ATATAATCTTTGAATAAAGCAAGCACTGGATTGACAAGTATAACAGCTATGGCAGTCGCCAACACCGTTAGTACAAACGTTTCAGCAAGAAACTGGAAAGTGATGTTTTGTTTGTTGCCACCTAATACTTTCCGCACTCCGATTTCTTTTGCACGCTGAATGGACTGAGCAGTTGAAAGATTAATAAAATTTACTGCGGCAATTAATAGAATGAACGCTGCAACTCCCATCAAAGAATATAATGTTGGCATATAGGCTTTGCGAAAATCATCGCCATCGTCGCCCCTGCGAAACTCTTTGGTGAAATGTATATCGCTCAATGGCTGCAGGTACATATTTAAATTTGTTCCTGGCTGTTTAAACTTTACACGGTCTTTGATAAATGCAGCAAACTTTTTATTCACCTCATCAGCGATCACTCGTTTATCTAATTTTACCATCACGAGGGAATTATGAGGTTGAAGGCTGCTCCAATCTTCAGTACCAAATCTTTGCTTTAAAAAACTATGCGTGGCGGTGGAAATGGAAATGAAATCTGTGTAACCAAAATCTGTATTTTCAGTCCAGTCTTTTATAATGCCTGAAACGCTTACTCTCAATGAATCCTGATAGATCACTGTTTTGCCGATCATTTTTTCAAGAGGGATATCGCCAAAATATTGCTTTGCCCTGTTTTCTGTCAACACCACTTTGAATGGTTCGCTCAGTGTTTGAGGTTTTCCTATAAGCCATTTATATTTGAATATGTCGAAATATTCAGGCCATGTAATGATCGTAGATGTGTTATAAGAACCAACAATTCTGTTATCAAATTTTTTTGGAGTTTTATTACCATCAGGAATAGTGACTTCTTCTCCATAATCAATAAGCCCTGCTTTTGCTTCAAACCCTGGAATCTGATTTTGAAATGCTGCGACTTCGTTGATAACACTATTGAAGAATATTTTTTCTCCCTGAGGGTTTTGCAAATCTCCAACGATCCTGTAAATACGGTTTCCATCAGGATGAAATTTGTCGAAGCTCAGATCGAATTTGGTGATCAGATAAATTGTTATGCAGGCGCAGATTCCCAATGCTAATCCAAGCACATTAATTGCAGTATATATTTTGTGGCGCATGATATTTCGCCATGCGATTTTAAAATAATTTTTTAGCATACGAAAGAAGATTGTCGATTTCTGATTTTGTGATGTATGATTTCTTCAAACCAAACTTTCATGATAATCCAATATTCACTTTCACAATTGACAATTCACTACTCACTTCTCAAACTCTTAACCGGATTTGCAACCGCTGCTTTGATTGCCTGAAAACTAATAGTTGCTAATGCAATCACAATGACAAACGCACCTGCAAATAAAAACACAGTCCATTGTATGCTTATTCGATTGGCATAATCCTGCAGCCATTTGTTCATGAAAAACCATGCTACCGGTGATGCTATGAAAAAAGCAATCACTATCAGTTTTATAAAATCTTTTGAAATGAGCGCAATGATATCCTGAACAGATGCACCCAACACTTTACGTACACCAATTTCTTTTGTACGGTTGACTGCCACCAATGCTGCGAGCCCTAATAATCCAAGACATGCAAGAAAAATAGAGATGCCGCCCGCCCATCCAACAATACCACTCCATCTCTGTTCGGCATTATAATAGCTATTGACATCTTCATCAACGAAACTATATTTCAACGGCGTGCCAGGTACTGCTTTACTCCATGCATTCTGCATTGCAGCAATTGCCCGCGAAGGGTTTCCCGGGTGTATACGAACGTAAAAATAGTTGTATCCTTTATCAGCAGAGGTTTCAAAAGCCTGGTTCCTGATGCCTTCACTTAATGGCCGGTAGTTAAAATTTTTCACTACACCGGTTATAATAGCTGTTCTTCCCTGGAAATTTTTGATTTGTTGTCCAACTACATTTTGAACGTTCCACCCAAAAGCATGCATCATTGTTTCATTGATTACAATTGGTTTGGTAGAATCACTGACCAGCGCAGGCACTAAATTTTTGCCTGCTACCAGTTGCATTCCCATCACATTTATGTAGTCAGTGTCTACGATATTTAGCTCTGCAGAAATCCCTTTGTCAGTATAGCCTAAAAAATCATGACCAGCGCCTAAACCGGCAGCAGCGCTTGCAATTCTTGCAATAGCAGGATGTCTAAGCAATTCTTGCCTGAACAATGGAAAAATTTTATTTGGATCCGTTTCGGCAGCATCAACAACAATTACATTTTCTTTATTGAAGCCGGGATTTTTATTGATTAAAAATTTTGTTTGTTGCAGTATTATGGTTGTAGACACGATCAGAATGATCGATAATGAAAACTGAAAAGTGACTAATGATTTCGTAAATAGGTTTGAGCCACCGATTTTAATTTTATTTTTCAACACTTCAACCGGTTTGAAACGGGATAACAATAAAGAAGGATAACTGCCTGCTAATAATCCTGTCGCCAATATAACTGCTATCAGTAACAAGGTAATCTGCAAATTGATTACCGAAGAGAATTGCATATTTCGTCCGGACAATTGATTAAACCATGGCAAAAGAAGGTTTGCAAACAGCAAAGCAACAACCGCTGAAGCAAATGCCATTACTAATGCTTCCACAAGAAATTGAAAAATGATTTGCTTTCTTTCTGCACCAATTACTTTTCGCACTCCCACTTCTTTGCTTCTTCCTGCTGAACGGCCAATAGCAAGCGTAGTAAAATTTATACACGCGATCAACAAGATACCAAAAGCAATCGACAGTAATATCCAAAGTGTTTCAGGGGCAATTTTTGCATAATCCGTAAAGCCCCAGCCGTTAAACCATGTATCTGTATGGATTGATAATAATGGCTGCAGGTTTAACAGCAAAGGCTCTTCTCCTTGCTTCCATGTTGCGCCAAAATTTTTCATGTCATTTATAAAACCGGGTGTATATGCATGCAAAAAACCGGACAATCTTTTTGTATCTCTGGAGAGTTTGCTATCCGGTCTTAACTGAATAAATGTTTCGCGTGCAATCGGGTGCCAGTTGTTGCCAACATAAAAATTATTATTGTTATTGATTGCGAATTCAAAATTTCCCAATACGGCAAAACGGACAGATGAATTTGCCGGCACATCCTTCGCTACCGCTGTAACTTTGAATGGTTGAAAAATTCCGCCAACACTTATTTCAATCGTTTCTCCAACTACATCATCCTTTCCAAAAAATTCTTTTGCCGTGGACTCTGTCAATACGATGTCACTGAAGTCATGCAAAGCGGTTTGTGCATTTCCATATTTTAAAGGGAAAGTGAATATGGAAAAAAAAGACGGGTCAGCATAAGTAACTTCAGAACGGTGCACATTGTTGCCAACACGGATAAGGTTTTCTCCCCACGGTAATTGAAGCCGTGTATAGTCAATAACGTCAGGCAAATATTTTCTCATCGCTTCGCCCAATGGCGTTGGCTTCGATCCTGAATAGCTTAAATAATCCGTGTTGTCGAAATCAGGCGACCCACCCAGTGTGTTGTTGCTTACATAAGGGCGAAAAATAACAGATGCATTTTTATGAAACTTATCGAAACTGAATTCATTCATTACAAACAACAAAAGCAAACTAAAACACGTAATGCCGATTGACAGCCCGATGATATTGATGGATGCAAAAATTTTTTGTTTTTGCAGGCTACGCAACGTTATCTTAAAATAATTTTTAAACATGATTTTAAATTTATAATATATGATTTCGGGCTTACAGATTTTCTCTTCACTTTTTCCTGTCTTATTTATTATTCCTTATTTTTTTTCTGAACTATGAGTAAAATGATTTTTGAAAACTATGAATCTTAAAAAATCAATCAATCTTAATTTCTAATTCACTATTCGCTCCTCAAGCTCTTCACCGGGTTCGCCATTGCTGCTTTGATAGCTTTAATGCTTACAGTGATCAATGCGATGCCAAATGTTATCAGCGCCGCCAATACAAAAACCCACCAGGTCAGTGTGGTTTTATAAGCAAAATTTTGCAGCCAATTATTCATTGCCCAATAACCGATGGGTAATGCAATGCATGTTGCTATCAATACAGGCTTCAATAAATTTTTTGATAGCATTAACACAATTGCCTGAACAGATGAGCCCAAAACTTTTCTTACACCAATCTCTTTCACTTTGCTTTCAGCAGTAAAAGTTACCAACCCAAACAAGCCGAGACATGATATTAATATGGTTACTATTGCAAAGCAATTGAACAACTGTCCAACATGCGTATCTGTTTTGTATAAATCAGCGAACAAATCATCTAAAAAAATATATTCAAAAGGATAATCCGGGTTATATTTTTTCCATAAATTTTCAACGGCAGCCAATGCACCTGCCGCATCCTTACCTGTGGTTCTTACATACATTTTTCCCCGCCAGTTTCTATCGTATTGCATTAAAAGAGGCACTATCTTGTTATGCATGTTCTGGAAATGAAAATCTTTCACCACTCCTGCAATTATTCCTTTGATACCGTGAAAAGTGAGCCGTTTGCCAATGACAGGTTCTTTTATTCCTGTTTCCTTAATAGCAGTTTCATTTAAAATAAAGTTGGCACTGTCGGCAGGCGAACCGGTGAAGCCTTTCCCTTCCACCAATTGCAAACCCATTACCTGCAAAAAGTTTCTTTCTATCGGCAACTGGATAATACCAAACGATTGCTGGTCGGCTCTCTTACCATCCCAGTCTATAGCAGTGCTGCCCGAATAAGTATCGATAATGTCAGCCGCGCATTCTGTAATACCTGTAATGCCCGGCACTTTCAGCAGTTCAGCCTGTGCCGCATCATAATGGTCGTTCATATTATGCATCCAGAAGCTAAAAACATTTTCTTTGTTGTAACCAAGGTTTTTTTCGCGTATGTACTTTAATTGTTTACTTATAATAATAGTGCTTGTGATAAGAATGATGGTAAAACTAAACTGCACAACTACCAATACTTTGCGAAAATTGCCTTTGCTGCCAATGCCGCTTAGCTTGCCTTTCATCGCCTCCAGCGGTTTGAATGATGAGAGTGTTATAGCCGGATAAATGCCTGCCAATAATAATGTTGCCAACATAGTAAGTCCATACACCGCAAGTACATCAGGCGACCATGGTTTGAAAACAATATTTTTACCGGAGATATTATTGTAGAGCGGCATCACCAGGTAAATAATACATGTTGCCAGTGCAAGTGAAATTAAAAATGTGAGCAACGATTCACTTAAAAACTGCAGGAACAATTCCGCTTTTCCTGCGCCGACAATTTTACGCAGGCTGATTTCTTTGCTGCGCTTCATTGCACGTGCGGTAATTAGGTTTACATAGTTAATGCATGCTATTAACAGCACGATTATGGCCACTATAAAAAATACACGAACAGTCATCATGCCCTGCTCCTTGCCATCTAAACTATATAGGTGTAATTTAGTAAGCGGGTTAAGCAGGTAAGTAAGATCCTTGTTAGGTGGTATATCGTAATTATGCCGGTGAATTGCGCCAAGTTTTTCACCCACCGTAATGGAATTGGTATTAGGTTTCAGCAATACATAAGTATCATAATTATATTGATCCCAGTTTGCGTTAAGCGATTTAAAGCCTCTGGTAGTATCATACTCTTCTTCCAACAACTGAAAATTAAAAACGATGCTATACTTTATGGATGAATTTTCAGGCATGTCTTTCATCACGCCTGTTACAGTGTACAATTTCTTATCGTCTGCCCTTAATACTTTGCCCATCGCATCTTCATGGTTAAAAAATTTTTTTGCAGTTGTTTCAGATATAATGATGGAGTGTGCATCTTTGAAAGGATGTTTTGGATTGCCTTCCAACAATGGGTAGGTGAACATGGTGAAGAGAGACGCATCAGCAAGACAGTTGTGCCACTCACGCATCTTTTTTCCGTTGTATTCGAATATCGAAGAAGCCCAATCTTCAGTGATGCGGCAGGCATCGGCTACTTCAGGCAATTCTTTTTTTGCATAGATGGCACTGGGCGCAGGTGTGTTGCCCCAGATATTGCCATTATTATCAAATTTCGGAGCCAGCTTATAAATGTTAGCTGCGTTCACATTAAAGCGGTCGTAGCTCAACTCATCATTTACCCAAAACAACAGCAATATGCTCACTGCTAAACTTACCGCAAGACCGGTGATGTTAATAAAAGAATACGTTGAATTATTGCGCAAACTGCGCAGCGCTATTTTGAAATAATTTTTTAGCATGGAGATAATTTTTTGATTCCTGATTTGGTGATGTATAATTTCTCCAAATCAGGCTTTCATTATTAATTTCTAATTATCAATTATTAATTTTCTATTCTGTTCTCAAACTCTTCACCGGATTTGCCACGGCTGCTTTAATCGCCTGAAAGCTCACTGTGAACAGCGCAATGCAAACTGCCCCTAATCCTGCCAACAGGAACATCCACCATTGAATGTTAGTTCTGTATGCATAGCCTTGCAGCCAACTGTTCATAAACCACCAGGCAACCGGAAATGCAATGATGCAGGACAATGAAACCAATAATAAAAATTCTTTTGCAAGCAAACCCGTGAGATCTGTAACAGAAGCGCCGAGCACTTTTCGTATGCCGATTTCTTTTGTGCGGCGCTCGGCAGTGTAAGCAGCTAAGCCAAACAAACCAAGGCATGAAATAAAAATCGCCAACATAGCAAAGACTCCTGCAAGTTTGCCGATCAATGTTTCAGATGAAAATATTGTATCAAAATCTTTATCAGCAAATTTGTATTCAAATGGAAAACCTGCATTTTCTTTTTTAAAAACTTCGCCGGTTTTTTCTAAAGCCACCGATAAGTTTACATTCGATTTAATTCTAACTGCCATTACTGTAGCTGCATAACCTCCGTTGATCAAAATAAGCGGTGAGCCACTTCCATACACATCGTTGTAAATAAAATCTTTAATAATGCCTACTATTGTCAGTTTATATTCTCCTGAAGTAATAATATTACCAACCTTTCCTTCTTTGCCCATAAGTTTTGCCATGCTTTCATTGATAATAATTCTACTGGTATCGATATTGCCTGCATAAAAATCTCTGCCTTCAATCAATTTCATATTCATGGTGGAGATATATTCGGAGCTTACAACATTTGAATGTATCGGCAATTTCATATTTGGATTTTTGCCTTGCCAGGTATAGCCATCACCATAGCTATATACATGCAGAGCATCATGCAAACTGGTGGCTGCATTTTCTACATAGCCTGTTGCTATAAGATCATTTTTAATTTTGGTGAAATGATCTTTCATGTTGCCCTGTAAATCCATATAGATCAGGTTGTTCTTGCTATAACCAAGATCTCTGTCTTTAATATGCATCACCTGTCTATACACTATGATGGTAGATATAATAAGAATAACTGACGCGGCAAACTGAGTTATCACAAGCCCTTTGCGGATGAACACAAAACCTACAGCGCTTTTTACTTTGATGCCTTTTAATACTTTTATCGGATTGAATGATGATAAATAAAATGCGGGATAACTTCCCGCAACAAGCCCAGAAATAATTCCGATCCCCAACAAAATGGAAAGATGTATTGGATCAGATAAATTAAGCGAGAGCTGCTTTTCTACAAGCGTATTGTAAGAAGGTATTATCGAATATAATATCACAATGGCAAGTATGATTGCAAGAAATGACATGAGCAGCGATTCGCCGATAAATTTTCCGATCAATTTGTTTTTGCCTGCGCCCATCACTTTAAGCACGCCTACTTCTTTTGCACGTTGCTCAGAACGGGCTGTGGCAAGATTCATAAAATTGATGCACGCAATAAGCAGGATGATCATTGCGATTGTTGAAAAAAGCCTTACATACTTTATGTTGCCACCTTGCTGCACGCCATTCACAAAATTGCCGCGCAGGTGCCAATCGTTCATGCTGAATAAAAAACACTGATTGACTGCACCATTTATTTTAGTGCTTAAATAATCTGCGAGCTTTTTATTGATGGCTGCCGGGCTTGCTGTCGGTGAAAGTTCAACAATTGTTTCTGTAAGATTATTGTTCCATGGTTTCAGCCACGTATTAGCATCTTCCCATGTTGTGTATGGTGAAAGCCATTGGAAATGATAATAACAATTTGCAGGAAGATCTTTAAAAACACCGGTGACATTATAAAGCCCGTCAACGCTGTATGATCCTTTGGCATTCATCTTAATTGTTTTGCCAACAGGATTGTCGCTGCCAAAAAATTTTTTCGACATGGACTCACTAATGATTACTGAAGTGGGGTTATTCAATGCTGTGGAAGGGTTGCCATGAATGAAAGGCAATCCGTACATCGAAATCACTGAAGGATCGGCATACATTCCATTTTCTTTGATTGTTTTATCATCCACCACTGCGAGCTCATCCATCGGCCAACTGAGCCGGCCACTGTTGACCATATCAGGTATATCAGTTTTTAATGCAGCAGCTAATGGCCCGGGTGTTGAGCCGTTGGTGTTTATGCCTGCATCGCTTTTTTCATTTTGCATAACATGATACAGATAGTCACGTTTTGCAAAATTGTGATTGAAGGTTAGTTCATCTTCTACCCATAAAAAAATCAGCGCAGCAGATGCAATGCCTATCGCCAATCCAAAAATGTTAAGGAAGCTATAGCTTTTGTTCTTCCATAAATTGCGCAACGCGATTTTGAAATAATTTTTGAGCATAAGATGAATATTTATGAATTACGAGTTCAGATTTATGATTGCCTTTTCTGCCGACTGAAAACTGCCAACTCATAGCTATGTCCTCATTCACTTCGCAGGCTCTTCACCGGGTTCATCATCGCTGCTTTTATTGCCTGAAAACTCACAGTTAATAATGCAATCAACAACGCCGTGAAACCTGCAACTGCAAACACCCACCATGAAATGGAAATGCGGTATGCAAAACTTTGCAGCCATTTGTTCATTGCCCACCATGCCACAGGAAATGCAATAAGCGAAGCGATTAATACCAATTTTAAAAAATCAGCAGATAGCATTTGCGTTACCTGCATCACACTTGCGCCTAAAACTTTTCTTACCCCTATTTCTTTAGTGCGTCGCTCTGCGGTATATGTTGCTAAGCCAAATAATCCAAGACATGCGACAAAAATGGTGAGCACTGAAAATATGTTTAATATGGTTCCTGTTTTTTGTTCTGCGGAATATGTTTTGTTGAACAGATCATCCATGAACGCATAAGTAAATGGTTCATCCGTATGATAAGCTTCCCATTGTTTTTTCATATCTGAAAGCAAAGCAGGGAGATTGGTTGTTTTTATTTTGAATATCAGCCCACCTTCCGGATGCAGGTTCATCAATAATGGAGTGACAGCTTCATGCAGTGATGCAAAATTGAAATCTTTCACAACACCGATAACATGATAAGCCACATTTGCACCGCGGTCGCTGTTCACACGAATGATCTTTTTTCCAACAGCATTTATTGTTCCGAAACCAAATGCACGGGCAGCACTTTCATTAATAATCAGCGCTAATGAATCTGTAGCAAAATCCTTTGAAAAATTTCTTCCCGCAGCTATTTGCATACCAAGTGTTGGTATATATTGTTCGTCGACATGATATTCAATAGAACCCATCGCTTGCTTATCCTGTCCTTCGGGATATGCCAATGCGTTATTTTTATTTGACGGTCCGGCAGGTTTATACCACGAAGTTGTTGCATTCACAATCCGGGGATCGTTTAGCAATTGTTGTTTGTACACTTCTTCGTTTTTTCCTAATGCCCATGAATTAGGAATGGTCATTAATCGTTCTTTATCATAGCCTAAATTTTTGTTTTGTATATACTTCATCTGCTGATATACTACGATGGTACCGATGATCAGCGCCACAGAAATAAAAAACTGAAATACTACTAATCCGCTTCGTAGCCCATAACTCTTTTGGTCGCTGGTGAGTTTCCCTTTTAGCACAGCGATAGGTTTGAATGAAGAAAGATAAAAGGCAGGATAGATGCCCGCAATCAATCCAACCAATAAACCCGATGCAATAAATGCAAGAATTGGTTTGATGCCGAATGCCAATTGTTTGTCGGAGATATTATTGAAAACAGGCAATGAAATTTTAACGAGCACTCCTGCAATGATCAATGAGATGACGGTGATGAATAATGATTCAGACAAGAATTGTTTTATCAATTGAAATTTCCCGGACCCGATTGCTTTTCGCACACCTACTTCTTTCGCACGTTTTGATGCGGCTGCTGTTGAGAGGTTAATGAAATTGATGCATGCTACCAGCAACATGAATAATGCGATCACTCCATAGATGTACACATAACTTTTACTGCCACCTGCTTCGAATTCTGTTGATGTGTATGAATTCAAATGAATGTCAGTTAATGGTTGTAAACTAAACCCAAGCTCATTTCCTTTGCTTCTGAACTGCGACAAGCTAAGTCCCATGTCACGTTGTATCTGTGGTCCCATATATTTCTGCACCATGTCGGGAAATTTCGCCTGCAGTTTTTTATAATCAGATCCGGGCTTCATTAGCAGATAAGTGTGAAAGCCTCCGTACATCCACGAATCAGATTTGGATTGATCAAAACTTATCATGGATCCAATCATATCAAAATGAAAATGTGAGTTGGACGGAATATTTTCTATCACGCCCGTCACTTTGTACATATCTGTGTTGTTATTAAGACCGAGCATTTTGCCAATGGCTTCTCCTTTGCCAAAATATTTTTCTGATGTTGCTTTAGTGATCACAACACTGTTTGGATTTTGCAAGGCAGTTTTCGGATCGCCTTCAATAAACGGAAGCGTGAATATGTTGAAGATTTCAGGATCAGCGAAAACAAAACGATCGTCACGGAAAAGCTGGTTATTGTAATAAGTTTTTGATGTGCCCATTGTCTGTATCCTGGCTGCTTCCTGCACTTCAGGATAATCGAGCTTGATGGTGTGCGCAACTGGTGCCATTGCAACGCTTTCATTGATCTTCCCGCCGTTTAAGTTTGCATTGAAAACAACACGCACAATGCGGTCGGCATTTTTATTGAAACGGTCGTAGCTCAGTTCATCCTGCACATACAGCATGATGATAAAGCACAATGCAATACCGATGGAAAGACCGAGGATGTTGATGGCAGAGAAAAGTTTATTCTTCAGGATATTTCTCCACGCAGTTTTGAAATAATTTTTAAGCATAATAAATGGATTTAACAATCACCGTAATTCTTTAAAGACTTACAGTGTTTTTAAAAGAAAAAAACCAAATGCGTAGTAGATAGTTTTAAGATTTGCACGGAAGCAGTAGCCCGGACTATAGAAAACACTAATTGCATGCCGGAAAACAATGCAAATGATTTACAGTGTAGTAGTTATATGCAATATACGAATCGGTTCGGTTACGATACAAGTAGTGTTCGGTTTTGATACAGGAAAAGTCGGCAGTTATCAGTCGACAGTCCTCTGAAAGCAAATTGCCTTTTATAAAGTATCTTCTATCATCAACGATCAATTGCTGACTGAAAACTGACGACCGATGACTCATTCGCTCCGCAAGCTCTTTACCGGATTTTCCATTGCAGCTTTAATCGATTGAAAACTGATCGTAAGCAATGCGATAAGCAATGCAATAAAGCCTGCCACAATAAAAACAAACCAACCGATTGAAATTCTATAAGCAAAATCTTCAAGCCATTTGTTCATAGCAAGCCACGCAATTGGAAAAGCAACTACTGCAGCCACGATCACGAGCTTTAAAAAATCTTTTGATAATAATGCAACCACATTTTGCACAGAAGCACCCAAAACTTTTCTTACGCCGATTTCTTTTTTTCTGCGCTCTGCAGTGAAGATGGATAAGCCAAACAAGCCAAGGCAGGCAACGAAAATGGAAAAGAAAGTGAAGATGCCGAATACACTGCCCATGCGTTGCTCGGATCGATACAATGCTTCAAAATCATTATCAAGAAAACTGAAGTCAAAAGGTGTTGCGGGAGCAAAATTTTTCCACTGCGCTTCAATTCTCCTGATCTTTTCAGCTATATTACCTGATTCTAATCTCACGGAGATATATGAGCTTTTCAGGTTGTAAGTTTTGGAAGAAGTATTGAATAGTGCAAAAGGTTCTACCAATTCATGCAATGAAGCGACATTGAAATCTTTTACGACGGCAATCACTTTAAAGCGCTGATCATTTCCCGGATAAGTAAGATTTTTTCCAACCGGATTTTTCCATCCAATTTGTTTTGCAGCAGTTTCATTGAGGATCACTGAAGCTGAGTCATTGAATTCTTTTGAAAAATTTCTTCCTTGTAAAATTTGTATTTTAAGTGTGGGCACAAAATCATTATCAACCATAAATGAAGAAAGACCGATATCATTTAGCAGTGGCTTGTCAGTTTCCGTAGCTTCAGGCACATAGCCATCGCCAAAATTTACTTTGCCGGGAATGCTGCTTGAAACAGAAGCATTAATAATCCCAGATTGTTTTGTAAGCTCTTGCCGGAAAGATTCCTCTTTATCTCCCAGTCGTTTTGTGTTTGCAATAACAACTACATTTTCTTTATTCAATCCAAGATCTTTGTTCTGTGTATATTTTAATTGCTGAAACACAATGATCGTACAAATGATAAGCACGATAGAAATGGTGAATTGAAAAATAACCAAACCGTTTCTGAGTAAAATGCTACCAATATTGTTTTTGAAAAGCTTCATGCCTTTCAATACTTCAACGGGGTTAAATGAAGTAAGATAAAATGCAGGATATAAACCTGCAAGCAATCCTGTAACCAGGCAAAGGCATAATATAAAAATCCAGATATGGTTTGTAAAAATTGAATTGAACACGAGAGATTTTCCAGCAACATCATTAAAGGGCTCTATCAATAATAAAACCAGCGACATTGCAATGATTGTTGAGATAAGACTATACAGCATTGCTTCGGTAAGAAATTGTTTTATGAGCTGTGATTTTACTGAGCCCATTACTTTGCGGATGCCTACTTCCTTTGCTCTTGTTGAAGATTGAGCAGTGGAAAGGTTCATGAAATTTACACAAGCCAGAATAATGATGAATAAAGCGATGATTGAAAATATGTAAGTGTATTTTATATCGCTTAAGGTGGTTAATCGCGCCGACAATTGCATGGGGAGCGCATGTAAATGAACCGAAGTGAAAGGCATGAGGCCAAACTTCATTGCCTTGCCTTGTTTTGTAAAATCTTCAAATGACTGGCCATGATCATTGTTAAAAGCAAATGCTTTCACCATTGCGGGAAATCTGCTTTCTAATTTTGCAACAGAAGCATCATCAACTGCAATGCTTTTTTTAAGTTTCACATACGTATTAACCTGAAGCCAAAACCAGTTCCAGCTTCTTTTCTTTACTTCCGGGTAAGCAGCAATTGGTGCAAGCAAGTCGAACTGAAAAGAAGATTGTGAGGGAATATTTTGAAGGACTGCTGTTACCTCAAAAGGTTTTTTATCTGTATCAAATAATAAGATCTTTCCGATCGGGTCGGCATTACCGAAATATTTTTGTGCAGTTTGCTGTGTGATGACGACAGAATTTGGTTTTTGCAAACAGCTACCGGGGTCGCCTTTCAGCAATTGATAATTGAACACTTTCAGAAAATTTGAATCAACAGCCATTAGCTTTTTCTCTGTATAAAAATTTTCTGCTTTTGAATTTTCTTCATAGCGCACCAATACATCACCGGGGCGATGAACCCTAACATACGATTCTATTTCAGGAAACATCCGTTGCAATGAAGGACCAACAGCAGGGGCAGTGTTGCCACCGGTTGTATTGGTAACACCTTTGTCGGTCGCAAACATGTTCACCTGAAAAATATGATCCGCATCTCTGAAAAATTTATCGTAAGCGGCCTCGTCCTGTATATACATCACTATCAGGATTACAGAAGCCATAGCAATGGCTAAACCTGCAATATTTATAATGCTGTTTACTTTATTGCGCTGCATATTGCGCCATGCAGTCTTGAAATAATTTTTTAGCATGACATAAAATTTACGAATTACGAATTGGGTTTACGATTTCTGCAATTCAGTCTTCCTTTCTAATTTCTTACTCCTCATTTTTTTAATTCTCATTTTCACAACTATGGCTGCAATGCTTTTTTGAAAACTATGATTTTTATTTTCAATTATCCATTCATCATTCACGATTTGCTATTCACTTCGCAGACTCTTCACCGGATTTGTTATTGCGGCTTTCACTGCCTGATAGCTCATCGTCAAAAGCGCGATTAATAAAGAAACTGATCCTGCAACAACAAATATCCACCACGAGATATCTATCCTGTAAGCAAAATCCTGCAGCCATGAGTGCATCGCAAACCATGATACCGGAACAGCAATTACAAAAGCAATCATTAACAGTCGTAAAAAATCTTTTGCAAAAAGAGCAATGATCTGGTTCACGGATGCACCCAACACTTTTCTGACACCAATTTCTTTCACGCGTTGTTCGGCAGAAAACATAACAAGACCAAGCAAGCCGAGGCATGAAATCACGATAGCCAGTGAAGCAAATAATATGGAGAGTTTTGAAATGATTTGTTCATTGCTATAAAGTTTTCGGTATTCTTCATCTATAAACTGATATGTGAATGGATAATTCGGATTGATATCTTTATAAACTTTGGACAGGCTTGCTAATGCTTCTTTTGTTTTGCCTGCTTGTGTGCGTGCAATGATCACACCGAAATATTCGTATTCCTTCACGTCTAAAATCACAGGCTTGATAGGCTCGCGCAGAGAATGAGTGTGATAATCTTTCAGCACACCAACAATATGCCCTTTTTTTTGCCATGCAGATATCCATTTCCCAATCGGATTTTTGATGCCCATTTCTTTCACCGCTTCTTCATTGATTAAAAATGCATCAGAAGAATCAGTAGCAATTGAGCGTGAAAAATCACGACCTTCTGCAATCTTCAGGTTCATCAATTTCACAAAATCAAAACCAACAGAAGCAGGCTTGAATCCCACCACATCATTCTTTTGTTTTCCTTCCCAATTGACCGGATCGGTCACTACAAAATCCATGGTGTGCGGTGCTTCGCTGCTGCGGTCAATCATTGCAATGCCCGGCATTTTTGATACTTCTTCTTTAAAAAGCAAATATTTTTTCTGATCTGAAAGCTTGCCTTCAATGCGTGTGTACACAAGATTTTCGCGATCATAGCCGAGGTTCATGTTCTGCACATAACTCGTTTGCCTTGTAATAACAATTGTCGCAACAAGAAGCAGGATTGAAAGCGCAAATTGAAAAACGGTGAGGCTTTTCCGGAACCATATTGCGCTTTGCGTGAAACTGATAACACCTTTTAATACACGAACCGGTTTAAGTGACGAGAGATAAAGTGCAGGATAACTGCCAGCGATAAATCCGGTAACAAGCGCAATGAAAATAAGAGCGACCCAAAAAGAAAATTCTGTGAGCGGAGATAGGATATGCTTCTCCGTGAAATGATTAAAAGAGGGTAGGAGCAATTGCATCAACAATGCTGAAATCAACATTGCCAGAAACGAAAATATCAGTGACTCCCCATAAAAAAGCCTGATGAGCCCGGCACGGCTCGAGCCTACAACTTTTCTTAATCCTACTTCTTTCGCACGCTTTACAGAACGAGCCGTTGCGAGGTTCATGAAATTGATGCAAGCAATAATCAAAATGAAAATAGCCACACCACTGAATATTTTTACATATTCAATTCGCCCAGTTGCGGGTTTGCCATTCACAAATTCCCCATACAGATATTTGTCACTAAATTCTTGCAGCCCGATCTGTATTTTGGCAGGATCGTTTTTGTCTAATCTCGTTTGCAGATATTGGTTAACGTTAGTTTCTACAGTATTCACATTGGCAGTAGACGAGAGCTCGACAAAAGATTGAAAATCGTTTGAAGCCCATTCCAATGATTTTTTTTGGGCATCCCAGTTCAGCAGAAAATCAAAATGAAAAGAACTGTTTTCCGGAAGGTCTTCAAACACTGCATTAATAGTAAAATTCAATTTGTTTTCATAGCGCAGCATTTTCCCCATCGCTTCGTGTGGATTTGCAAAAAATAAATTTGCCATACGTTTAGAAATCGCGATACCGTTTATCTCTTTTAATGCGGTTTCTGCATTTCCTTCCACAAATGGATATCCGAATATTTTAAAAAAATCTTTGCCTGCGCGGGATCCATCCAACTTTAATTTCTTTTCACCAAACTGAATAGTTTCCGGATGACCCCACGGCAGTTCGTAGCCTGTTGCATAATAAGCCTGATGTTTTATTTCAGGAACTGATTCATTAATATTCTCTAATAAAAAAGTGGGGTAAGTTTGTCCGGTGATAACACGAAGCGGTGTTGAATAAGACCCGCTTATTTTCCCGTTTGAGTTTGTGGTTTGATAAGCCGCAAAAATTTTTTTATTATTTCCTTTAAGATTATCAACACTTTTTTCATCTTTCACCCAAAGGAAAATAAAAAGGCAACACGTCATCCCCAATGCAAGGCCAAGCACATTAATAGCGCTGTACATTTTGTTGCGGATCATATTTCTCCAGGCGATTTTGAAATAGTTTTTTAGCATGATTATAAATTTTAAGATGTGGTTTTGTTCAGCTTTCCAACATCGGAACTTTTATTCTTTTGAAACTGTTATATCTTTCAGGTCATCCATTTTTGCTTCAACTCCCCAACCTCCGAAATCTTCTGAAACAGCGATCATTACTTCGTTAGCGCCTTTTTTCAAATCAAGATATATTGCATCCCAAAAGCCAATAGTGCCGTAGAAACGATAATCTCTCGACTTAAAACCATTATCACCTGCATATAATAATTTTCCATCCAGGTATACTTTGCAGCGATCAGAAAATCCTATCGACATTTTTTTGATCTGCTCTTTATTCGATGTAATGTTGAATTTTGCGAAGACAGTATTGTTCCCCTCTGTCCTTATGATGTACTTGCCAATATTTACAAAACCAAGTTCTTCCGATTGCAATGCTGCCCATGATAAATTTTTTGTGTCATCATTGCTCAGCAATGTTTTCCCAGATAATGTATTTTCAGGAAATATGTTCGACACTTTCCATTTCTTAATTATCTCTGCTGCCAATGGCGGAATTATTTTTGCAATACTTTTTATTGGCGTGTTATCTGATTTAGTGTAAGAAAAATTTGCAAATCGTACTGTTGATGGCGAATGATTATCCAACGCCAAACCTCCGGAAGCAGGCACACGCTGCAATTGATATGCGAATAAAACAGGCGATGAGCTATTGTTCAGATAAAGTTCTGCTTTCGTTCCTGCAATAATAACTTTCACATGCATCCATGCATCCATCTGAAATTCTGCCTGTGCGCAATAACCTTCGCCGGTATATAATTGCCAGGAATCACCACCATAAAAAATCGGGCAATATTGAATCGCATCCGGGTCACCGGAATGATGCGGGCGCAGGTATAAAAATTCAAAATTTTTGTCATCTGCTATGCGAAACATCAGGCCTGGAAAACAACGTTCTTTACCAAAGCTGATATCAAATTCAATAATGCCATTTTCGAAATTGTCTTTTAAATATGCAGCGCCGTCAGTTATTTTTATACATTCTTTTCCCTGAAAATTTTCTTTTGCAATTTCTTTCGCCTGAATATTCCAGTGCAACGAATCAAATGGAATGATCGCGGCATTTTGCGCACTCGCAGGTTGGTTGCAACTGATAATAATGAGCATGAACATAAGAATGCTGAGAAGCAATATTCTTCTGCCTTTTGCTACATTCCACCACAGAAAATTGAAATCAGTTTTTAGCATAAAACATATTTCTGATTGCGGATTTAGAGATGTCTGATTTCTGAAATTCAGTCATTCCCTTTCTAATTTCCTATTTTTTGTCCTTAACCGCATTACTACTATTAAACATCGTTGCGTCGCACTCTTGAACTGTAACAATTCTATTGAGCAATTGTCTGAACCACGATCTTATCCTTATTTTCCTGATTCATCGGATACTTATATTTCTCACTCACCTCCTTAGTAATTCTTAATTACTAATTCCATCCACTATTCACTCCTCAAGCTCTTCACCGGATTCATCAACGCTGCTTTCACTGCCTGGAAACTCACTGTAATAATTGTTATAAACATTGCGCCGATTGCTGCGCTTGCAAAAATCCACCACGACAATCCTGTTCTGTATTGATAGCTCTGCAACCAGTTATGCATAAAATAATATGCAAGTGGGGAAGAAATTAATAATGAAATCAAAACAAGTAACACAAAATCTTTCGATAATAATTTCCAGAGATTGAATGTAGAAGCACCAAGCACTTTTCGCACGCCGATTTCTTTCGTGCGTTGTTCCGCAACAAACGATGCAAGCCCGAACAAGCCAAGGCATGAAATAAAAATTGCAAGCGAGGCAAATACAGTTGATAATTTTCCGATGCGTTCTTCTGTAGCAAACTTTGCTGCAAATTCTGTGTCGGCAAATTTGTAATCGAATGGTACAGACGGAATATATTTTTTAAACACCGCTTCGATCTTTGCAACCGATGAACTTGCACCTGCTTCAGGATTCAGTTTCATGATCATCCAGTTCACCATATTATAGTCCATGAAATATATAGCATGTTGCACCGGATCAAAAGGAGAATTCATCACCATATCTTTAACTACACCTATCACTTTATAATTTTTTGCATTCGCATCGGTTCCCCATTTTACAATCGCACCAACAGGGTTTTGCAATCCCATATATTTTACTGCTGCTTCATTAAGGATAATAGCAGATGAATCAGTAGAAAATTCTTTTGAAAAATCTCTTCCTGCCTGCATTTTCCAATTCACAGTTTTGCCGTAGTCGTGCGTAATCCATATCGTTGTAAAATCTGTTTGTGCATCTGATGCTTTTCCCGACCAGGAAAAACCATTATTGGTCTGCCATATATTTGTCATCGGGCTCGACGATTCTGCAAAATATTTTACAGCGCCGGCTTTCTTCAGGTCATCTTCCAGCAAACTGAATTTTCCGTAAAATTCCGGTGTCTTCATTCTCACCATCATCAAACCATTTCGGTCATAACCTATCGGACGGTCTTTTGTATACCGCACCTGGTTATATATTACAATCGTTCCGATCACTAACACAATGGAGATAGTAAATTGTAATACGACCAATACTTTTCTTGGCAGCGATGCAAACTCTCCCACTTTAAAAGTTCCTTTCAAAACTTTTATTGGTTTAAATGAAGAGAGATATAATGCAGGATAACTTCCGGCAATGATGCCACTGATCAATGCAAAACCAATTCCTATCAACCAGAATAAAATATTCGAATATGGCAGCGACATTTTTTTTGCAGAAAGTTCATTGAAAAAAGGCAATGCGAGTTGTACTAAAAAAATTGCCAATGCAAAAGAGATCATCACTACTAATAATGATTCGCTATAAAATTGCCCGATGATCTGCGAACGCAACGAACCAATTGTTTTTCGTATGCCCACTTCTTTTGCACGTTTTTCACTGCGTGCAGTCGATAAATTCATGAAGTTGATGCAAGCAAGTAGCAACACAAAAATTCCGATGATGCTGAACAATCTTACATAAGTAATAAATCCGCCATCGCGGTTTCCGTTATTATCCCAATGCGAGTGCAAATGCCAGTCGCGCATCGGGTTCAGGAAAATTTTTGTTTGAAATACTTTGTCTTGTTCAGCAACATGATCTTGTTTGCAGTTAATGATTTTTTTATCGATTGCTTCAAAATTTCCGTTATCTGTTATCTGAACAAAAAGCTGGAACGAATTATTATCCCACTTGCTTTCTTTGTCTGAGTTCACGATCCACCCTTCCGATGTTTTATATAAATCCCAGGGAGCAAAAAAGTTCATTCCGTAAAAAGAAGTATTTGCAGGCAGGTCTTCAAACACGCCTGTAACTTTCACATCCAGTCTATTATCGATGCGCATTAATTGGTCAACCGGCTCTTTATTTCCAAATACTGTTTTCGCAGTGGATGCAGAAATGATGATCGAATGCGGATCTTTCAACGCATCATAATTTCCTTTGATCATTTTCAATGAAAACATTTCTGGCGCAGCAACATCCATATACATTCCTCTTTCCGAAAAATGTTCGTTGTTACTTGACAACACATGATCGCCTTCGAATGACGACATCACCACATGTTTGAAATCACTTCCATATTCAGTTTGCAATTCCTTGCCCATCGGAAACGACATGTCGTTAAATGTTGTAATACCTCCGCCCGCTTGTGTTTGCTTCTGCATCACTTGGGCAATATGTTCGTAATTGTTGAAGTGTTTATTAAACGACAATTCATCCCACACCCAAAACCCGATGAGCATCGCAACAGCCATTCCCACAGAAAGCCCGCCGATATTAATAACAGAAGAAGTTTTATTCTTCAACAAATTCCTGAATGCGATTTTGAAATAATTTTTAATCACGAAATAAAATTTACGATTTACGATTTCTTCAATTCAACAACCCCTTTCTGATTTCTTATTCCTTATTTTTCATTTCTTATTATTTCTGAGCTATGATCGAAATGAATTTTGGAAAATTTGATATTCAATTATCCATTATCAATTCTACGCTCACTATTCACTCCTCAAACTCTTCGTCGGGTTCATCAGCGCAGCTTTGATGGATTGAAAACTGATTGTTGCAAGTGCAATCAAAACAACAATAATGCCTGCTACAAAAAACATCCACCAGCCTATAGAAATTCTGTATGCAAAATCCTGCAGCCATTTGTTCATCGCCCACCATGCAATAGGCGCAGCAATCACAAATGCAATCACCACGAGCTTTACAAAATCTTTTGACAACATGGTGGTGATGCTGCTCACGCTTGCGCCCAACACTTTTCTGATGCCGATTTCTTTATTGCGCTGTTCAGCCATGAATGCTGATAGTGCAAATAACCCAAGGCATGCGATGATGATAGCAAGAATGGCAAAGCTGGTGAAAATGCTTCCCATGCGCTGCACATCAGCATACATATTCTTAAATCCTTCATCCAAAAAAGTATAGCGGAAAGGTTGTGACGGAGCAAAGTTTTTCCACAACGAGCCTATTGAAGCAATGGCATTTTTCGCATCAGCAGTTTTTATTTTTACAGAGATGATAGTAGAGCCATCACCACCAAGCACAAGACAAAGCGGCTCCACGTTTTGTCTCATCGTTTCATAATTGAAATCTTCCACAACGCCAACTACATTAAAGTGCTGCCATCCATTGGTGATCTGCTGACCTATTGGTTTTTTTAGATTCATTTTTTCAGCCATTGTTTTATTGATGACAACAGCGGCGGAATCAGAAGCCATATCTCTTGAGAAATCTCTCCCTTCTTCAATTTTCATTCCCATCGTTTTAATGTAATTATAATCTACGCTCCATATCTGGCCGCCCACGCCAATATCTTCATTCATTTTTCCTTCTCTGTGAAAAGTATTTCCATTGCGCTTCGTGCCGGATATAGGTAGGAAATCGCTCACCGATACATCGTTTACGTCTGCGAGCTTTAGCAGTTCATCTCTGAAACTTTTTGTTTTGCTTCCAAGTGTCCCGGTTCCCTGTATCAACATTACCTGGTCTTTATCAAACCCGATTTTTTTATTAAGGATATAATGTGTCTGTTTATAAATAACCAAAGTGCCGATGATGAGTATAATAGAAGTTGTGAATTGAAAAACAACTAAACCGTTTCTCAACAGAGAATTTTTTGTTCCTCTGCTCACCTGTCCTTTCAACACATTGATAGGTTTGAAGGCAGATAAATAAAAAGAAGGATATAATCCTGCCACGATCCCAATCACAATTGCAGCAACAATCATCATGGGGAGAAGCCACCATGCTGCCCAGGGAATAGTCAATGATTTTGCGGCAAGCATATTGAAATAGGGGAGCAATAAACCTGCAAGCAATATCCCTAAGCCAAAAGACAAAAAGCTGAACAATAAAGATTCTGTCAAAAATTGTTTTATGAGGCTGCTTCGATGCGAGCCAACCACTTTTCTTAAGCCGACTTCTTTTGCACGATTCGCAGATTTTGCTGTAGAAAGATTAATGAAATTGATGCACGCAATAATGAGTATGAAACAAGCAACAGCACCAAAGAGCCACACGAAACGTATATCTCCTTTAGATAATCCGTCATCAATATCTGCTGATTTCAGATGAATGTCAGTAATTGGTTGCGCCACCAGTTTTGCTGTTTTAATAATGTTGACAAACCCTTTATCTCCACTTTTTTCTGCCATTGGCAGATAATATTTTGTGAGAATCATCTGAAGCTTGCTCTCAAATCTTGCGGCGTTTGTGCCGGGCCTTAACAAAATATAAGTAGGATAGTTGCTTGCGCTCCATTGTGTCTGTTCGCCATCCCAAAGCTGATAGCCTGTCATGGTCAATAAAAAATCATATTGGATATGAGAAGTCGTTGGAAAGTCCTGCATCACCCCACCAATTTTGTAGGTTTTGTTTTTATCATCATTCAAAACCAACAATTTGCCTACAGGATTCTGATTGGGGAAATATTTATCTGCCTTGCTTTTTGAAATCACCATCGTGTTTGGCTCAGCGAGCGCACGAGCTCTGTCTCCATAAACCATCGGCACTTTCAGCATATCGAGCATACTCTGGTCGGCATACACAAACTTATCTTCATAATTGTTTTCTATTTTGTCAGAAGTTCTTACCTCGTTGCTCCCTGCGCCATAAAAAAGAGGGCTCGCCATGAAGCGACCAGATTTTTCAACCTCAGGAAAATCTTCCTGTAATGCTTTGGCCATCGGCGCGGGCCAATCAGCTCCACTAATTTTTTTTCCGTTTTGAAAAGCTTCAACCGTCACCCTGTAAATCCGGTTTGCATCAGGATAAGATTTGTCATAACTAAGCTCATCTTTAATATATAAAGCGATCAATAAACAGGCAGCGATGCTTAATGCGAAGCCTCCAATTTTGATAACAGAATACATTTTCTGTTTCTTCAACTGTCTTACTGCGATTTTGAAATAATTTTTGAACATGATTTTATTGTTTATCTATATAAGACGTTTGAGCCTAATCGGCGGGTTACATTTCATCTAAGGTTTTTTAAGTTGCGCTTCTCATTCTGTTCTTAGGCTTTTCATCGGGTTCGACACTGCAGCTTTTATCGCCTGGAAACTCACAGTGATCACAGCAATAGCAATCGCGATAATGGCTGCGGATAAAAATATCCACCAACTGATTGTTGTGCGATATGCAAAATCCTGCAACCATTGATTCATAAAATACCAGGCAACCGGTGTTGCGATCAGTATTGCAATCAATACAAGCTTTATGAAATCCCTCGAAATAAGTGATGCAATACTGATGACAGACGCGCCTAATACTTTTCGGATGCCAATTTCTTTTACGCGTAAATGTGTGGCAAGATGTGTGAGCCCAAATAATCCAAGGCAACAAATCAATATAGATAATACAGTTGCCGCACTAATAATTTTTTGCCATTTTATTTCCTCTGAATAATCTTTTGCATTGCGCTCATCCCAAAATGTATAACTGTATTCAGAGCCGGGTATCGCCGTCTTATATATTTTTTCCAATGCTGCAAGCGATTGTTTCTGGCGTCTTTTATCAATTTTTAAAAGTATAGTACCCTCCCATAAATTGTTGACTCCTAAAATAGCAGGTTGAATCATTTCTTTCAGTGAATTAAAATGATAATCTTTCACCACTCCGATGATCGTTGCATCCTTCGTATACCAATCATTTATTTGCACCGAAGTGCCGATAGGATTTTTCAAACCTGCAGCTTTTACAAAAGCTTCATTCACGATAACTGCATTTGTTTTATCCGTAGGATAAGAATCAGAAAAATTGCGCCCTTCCTTTAAAGGAATTTCGAGCAGCGGTATATAGGACGGCAGCACTACTTTGTAATCAGAAACAACAGCGTTATTTCCTACATAAACTTTAATATCATTTGTCCATGCTTCGAGAGAAATTTGTTTGATGCCCGGCTCTTTTGATAATTCATTTGTGAAAGCTGTATAAATTGTTTTTGCATCCCGGCGATTAGGAATATCAACACGGATAATATTATCAGGATTATATCCCAAATCTTTTGTGCGGATAAAATCCATTTGCTTATAATAAATAATGGAGCCGATGATGAGCACGATCGCAATGGAAAATTGCAGCGTGACTAAACTTTTGCCCAGCCAATTGCGCCCCGACAACGCAATTTTATTATACAATACTTCAGCAGGTTTGAAATTGGAGAGAACGTAAGCAGGATATAAACCGGCTAACAAAACATTAATGACCAGCAAGCAAATGAAATAGCAAAACAGTTTCCAATCCAATAAAGCAGCAAGTGAAATTTGCTGGTCTGCTAACTGGTTAAAAAAAGGAAGCAAACTTTGCGTGAGTACAAACGCAATGCAAAGTGCAGCGATACAGGTGATAGACGATTCTATCAAAAACTGAAAAAAGATCTGACGTTTGTTGCTGCCATTTATTTTTCTTACACCAATTTCTTTCGCCCTGTTTAATGAGTTGCCAATATTCAGGTTTATAAAATTGATTGATGCCATCACAAGAATGAACAGTGCTATTCCCATTAAAAAATAAGAATAAACGGGACTGCTTCCATTTGAAGAACCTCCTTCGCGGCTTTTGCCGGAATAATAGGGGTGCAAATGAATATCCGTGATCGGTTGCAACCAGTATGAAGTTTGCTTTTCTAACCCAGATGTTTTTCCTTCTTGCTTTAATTGTTCTTTTGCATTGGCATTGTGAATGGATACAAATTCCTGCTCGATCTTTTTTAAATCCGCTTGCGGTTGAACAACTACAAATGTGCCGAGATAAGACATGTTCAGCCATTCATTTTCTTTCAAAAGGGTTTGAAAATAGCTGAACGGGATCAGTATATCAAATTGAATGGAAGAATTATCGGGCAAATTTTTTGTGACCGCAGAAACGGTAAAAGAAGCGAATAATGAATCTTGTCCCCCTGCATCGGCTACTTCTAATCTTTTGCCAATGGCATTTGTTGTGCCGAAAAATTTCAGCGCAGTTTTTTCTGTAACTACAATAGCATGTTTATCACTCAGGCAGGTATTTGGATTTCCATATAATAAAGGGAAGGAAAAGACTTTAAAAAAAGTTGAATCAGCAAAATCAGTCGAGAGATTAAATGCCTTATCAGAAGATTTCACATTCTCAATAATATCTCCGGAAAACACACGCGCATAATCCTTGATTTCCGGAACCTGATTTTTAAATGCCGGCCCCTGAACTTGTCCTGTTCCGCCGGTTCTTTCTACAAATCCGGTTTTAGTGTCTTTATAAATTATATTAATTCTGAAAAGGTGAGGATTGTTTTTATGGAACGAATCAAAGCTTCTTTCATTTTTGAAATATAGGATTGACAATACCATGCAGGTTAAAGCAATGGCTAATCCTGATACATTTATAAGAGAATACAACTTCTTTTTCCAGAGATGCCTGAATGCTATTTTAAAATAATTTCTGAGCATGAATCAATATTTAAGATATATGATTTCTTAAAAAAATTTTACGGCATCACAAATTCATCTCTGATCTGATAAAGCTGTTTCCAGACATCATCTGTTTTTTCATGTGGCGATGCAATAAAAAAAAGATATGTTTTTTGTGTTTTCGGATTTGGTAATACTTCTACTTCCATATTCAGTTTTACCGGGCCTCCGTCTGCAAAAACACCGAATATATTCAGCAAAGCATCATAAATGGCTCCTCTTGTAGAGCCGTCTTTTTTTGTGCCAACAGTTACAGTTATTCTGTTGACATCAATGGTTAGTTTGCGCTCAAGGGCTGTGCTGCTGCATAAGCCCTTGAAATATCGGAAGAGATAATCATTGATATTGAGTTGGGAAAAATCCGTAGTACTGTCAAGCTCTGCGACAAATGCATACGTGAAATACTCGGCTGAATTTTTATTGAACATGCCCGGAGAAAAGCGCAATTCTTCAGCACCTTTATATGGGAAGTCTTTTGCAAACTGCGGCGGCAAATTAAATCGCTCAAATTGCCAGTTGGCAGGTTTCTTCAACAATTGAGGCTCATTATTATTTTGTGCCATCGCAAACTGTGATAGAAAAAGTAATAAAAAAATAAATTTAAATGACATGCTTCGCATACAAATATTTTTTTGTGTTTAAGAACATCACTCACTCCGCAAACTCTTCACAGGATTCGCAATTGCAGCTTTTACTGCCTGGAAGCTTACCGTGGCCAATGCCACAATAATTACCAGCAATGCTGCAAATGCAAACAATCCCCATCCAAGCGATACACGGTATGGATAATTCTGTAACCATTTTTCAGAAGCTATCCATGCAACAGGAATTGCAATCATCAATGCGATTATCACCAGCTTCAAAAAATCTTTTGATAAAATTGCAACCACGCTTCCAACGGAAGCGCCCAGCACTTTTCGCACGCCAATTTCTTTCACACGTTTTTCTGCCATCATTACGGATAATCCAAACAAACCAATACAAGAAATAAAGATGGTTAATACTGCACCGAATAATAATATTTGCTGCCACTGCATTTCTGCTTCATAGTCTTTTGCATTTTGCCTGTCCTTAAAATCATAAGCATAAGCATCCAACGGAAATATTTGTTTAAACGATTTTTCAATAGTTGCAAG
>Ga0070734_10002005_pt1 | contig 26733 bp, 19 predicted proteins | sample Coa_R1_8_FD_66444 | JGI IMG/M metagenome (GOLD analysis project Ga0070734, IMG submission 66444) | Surface soil microbial communities from Centralia Pennsylvania, which are recovering from an underground coalmine fire - Coalmine... | ecosystem: Environmental > Terrestrial > Soil > Unclassified ... | reverse complement strand
GCCGCTGCCGGCCGGACCCGTAATCAGCACAAGGCCCCGCGGCAATTGCGATAGGGTGCGGATGGTCTCGATGATGTTCTCCTGGTCGGGGTAGAGTTGTTCCAGGGTCGGCACATACTGGGGTACAGAACGGATGGTGGCGGCCAGCCGCCCATGTTCGCGAAAGACATGATACCGATAGCTGCCGTCCGCCCGTTGCAGAGATATCTCGAGATCGTTCCGATGGGTCACCAGCGTCTGTTGCTCCTCCGACAGGGGTTCCACGAGCATACTATGGAGCGCCGCTTCCTCCAGCGCGTCCTTCTCGATACGGACCAGCGCCCCATCAATACGGAAGACGGGCGGCTGCCCCACAACCAGATGCAGGTCGGAGCCTTCATGCTCCCTCAATTGCGTTAACAGTGCGTCCAGTTCCATGTCATTGCTCCTTAGACCAGAGTACGTGGGATGGGGTTCGGGGGCGGATAGGGCAGCATCGGCGAGGGCCGGCGCGCCTCCTCGGTCTGCCGTGCCACTTGCGCCCGCAGTTCGGCGACCTCCCTCTGCAGCGCCCGGACTTCGCCCTGCAGCCGCCGCATTTCGGTGAGGATCTCCGCCAGTGCGTTCGGCTCCGCCGGCTCGATCTGTCGGCGTACGGCGTCCCATACATCGCTGCTCTCTACGGTCCAGGCAGAGGCCAACTGGCGCAGGGCCTGCTGCTCCTCCCGGACCTGCGCGCAGGAGGGGCAGGTCGCCAGATGCGCCTCCACACGGGCGGCGACGTTCGCTGACAGCTCCTTATCCAGCAGGGCGGTCAGCCGCGCCCTCACCTCGCGGCAGTTCATTGCTTCTCCTCCTCTCGTTCTACCCAGCCGCCGAGGCGGCGACGCAGGGTCTCTACTGCCAGGCGCTTGCGCGAGGCTACGGTTCCGACCGGGCAGTCCAGCACCTGAGCGATCTCTACATAGGAGAGCCCCTCATACTGGCTCAGCACAAACACCACACGCTGAGGCTCAGGCAATTCCTGAACGGTCCTGCGCACGGCGCAGGCCAGGGTCTGCGCTTCGACCTGTCGCTCCAGGCTCTCCCCGCCGGCGGGCAAACCCTCCGCATCTTCCAGGGGAGACACGGGATGGGTGCTACGCCCCACATCCAGGCAGACGTTGCGGACGATCCGCAGTAAGTAGCAACCGAAGTTCCCTTGAGGCCGATAGTGCGCCCGCGCCCGCCAGAGGCGCACAAACGCCTCCTGCGCCACGTCCTCGGCGTGCTCCCGGTCCGCCAGCATCCGCCCGGCAAAACGTACCAGGCGTTGCTGATAGGTCTTCACCAGCATCCCGAACGCCTGGACATCCCCGGTCGCTGCCCGCTGCATCAGCCTATCCTCGTCCACATCAACCCCCTTCATAACAAGAAACGTTCGGCAGGCTGCGGCGAATCACTCTTTTTCGAGCGCGCACGCTCCTCCCAATCGGAAGCAGAACCGCCGCTTGTCCCGTAGGGTATGGTAAACTGGATCTGACACTCGAACCTACGCGCCAAGGAACATGCCGATGACACGCGCCATCAAGGTTGCCGACGCCAACGCCCGGCGGCAGGAGCAGACCTACTTCTGGATATCGAATGAGCAAGCGCTCTTTCTGCGCCACACTCCGGACACCCGCCATCCCAGCGCCCCACGCTATTATGATGCCATCGAGGTGGACCGCGCTACCGGGACGGAGACCCGGCTGAATGCCTTCAATGGGAGATACCGCTCCTGGCTGATCGCCACGCGCATGCACTGCCACCTGGTGGATGAAGCGGGCAATCTCATGGAACCGGTCGAGACCGTCTATTTGCCCCCGACCTGCGCCCTCTCGCCGGACGGCAAATGGCTGTTGTGGCATAGCCACGCGGTTCCTCCGATGTGGATCGCCGCCACGGTGGATGGGGCCGGAGAGCGCAAATGGCCCGATACGGGCGAACTCCTCTCCAACCAGATGCAGTGGCTGCACGACAGCCGGCGCTGGCTCACTCTCTACCAGAGCTATCAGAGGAAGCGCTATCGGTTTATCGGGGCCGTGATACATAGTCTGGAGGACGCCGTCGCCGACCAACCGATACGCCTCGGCGATGTCCCGGATGGCATGGTACTGGGCATCACGGAGGTAGGCGACCTATTAATTGCCCGCTATCCTTACGGCGAGCGCGCTCCGCAGGTAGACTTCTCCGCCTGCGGCATGCACCCCGGTGTCGCAGTCACTCGGGACTATACGGTCCCGCTGCCCACCCCTCTGGCCGTCCATGGCCTCGCTCTCTCCCCCCAGGGGGATCGGATGGCCTGGCTGTTAGGAGATATGGACAACCGCCTTGTGGCGGGCGCCATAGTAGGGCTGTGGGTCAGCGACCTGAAGGGGAGGGACATGCGCGAGGTAGATTGCGTCCCGGTCATCGAACAGGCGACCGAGGGGGAGCGTACCCATTTCGACCTGCCTGCGGAGCTCCGCTGGCTGCCCGACGGCGCGCACCTGAGCTTCCTCTATCGCAATGCGCTCTGGGTCGTTCCCATCGAACGCGAGCAACAAATCTGAAGCATGGCATTGCGGCAAAGCCCGTCTGCGGGGTATTCTGAAGGCGCAAATTGCGCGACGGAGCAAGTTTAGCTTAGATCGAGAGCAGACGGCATGGTGACAACAAAAGACAGACACGACCGGTGGGACCCGAAGATGACCTATGTGATCGGGCATCGCCGACCGGATACCGACGCAATTGCCTCCGCGCTGGGCTACGCCTGGTACCTTCGGGAGATCGGGCAGGAGAATATCATGGCGGCGCGGGCCGGGCAGCCCGGCGAGCAGGCCATGTTCGCCCTCAAGCGCTTTGAACTCCAGCCCCCTCTGCTGCTGACGGGGGTCGCCCCAACCTTCGGGCATGCCGCCAAGCCGCAGCCCTCCGTCTCTCCGAATGATCCGCTTCCGGCGGCGATGGCCCGCGTTGCGGAGGGCGACCGCGTGATCCCCGTGGTGGATGAGCAGGGCAAGCCCTCCGGTGTGGTCACCTCCCTGGCCCTCGCCCGCGCCTATACCGCGCCGATGAACGTCACGCTGATGCTGGCGCAGCCCTGTCAGTCCATTGCCGAGACGCCCGTCGCCTTCGCGGAGCGCGACCGGATCAGCGACCACCGCAACGCGCTGCTGCGGAGCGAGACCGACGATTTTCTGGTGGTCACCGAAACGGGCCAGTACGTGGGCGTTGCCACCCGCCGCGTCATTCTGGAGCCGCCCCGCGCCCGCCTGATCCTGGTGGATCACAACGAGCTATCGCAGGCCATCGCCGACGCCGACGAGGCCGAGATCATCGCTGTGCTCGACCACCACCGACTGGGCAATGCCCCCACTGCGATACCGATCCCCTTCGTCGTCGAGCCCGTCGGCAGCACCTGCACCCTCGTCGCGGAGCACTGCCAGGTCCACCGCCTGGAGCCGCCCGCAGCGCTGGCAGGCATGATGCTGAGCGGCATCCTCTCGGACACCCTTGTCTTCCGCTCGCCCACGGCTACCGAACGCGACCGGCAGGCCGCCGGATGGCTGGCGGAGTGGGCGCATGTGGACGCGCTGCAGTACGGCGAGGAGCTGCTGCGCGCCTCTCCCGGCCTTGCTGCCCGCTCCGCCGAGGATATCCTGGACACCGACCGCAAATCCTACCAGATGGGCGAATACACCGTCAGTATCGGGCAGGTAGAGGTGACCTCTCTGGCCGAACTGCCGGAGCACCGTGCGGCGCTGCTCGCGGCGCTGCAGGAGCGGCGGGAGCGGGAGAACCTCGCCCTGATCGGCCTGATGGTCACCGACGTGGTTATGGGCCGCAGCCGCATGCTCTGCCAGGGCGACCCCTGGATCCTCACGGCGCTGCCCTTCACCCACATCACCGACACCGAGTTCGATCTGGAGGACATGGTCTCCCGCAAAAAGCAGCTCGTCCCGGTCCTGATGGCCGTCCTTGAGGAGCCTCGGTAGCATACGGCGTTAAAACGCCGTTCTGAAACACAAAACCCGCCTTCGCGGGTTCTAAATATCGAAGCATGCATCTACGAAGGTGGACTTCGCGTTTCGGAACGGCGTTTTAACCTCAGGAGAGGAATACAGATGCCCAATTCGCATACGGAAGTCTATGTACATTTCGTCTGGGCCACCTGGGACCGGAAGCCACTCATCACCCCGGAACTAGAACCGCAACTGTGTGCCTGTATCCGAGCACGCTGCCGCGATATGCAAACACACTTGTTTGCCATTGGAGGAATCGCCGACCACATTCATCTTCTGGTCAGGCTGCCCGCGACCTTTTCGCTTTCCCAGATCGCAAAGGATATCAAAGGGGCTTCCAGTCATTTAGTCACCCATATGTTGGGCCATCCCGATTTCCGCTGGCAGGGAGCTTATAGCGCTCATGGAGTTGCCGATGATCGCCTCGATATTGTTGGCAAGTACATCGAAAACCAGAAAGTCCACCATGCCCAAAACACAACATACAACGCGTGGGAACTTCCGGACGATGCTGATGATGAAAACTCCTTTTGAAACCATGGGACAGCGTTGCACCTGCTTTAGGAATGGGTCATGCCTTTAGACCGGGCTTAAAATTCATATGACCGATCTATATCTTCTAGGGACCTACCCATTTGTTTAAGAAAGGTTTCGACTTCATCTAAGCTTTCGACCCCCCGGCTATCGATAGTATGCCCTTCGATTTCAACCATGAGTTTCCTTACAGCCGTATCATCCTTGAAATCGAGTTGTTGAATGGCGCTTTGAGGATGTAGTCCTATGTTACTGAATTCCCCTACCCAAACCCGATAGGGCTTAAAATCCCTGGGTTTTAGATACAGAGCATCTCGCCACACATACTTTCTTATTTGTACAAAGGCGTATCTACCCGGTTGTGACGCCTCTATGCTAGCGCCCACCTGAAAGTGTTCCGTCCAACTTTTATCAAGCATCTGTTCCAATTCATTCCGTGTCATTTTGAGCATCTTCTTTCTGGGTTCCGATGCAACCTTCGGCAGGAGAGTGGCCTCAAGATATGGAACCCGCGAAGGCGGGTTTCGTGTTTCAGAACGGCGTTTTAACGCCGTTTCAACCTGTTGTTCGCCATAGCAAAGCCAAAAACCTTCCAGATTTATCGAGTTGAACGTAAGCATGCCGGGCGGTGTCGTGGAGAGTGTGGCGCCACCACTTCTTCCGAGGAAAGGACAACCCCATGCAACTGCACACCTCCACCCCCTGGCACAAAGCCTCCTACGACCGCCTGCTGCAGGAGCGCCTGCCGCAACTTCTGGCAGGCAAGTTGCCGCTCGGCGGCTATCGCGTCGAACTCGACGGCGATGCCGCCTGCCGGGTGACGATGACCCTGCTCTCCGGCCAGAACGAGATCGAAGTCACGTATGCGGGCCTGCCGCAGCCGGATTCGAACGGCCTGTTTCAATTCAAAGCGCGGCCCTATGTGGTCCTGCCCACCGCCTCGCAGGACGATCTGGCCCTGGCAGAGATCCGCTGTGTGGGCGAACAGCTCTATGAGGAGATTGCCGCCCGTCTGGGCGACGCCCCCGACGATCTGCCCTGGGATGAGGCGCTGGCCCGCGCCTGGTTCCCCCTCGATACCTGGGTGAATGGCTTCTTAACCCGCACGGCCCAGCTTCTCGACACCACCAACTGGCTCAGCATCCACACCCACCTCCGCCGTATGATGATCCCCAATCGAAAGCGGGTCATCGCTCCCAACCACGCCGGACGCGTCTGCCCCATCGAGACCCCGGAAGGCCCCAATACCGGGCGCGTGCTTGTGGTCGCGCTCGGTGCGGAGATCCGAGACGGTAAGCTCATCATCGTGGACGACGATCCCGTCGCCGGCTATGGCCTCAACGGCAACTGCGTGCCCTTCCGGGAGTACGACGAGCCCTGCCGCCTGCTCATGGGTGTCAATATGCTGCGTCAGTGGATCACCCCGCCCGATCCCGAACCGGCGCTGGTCCAGACCGGCTGCGAACCGGACGCGCCCGGCTTCTGGTGCGGGCGCAATCTGCTCACCGCCTATGTCTCCTGGGGCCTGGACAGCTTTGAGGACTCCATCGTCCTCAGCGAATCCGCCGCCCGGCGCCTCCACTACCCCAACCCGCTCGAAACCGGCGACAAACTCAGCAACCGCCACGGCGCAAAGGGCGTCGTGAGCCGCATCCTGCCCGATGCCGAGATGCCCCACCTGCCCGATGGCACGCCGGTCGAGTTGGTCTACGACTATATGGGCCTCCCCTCCCGCTTCAACTTCGGGCAGATCCGCGAGGCTCTGATGGGCCGCATCGCGCGGGCGGAGGGCGAGGCCGCTATCGTTCTGCCCTTCCAGGCTCCCGATGTCGCCGAACTGAAGGCACGCTTGCAAAAAGCCGGATTGCGCGAGGACGGCCAGGAGGTGCTACGGGTCGGGCAGGATGGGGAGCCGCTGGAGCGGGCCAGCACCGTGGGATGGGTCTATTGGGGCAAACTGACCCACCTGGCGGCGGATAAGATCAGCACGGCGGTCGTTCCTGGCGGCAGCCAGAAGCAGGGCTGGATGGAGTTCAATGCGCTCAAGATCGCGAACGCGACCGAGTTCCTGCGCGAGCACTTCCATACACGCGCTGCGGAGCGCGCAGACGCCTCCACACTGGCGGCCCGCGTCGCGCATGGCGCCATTGCGCAGGCCGATGCCCCGTCGCCCGCATTCGCCGAACTGCAGCGCAGGCTGGCCGTCGCCGGTATCCGCGCGGAGATTATTTTTTCACCACCCATTGGAACCACAGAGGCACAGAGACACAGAGATCACACAGAGAAAAACAAGGGAGACGTAGGGGCGCTGCTTGCTGCGCCCAAAGAAACGTCTGCTGCGCCCACAGAGGCGAAGTTGGCTTTTCGCTTGGCTCCGCCGGAGGGAGAGGCGTTGTTGCTGGCGCAGCCGGTGACGCATCCCTGGCTCCGACAGCAGGAGGTGGCTTCCATCGGGACCTTCAAGGAGTTGCCGGAGTACGCGGCGGTGGTGGAGGCGAATACGCGGCTGACGCGGATGCAGGCGAGTTCGGCCCCGCCCTCGTTGAGGAAGAAAGCGCATGAGGATCTGCAACGAACTGTGAACGTTCTGTTCGATGCCTTGATCATGCCGGAAGACGTGCAGACCGGGGCGCGGGTCCTGTTTAGCGGGCGGGCCGTCGTCACGCCGGGACGCGGGCTCAAGTACGACCAGGTGGGAGTTCCGGATGAGATCGCCTGGGCGCTCTTCGGCCCTCTGGTAATACGGGAATTGGGCGATGCGAGCGGGGTAGAGGCGCGCTCGGAGCAGGCCGCAAAGGCGCTCGACGCCCTGATGGCGCGCTCCTGGGTCGTGCTCAACCGCGCGCCCACCATCGAGCCGACAGGGTTCTATGCGTTTCATCCGGTCCGGACGCAGGAGCGGGTCCTTCGGCTGCATCCGTTCGCCAACCATGGGATGAATGCGGACTTTGATGGCGACGTGCTTGCTGTCTTCCTGCCGCTAACGGCGGAGGGGCAAAAGGATGCGGCGGAGAAGCTCTCGTTTGTGGGGCACCTGCGCCGCGATCCGGGGCTGATCGGCTACTTCCTGCCTCTCCATGGCGCGCGCTACGGACTGTCCCTCCTGGCGCGCAGCCCGGAGGGGCGCGCCGAGATCGCCCGGCTTGCGGGCGTGGAGGTGCCTCTGCAAGAAGGCTGGCTCAATCGCACCGCGCTGCTGGAGGCGGGACAAAAGCTGCTGGAGGAGCAGGGACCGCAAGCGTCGCTGGAGGCATTCGACCGCCTGATGCAGCGCGGCTTCGAGGTGGCAAAGCGCTCGGGGCTTTCGCTAAGTCCCTTCCTGGGCGAGACGCTGGTACGGCCCGAACCGCCGCAGAGTGATACGCCTTCCGCCTGGAACCGCTACATGGAGGAGTTGGCCGAACTGTTCCATGCCCGAGACATAACCGACAACGACATCGGCCCCTTCCTGATTGCTGTGAAGAGCGGGGCGCGGGGCATCATGGCGCACCTCATCAAGTACGCGGCTGCGTTCGGCGTAGTGGAGGATGTGTATGGCAAGGCAGTTCCCATTCGGCATGCCATGCGGGACGGCATGACCGCTGCGGAGCTGAGCACCATGGCGGTCGGCGCACGGCTTGGGATCGCCCATGCGGCAGAGGAGGTGGAGCGGATCGGCAAGAACCTGCGGGAGCGCAACGTACCGACAGGTTTCACGGTGCTGGCGCGCGCCATGCGGGTAAGGCATCCAGGGCTAGTCTTCGCCCGCGCTGCCGCCTCCGGCGAAACGGATCCCTTGACCGAACCCACCAGCCGCCTCTTCGTTGGTCTGCCTATCGAGCCGGGCCGTGAACGACCCGTCTCTTGAGCGGCTTTGCCGCTAACCGGCCTGCGGCCGGGAATGCATTGTCCGCCCGCAGGGCGGTTGGCCGTAGGCCCTCCAGACGAAAGGTCGCACCTTCGGTGCAGTCCAAATTCGCTTGTTACGCGAATTTCGTTCACGGCCCGGTCAATGGAGGGGGTGGCTACCCCAAAATCAGGCGGGGACCTTCCTGGCGGAAGTGGAGGTTCTCGCCGGGTTCGTTGAGGAGCAGATGCGAGTCGAGGTCGAGGAAGTCGAAGGCGCCGGTTCCGCAGGCGATGGCGAGCGACACCGCGATGCTGCGGCGCGTCTCCAGCATGCAGCCCAACATCAGCTTGCGGTCGGCGGCGCGGGCAATGGCAATGCAGTCGAGCACGCCCGCGATGCCGATCTTGTTGATCTTGAGGTTGAGGCCCTGCACGGGGGTGGTCGTGACGAGGCGCAGGGCGTCCGCCGGGGTGCGGCAGCTCTCGTCGGCAAAGACCGGGATGGGACACCGTGCTGCTACCTGCCCCAGCCCCTCGTAATCTTCCTTGCGGACGGGCTGCTCCAGCAGTTCCACATGCGCGCCCTCGTCCAGCAGGCGGTTCACAAAAGCCAGTGCGCCATCCGGAGTGAATGCCTGGTTGGCGTCGATGCGGATGCGGGCGTCGGGCGCCGCCTGGCGAATGGCGCGCACACGGGCATGGTCGGCTTCGAGATCGGCGTCGCCGACCTTGATCTTGAACACCCGAATGCCCAGCGCCCAGGCCAATTCCGTCAGCTCCCCGGCGTTCGGCACGATGGGGATCGTGACATCCGTCTCCATGGAATCCAGCGCCCGCCCCAGAATGCCGTGGAGCGTGCCGCCGGTCGTCTGCGTCCAGGCGTCCAGCGCCGCCATCTCCAGACTGCAGCGAGCGCTCGGCGCATTCGGCGTCAGGCGGGCGATGGCGTCCCATACCTGGCGGTAGCGCGTCACGTCCAGCCCGGCCAGTTCCGGGGCGACGCGCTGGATGGTCTCGACGACCGTCTCCAGGGTCTCGCCGGTGACGTAGTGCACGGGCACCGATTCGCCGCGCGCCGTCTGTCCGCTCTCCAGCGTGAGCTGGACGGCGACGGCTTTCGCAGTGACGGTAGACCCCTGCGAGGTGACAAACGGATTGTGGAGCGGGATATGAAACGGCTCGGCGGAGAGGCTGACAATGCGCGAGGACATTACTCCGTCCCCTCCGCAGGCTTGGCGCGTCGCGTGGCGGGCTTCTTCTCTCCGGCCGCTTTCGTCGTCCGGGGTGTTTTCGTCGTCCCGTTTTTGGGCGCGGTTCCGTTCCCTGCCGCCTTCGAGCCCGTCGCCCGCGTGGTCTTCGCGGCGCCGGTCGTCTTGCGTTTCGCGCCTGTCTTGGTCACATTCTCCTCGGAATAGGTACAGACGAACTCCTGCCCCTCCTTGAGCGTGCCGTCCGGATTGATATTAAGCAGGGTACGGCACTTGGGATAGGAACTGCATCCCAGGAACGGCCCTCTTCTGCCCATACGCTGCAGCATCACGCCCTTGCCCTCCGGGCAGACGTACTGGGTCGCGTTCGGCAGCGTGGTCGGGTCTTTCGGAGCCTTCGGCTCCGGCGGGAGCAGGCCGCAACGGAAGTTGGGTCCTTCGACCGGCGTACCGTCCGGATTGAGATTGAGGATGCGCTTGCACTCCGGATAGCCGCTGCAGCCCAGGAAGGGTCCGTAGCGCCCCTGGCGCAGCAGCATCACTCGCCCTGTGTCCGGGCAGTGGTACTCCGTCTCGACCGGCTGCGGCTTCAGGTTCTCCATTTCGACGGTCGCCGTGGCGAGTTGCTTCTCAAAGGGGTCATAAAAATCGTGCAGCAAGTGGACCCAGTTGACATGGCCCTCCTCCACCTCATCCAGTTTCGTCTCCATGTCCGCAGTGAACTTGACGTCCATGACGCTGGGGAAGTGCTTGACCAGTTGGTCGTTCACCTTATAGCCCAATTCGGTCGGGTAGAACTTCTTGTCCTCCAGCGTGACATACTCCCGGTCGCGGATAACCTGAATCGTGGCGGCATAGGTGCTGGGACGTCCGATCCCCTGCTCCTCCAGCGCCTTGACGATAGTGGCTTCGGTGTAGCGGGGGGGCGGTTCGGTGAAGTGCTGGCGCGGTTCCAGCTTCACCAGATCGAGCGGCTGCTCCTTACTCAAAGGCGGCAGAGGCGGCTGTTCATCGTCGGCGACCTCATTGGTGTCCTTCCCCTCCGTATAGACGCGCATGAAGCCGTCGAACTTGGTGACGCTGCCCGTCGCCCGGAAGATACAGGGCGCACCGGGGCCGGAGGCGGCGATGTCGGCGGTCGTAACGTCCATGATTGCGGAGTTCATCTGGCTGGCGACGAAGCGCTGCCAGATGAGGCGGTAGAGACGCAGTTGATCCGAATTAAGGTAGGAGGCGATGGACTCCGGGTCGCGGTAAGCCGAGGTCGGGCGAATGGCCTCGTGGGCATCCTGAGCGGCGCTCTTCGTCTTGAACTGGCGGGCAGCCGGGGGGATATAGTCCGCACCATACTTTTCGGAGATGTACTGGCGCGCTTCGGTCTGTGCCTCTGCCGCGACGCGCACCGAGTCGGTACGCATGTAGGTGATGAGGCCGACGCTGCCCTGCGATCCCAATTCAATGCCCTCGTAGAGGTCCTGGGCGACGGACATGGTGCGGCGGTTGCCGAAGCCGAGTTTGCGGGCTGCCTCCTGCTGCAGGGTGCTGGTGATAAAGGGCGGCGCAGGGTGTCGCTTCTGTTCGCGCTTCTTCACCTCGGCGACGCGATAGGCCGCACCTTCCAGGTCGGCCAGAATGCCGTTGATCTCCTCCTGGGTCTTGGGTTCCAGGCGCTGCCCGCCCCGGCTATGGAGTCTGGCCGCAAAGAGAAAGCGCTTTTCGGGGGGTTGCGGTGTGAGGGTGGCGGTCAGTGACCAGTACTCTTCCGGGACGAACGCCAGAATTTCGCGCTCCCGCTCGCAGATGATGCGGACGGCGACGGACTGCACACGCCCCGCCGAAAGCCCCTTCTGTATCTTCTTCCACAGAACGGGCGAGAGTTTGTAGCCGACGAGGCGATCCAGCACGCGGCGGGCCTGCTGCGCGTTCACGCGATCCATGTCCAGAGTTCGCGGCTGCTGGATGGCCTGCTGTACTGCCTGCCGTGTAATCTCATTGAACTGGATGCGCCGTGGATTGGTAAGTTTGAGAGCTTCCGCTAAATGCCAGGCGATGGCCTCGCCTTCGCGGTCGGGATCGGAGGCCAGATAGACTACAGAGGCGTTTTTGGCGGCGGTTTCAAGCCGCTTCAGCACATCCGCCCGGTCTTTGAGGGGCACATAGGTGGGCGCGAAGTCGTGTTCGATGTCCACCCCGAGTTTCTTTTCGGGCAGGTCGCGCACATGGCCCATGCTCGCTTCTACCTGATACTCACTGCCGAGGAAATTCTTCAACGTCTTCGTCTTAGCCGGAGACTCGACGATAATCAGCGCTTTCGCCATACGGGTATTGTTACCTTTACACCTACCGGCACGCCCAATAGCATCCTCTTCCGGGCGCTTTACCGATGGAACTTCCTGAAATCGGGCTTATGTTACCTCTGCTTCTGCGCTTTGTCAAGGCAATCGCAGGCTCATTTCAGGGCGGCGGCAAAGCTTTCCGGCGCAATATAACCCGTGATTTCGTGTTGCGATTTGCCGTTGGGGTCGGTAAGAAGGATCGTGGGGAAGGAGATGACGCCATAGCGCTGCACCAAATCCGCATCCACATCGCTCTCGATACGCACGCAGACGTAGCGCTTCGACCGCTCCACCACCCTGGGATCGGTGAAGGTTTCGGCATCCATCTTGTCGCACCAGCCGCAGTTGGGCGCGTGGAAACAGATCAACAGGGGCCGGTGGGTCTTTTGCGCCAACTGCACCCCGGCCTGGTAACTTCCGGCCCAGGCGATGTCGCCACCATAGCGATTGTCCCGGATCGCGCCCAGCACCCCGGCGCACAGCAGAGCGCAGCAGAGCGGCAGCCAACCTATATATTTCGAACTCTTCAAGATTCGCATAGTCTTTATATTATCCACAGATTAACGCAGATTACCGCAGATTACAGACAAAACCACTTCAGATCCTAAAAGAGAGACCTGATCGCTTCCGGTTGACATCGGGAACGCAACCTCTCGATCTATCTCCATCTCTCTGTTTGTGGTTTTTAATCTGCGGTAATCTGCGTTAATCTGCGGATCGTTCTCTCTTAAGCGGCGGCGCGGAAGATCGGCTGCAGGTCATGGGCATACGCGCGGAGTTCGGCCCGCTCTTCCTCGGTAATCGGGCGGAAGCGCTCTCCCAGTTCCAGGGCCAGGCGGAACAGGCGGGGGTCACCGGGAGGAATGGCAGCGGTGATGGGCTGCGAGAGGGTGAAGCGCAGGGCCAGTTCGGCCAGACGCGGGTCCGTGAGCGGTTCGTACCAGCAGTTCGGGTGCGTGCGGTCGGCCCCTTCGCGCCAGTTGGTGCGGGCCATGGCCTTGAGCGCCAGCCGCGCCACGCCCTTCTCCTGCGCCTTTGCCACGATCTGCGGGCCGAAATTCCCCTCCTGCCAGGTCACGAAGTTGATCGGGAACAGCGCGGAGGCGAAATCGAAGCGGTCCATTGCAGCAAGCGCGGCTTCCGCGGAGTGGGCGCTGAAACCCAGGTGGCGCACCTGCCCCTGCGCCTGCGCTTCCAGGAAGGTCTCCATAGCCCCACCCGGCCCGAAGGCGGTCTCGACATCCTCCACGCTGCTGATGGCATGCAACTGGTAGAGGTCGAAGTAGTCCGTCTCCAGGTTCTGCAGCGAACGGCGCAGCTCTTCGGCAGCGCCCTCCCGGTCGCGCCTGCCGGTCTTGCAGGCCAGAAAGACGCTCTCACGATGCCCACGCAGGGCCGGCCCGAGCCGCTTTTCGGTCTCCTGGTCCTTGCCGTAACTGGGCGCGACGTCGAAGTAGTTGATCCCCCGCTCCAGCGCCTCTCCCACGATGGCATTCGCCTCCGCCTGGCTCATCCCGACCAGCACCACGCCGCCCAGCCCGATGATCGAGAGCTCCTGTCCGGTCCGCCCCAAAATTCTCCGATCCATGCTCGTTCCTCCTTCAACCATGATTCTCCCACATGCCGGACGGATTCGCCACTCTGGGGGAAAGTTCCTGCCTCTATTCCGCCGGGGGGGGTTCTCCCTCAAGCCGCTCCTCGCTTCTGGCAATAATAGATGCGACCTCGCCGCTGCGAGTGGTAACAACCGGATGCCAGCCGCGTATCGGCAGACACCCTGCCGGTTCGGTACGAGGTCTAGGAAGTACGCCGCGTACGATGGGAACGAAGGCGAACTTCCCGATTAAGGAGCAATGCGGACAGAAGATCAAAATCAGACATCCCTTCCGAGCTCCCTCCGAACACGTGATGAAGGAGGGATCACCCGGTTGCTGAATGAATACCGCCAATCGCGTAGCCCGGAGACGCGCGATCAGATCGTCCTCCACTTTACCAATCTGGTGGAGAGCGTGGCACGGCGGTTCTCCGGAGCGGCGGAGCCGGTCGAAGACCTGGCGCAGGAGGGCTATATCGGCCTGATTACCGCCGTGGACCTGTATGACCCTTCTAAAAATGTGAAATTTTCGACCTATGCAACACATTTTATCATTGGACAGATCAAGCACTATTTACGCGACAGGGGCAAAATCATCAAAGAGCCTGCCTGGCTGCAGGAGTTAAACCAGCGGGTCGCCCGAGCGATTGCCTCGCTCACCCAACAGCTTAGCCGTCCTCCGACGCATCTGGAAATCGCCGAGACGATGGACATGACGGAAGAGGCGATTGCCGAAATGATCATGACCCGCGAGGTCTTCAAGGTCTCCTCGATCGATGGCGGCAGCGACAGCGAAGAGGATAATTCCGGGACCGTGGACATCGAGCGCCAGCGCGCCTCCGATGTGTCCGTCTCGTTTCAATTGCCGTTGGAAGATCGGATCGTGCTGGAAGCCGCGATGGAGAAGCTCAAGGAGCTGGAACAGCGCGTGGTGGTCGCTTTCTATTTCAAACATCTCAATCAGACCGAGATCGCGAAACAGATGGGCATCTCCTGCAACTATGTTTCGCACATTCTGCGGAACTCCACGAAGAAGCTCAAGAAGATTCTGGTGACGGACGAATTGCGCGAGGCGCATCGCACGATCACGCAGATGCGGAGGCGGGCGGATGAGCAGCAGACGCTCCTCGAACAGAATACGCTGGTCGATCCGCTGACCCGGCTCTACAACCGGGGATATTTCGAGACCCGTCTGGAAGAGGAGCTGAACCGGGCCAGCCGCCAGCAGGACCAGGTCGCGGTACTATTTGCCCGTATCGAGGGGTTAGACGCGTTCTTTCGGACCTACGGCACGCTGAAGGGCGATGAGGTCCTGACGAGTATGGCCACGACGATCCGTACCACGGTCCGGCGCTCCGATATTGTAACGCGCTACGACCAGCAGACCTTTGCGCTCATTCTACCGCATACGGGTCCGAACGTGGCCGTTGTATGCAATCGCTTGATGCGCACGCTGGCGCAGTGGCTGCAGGCGCATGGCTGGCACATGGGCCGCGCGCCGCTGGGCCTTGGGATGGGCATGGCGGTCTATCCTAACGAGGCGACCCAGACGACCCTTCTCATGTCTCTCGCACAGGACCGGATCGCCCTGCCGGAGGCGCTGCCGCAAGCTGCCTGACCCGGCAGGCAGCGCGGTATCCCGCTTCTCTCTCCGTATTTGTGCTAGGAGGCGGGGTAACGGAAGTGCGCTTCGATCTTCCAGGAGGTGAGGCAATCCTCCTGCGCGGCCTGTCCCAGGTTATGGATGACCAGGGGCAGGCCCTGCGCATTTCGGACGTTGGAGAGCACACCGCAGTGGTGGATGCCCGGACGTAGCTCCCAGTAGACCAGGTCGCCGGGCTGCCAGGTTTCACGTGCGGCCCCGGTGGTCGCGATAGGCAGCGATTTGCCGAACCGCCGGAAAAAGACCTTCTGGTTGCTGGTGCGCCGGTGGTCGATGCCGATGCTGGGGCCGGAAAGGCCCCAGTCGTGCGGATAGAGTGCAAAGTGCCGCTCCATGTCCGCGTGCATCCGCGCCTGCAGATCGTATCCGGCGGCCTTCAGGGAGCGGACGATCACGTCGGTGCAGGCGCCCCGACACTCCGGCACCTTGCCCTGAGGGTAGTCGCCGGCATCGTAGGTGACACCGCGCAACACCTCCTGTTTCGCCCCGTTCACAATCCGGTCGGCAGCGGTCTGCGGCGAAGCGATGAGGGCCAGTGGATCGGGCGTTATGGCAGGCGCTGGCGCATCCGCTTTCGCCGGCGTTGCCGCCGTGTCGGAAACCGGGATCGCTGCGACCGAAGCGTCCTGGCGGCATCCGGCCAGCGTACCGCCTCCCAGCGCCAGAACCAGAAGTATCCCGTTGATTGCGTCTCTCCGTTGCATCCCTTAGCGTCACTTTCCTGGGGGTGGGGCAGCGTTATCCCCCTTCTCCTTCTCTTTTTTCTCCCGCTCCATCTGTTCGCGCATCGCCGGCGGGAACCACCCGCTGGTGGGGTAGTCCAGGCCATACACATCTGCCATGCGGTTCAGGAGGGAGAACATCCCTACTTCGAGGGCGGCCTCCCAGATCTGCTCATCCGTCCAGCCCACGTCGCGCATCTCCTGCACATCGGAATCCTGGGTGCGGGCTGAGTTGAGCGTCAGTAATTTCACGAACTTTAAGAGGGTCTCATCTTTGGGGGTCAGCTTGATTTTGCTGAGGTCCCCGGAACCAATGGCATCCACGATGTCCTGGTCCACGCCTTGCCTCCGCAACGCGGAAGCGTGTGAGCCCACTCAAAACTTACACTTATTGAGCGAGGAGACATAAGCAGCGATCATCTCATGCTCCCGCCGCTTGAGGAAGCCGTCGGAAAAATGGATCTGTGAGATCATATTGAACATCTTGAAGGCGTCCGGGCGCAGCGTCATGGTCTTCATGATACCGGGAATGCCGTGCTTGATGGCGGCGGCGGGAGCGCCATAGAACTCCGGCGCTTTGGGGTCATCCTCATCGATCCACTTGAGGCGGCCCATCAGTTGGCCTTTGCGGACCGCCGCGCGGATCTCCTCCGGTTGGGAGGTGCGGGCCAGTTCGCGCCCAAAGCGGTCGTAGATGATGGCCGTAGGCGTGGCCTCGATTTTATACTGCTGGGCGGCGGGCGCGGAGGTGTCTTTCAGACGCACCAGCGTCAGCGCCACCTTTTTGTCGTCCGGCAACTGCTTCTGTAGTTCCGTCAGAAACTGCTGCTCGATCACGCTGGTATCCTGGTAGAAGAGGACGACGGTCGTGCCTTCCGCCTTCAGTACCGTCTTGACCTCGAAGCGTTCGCCCTTCGAGGCGACAGCCGCCTTGTCCTGCGCCTGTGCGATGCCGGGTAAACAGAGCGCACAAACTATCGCCCCAATGAGCAGGGGATTCCTCATAATCGCAAGTCTCCTTTCAATCCATAACACGGAGCGGCGCTGCCTGCTATGAGAAGAGGCTGCGTATCTCTATTATAACCGATAACGGCCGCATAGATACCCGGACGCTTTTCCGACCGATGCGTATTAGGATATACCGTTCTCCCCCCGCTTCGGTTTCGTTTTACGCGCAGCGTACTACCACCCCGGTCGCGGGTCGTTATGGTATCCTGAGCGCGCCTTCTGATCGAGGTTTGCGTAGAGTTTCTGGGCTGCAGCGTTGGAGGGGTCTTTCAGCAGGAGTCGGCGCAGGTGATAGAGTGCAGGGCCTTGTGCGCCGAATTCGCTCTCCACCTGAGCGAGCGCCACGATCTCCTCATCGGTAGCCGCGTCGGCTTTATATTTTCGGCGTAACCCGGTGATTTGATCGGTGATCTGCTGTAACCTGGAAAACTCGCGGTCTATCTCCTCAGCCCGTGGATTGCCCGTTTGACGATAAAGCTGCGCCAGGCTGTTCAGGGCGGTCAGGCTGCTCAGGACGCTGGTGTGGTTCGGGCTCTGTTTCAACGCCGTTTCCATTTCGGTAATCGCAGGTTGGATCTTCGCTTCCGACTGGTAGAGCCGGCCAAGTTCTACATGGGGGACGAGCCAGTTTGGGGCGATCTCCACGGCGCGCTTAAGGTGCTCCATTGCGGTCTGTTCGGCATGGGCGCGCACCGGCATCCTGGCCCAACTCATACCGGTAAGATAGTGCAATTGCGCTGAGTCGGGGTGTGCTTTCAGCGCCTCATCCGCCCTGTTTGCGGCCTGCTCATAGTCGCCTTTCAGAACCAATAGATTGATCAAGGATACCGTCACACTGACATCGTCAGGTACGATCCGCTCCTCCTTGATGAGCGCGGCAGCAGCCGTGTCGAAATACCGCGAGCGCTCTTCCGCATCCGCATAGCAGGAGAGCGCCCTGGGACACTCCGGTTCGACTGCGATCGCCTTCTCTGCGACCTCCCTCTCGCGCGTTACATCGTAGGTCCCCACATAGGCTTCCGCCAGATGGCACCAGAGGTGCGGCGCGTTCGGGTTGCGGTTTTGGAGTTGCTCCAGGGTCGCGATGGCAAGATCGAGGCGGGCAGCGTGTTCATACGCCACCGCCAGCCCGAAATAGGGCCGGGGATCGGTCGGCGCCATGGCAATACCCCGCTTATAATCGGCCTCGGCTTCAGGGAAGCGCCCTGCTTGCAGATCGCTATGCGCGCTGTCGCAGAGGGCCGCGACGGCTCTGTGCAGTTGGTAGGTGCGGAACCGCCGATACGCAAAAGGGCTTGCCACAATGGCAGCAACAACGACGAGTAGGCCAATACTTAATAAGCGTTTCTGCTTCATTTTTGCCGCGCCTCTCTTCGCTTCGTATAGGTAATTGGTACGGGCGACTGGCCCTCAGTGACATGGTACGCCCGGTCGGCTGCGAGATTCGTCGCCTTCGTGATCGTATGGGAAGCATGCCACTCGATCTTCACCTCGTCCATCATTGTCGCACTGCCGAGGCCGAAATACAGGCGGGATTCGCTGTGCGAAGCAAAACTGGACCCGGAGCGCATCTCCGCAAAATACGTCTTCCCGCCGGCTTTGACGGTCACCTTGGCATGATAGCCATCCCGGTTGCTCTTTACGCCGCGCAGCTCGAAGGCGACCCAGTGCCCGACCTCCGGCCCGCAATAGTGCAGGAGTTCGGGCGGTCCATCCATGTTGTTGGTAAGGATGTCGAGGTTCCCATCTCGGTCGTAATCGGCAATGGCCAGTCCGCGCGTCACCCGCGGCACAGCCAATGGGCCGACGCCATCGGTGACCTCCGTAAACACCCCCTTGCCATTGTTGTGCAGCAGCGACTTGGGCTCCGCATATTGGACCCCCTCCTGTTCCATTCCGATATTTTCGTCCACATGGCCATTGCCGACGATGAGATCGGGCCAGCCGTCACGATCATAGTCGATAAACTCACAACCGAAAGCGGAATGCTTGATGCTTTGCGGTCCTGCGCCTGAGAGGATCGTGGCGTTGGTGAACGACCCTTTGCCATTGTTGCGGTACAGGGCGTTCATCTGCTCGGACAGATTGGTAACAAAGATATCTTCCAGGCCATCCCCATTGTAGTCACGCACAGTAACGCCCATGCCGGAAAGCAATTGTCCGGATTCGCTGCGTGCAACGCCCATTTCCGGTGCGACGTTGGTGAAGGTGCCATCGTGATTGTTGTGCCATAGCATATAGGGGCTGGTATCGTTAGCGACAAAGATATCTTCCCATCCGTCTCCATCGTAATCGAGCCAGGCGACCGCCAGGCCGTTGCCTTTGAACTTGGTAATCCCGGCCTGAACGCTGACATCCATGAACGTTCCATCGCCATTGTTGCGATAGAGGGCGTGTGTTTCGGAAGGATACCTCTCCGGAGAGCAATGAATGAGCTCGCCACGGGAGTTCTTGCAGATGATATTGTTCTTCTCTTCCCATTGGACGTACCTGCAGACATAGAGGTCGAGTTTGCCGTCGTTGTTATAGTCCCCGAATGCGGCGCTGGTACACCAACGCGACCTGGCGAGATCCGCCAATCCTGCGGCTTTGGTCACATCCTTGAAGCGACCGGAACCGCCCAGGTTTTTGAATAGGTGGTTCTCGCCGTAACCGGCAATAAAGATGTCATCGTATCCGTCGCCGTCGTAATCCCCGATGGCGACGCCGTGGGAGTAGCCCGTATCTTCCAGCCCGGATCCCGCCGTAACGTCGGTAAAGGTTCCATCGCGGTTATTGTGGTAGAGGCGGTTCTTCGGCTTACCGTCTTGCCTGCTCTGTCCCGGCAATGGGCCACTCTGTAGCAACAGGATGTCCGGGTAGCCATCGTGGTCGTAGTCGAAAAATGCGCAGCCCGCGCCAATCGTCTCGATCAGATACCTCTTGCCAAGTGCGCCGCTGGAATAGCGAAAGTGGATGCCTGCCCGCTCGGCGACATCCTCGAACAAGATCGGCCCTTTGTTGGAAGATGGCACTTGGGAAGATTTCACTACGGGGGGAATGGCCTCCGTTACGGGGGCGTGATGGCAGCCGCACAGTGCGAGGGTGCACAGCAGACAGAGAAGACATGTCATTCGGCTCATATCCTGGTTGCTCCTCCCGTTGGAATGGACAAGATTACGGATGCGTTACCAGTGTTACCGGGGTTCGGACCTCAACGCCTTACTGCTGCGACGACAGCCTGAAGATCGTTCCACGATCCGGTGGAGCGTAGCCTTGTTGAACCGACCAAACAGTCAACCCATCCTCAGCACAGCAGCCAGTCGTTCTTTTAATAATACCCATGAAAATACCATGTCGAACCTGGATGTGCAGATTATCCAACAATCATTTCAATTCGTATCGCATGAGGGGACAGACCATGGGAACGGATATTAAGAAAAGATTAAGAACCGGGTATATTAACCAGGCAGGCTGCGCGGTCGCTTCGATTGAAGCTGGAAAAAGCGGCCTCTTCGGAGCGTAGGAGGTGAGATGGACACCGACCTGTTTTTCGGGCTTCATATCGATCCGCTCTCGCTGGGCGGCAAGACCATTGTGGTGCTGCTGGCCGCACTGCTGGGCGGATTGATCGGCTTCGAGCGGCAGTGGCGGGGTTATGCGGCGGGCTTGCGGACCCATATGCTGGTCTGCGTCGGTGCGACGGTGATGACGCTGACCTCGGTGGAGATCGGCATGGGCGTGCGGGGCGGGATGCGCGGCGACCCGGCGCACCTGGCGGCGCAGATCGTGTCCGGGATCGGCTTTCTGGGTGCGGGGGCCATCCTGCGCGAAGGCAACACGGTGCACGGCCTGACGACCGCAGCCAGCATCTGGACGACGGCGGGCATCGGGATCGCCCTGGGAGCCAGCCCACACCTGGGCGAACTGGCGCTGATTGCAACGCTGGTGGTGCTGGTGACGCTGTCGCTGCTGGGCTGGATGGAGAGGAGCATGAAGTGGAGACAGCAGATCCGTGCCCTGGAGGTCGAAGTGCAGGAGGCCGGGGAGAACGCCGCTCAGGTGTTGACACTGCTGCAGGAGCAGGGGCTGACCGTTTACGGCGTCGAATCCCAATCCGGCAGCGCCGCGCTAACCAAGCCTGCGATGCAGCCCACACGCCAGATGCGCCTGCGGGTGCAGCTTCCGGAAAACTTCGACCGCACCCGCTTCAATGCACGGCTCCTGGCGGAACCCACGATCCTCTCGTTCCATCTGGATTGAAGCGCTTCTCCCCATTTTGGTATCCCGCCGAAGGCGTCAGCGGAGGAAGGCTTCCGGCAGGCCGGCGTCTACGGCGAAGATCTGGCCGGTGGTGAGGGCGGTGCGGTCGGAGGCGAGCAAGAAGACTGCCTCGGCGACCCCCGCCGGGGTCACCTTCTTCTTGAGCAGCGTCCGCTCTGAGTAGAAGCCGGAGAGCTTGTCGCGCAGGGCCTCGGTCGTCTCGCTCTCATCGAAGGGGATATTGTATTTCGCCAGCGAGGACATGACCCGCTCTCGTGGGAACTGCAGCGAGCCCTCCACCACGCTGGCGGGCGCGACGCCGTTGACCCGGACCTTCGGGGCGAACTCGATGGCCAGTTCGCGCACCAGGTGGTTCAGCCCGGCCTTGCTGGTGTCGTAGGCCCAGCTCCCCTTCTTCGCCACCACCCCGTTGGCGCTGCTGATGAGGATGATGCTCCCCTCCGTGCCCTGCGCCGCCATGATCTTCTGCGCCTCGTCCGCCGGGAGCATGGCGCCGAGCAGGTTGACGTCGAACGTGCGCCGCCACTGCTCTTCCGTAATGTGGCCGGTGGTATCGGGCGGGTAGAAGACGGCGGCGATGCAGACGACGATGTCCACGCCGCCATAGGTCTGCACCACGGATTCCAGCATCTGCTGCACCGAGGCGCGGTCGGTGGCGTCCACGACGGTCGCAGCGGCTACCTCTTTGCCATACGCTTTTTTCACGGCGTCGGCGGTCTCCTGCGCCAAGCCCTCACGGATGTCGGCCACGACGACGTGCGCCCCCTCCTTCGCCAGCCGCTCCGCCACGGTCTGCCCGATCCCCGGACTGGACCCGATGATGACGGCGATCTTGCGGCTCAGTTCTTTCTCCGCAGGCATGCGCTTCAGCTTCGCCTCCTCCAACTGCCAGTACTCGATGCCGAACGCCTCGTTGGGCGGGAGGGCCACATAGTTGTCGGTCACGCTGGGGCGCTGCACCTTCGGAGTGAACTGCTGGATATAGGGTTCCAGCAGGGTCAGGTCTCGGGATTGCGCGTCCGCCATCGCTGTCGCGCCCTCCATCACATGGATGGCGTTCACGTAGAACTCGCCTGTGATCCGCGCCTCGGACTTGTTGCGCCCGAAGCTGAACATGCCCACGCCGGGCACCAGGATGACCGTGGGGTTCGCGGAGCGCATAGCGGGCGAATCCGGCAGCTTGTTCTCCTCGTAGTAGCGCGCGTAGTCCACCCGATATTCGGCCATGCCGCGCTGCGCGGAGGCCAGCAGCTCCCGAACGTCGCCCTTGTCCACATCCCACTCCACAAAGAGCGGGCGGACCTTGGTGCGGACGAAGTGGTCGGGGCAACTTGTGCCCTGCCAGGCCAGCGCCTTCGCCTGGTCGCTGTTGATAAACCGCTGCACCTCATCGCTGTCGGTGAAGTGCCCGATGGCGTTGCCGACCGCGCCGCGCAGGGAGGGCATGATCGCCGTCGCCAGCAGATGCCGATCCGCACGGGGCGTAAAGTTCTGCCCACCAAACAGCCGGTCCCCTTTCGCCTCGATGCGCGGAATGACATAGCTGCCGATGCCGTCCAGAACCCGCAACGTGTTCAGGTAGCTCTCGCGCCCGGTCTGTCCCCAGGTGAAGAGGCCATGCGAGCCGAGCAGGATGCCATCCGCGTCCGGGTTCTCCTCCGCTGCGCGCTGCAGCCACAGCCCCAGTTCAAAGCCGGGGCGCTTCCAGGGCAGCCAGATCAGCTTGATGCCGGTCTCTCTGTGCAGCCGCTCCAACTGCGCGGGGCCGTTGGCGCAGGCGGCGAGGGAAATAGCCCAGTCCGGATGGAGGTGATCCACGTGCGGGAAGGGCAGGAAGCCATGGAGCGGAGTGTCGATGGAGGCGGCGCGGGGATTGTTGCCAAAGGTGCAGAGCGGGTAGCGGTCCACCATCTCATCCTCGAACTCCACGCCGCGATACTGACTCTTCATGGCGTTGAGGCGGTCCATATAGAGCGTGGCGAAGCCATCGCGCTTGATGGTCCCCAGGTCGCCGCCGCTGCCCTTGACCCACAGCACGGTCACGGTTTCGCCCGTCACCGGATCGGTCATGGGGAGCTTCGCCGAGGTGTTGCCCCCGCCGAAGTTGGTCAGGCGCAGGTCGCGGCCCAGCAGGTTGGAACGGTAGCGCAGCAGTTCCGGCTCGTCCATACCGGCGGTCTCTGCGTCGTTCCAGAGATCTTGTAAATAGCGTAATTCCATTCGGAAGGCATCTCCCTCTTTGAGAGTGTAAAGGCGGAGCCGCGCAGCCCTTGCACGGTCCAGGCATTGGTATGTCGCCCTGCTCCAAAGTATACCCGTTTCTGAGCGTTGCCCCCGGCCCTGGCCCCGCAAGGGGAGAGCGGCCAATGCAGATTCTCCCCTTCTCCCAGCGAGGTACGAAATCCGCGTTAAGATAGGGATAGGCGCGGATAGGCGGCGAAGGCTTCGGCGTACTTGGTTCCGGTTCCCGTGTTGAAGAGGACGACTGTTTCATCGGGCCGGATGTCGCCGGACGCTCGCAGGCGGCGCAGAGCGGTGAGGCAGGCCCCGCCTTCGGGGCAGACGCTGATGCCGGTCGCCGCACCCAGCGCGTAGGCGTCGGCCATCAGGTCGGGGTCTTCGACGGCGATGGCCGTCCCGCCACTCTTGCGCAGGATATCGAGCATGATGAAGTCGCCGATAGCACGCGGGACCCGCAGCCCGGCGGCCAGTGTATGCGCGTTCTCGAAGGTCCCGGCATCCGAGGCTCCGGCGTTAAAGGCACGGACAATGGGGGCGCAGCCTGCCGCCTGCACGCTGACCATGCGCGGGCGACTGCTGCCGATCCAGCCCATCGTCTCCATCTCGTCGAAGGCTTTCCACATCCCCACCAGGCCCGTGCCGCCGCCGGTCGGGTAGAGGATCACATCCGGCAGCCGCCATCCCAACTGCTCCGCGATCTCGTAGCCCATGGTCTTCTTGCCCTCCACGCGATACGGCTCCCGGAGCGTGGAGACATCGAACCACCCCTCCGCCTCCTTCCGCTGCTGGACCATGCGGGCGCAGTCGGTGATCAGGCCGTCCACCAGGGTGACGTTGGCGCCGGTGATGTCGCACTCCAACCGGTTGGCGGCGGGAACATCCAGAGGCATAAAGACATTCGCCTCCAATCCCACCCGCGCCGCATACGCCGCCAGCGCCCCGCCGGCGTTCCCCGCCGAGGGGACCGCCAGCTTCGTCGCGCCCAACTGCTTCGCCATGGGAACCGCGACCGCCATCCCCCGCGCCTTGAACGATCCGGTCGGGTTGACGCCCTCATCCTTAATCAGCAGCCTACCGGCCTGCAATCCCAACGCCTCCCCCAGCGTATCCGCAGGCAGGAGGGGCGTACCGCCTTCGCCCAGCGTGGGCGGTTCGATCCCCGCCGCCAGAGGCAACACCTCACGATAGCGCCACAAGTTCCAGGGCCGCCCGACCAGCACCGAGGGCGAAACGGCTTTTCCTGCTGCCTCCAGGTCGTACTCCACCCGCAAGGGCTTGCCGCACCGGCATAGATTGATGAGTTCGTTCGATGGATAGGTGGCTCCGCAGGCCCAGCAGGAGAGATGGGTGACATACATCCGATTACCTCGTTTTCATCAAAGTGAAAGACAACGCGCTTTCTGAGAATGCTGTTGTCTTGTGCGGTTTCATTCGTCATCCGGGTTGCGAAACCCTGCTGGGAGACTTGACCCTCAACCCCCCGCCCTTCTCCCTGCACCGCTCCTTCGTCGCTAGGGAGAAGGGAGTAAGGGTGCAAGCGTTTCTCCCGTATTGACAGGGAGCAGGTTTTGGTAGGCGCTCTTAATCCACCGAAAGAACCAGGAGACAGAATTAGCCCCTCGCCCCTGGGGGAGAGGGGTTGGGGTGAGGGGTCAATCCCCCAGCAAATACCGCGCCCGCACCTCCTGCACCGCCTTCGGATCGTAGAATTCCTTGACCAGTTCTTCGGCTGCGAAGGAACGCAACGAATCGCGCTCGGTATAGCAGAGGTAACGCATTCCCTCAGGGCTGGCATTGAATCGTCCGTCTGGGAGCAACTCAAGCCAGACTCTTGGTCCGAAGTCATAACGATATAGGAAGGTTTCCTGCCGCTCCCAATCCCAAAACTGCAAGCGACCCGCAATGCCAGCCGCTACCAGGTAGAGCCCATTGGGGGCAAACAGAACCGTGGAAACAGGACCAAGATGCCCTTCCAGAATGCCCAGGCAGGTTCCGCTCTCCACTTCCCATAACCGGACCGTGCTGTCAGAACTCCCACTTGCCAACACCTTCCCATCACTACTCAAGTTCACCGACGATACAGAACTCATGTGTCCCTTGAGGGTGTGCAAGGACTTTCCTCTTCCTACCTCCCACAACCGGACCGTGCTGTCAGAACTCCCACTCGCCAACACTATCCCATCGCTACTCAAGTTCACTGAGGTCACAGTGCGGGTATGTCCCTTAAGGGTGTGCAAGGACTTTCCTCTTCCTACCTCCCACAGACGTACAGTCTGGTCGTCACTCCCGCTCGCTAACACCTTTCCATCCCCACTTAGACTCACCGACGATACATAACCCCAATGCCCTTGAAGGATGTGTAAGGTCTTTCCGCTTCCTACTTCCCACAACCGGGCCGTGTAGTCATTACTCCCACTCGCCAATAACCTCCCGTCCCCACTCAATATCACGGAGGTCACAGTGCGCAGATGCCCCTGACAGATGTGCAGGGGCTTGCCACTCTCCACCTCCCACAGACGAATAGTCTTGTCGGTACTTCCACTCGCTAACAGCCTCCCATCCCTACTCAGGCTCAACGAAGTCACAGAACTATCATGCCCTCGAAGGATGCGCAAGGACTTTCCGCTTCCTACCTCCCATAACCGGACTGTGCTGTCCCAACTCCCACTCGTCAACACCTTCCCATCCCCACTCAGGCTCAACGAAGTCACAGAACTATCATGCCCTCGGAGGATGTGCAGGGGCTTGCCATTCTCCACCTCCCACAGACGAATAGTCTTGTCAAAATCCCCGCTTGCTAACAGTCTTCCGTCCCCACTCAAACTCACCGAGGACACAGAACTCGTGTGCCCCTGGAGGGTGCACAGGAATTTACCACTCTCCACCTCCCACAACCGGACCGTATAGTCATTACTCCCACTCGCTAACAGTCTCCCATCCCCACTCAGGCTTAACGAAGTCACAGAATTCTCATGCCCTAGAAGGATGTGCAGGGGCTTGCCACTTTCCACCTCCCACAACCGAACTGCGCTGTCCCCACTCCCGCTCGCTAACAGCCTCCCATCTCTACTCAGGCTCAACATGGTCACAGAACTCTCATGCCCTCGGAGGATGTGCAGGGACTTGCCACTCTCCACCTCCCACAGACGTACAGTCTTGTCAGAACTCCCGCTCGCTAACAGTCTTCCGTCCCCACTCAGGCTTACCGAGGATACGTAACTCGTGTGTCCCTGGAGGATGTGCAGGAGCTTTCCGCTCCTCACATCCCATAGACGAATAGTCTGGTCTCCACTCCCGCTCGCTAACAGTCTCCCGTCCCCACTCAGGCTTAC
>Ga0070734_10002004_pt1 | contig 26764 bp, 21 predicted proteins | sample Coa_R1_8_FD_66444 | JGI IMG/M metagenome (GOLD analysis project Ga0070734, IMG submission 66444) | Surface soil microbial communities from Centralia Pennsylvania, which are recovering from an underground coalmine fire - Coalmine... | ecosystem: Environmental > Terrestrial > Soil > Unclassified ... | reverse complement strand
GCTCTAATCTACTGCGGCACTGAAGCATGCACCTCGGTGGCTGGCTCATTTTCACCGCGATATCCGTGCTCATCTTCGGCGTGACCGGTCTGCTTCAGAAGCTTTCGACCAATCACCTGTCCGCGGAGGCGGCGATGATCTTGCTGGTCGCCGGGCTCTTGGTCCTCGAGCCCTTCGTCTATCCAGGAGCCTCGATCCTGCGCTATTCCGGCCTGAGTTTGCTGTGGGGTCTCCTCAGCGGCACCACGAATGCGCTTGGCTGCTGGGCTTTGCTCGCGGCCATGAAAAACGGAGGCAAAGCGTCCACCGTCACCGCACTCACCTCTCTCTATCCCCTGGTGCTCGTGCTGGTAGCACCCTTCGTTCTGCACGAATCGCTCACCCGGCTCCAGTTCGGCGGCGTCCTTTGTTCGCTGGCCGCCGCGATCCTTCTCGCGGTGGAGTCCGGCGACACACCTACCGGCAAAGAGCGGTGAGCACCGCCATTCGCTGGTACCGCACACCGATCGACCGGGAAGTATTGCGGCATCTCTGCATGCGCAGCGACTGGCTGGGTGGCCTCTACACCGCTGGATACCTCGCAATCTATCTGGCGACTGCGAGCTTGGCGGTCTTGGCCTCGGTTCACTCACGGTGGCCCCTCACGCTCGTGGCCGTATTCGCGCATGGCATGGTGGTTGCCTTCGCGGAAAACGCCATGCACGAGCTGAGTCACGGCACGGTATTTCGGTCCCGATCGCTGAACGAGCTGTTCGTGCGCGTAACCTCCTTCCTAGGCTGGCTGAATTTCGTCACGTTCAATGCGAGTCACACCCGCCACCACGCCTACACCCTGCACCCCCCTCATGACATGGAGGTCGTTCTGCCCATGCGTCTCACCGTGAAGGATTTCCTCAAGGAGGGATTCGTCAACGTGGGGCGTTTCCGCACACTCTTGAAGGAAACCGTGAGAATCGCGCGCGGTCGATTCCAGGGCGACTGGGAGCTCATCTCGCTGCCGGAATCGGACCGGGCGCGCCGTCACGCCGCGACCCGCTGGGCGCGGGCGCTTTTGTTTGGGCACGCGGCGGTCGTGGTCATATGCACAGGCTTCGGTTGGTGGATGATTCCGATCGTTGTGACTTTCGGACCCTTCTATGGCGGCTGGCTCTTTTTCTTGTGCAACAACACGCAACACATCGGTACGCAGGACAATGTGGCGGACTTCCGCTTGTGCTGTCGATCCTTCACGCTCAACCCCGTGGTTCGCTTTGTCTACTGGCAGATGAACTATCACATCGAGCATCATATGTATCCGGCCGTACCATGCTACCGGCTCGCGCAGCTGCATCGGGTCGTGGCACACGAAATGCCGACGAGCCCTCGGGGAATCGCGGCCACTTGGAGGGAAATCGCCGCCATTCAGCGCAGGCAGCGCATCGACCCCTCGTATCGCCATGTTCCGGCATACCCGCCAGGACGCAGGGACTGAGGGCCAGACCGACCGCGACAACGCCTCGCGCCGGGCCAAGGACCCACCTTTCGCTGCCCCGCCGGTTCAAAACGCGCTATGCGGCGACACCATGCGCCGCGAAGAATTCGCGTACCGGTGCGAGGTGCTTCTCATAGTCGCGCCAGCGGCCGAGCGAGCTGCGATATATCGGCTGCCGCACCTGCGCTGCACTCGGCGTTGCCACGGCCGATTCATTCTCATGGAAGCGCAGGCATTCGTCCCGCCAGTCGAGTTCGCAGAAAGCGAGCAGGCGCCGCGCCTGCGCTTCTAGGTCGTCAACGATGGCCTCGTATTGCAGTTCGAAGACCCGGCCCGGAAAACGCTGTTGCCAAAATTTCATCAACCGGTCGAACAGCAGATAGTAGGAAGCGGTGTCGAAGAGATCGTACGAATAGTTGTAGTAAGAGAAGTTCGTCGCAAACAGGTGCTTGTAATTGCTCCATACGGTATCGAGCGGGTGACGCCTCAGGCAGACAATCCTAGCACGAGGCAATGCACGCGCGATGAAGCCGACATTGAAGAAGTTCAACGGCAGTTTGTCGACGAAACGCAGCTGAGTCCGTCGAAAAGGCGCCGCGAGATCCAGATACCGCCGTCCCAGCGTAGCCGGATCAATCGCGGCGGCCGCCTCGAGGGTTTGTGGGTCGAACGCCGGACGAGACGTCCCCGCCATCGAGGTGATTGCCAGAGGCATCGCCCGCAGTTCACCCGCGGACTCCATTTCGGGGTGCGAGGAGAGGATGCGCTCGGTCAACGTGGTGCCCGTTCTTGGCAAGCCCACTACGAAAACCGGTGTCTGCGTGACGTCGCTTTGCCCTTGGAAGTAACCTTCCTGCCCGAATTTCTGCACCAGCTGGACGAAGATCCGGCCGTCCAGATCAATCCGGTATCCGACTTCCGTCTTACGCTGCCGTTTGGCGGCATCAAGATGTCGGAACGCCGAATCGTAATCTCCGAGGTCCTCATATTCTTTGGCCAAGGCATGGCACAGGTGAAGTCGCTCGGTGGCGCTGCGAGTAAGCGGTAGGAGCGCCTCGAGGCGTGCGATATGGTTGGAGTGAACCGACTGCTTCTTGAGGTCGGCAAGGGCCGAATGGACCTCCAGGAAGTGCGGATCCGCGGCGAGAATTCTCTCGTAGTGATCGGCGCCCTCGTCGATGCGTCCGATGAACACCAGGGAACTCGCAAGGTTGTAGCGCATCTGGTGGTGATCGGGCTCTTGACGGACCGCGAGTTCGAACATCGCTACGGCTTGCTGGTGCGCGCCGATACGACTGTAGACACAGCCCAGGGTATCCAGCGTCAGCGGATCGGTCGGTCGCATCGACGCTGCACGATCCGCCGCGCGCAGCGCCTCGCCATCGCGTCGAGACTGCACGAGACACTTCGCGTAGTGGGCGACATACTCGGCGCGGGGTGCGATGTGCATCGCACACTGGAGGGCACTGATCGCCGCCTCAAGTCGACCGGCCTGGGCCTCTGATAGACCCAGAAGAAAATGGCCGTCTGCGAAATCCGGCCTGACGGCGATGAGGCGAAGACACAGATGGCGCGCCTCGTCGTTGCGTGAGGAGCGGAGCGCCTGCAAGGCGGCGTGGTAGAGAGCATCCGGCTCGAGCATTCTACTGTGGCATCGTTCCGGTCGCCCCGACGTACACGCGCACCGTCAGCGTTTCTGGCTGCTGGTGCTCGGCGGAAATCCGCCACTTGATTTCCTGCCATCGTGGTGTATCGGGGTCAGGTATGTGCACACTCGCCTCCAACGGGTAGGTTTCCCCGGGCATCAGCTGGTATTCGGTGAACCTGCTGCGGTCCGACCATCCTTGCGGCAATGACGCCGTGAGGGTGACCACTTTGCGCTCCTTCGTGTTGTTGCGAATCAGCAGCGGTATTTTCATGGAATCTATGCCGTGCGGGATCGCGGTTTCGGCGATGGGGAGCAAGGCGGCGAGATGCTCTATGTGGTGCGCTCGCCAAAAGTCCTGGTAGTAGTGCCATGGACCACCGAGCTCGAGTGTAGGCTCCGTGGTCCTCTTCGAAGGCGTGAGTGGCTGATAGGCGAGCGGGGCCGGTACGATGCCCTCGAAGATATCTGCCGTGGTGCTCCCGCCGACCCGGGACTTTCCAAGTATGAAGTGCACGGGCCGCTCGAAGTCTTTGAAATCGCCCCTCTCGATCGCCTCTGCGGCTAGCTTCCCCTCCTGCGTGAGGTAGAAGGCGCTCTCTTTGGCGTTGATGACCGCGTACGGCACCTGCTCTGCCACCGAGATATCTGCATTCGAATACACGGGCCCTGTACCGTCTAGGAAGCGACCGCGAAACGGGGATGGCAGCGGGGGATTTTTCAACAAGGCGTCCGGATACTCGAACGAGTCGGAGAAGTAATAGAGCTTCTTCGGCTGCCACGGAAGCAGCCCTTCGGCGGTCGCCGCGACTTGCTCGCCGAATGCCGCAGGATCGCCCGCCATATCGAACGCCTCCGTGCCGATGACCCCCGCCGCTTGGTGGTCGGAGTGATTCTCGCCAGCCAAATAGGCTGGCAACATGCTGACGATCACTTCCGGGCGCGTGAGCCGAACGAGGCGCACGACCTGGCCGAGTATCCGTCCGTGGTCCCAGCGCTCGAGGGAGCTCAGCACGTCCTGACTGGAGACATTCGGAGCGTCGAGCACCCACACATTGGTGATTCCCAGGAACGCAAGCGCCCGCCGCGCTTCAATCTCGCGCTCGACCCCCATGGCCTCGCCCAGCTCGGGACCGGCCGCGTTGTCGCCCAACTGCGCTTCACCGCTGCTGCGTGTGACAATGACTACCGCCACCCGTCGGTGTTGGTCGTGGATTGCTCGCGCCAGGTAGCCGGCGACGTCTCCTGTCTCGTCATCAGAGTGCGCCAGGACGAGAAGGATGTCCGCCTTGTAGCGATCATCCGGGCCGGGCAACGCGGGTGCTGTAGCGGCCCGAGTTGCCGCCGCCATCAGGAGAAGACAGCAGCAGATCGGCCATCGTGAGATTGATTGCGAGAGAATCAAATGCGCTTGCCCACGAAGGCTTCAGCGGTCCGCGAGCTCGCGGATCCAGATATTCCGGTAGCGCACTGGACTGCCGTGATCCTGCAATGACAAGGGCAGCTTTGCAGGTCCTGCGGTGTAAGGTGGGCGTTGCTGATGCTCTGTCGGGCCGCTGAGCACCGCGTCGTCCTGGACCAACACTCCGTTGTGAAGCACGGTCATGCGCGCGAGCCGGGTAAGGGTGCCGTCGGTATCGAAGCGCGGACCATGGAAGATGATGTCATACGTTTGCCACTGTCCGGGCCTGCGCGCGGCGTTCACGAGCGGCGGAAACTGCCCGTAAATGGCGGCAGCCTGGCCGTCTGGATACGTCTGGTTGTGATAGGAGTCTACTATCTGCACCTCATAAAGGCCTTGCAGATACACCCCGCTGTTGCCACGGTCCTGATCTTCGCCTCGGGGCGGGTTTGGTTCGGTGAACTCCACGTGGAGCTGGCAGTCGCCGAAGACACCGCGCGTATAAAGGTCCCCTGCTCGCGGCAGCACCTCAAAGTAGCCGTTGCCGAGCCTCCAACGGGCGGGACTCCCGTCCCGCTGGCGCCAGAGCGATAAATCCGTGCCGTCGAACAACACTGTCGCATCGGAGGGCGCTCGGCCCGGTGCGCCCTGGGAGCTTTCGGTGCCGGGATCGACCAGTGGCGGCTGCGGACGAGCGCGGTCGTGGATCGGATACCTGGGGTCGATCTCAGTCTGAGCGACGGTAATGGGCGACATCAAGATCGCGAGCGTGAGTACGGTGTCGCCCAGTAGTTCTCTAACTGCACCCATTGTTACCCCAAGGCGATCTCACGGCAGGCACCGCCTTCGAGCCCGCGCATGGCAACGACTCCTTGAACTAGACGGTATGCTTCTTGTCGGCATCGTTGCCTCTCCATTGACCTCGGACGGACACCGTTCGCCCTCGAGGCCGCCGCCGCGTCAAGAATGTCGATGAGGTGAAGATCATGTTCAAGGGTCGATGTTGGCGGTCGATCTTCTCGCAACGCTTGCACTAGATCCAGTATTCCATCCGTCGAGTGCCGGTTGCTCGATGCGGGATACGAGCAGCCGCCGCCGCTTCGCTCCCGCCAGATATCCTCGCCGCGCGGATCCAGTCGTCCCGGCGCAGATTGGCGGTTCCGCGCGACGGGACGGTCGCGGACTCGTTGTGGCATCCATGGCTTTGAATCGGCGGCCGACATGCGATCACTGTAGTCCTGCATCGAACTAAAGAGGGTTGTGGCGGGTCCTCTCCGGCAGCTTTTTCTGTCGCCCTTTTCCATGAAGAAGGCAATTCTTGTCGTCGCGCCCAGACGACAATCGCCATGAGTAAGGTATGCCGACAAGAAATCCAACGAGCATCATTGCCATGACCGCCGCCCGGCGGTCTGTGCGAAAGCCACACAAGACCCGAATTGCCGCTGCGGTGGCGGCAGCCTTGTGCTTGAGATATCACGCACCGGTGCACGCCGCTGGGGCGGCGGCCGCCTCGCAGGACGAGTTGGAAACGATCGTGGTCACCGCCCTGAAACGTCGCGAAAACCTGCAGGATGTGCCCTATAACATCGCCGCGGTGACATCCGACGACATCGAGGAGCTGCACCTCACGAAGATTGATGACCTGTCGCATTGGGTTGCAGGCGTCACGGTGCCGAACCAGGGCTCCTACGGGGCGAGCGACGTCATCATGCGCGGCCTGGCGGTGAGCGAGATCGGAGCGAGCAGCGGCGGCCCCAATGGGCTCGGCGGCGCGGTCTCTGAATACCTCGGCGAGATTCCCTTGTTCTACGACTTCAAATTGCTCGACATCGACCGGGTGGAGGTGTTGATCGGCCCGCAGGGCACCTTATACGGTGACGGAACACTCGGCGGACTCATCCGCTATATTCCAAAGCGGCCCGATCTGTCGAGCTATGAGGTGGATACCCATGTACGCCTCACGACGATCGAGAATGCGACTCCTTGGGGTGGTTACACCGGAGATGCGGTTCTGAACCTACCCCTGATCGCGGACAAGCTCGGGTTTCGAGTCGTTGTCGGCTATTACGACGAGCCGGGCTTCATCAACGATACCCGGTTGGTTCGCAATCCGGGGGTGTCCAACCCGCAACCGAATCTCAACGATCCCAATGCGGTCAGCGCCAATCTTTACACGGAGAAGGGCGTCAATTTCGACCACACGCTGGTTGGTCGTGCGACGCTTCTATATCGCCCGAATGAAGTCTTCGAAGCGCAGCTCATGTACCTGCACCAACGTACCACCACCGACGGACCCGACAATACGAATTTCGGGGTGCCCGGCGGCAGCGGAGACCTGTTGGGCCGCTTCGACAGTTCGCAGCGAAATTTGAATCCAGCGGAGCGCAAGGTCGACCTCGGCGGCCTCACACTGACCGGACATCTCGGATTCGCGGACCTCGTGTCGGCGAGTTCCTATGCCGTTCGTGATTTCTACCAGATATCGGACGCAACGGACGCCTATCTGAGCGCTCCTACCTACAATGCCTTTCCGAAATTCGTTTCCTTCTTCTCCGAGGACCTACGACGCACCGAGTACACCGAGGAGCTGCGATTGGTCTCGACCAGCACCAGCCGATTCAAGTGGCTGGTCGGCGCCTTCTATCAGCACTACAAGGACGAGGAGATTGACGTCGGCACGGTTCCGGGGCTGCCTGCATTCCTGGGCATTGATCGACCGGATCAGGTCAATTTTTACTCCGACGGTCTGACCTATTTCACGGACAAAGCGGTGTTCGGAGAGATGGGGTATCAAATCACACCCGCCTGGCAGGTCACGGTGGGCACCCGCTGGTTCAACGATACGCTGTCCACTCGCACCGCCACCTCGTCGCCGCTTTTCGACGGCAGCCCGCCCACTGGATTCAATCTGGCCGTACAGAGCACCGGACCCGGCTCGTATACTCGCTCGGTTTACAAATACAACACCTCGTATCGGTTCACGCCGGATGTCATGTTGTACGCGACAGTGAGCGATGGTTACCGCGCGGGCGTTGTGAATCAAGACCCTGTGTGCGGCGGAGCAGTGACCCACAACTGCATCTTGCCCGACCAGGTCGTTACCAAGCCCGATACCACGCGCAACTACGAGCTCGGCCTGCGCTCCGCTTGGTTCGACAAGCGCCTCACGTTCAACGGCGACGTCTACTACATCAAGTGGCGCGACATCCGCGTGAGCACCGTCAATCAGTTCGGCGAGAACTACCTCACGAACGGCACGGGCGCGGTGAGCTCAGGAGTCGAGCTGCAGTTCCAAGCGCAACTACCTTCCCGGTTCCAGCTGCTCGGCACCTACACCTATACTCACGCGTACATGACGGAGATCGCCCACCACCTCATCAGCGACTTCTACGGTGCCGTCGATGCGGAGCCCGGCGACCGCCTCCCTGGCTCGCCCCGCAACATGGGTAGCCTGCACTTGCGGCGCTCGTGGAGCTTCGGCGGCGGCTATGACCTTGATGCGTCGTATGGGATCACTGCTCAAAGCAACGTCTATACCAAGATAGGCAATCGCCTTTCCGGCGAGCAGCTGGGGGGATACGCGCTGCAAGACGTATCGATTGATCTGGCCAAGAGCAACTGGAGGGCATCTCTGTTCGTCGAGAATCTGGCCAATCGGTACGCTTACACGGGTGTCAATCTCGACACCACCTATTTGCAGACTTTCAACGGATTTTACACCCGTGACTATTTCTATTCGCTCGTGCAGCCGAGGACGGTCGGTCTCGAATTGAGCCTCCGCTTCAAGTGACTGACTGATGGGTGACAGTTCCCGCGCCCTGCGCGACATCATGGGTCAACCGGCCTCGCTTAGGCGCACGCTCGCGCATTACGATGAGGCGGGCCGGGCGCCGCTGGCCGCTGCAGCGGAGTGTCTGCGCAACGCTTCCCGGATCATCATCACGGGCATCGGAGCCTCCCTCCATGCCGCATTGCCGATGGAGTATTCGTTGTGCGCGCAGGGTCTCGATGCACGTGTGATCGAAGCCGGAGAGCTCCTGCACCATCGTCGCGGCGCCTACCGCTCGGCGGCCTTCGTGCTGGTCTCGCGCTCCGGCGAGTCGGTCGAGCTCGTCAAGTGGATGCGCAGCGCCGATCCTTCGAGCTGCCTCATTGCGGTCACGAATTCCCCTGATAGCTATCTCGGCCGCGAAGCGCGCCTCACTCTCGACATCAAGAGCCTCGCGGACGGGATGATTGCCATTCAAACCTACTCGGCGACGATCGCGACGCTGCACCTTCTGGCAGGGGCTGTTGGAGGCCGCCTCGAGCAAGCCTCTCGCGAGGTCGCGGCCGTGATCGATCCGCTGCGGGCGATGATCGAATCCGGCGCCGCGACGCTTGGGGACTGGGATCGATTTTTTGGCTCCGCGGGCGCTATCTACTGTCTGGCTCGCGGACCATCCGTGGCTTCTGCGCTGGAAGGTGCGCTCCTGTTCGGCGAGGCAGCGAGGGTGCCTGCCGTCGGTATGCTGGCGGCTTCATTCCGGCACGGACCGGTCGAAGTCGTCGATGAGGGCTTCCGAGCCTTGATGCTCGCGCCATTGAGCCCCACACGCTCGCTGACCCTGGCGCTCGCGGCGGACTTGATGGGTTTCGGCGGCAAGGTGCGATTGATCGGGCCGCCCGCCCTCGACACGGGCCAAATGCCTCTCATCGCAACACCGCCCTGCCCAGAAGCTCTGACGCCATTGGTGGAGATCGTTCCGTTGCAGCTCGCGGCATATCGGCTCGGGGAGATTCGCGGCGTCTCGGTGGGACGCTTGCGCTATGCCCCGCAGGTGACACGCAGCGAAGAGCACTTCGCTTCCTAGCAATGCGCGCGCCCTGGCGCCGCGCGCTCCTATTCGGTCGTCGGTTGGCAGGGGTGCAGCCGTTTCCTGTGCACGCCCGCGGCTCCCCGACCGGCTTGCGAGGAGCGCGTTCCCCATAATGAGCCCATCAGCGCGAGCATGAGGCTGCAGAGCGGCTCAGGTGAACACATTCCTCGGTATAGATGGAGGCGGCTCGAAAACCGACTTCCTGCTGGTCGACGACACGGGAAGGGTGCTGGGGGAGCATCGCGATGGACCCGCCTATCATCCGGAGACCGGACTCCCACAGGTGCAAGACCTGATCGCCACGGGTATCCATCGTACTGCCGAGGGGAGCGGGATCGCGCCTCGGGACATTACCTACACCTTCATTGGTCTCCCGGGATACGGAGAGGACAGCGCCCTGCGGGGACCGCTCGACACCATCGCCTCTCCATTGCTTGCTCAGGACCGATACCGGTGCGACAACGACATGGTCTGCGGATGGGCCGGCGCGCTGGGATGCCGGGACGGGATCAACGTGGTCTCCGGTACGGGCTCGATCGCGTACGGTGAGTTCAATGGTTGCCGCGCACGCGTGGGCGGCTGGGGTGAGCTGTTTTCCGATGAAGGCTCCGCATATTGGGTCGCACGGGAAGGTCTGGCGCTGTTCGCCAGAATGAGCGATGAGCGTGCGCCGCGAGGCCCGCTTTACGAGCACGTGCGACGGCACTTCAAGCTCGAGTCGGATCTCGATCTGTGTGCAGCGCTTTATGGATCAGGCGCTCCGCTGCGGAGCCAGATCGCCGGGCTGGCGACGGTTATCGCCGAGGCCGCGTCTCAGGGGGACGAATCGGCGCGGTCGATCTTCACTCGCGCCGCCGAGGAGCTGGTTGGGTTGGTCGAGGCAACGCGCGTCCGTCTGCGGCCGCCGGAGGGCGCTCTGCTGCCGGTCTCATACTCGGGCGGAATGTTTCGATTGCGGCACCTGATGCTTGATGGGCTCGAACAGGGCCTCGCTCGCGCCGCGCATTCCTTCAGGCTCGTACCACCGCGGCTGCCGCCCAACGCGGGCGCCGCGATCTATGCAGCCAAGACTTGCGGACATCCGTTGTCGGAGACCGCGCTCGCAACCCTTGCTGCACAATTACAGGACCGGCGAGCGAGTATGGGGCCATGATCCAGCATCAACACTGGACCTATCGCCAGCTGTGGGCCTCGCTCGTTCTGGTACTGGGCGCGTGCGGACTGGCTGGCAATGCGTTCACTCGCGACTCGCCGGGATCGATCTCGAACGAGACCACCTCGGTCGGCATCGACTCTCGCTCCGGGGTCTTTGCCATCGACTCCGCCCTGATCCATGCCACGGTGCTCCGCGCGCGCATGGCCGTGCGAGTCAACGGTCAATGGGTCCATATCACCGACTATCCTAACCACCGCATTCGACGCTCGCGATTTCACGATCCGTTCGGCGAGGGCTCGGTCCTCGAGCTGAGCGCCGCCGGTCTGCCCAGCGCGCCGAACTTGACCTACTCGATTCGTCTCTACGATGACCGGCCGCTCGGCGAGATCACGGCCAGGGCACACAATTCGGGAGCCTCGGACCTCACCCTGGAGGCCATTCGGCTGATCGAGACCACCAATGAGGGCGGCGTCGAGCTTGGACCCTCGACCGAGTCCACCCGTGTCCTGTCCGACAGCTTCAGCGAGAATCGGCCCGTGCTGCAGATTTACGATCTCGGAGCGGCGCCGAATGGGCTGCATCGCGCGGTCGGCTCCCAGCTTCTGCTGAATCGCACCAGCGGGGTGAGCCTGTTTCTCGGCGCTCTCTCCTCGGACCGCTTTCTCACCATCCTGCGCTTGCGCCATCCCAGCGCGCGGGCCGTGGGCGGCGACGTCGCTCGATCCCCCCTCGAGGTCGATTGCACGGGCGTGACGGAGATCCAGACGCGCGATGCGTTTCCCGACGCGCCCGAGGGCGACGATCGGGTCGAGCTCCGTTTGGCGCTACACCCTCAGCAGTCGATCGCGGCCGAGCGCCTGCAGTTCTCCGTGTCCCGCGACTATCACGAGCAGCTCGAAACCTACGGCCGTTTCATTCGCGATCTTCATCATGCGCGGGTTTCAGGTCCGACCTTGATGGGATGGTGGAGCTGGACCGCCTACTACCGTGAGCTCACGGAGGGCTCGGTGCTAGCCAATGCCGAATGGGAGTCTCAGCAATTACGATCCCTGGGCTACGACTACTTCCACGTCGACTCTGGGTATGAATATGCTCCGGGCGAGTTCCACGTTGCCAACGCATCGCGTTTTCCGCGCGGCATGCGCCGCGTCGCCTACGACATCCGCGGGCTCGGTCTGAAACTCAATCTCTGGCTGGCCCCCTTCTACGTAGGCTCCCAATCGGTGATCTTTCAGCAGCACCCAGACTGGCTGGTGCACAACCGGCACGGCCAGCCGATCCGCATCATGCGGCGTGGAATCGCGCAAGAAGGGCAGGACGTCTACGCGCTGGATCCCACGCATCCGGCTGCCCAGGAATATTTGCGCAGCATGTTCGATACGCTGGTGCGCGAATGGGGCGTGCGCTATTTCAAGCTCGACTTCATGGACAGCACAACGGTCGAGGGCGTCTATCATCGGCCGGATACGACCGCGCTCGAGGCGCAGCGTATCGGGCTCGAATGGATCCGCCACGTCGTCGGCGACGAGGTGCTGCTCGACAAGGACGCGAGCCCGATGCTGAACCCCGTCGGCATCGTCGATGAGGGGCGAATCTCGCAGGATACGGCGCACACGTTCGTCGATACACGTGCCGCCGCCCCGGCGATGGCCGCGCGTTATTATATGCACCGCAACTTCTTCGTGAGCGATCCCGACGCGTTTAATGTCTCCAGGCAGGTAATCGGGCAGCGTGCGACCGCGCCCATGACGCTGGATGAGGCCGAGGTGTCGATTGCGCTCGCCACAGTCTCCGGAGGCATGTTCGAGATCGGCGATGACCTGCCGGCCCTCGGCGCCGATCCGGAACGGCTGCGTCTCATCACCAATCCGGATCTGCTCGCGATGGCCAAGCTCGGTCGCGCGTTCACGCCGATCGATCTCATGACCTACGAGTCCGCGGACGAGCTGCCGAGTATCTTCCTGCTTCGCCAGGACGAGCGGCAGTGGGTCGTTGCGATCTTCAACTGGACCGGGGGCAATCGCTCGCATACGCTATCGATGCCTTCGCTCGGCATTCGATCGGACACCCTCGCCATCCAGGACGTGTTGCGGCCGGATCGTTCCGTCAGCCACCAGCCAGGCTCGCTGATTATTCGAGAGCAAGAGCCTCACTCGGTGCGAATCATCAAGATCATCGATACGTCGCGGCCCCCGGCCCCGCCCGATCTCGATATCTCGGCTCCAACGACCGCAAAGGCCGGAATATTGGCGCCCTTCACAGTGCGGGCCAAGGCGTCCGGGAGTCCCGCTCTCGGCTATCACTGGTCTTTCGGCGACGGTATCGGCGCCGAGGGCGCAGTGGTGCGTCACGCCTATACGCATGCAGGGACCTTCGCCGTCGAGATGCGAGCCGAGGGGCTTGATGGGCTCGCGACGCAGCGCTCCCTGCAGGTCATCGTGGAGCCCTTCCGGGTGAAGGATCCGCCGGCCCGCTATATCGAGTCGCCTCAGGAGTGCCCTTGCCCTCCTCCGTGAGCCTTCGAACCAAGGACCTGCTCGGAACCATGATGTTCCTCGAGTTCTTCATCTGGGGCAGCTGGTTCGTCACGCTCGGGAGCTTTCTCGCTGCCAATTTCAGCGCCACCGGCACTCAATCCGCACTCGCCTACTCGACGCAGTCGTGGGGAGCAATCCTTGCGCCGTTCATCGTTGGCTTCATCGCCGACCGCTACCTGAACGCCGAGCGCTTGCTTTGCGCATTGCACGCGATAGGAGCGCTGTTGCTTTACCGAATGTATGCGGCCGCGCGGTTCGATCATTTCTATGGCTTGCTGCTGCCCTACATGGTCGGGTACATGCCGACACTCGCTCTGGTGAACTCGATCGCCTTTCGTTCGCTCGGCGGCTCGCCGACGCTGTTCTCCCGTACCCGGGTGTGGGGCACCGTCGGTTGGATCGTTGCGGGTCTGGCGATCAGCCTGGTATTCCGCTGGGACTCATCGCCGAGCCTCGGGCACGGCGGGCTCCGCAATACATTCTTGCTGGGTGCCATCGCCTCGGGGATTCTCGCCTGCATCAGTCTTCTCCTGCCCGCCACCCCACCGAGCTCGACGCATGCGGCCGCCGGAGCGCGAGTACGCGAGGCCTTGGGCGGTGGCGCACTCTGGCTCCTCGGGCGGCGCGACTTTCTCGTCATGGTGATCACATCCGTCCTGATCTGCATTCCGCTGGCCTTCTACTACCAGTTGACGCATCTGTTTCTTATCGAGCGACAGGTCTACGCAGCCGCCGCCAAGCAGTCGCTCGGTCAGGTCTCCGAAGTCGCGTTTCTGTTCGCCGTGCCCTGGTTCATTGCGCGACTCGGATACAAGGGCACCCTGATGGTGAGCATGGGGGCTTGGACCGCGCGGTATCTGCTTTTTTCATTGGCGGCGCTGTTCGACACGGGGGCTGCGATCGTCGCCGCGATTCTGCTGCACGGGGTCTGCTACGACTTCTTCTTCGTCTGTGGACAGATTTTCACCGATCGCATTGCCGCCGCGTCGTGCAAGAGCGCCGCGCAAGGCTTGATGACCCTCTCGACCTACGGCGTCGGAATGTTGATCGGATTTTCGGTCGCCGGGACCATCGCGGAGCGCTACGTAGTGGGCGCAACCCACGATTGGTCGAAGATCTGGCTCGTCCCGGCAGCGCTTTCGGCGTTAACCTTGGTGGCCTTCGCACTTGTGTTTCGCGAGCCCACCACGGCGCACGGTCGGGCTATCTGCACCGGAACGGCGCTGGACTAGAGGCGCGCCAGACGGCGGACTCATCGGACCTCACCGCCCCTCCAAAGATCGATGGGTTTGCTCGCATCCGATGCGAATGGCAACGCGATCTTCTTGCCGAGTCGGGCCGATTCGTATGCGGCAAAAATGATCTCAAGCACCGCACGCCCGTCGCGGCCGGTCACGAGCGGCTCCTCACCGCTCTGGATGCAGTTCACGAAATGCTGGAATTCCTGCGGGAAGCCATAGTTCCAGGCCTCCTCGTAAACGACGAAGCTCCAGCCGATCGTGCTGCCGGCCTTCTCGACGGCGTAGCCAACGCCGCTCTTCGAGTAGGTGCGAATCGCATTACCATGCAAGAGGTCGGCATAGGCAACACCCTCTGAGCCGTGGACCTCTGCCTGATCGTCCATCCCCCCGAGCTTGGTCCAGCTCTCCTCGGCGATGCACACCGTGCCGTTGTCGAACTCGACGATGATGATGGCGTTGTCGTCGCCCTTCGTTCTGGCGCCGTGCACGTGAGTACCCATCTGCGCATAGACCGAGATCGGGCGGTTCTTCGGCAGCAACCAGCGAAAGAACTGAAAGGCGTGACATCCCATGTCCATGGTCACGCCGCCCCCGGATCGCTCGACATCCCAGAAGTGCTCGGCGTGCGGGCCGTCATGGCGCTCGGCTTGGCGCACGAACAGTGGCGAGCCGAGTGCACCGTCGTCCAGGAGCTGCTTCAGGCGCACATACTTGGGCGCGAAGCAAAGCTCCTCGGCATACATGAGTTTGACTCGCGCGACATCGCATGCCTTGATCATGCGATCGGCCTCCGCCAGGTTCATGCACAGAGGCTTCTCCACGATCACGTGTTTGCCGGCTCGGGCAGCGCGCACCGTGATCTCGCAATGGGCAATGTTCGGTGCACCGATGACGATGAGCCCGATGTCCTCGCGGCTCAACATCGCATCGAGGTCGTCGAAGGCATGGGGAATATGGTGACGCTCGGCGAAGCTGCGGGCATGGCCCTCGGTGGGTGACATCACGGCCAGCACCTCGGCATTCGGGACAGCCCGAAGCGCTTCGGCGTGAATGCTGGATACGAATTGCGAGCCGACCAATCCGATTCCGACGGAGGCATGCTTCTTCAAGGTCTGCATCACCTTAGAGCCAGGCTCGGCCAATCTCCGTGACATCCACATCGCTCCGGTAATAACCGGGCACGGCGAGATAGCGCAGTTCCGCCTCCGCTCCGAGCTGGGAGGTGTAGTACCCGACGAGCGTGAGATCTCGGACGGCTCGATAGCACGCAGATGCGCTGCCGGCGGCCGCCGGTTCTCGATCCTCGTCCAGCTCGTGCAGCACCTGCGATAGCTCATCGTCGAACGGCTGCTTGCCGCTCGCACGGGAGCACGCACGCGCGTGCAGCACCGATAGCCCTTGCTCGAATGCCGCCCGCTCCTCGGCGGTATAGATGTCGCGGATCACGGCAGCAATGAAGGCCGGTACGCCCGCCGCGCTCGCGCCCGGTGTATCGGTCGCCGGCACGATGAGCTCGGTAATCCGCGCGAGGCAGCTGTCGCGCTCGGCATCGAACAATCCCAGGGATTGCGCGGCCCCGTGTGCCCGGGGCGTCGCGAACGCGGTTCCCCCGGCGCAGAGCAGCGCAGCTGCTTTGAGAATGGCCTCTCTTCTGTTCATGTCGTCCTCAGAGGTTCTGGCGCTTGAGCTCCTCGACCGCGTACGAGCAGGCACGCGCGGTAAGCGCCATGTAGGTGATCGATGGATTTTGGCACGGTGATGAGGGCATGCACGATCCGTCGGTCACGAACACATTCGGTACGCTGTGACACTGGTTGAAGCCATTCAACACCGAGGTGCGTGGGTCACGGCCCATGCGCGCCGTACCCATCTCGTGGATTCCGGATCCGGGCGCCGCCGCGTTGCCCTTGTACTCGTCATAGACCGCCACCTCCTGCCCTCCACAGGCCTCGAGCATTTCGGCGGTGGTTGCGGCGATGTCGCGGCGCATGCGCAGCTCATTGCCGCCCCAGGCGCAGCTCAGAACCATCTGGGGCATGCCGAACGAGTCGACCGCGTACTCATGGAGCCGCATGTGGTTCGAGTGCTCCGGAAGACATTCACCAAAGGCCTCCAGGTGAACGGTCCACGGCCCGGGACTGCGCAGATCGCTCTTGAGCGATTTACCGAAACCATGTGCGCCTCGCGCACGACTCCAGCTCGGCCGAGTACAGGTGCCCTCGATACCATAGCCGCGCAGGAAATCCGTGGCAGGCGGCGATGTCGACAGGTTGCGAAATCTCGGGATGTAGAAGCCTACCGGCCGCTTGCCGTAATAGTAGTGGCGCTCGAATCCCGGGATCGTGCAGCTACTGCCGATCTGGCAATGATGGTCCATCAGGAAGCGACCCAGCACGCCACTGTCGTTGCCGAGGCCTGTTGGAAAGCGGCTCGAGGTTGAGTTCAACAGGATCTGCGTCGACCCCAATGTCGAGGCGCAAAGAAAGATCAGCCTGGCACGAAATTCGGTCATCTCACGGGTATTAGCATCGATGACTCGGACCCCAGACGCTCGGCCACGCCGCTCATCGAAGATCACGCTGTGTACGATCGAATCGGCACGCAGCTTGAGCTTGCCTGTTTTCACTGCCGCAGGCAGTGTGGAGCTCAAGCTGGAAAAATAGGAGCCGGTCGAGCAACCTCGCCAGCACGGACCACAGTAATGGCATGGCGCCCGGTCCCCGAGCGGCTCTGTCAGCACGGCGGCCCGTGCGATCGTCAAGTGGCGATCGGGAAAGCGGGCACGCAGCCGCTCGCGCATTGCCTGCTCGACGACCGTGAGCGGCATCGGACGCTGAAAGATTCCATCGGGAAGATGGGGCAACCCGAGTGACTCTCCGCTGATGCCCGCGAATCGCTCGACATGCTCATACCATGGGGCCAGTTCCGCATATCGAATCGGCCAATCGACGCCTACGCCTTCGCGCAAATTGGCCTCGAAATCAAGATCGCTCAGTCGATAGCAACAGCGCCCCCACATGATGGACTTGCCGCCCACGCGCGTGCCACGGATCCAAGTGAAGGGCTTTTCCTCGACATAGCGGCTCGTCGAGTCCTTGAAGAAATAGTGGATGACGGTCCCATCGAGTCCGGCGAGCCGTTGCTGAATGAAATAGTCCTTCTCGAGGACGTCATGGCTTAGCAGTCCCCGGTTCGGAAGCTCCCATGGCGCCTTGTGCTCGGTGATGTAGCCGCTGCGATGCTCGAGCGCTCGCCCTCGCTCGAGCAGCAGGGTGTCGAGCCCGCGCTCGGTGAGCTCCTTGGCAGCCCAACCGCCCGAGATACCGGAGCCAACGACGATGGCATCGAAGGATCGACGCTCAGGTGACGGACTCGGCGACAAGCAGGTGCTTCTCCAGTGGGTCTGCAAGGGTCTCGCAGCACTGCTGAGTATGGGCTTTAGAGAAACCCTTCGAGGGCTCGGAACGACGCCGGGGCGACAGAAACGGCTCTGCGACGAGGCCGTTTCAACGCAGTCACCGGTCGCGCCCGCTGCGTGCAGACTATATACTCCTATTGGATGTGTATAATTTCAAGCCTCTAACCTTTCCGGTGCGCGATGGCTACACGCGGTGCCACTCAGCAATCCAGCGCGCCTTACAACAGGCGCATCGTGCTCGATGTCATTCGGCGGGCCGGTCCCATTTCACGCAAGGCGATCGTCGATGCGGTCTCGTTGAGTCCACAAACCGTCGCCAACATCACCCAGGAACTTGAGTCCATCGGTCTTATCGTCTCGCAACGCGCGCGCCCCGGCTCCCGGGGCCAGCCGCCGATCGCGTTCGAGCTGAATCCGCGTGGGGGCGGATCGGTCGGGATCAGCCTGGAGCCCGGTCGCATCGTCGGTGCTTATGTCAATTTGGTTGGAGAGATCACGCGGCGCAGCGATCTCGCTGTCGATACACGCGATAGCAAGCTTGCGCTGCAGGGCATGGTTTCCCTGGTCGAGGATCTTTTGCCCCGTCGGGGAGGCAGCGAGCGCCTCTGGGGCATCGGCATCGCTTTGCCAGGTCCGCTCGCACCAACCGACATCAGCTTCGTGGGCCCGACGGCGCTTGAAGGCTGGACTGACCTCTCGGTGTTCGACGAGCTGCGCGTTGCCACCCAAATTCAGGTGTTCTACAGCCTCGACAGCGTCGCGGGAGCGCTCGGCGAATGCCTGTTCGGCGTGGCGCGGGCACTCGATGATTTCTTCTATATCCATTTTGCCGTCGGCCTCGGCGGTACGTTGGTGACGGGCCGCAGCGCCTATCGCGGGGCGGGCGGCAATGCGTCCGAGTTCGGCCACATACCGATCGTACCGGGCGGTAAGTCCTGCTATTGCGGGAATTCGGGTTGCCTCGAACAGTATCTGTCGTTGCACTCGCTGGCCCAATCTCTCGGGGTTGACGTCTCGCAGTTAACCGACGAGCTGATCCGCAGCTGCCGGGACGCGCAGGACCCCCGCTTCGATGCTTGGTGCCGCGAAGCGGCCCTGCGCTTGCGCGATGCGGTTCGTGTTCTCGAGAATCTTTTGGACCCGGCCGCAATTATCGTCGGCGGCTCCGCGCCCGCTCCTTTGGTGGACCGCCTGCTCGAGCTGGCACAGCCTCTCGCGCCATCGCTGCGCAGCGGCGCGATTGCCACCGCATCGCGCATTCTGCGGGCCGAGCGCCGAGCCGACAGCCTCATCTTGGGCGCGGCCGTGCTGCCGATTTACGAGATCCTGGCGCCGCGCCTCCAGGACCTGCAGCAAGCCCGCCGGGACCGCCCCAACGTGACCGCGGTGCTCGGGCAACGCGACTGGACCAAATCAGCGCGCCTTTAGTCGCCCGGTGCCCGCTAATTGCCTGCGGCGCCTTAATTACATCCATTGTTTGTATTGACAGCCGATAGGCCCGCTCCTTATAGTCGATTCCGACGTTCAGCGTCCGGCTTAGAACCCACTAAACCCTGCACCCGTCGCGGAGAACAAGGGCCATGGCTGCAAGACTGGATGATCTCGACTATCGAATCATGCGCGAGCTTCAGCGTGATGGGCGAACGACCTTTCAGCGGCTGTCCGAAATCGTGGGGCTCTCCCCGCGACCGTGCCTCGAGCGCGTCCGCAAGCTAGAAAAGCACAAGGTGATCACGGGATACACGACACGCGTGGCGCTGCACCGCCTCACCAATTACGTCGTCGTTATCGCTCACTGTCACGTCAAGCAAGGCCGGGAGATCAGGGCGCGATTCGAGCAGCGCATGCGCGGAACACCCGAGGTCCTCGAGTGCCTCGAGGCCGCGGGCAGCATCGATTACATCGTCAAGGTCGTGTGCAAATCCATCCCCGCGTATCAGCAACTCTGTGACGGCTGGATCAACGATCCGTCCTTGCACATCGAGCGGATCGAGAGCAGCGTCATCCTGCGCACCGCTAAGGATGGCGGCATCTATCCGGTCGAAATTGCACACGAAAACTACGCCGCTGTATCGGGTTAGCGCGATTTGAAAAGCTAGTTCTCTTGGGTGGCGCCTGGTTGCCCGCGTTGATACTCGGGGCCGTTGCCAGTCGGGCTGCCGCACCGGCATCTGCGGCGTACCTATTACCCCAGGCTCCTCCGACCGCTACGTCGCCCCGACGAGTGATCATCAACACCGATCCAGGAATCGACGACGCGATTGCAAGCCTGCTGGCGCTGCGCACCCCGGAAGGCCACGCGTAGCCTGAAAGGCTCTCGAGCTACTTAACCTCGACGGCTTCCACCCCGGGTGAATCCATCCGCCCCACGCACTTTGGTTATCCACTATGAACGCGATTGGGAGGCCTGTTGATAGCTTCTCGTTGCACGCGGCAAAGGTAAGCTGTCCGTCCGGCGACCAGCGCCCCATATGATAGCAACGCACAGCTCTTAGCTGAGACGACAGATTATGTGGCACTGATTCCAGTGCCGGGGCAGGCGGCGGGTGAATTTGAATGAGCAAAGGGAGGCCAAATGATATCGCAGCGAACCGTATTTCTCCTTGGTGCCGGTGCCAACGTGCCGTACGGCTTTTCTACCGGCGGCCAATTGCTCGACAAAGTCCGTGGCGTTGATGTCCGAGCACTCATGGGGAACGCGGGTCAACAAGTTACAGCTTCCCAGTGCCGGGAATTCGAAAGTGCACTGGCGGACAACATGCTGTCGTCCATTGATGCGATGCTCGAGCACAGACGTGATCTGTGGCAAGTCGGAAAAAGAGTAATCGCAACGCTTCTATATCAGGAAGAGGCTCGGGCAAAGCCGTCATCACTGTCGGACGACTGGATGTCTTACGTGTTCGAGCGAATGGCAGAAGGTGCCGATTCACTAGAAGCATTCGCTGAAAATTCCGTCCAATTTCTTACGTTTAATTACGATCGCTACCTGGAATACCGTTTCATACGCGGTCTGGTCGCTCGATATCGGACTAGCGAGCAAGCGGCCTGGGCCGCCATTCAACGGATGAAGTTTCTGCATCTTCATGGATCATTAGGGTACTTGCCGGAACAGGGCTCACTTCATGCGGGCACTCATCCGATCTCGCTCGGCGCGCCGGAATTGCCGAACATATATACCCTCGGTATTGCTCTTCCGCAGGTCGAGCAGACAATTCGTATTGTTCACGACGCCGACGCTACGCCAGCGATATTCGCTGACGCGCAAGCTAGCTTTGCGCAAGCACGACAGATTCTGTTTCTAGGTTTTGGATTTGGAAAGGCTAACGTTCAGCGACTGTGCACAGCGGGTATTTCGGGGGCAATTCCTGTCTATTGCACCGCCTATGGTATGACCGAGTCCGAAATCAGCTACGTGATCTATCCGTCATTCCCCAATCATCCCAACATGCACCACAACGGCACGACTGCGAACACGACGATTCGGCAATTTCTTCGCGATAGAATCGCTGTTCTGTCGTAAAACCGTCTGTCCTATTCCCCGCCTTTCCAGCGGCGCAATTCAAAATCAGCGTTTCGCGCGAAGTTCACCGACGCGATACGCTGTGGCCTCTTATCAGTCATAAGACCTCCGTGTAGCCTTCCCTTTGGTCAGCTGGGTGTGCCATTCGGCAGTTGGCGGCGCCCCAGTTCTCAATCTAGCCGATGAAGTCACAAACACACGCCCCTTGCGTCCCTTGTTCCTCATTGCATAGAACGAAGCGTCTCACTTGCCGATCAAATCCCGCCCTGCCCGCTCAGCGGCCCTGGCCATTCCTGATCTTGCTACGTTAATGTTCTCTGCATACTGCAGCGGCATTCGCGTTGACTTCCAACCGCCCGCCTGGGTAATGGCCGCCAGGTCAATGTCCAATGCGGCGAGATCTTGAGCTGCACCTACTCGGGTCGAGTGGCCACTTACGTGATCGACAAACCGCTCGGGCATTCCAATCCAATGCGCCACCCGTTTGAAGATCGGCGCAATGCTCCCCGGATTTAAGGGTCCACCAATCTGCGCCTTTCCGATGAGACGGCGAAATACCGCCCCCTCTGTAATCCCTGAGTGCTTCAACCACACCTTCAGCCATTTGACGGTCTCGCGCGACAGGTAGGCCACTCTCCCCTGCCCCTCCGCATCTGTCTTGCCGCGCCGAATGATCGCCTGCCCCGTCCCATTGGGATGGAAGTCGATGTCCCGGACTTCGAGCGCCACAAGCTCGCCGCGCCGCGCGAGCGTCTCATAGGCCACGCAGAGCAGGGCTCGTTCACGGTCCGCGCGCAGGCTTTCGCCGGCGCTGTCGATGAACTCTTTGATGTCCTTCCAACCCATGGGGTGCGCCTGGTCCTGACGGGCGGAGGTCTCCCGGCCCATCTTCTTAAGGCCCAGTCGCACCGCTTCACTCGAGCACGGATTCAATAAGCCCGCCGCGACATGCACCCGAGCGATCGTCGCCACATAGCGCTTCACCGTCGCGGGCTTCTTGCCAGCTTGCACTTGAGCCTCAATGAACGCGCGGATGGTCTTCGGATCTGCCGGCAGATATGGCTCGCTTCTTGATTCGCAAAACGCCTGAAAAATCGCCCCATCCGCCTTCTGGGCCCTAAGCGTATTTGTCGAATACCCGCCCTCCGCCATCGCCTGCCACTCAAGCAACGCTGCCAGCGGCCCCTCGAGGAGCGGTTTGGGGGCGATTGGCCGTGGATCAAATTCGGATGCCGAATTAGTCAGTTCCATAGGATGCAGGGTACCAGCCTCGATAACGGCATGCGATAACTGTATTTATCACACGTGATACTGTACCGTAAAATATCGATAACATATGTTGTAGTATTGGGCGCATGCCGGAAACGATCTCACCCTCACCTCACTACGGCGCGTTCTCTCGCGGTGTCTCGAGCCGTGATGTCGAGCTCGCCGCGGATACCCTGCTACGCGCCGGCGAGCGCCCGACGATTGAAAAGGTGCGCGAGAAGATCGGCCGCGGATCGCCCAACACGATCAACCCGCTTTTGGATCTCTGGTGGAAGCGGCTCGCCGCGCGGCTCGATGCCGGACCCGCCGCGCTTCACCGTATCCCGGAAGGCGTCCTGCACGTCGCCGAAGCTCTCTGGATGCAGGCCCTCGAGGAATCCAGACGACGCGCTGAGCAGGAACTGAGCCGAGAAGGCCGCGCCGCCACCCGGACCCAAGCAGACCTAGAGGTCCGCTCCCATGTGCTTACCTTGCGCGAGGCCGAGCTCGACTCGCGCTTGAAAGACCGCGAGCGCCTGAACGCACTGCTCGAAGCGCAGATTCACGAGTTGAAGGTGGAGCTACGCAAGGAGAGGGCAACCACTCATCTGCTCACCGAACGGGTAGCCGCGTTGGAGGCCATCCGACCGGCCGTTCAGCGGCGCCCGCCAAAGCCATCGTCACAATCTAAATCGAAAGCGCCCCAGGGGCGCGGGCGCCTGACACGACCCCGGCCACGCTCGCAGCCAAGGCGGAAGCAGACTCGATCGCGTTCGAGAGCCCTGCGGCGCCGATGATTGGTGTCTCAAAACGAAAATCGAGTCTACTGCGCCGTAGCAGCCTCGTGACCGAGCCTGACTCCAAGACCTTCGAGCAGTACCCTCTTCGCGACTTACCCTACCCTCACCGGCTTGCCGGTCAAGCCGAATATCGGGCCGACTCTTCGAGTCCGCGCTCAACGGAGTCGCGCGTGACTTCCGTCACAGCTTGTACACACCTCTCTTTTCATCTATTCGGATTTCGAGTTCTCTGCCGCCACCGGTGAATGGGAAACCCTCGCCCAAAGCCTGTCGCCAAGGAGCTGGCCATGGCGCCCGTGAGCAAGACTGCTCCTCAGGAGCTTCATTCGGCGCTCGCGTCGCTTGGCCGGAGCATCGCAATGCTCTCAGCCGCGCATCAATACCGCGATCCATTCACGGTGCAGCATCAGCATCGCACGGCCGAACTTTCTGCCGCAATCGCCCTCGACCTGGGGCTGAGTGTCTCGGAAATTGCCGTCCTGCGACTCGCGGCGAGCGTTCACGATATCGGCAAGATTGCGGTGCCCACCGAAATACTCTTCAGGCCGGACGCACTCTCCGATCTCGAGTATGCCGTGATCAAGACCCACAGCCCGATCGGCAAAGCGATTCTCGAGCATCTCGAATCGCCCTTCGCCGTCGCGGAAATTGTCGCGCAACACCACGAACGCCTCGACGGCAGTGGCTATCCATGTGGACTGAAGGCCGCAGATATACTGCCGCAGGCTCGCATTCTTGCGGTAGCTGATGTCTTTGACGCGATGACGTCCAAGAGACCGTACCGGGATGGATTGCCCACCGACTTCGTGCTCGGAAAGTTGCAGGAGATGGCCGGGCGCTTACTCGACGCCGATGCAGTCGCCGCCTGTCAGCGGCACATCCTGCGTCGCGATGCCGCGCCGCTAACAGCCTTCCCGATGTAGATGATGATGCCACCCTCCTCGACGAGAAAGCCCGTCACTTTATACATACCGCGTACCCACGCCGATCCAAATAACCCCGCAAAACTCACACCCTCGCACTCCCCTCACTCCTGATTCTCCAAACCCCAGATGCGCGGTACGCGGTATGTATAATGCGGCAACCCGAGCCCCGCCATGGACCTCACCACCCACCGCTCACAAATCGCCCGCGCCCTCGAGACCTTGGAACGAAGCCTCGACCAGCTCACCAACGCCCTAGCCCACAGCAGCGCGACTGCGGTGCTCGAACAGCCCGCACCCCCCGATCCGATCCGCCGCGCCTGCGAAGCATATTCGGCCATCAACTACCAAATGGATGATGAGGCAGGCACATCGATCGTATGTATCGGTGCCATCGGCGCGAGCGCAGAGATCCTGCGCCGCGCAGCGGCGGTCAACGCCGCCAAGGCAGATCTCAAAGCCCTCTGCGCCCCACTCCGCCACACGCAGATCCGCATACCCGTCAGAGGGGAAGCGACCCCGACCAAGAAGCTCTCCGCGATCCGCGTGATCTTGAGGAACATCCAGCGCAGCGATTTGAATCTGCTCGCGGCCTACCGAAAGATTCCGATCCTCGATGCGCCCCCTGCGTCGATCACCTTTACACGGGCATTCACCCGCTCCGTGTATCGAAAGAGCATTGAGGAGATCTACACGTTGCTGGGCACCGCAGAAGGTCCGTCCGCCTCGGCCGATCGCGCGCGTCTCGACGCGCTCTCACCGCGCGAGACGCACCTCGCGCTCGTCAAAGATCACTATCAGAACATACGCGCGAACGTGGTCTACGCCCGTATGGATGCGCGCGGCCGGGGCCGTGTGCAATTCAGCGCAGAGCTGCCCATCCTCTACTCTCAAGGCCGCCACCCACAGCCCGAGATCAACTTCCCCTCACCCGACGCCGCAACTCGACGAGTCCGCGCATCGAAGATCGAAGCGACCCCCTACCTCCAATCCCTACCGGTCTATCGCTACGCCCGCACTCCGCACTCTTCTCAACACCGCACCCGATAAGGACCCCACCAGCCATCGCGCGCCGCGCCTTCGCTCACCGTCGCGCAGTCACCGATTCTCTCTCTCCGACCGACCCCCTTATATTGGCCCCGCCAAAACTCCCGTCAATCGCGCCGGCTGGTGTATTCGTCGAGAAATGGCTCCCCCTCTCGAGCACATTCCGGGAGTCGCCGCCGTAAGATCAATCGAGCACGGCTACAATGCCCGCAAGGCGACCCCGAGGCATCGGTCCGCAGGGGCTGGAGCTCAGACCAGAGGCGCCGCTGGGGCGGCGGCAAGATCCTAGAGGTGGGGCTTAAGTCAGGCCATGTCGAGAAGGCGCGCGCGGCTCTGGACCGAACGGCTTTTAGTCATGACAAAGACATGCGGTTGCGTCGTTCCTGCTGCCTCTATTTTCCTGCTTGCAACCGCAAGCTTGCTCGCGGCCGGACCAACGGCCTCACGCACTTCGGCCGTAACCTGGCCAACGAAGAATTGGCCCAAGGGAACGCCGGTGAGTGTTGGACTCGACGAAGAAACGTTGAAGAATCTCGACGCGGACATCGCCAGCGGAAAGTACGCCCTGACAGACAGCTTCCGCGTGTTCCGCTGCGGAACAGAGGTCTTCGCACGGCAGTATCGGCACGATTATGGTCGAATCTATGCAAAAGAGACCAAGACAAAAGGTCCACTCAACGCGCGGCTCACTGGCCGCTACGACTATTTCGACACCGACTGGCACCCCTTTTATCACGGTACGCACCTGCACACGATGCAGTCCGTCAGCAAGACTGTCACCTCCATCATCTATGGTGTCGCCATCACGCGCGGCGATTTCAAGGCAAGCCTAGAGACGCCTGTGCTGAAGTATTTCGATGTGGCGAAAGTTAAAAATGTGGACGATCGCAAGCGCCACATCACGGTCGAAAACCTTCTGTCCATGACCTCCGGCATGAACTCGGAGGAACTGTTTTATCCTGAATCGTCCGACGCCCCTGAGAACGATTTCGTTCACATGGAGGCCAGCGACGATTGGGTGCAGTACGCGATCGACGAACCGATAGTCGAAGAACCGGGCCGGAATTTCACGTACAGCAGCGCGGACAGCGAGCTGCTCGCCTACGTTTTTCAAAAAGAAACAGGGCAGGACATTGACACCTACGCGGAGAAATATCTGTTCACTCCACTTGGCATCAAGCACTACTGGAAGCGCGACTACGCTGGCAACGTGGATACCGAAGGAGGTTTGTATCTCGACGATGTGGACTTGGCCAAACTGGGGTTCCTGTATTTGAACAGTGGATTGTGGGAAGGCAAACAGATCGTATCGGAGGATTGGGTGAAACGGTCGGTCGCGCCCCGGGTGCCCATGCCGTATACCGTGAAAGGCGGAAGGCTCTATTACGGGTTCAGTTGGTGGTTGATCCCGCTGAACGGCGAGTATGTCTGGATGGCAACTGGATTCGGCGGCCAGGAACTGCTGGTCTTCCCCCAGCAAAATCTGATCATAGTGTT
>Ga0070734_10002003_pt1 | contig 26765 bp, 25 predicted proteins | sample Coa_R1_8_FD_66444 | JGI IMG/M metagenome (GOLD analysis project Ga0070734, IMG submission 66444) | Surface soil microbial communities from Centralia Pennsylvania, which are recovering from an underground coalmine fire - Coalmine... | ecosystem: Environmental > Terrestrial > Soil > Unclassified ... | reverse complement strand
CGAATATGATTTTTTGTTTTTTCCCGGTTTTCGGCTGTAATGTAAAACCTATGCTGTCATTACCCTTTGTTGAATCCTCTACTTGTGCAATAAAAAATTTCTCAGGTTTGTATTTTGATGAATCAGGGATTAGCTTAATTTTTTTTGCTGGAAGTGAATCGTCTTTTAATTTGAGCGCCTTTAAATAATAATCAAGCGGGTCTTTGCTGACAACAGAACTGACGGTAGGTTTTTTATGTATCTGCGCAATTGAAACCAAACCTGATAATAAGAAAAAAGCAAGGATGTAAATAGCAAACTTCATAGATAGTTGTTTGATGGTTTGTTAGATTTCTATTTGTCAGAAAGATAACGACAATACCTTTCATCACGAAATAGAGAATAATTTAATTATAAAATAGTTTGTTTTGATGTTATAGCTTAAAAAATATTTTCTTCTTATACAAAAAATAGCAAAGAAACCATTCAAGCACGAACACTGATATCGAGCTCAAAATTAATTTGAGCGTTTCAGGAGTATTAATAAATGAAAGCAACCCGCTGCTGATGGTTGTGATATAACCGGTGAACCACCTGTCGCCTACAATTTCAAAGAATAAATAAATAAAGATGGAGTTCATGCCGACCACAAGAAAGAACTGCAAATATTTTCTGTGGTTTTTAATATCGATCCACCAATAGCTTGCTGATAAAAAACATAAACACCATCCCAGCGATGCAAGCGTAAACGATGATGTCGCAATTCGTTTGATGATGGGCGTTATATGTGCGTAATCCAATCCGTAACCAAGAATAAAACAAATAACTGCCCAAATCAACAGAGTTTTTATTTTGTTAGTTCCGTTGATCAATAATTTTCCTGCAACTGCACCTGCGATAGTGTGAACAGCAGTTGGAATGCAGTTGATAGCAACCCAGCCACCATCATTGATTTTGTTCATTAATAATAAGTCAACATAGTTCCCGAAATTATGCTGGTCGACAAATGGCTGATTGAAATTGGGGACATTTGTAAAACGGAATAATATTTCTGTTAGTAGCAGCAACGCAATGCATGTAATAATTTGTGCAGCAGTGCTCCATCTGAAAATTAAAAATGCAACAAGTGTTGTGAACGATAATTGAGTCAGCACATCCCACAATTCAAATGACAAACCGGTTTTTCTGACAGCATAATCAAGCACGCCCCAAAAGAAAAGCCAGAAGGATCTCCTCAATGCTTTTTTGAATGATTGGTTCCATGTTGCTCCCTGCGAATATTGCTTCGTTAATGAAAAAGCCATTGCAACACCAGCCATGAACATAAACGAAGGTTGTATCAGATCCCAAAACCTTAACCCATTCCATGGATGATGCTGGAACTGCAGAAAAAAATTATTGAGCAGTGTTTGATCTTTTGTGGCATTAAAAAGATGTTCGTACAAACCTGTACTTTCAAGAGCGAGAAGCACCATTATTAATCCACGCAAAAAATCTAAGGAAAGCAGTCGTTGTGACGATTGTTGGTTGGGTTGTTGGGTCTGCATAAGCGTTAGTAATAAAAATAAAAAGTAAGAATAAAATTGGTAGTTTTCAAAAAAGCTTTCATATTTGCAATGCAATGAAACAAATTAATACAAATATTCAGTGGTGGTGGCATACAAACTCCAAGCGGGGCAAGTAATGCTATTCCAGTGATGTATTACCATATTAGGCCCCGATTTATTCGGGGCTTTTTGTTTGTCCAAACGGGGATTCCTGAGCTTAATGGGATTGACAGGAAACAAGGATAAAGAAAATTAAAATTGTATGTCAGTTGCCGTTAGTAAGGCGCTGAATAGAATTGTTGCAGCACAAGTGAGTGACACAACCGGAGCTTAATAAAGAACAAATGCCGGCTACATAAAATAAATTTATCAGAAAAACGAGGCATGAAAAAAATAGAAATCAAAACAGAATTCAAAAAAATTTTATCGGATGTCTATACGCCGGTTGGTATTTATCTGCGACTGCGCGACCGTTTCCGCGATACGATTTTATTGGAGAGCACCGATTATCATGTTGCTGAAAACAGCTATTCGTTCATCGGCATCAATGCGATTGCAGGTATAGAGATTACGGACACAAAAAACATTGAATTCAAACTGCCGAACCAGCATCCTGAAAAAGTTGCTATCAATTATCCTGATGAAGTGCCGAAATTATTATGGGAATTTATGCAGCGATTTGATGTGGAACCCGTGAAAGAGAAATCCGTTCGCACAGCGCAAGGATTGTTTGGTTATACCACATTCGATGCAGTACAATTTTTTGATACTATCAAATTCACAAGTCGCAGCGCACAGTCGAATGCTATTCCTCTGATGCGTTATCGGTTATACCAGTACGTTATTGCCATCAATCATTTTAAAGACGAATTGTTTGTTTGCGAAAACAAAATTGCAGGAATGGAAAGCGAGCTCGCCATTGTTGAGTCGCTGATTAAAAGCAAAGATGTTCCTTCTTATCCATTTCAGCCGAAAGGAGAAGAAACTTCGAACATGAAGGATGAAGATTATATTGAAATGGTGAAGAAAGGAATCGCGAGTTGTTATCGCGGCGATGTATTTCAGATTGTATTGAGCAGAAGGTTTCAGCAAAGTTTTACAGGCGATGAGTTTAATGTTTATCGTGCTTTACGCAATATTAATCCATCACCATATTTATTTTTCTTTGATTATGGAGATTATAAACTGATAGGGTCATCACCTGAATCGCAATTGCTGATACAAAATGGAAAAGCGGTTGTGCATCCGATTGCAGGAACATTTAAGCGCACTGGTGATGATGAGATTGATCAGGAGATGGCAGAGAAATTATTGAAAGATGCAAAAGAAAATGCTGAGCATGTGATGTTGGTTGATTTGGCAAGAAATGATTTAAGCAGGTTATGTGATGATGTTACGGTTGTGCATTACCGTCAGGTGCAGTATTATTCTCATGTCATTCATTTGGTGAGTGAAGTGACAGGAAAAGTCCGGCTAAACACAAACCCGTTTGAATTGCTGGCAGTAACCTTCCCCGCGGGAACATTGAGTGGTGCGCCAAAATTTAAAGCCATGACTTTGATTGATAGCTATGAACCAACTGCAAGAAGTTATTATGGAGGCTGCATTGGTTTCATGGGATTTGATGGAACCTGCGTTCATGCAATTATGATTCGCACTTTTTTGAGCAAGGAAAACACATTGTATTATCAGGCTGGAGCGGGCATCGTTGCTGCTTCGCAACCAACAAGTGAATTGCAGGAAGTGAATAACAAATTAGGAGCGTTGAAGAAAGCGATTGGAACGGCAGAAAATATTTAGTTCATTGTTCATGGTTTATAGCTATGAACCATTAACCATGAACCATTAACCAAGCAAAATGAAGATATTAGTATTCGATAATTACGATTCGTTCACTTACAATCTGGTGCATTTGATTGAAAAAATTTTGCAACAGAAAGTAGATGTTTACAGAAATGATAAGATTGCACTAGAGAAAGTGAAAGAGTATGATAAAATAATTTTATCACCTGGCCCTGGAATTCCTGAAGAAGCCGGATTATTGTTGCCATTGATTAAAGAATATGCTGCTACGAAATCCATACTGGGCGTGTGTTTGGGGCATCAGGCAATCGGAGAGGCATTTGGTGGGAGGCTGGTGAATTTGAAAAATGTTTATCATGGAGTAGCAACGGATATAACCATCGTCAATGGTGAATGGTCAATGGTCAATGAAAAAAAATCACCATTCACCATTCACCATTCACGAGGATTATTGAAAGGTTTGCCTGATAAATTTTCTGTCGGTCGCTATCACAGTTGGATTGTAAGCGATGAAAATTTTCCTGATGAATTGGAGGTGACCGTGCGAGATGATAATAACTATATCATGGGATTGCAGCACAAAAAATATGATGTGCAGGGGGTGCAGTTTCATCCGGAAAGTGTGTTAACACCAAATGGAGAAAAAATTATGAGGAATTGGCTAAATATCTGAACTGGGATTAGTGAGATTTTTGGGAACGGTGAGAAAAAAAACCTTATTACTATGACAGATTTTATATACGGAGAAATAACCGAGAAAATAATTGGTGCTTCTTTTCGGGTTCATAAATCACTTGGGTGCGGTTTTCAAGAAGTAATTTATCAAAGAGCTTTAGAAATTGAATTGCGATTAATGTCATTAACTTATGCAAGAGAATTCGAAATGCCAATTTATTATCTCGACCAGCAAATTGGAACGAGGAGAGTAGATTTTTTTATTGAAAATAAAATCAGTGTTGAATTGAAAGCTATTACAAAAATTGAGGACGTTCATTTGGCACAAGCTATTAATTATCTTGAATGCTATAATCTTGAAATAGGGCTGCTTATTAACTTTGGAAGTAAGAGATTAGAATTTAACAGATTTACTAATAAGAAATACAACCCAAATATTATTCACTATCCCAACAAATCCCAAAAATCTCACTAATCCCAGTTCTGACAATGAAAAAGATTCTGCAATATTTATTCGAATACAAAACACTTCCCCGCGATTTGGCGAAAGAAGTGTTGATGAATATTTCCAAAGGGATTTATAATGAAAGCGAAATCGCATCATTCATAACGGTGTTCCTTATGCGCAGTATTACGATTGATGAACTTCAGGGATTTCGTGATGCGTTGTTAGAGCTTTGTGTGCGTGTTGATTTAAACGGTAATGAAACCATTGATATTGTCGGCACCGGCGGCGATGGAAAAAATACTTTTAATATTTCCACGCTTGCATGTTTTATTGTTGCTGGCACAGGACAAAAAGTTGCGAAGCACGGGAATTATGGAGCATCCTCGATTAGCGGAGCTTCAAATGTGATGGAGCAGCTCGGTTATAAATTTAAAAATGATAAAGCGCAGTTGAAGAAAGAAGTTGAAGAAGCAAATATTTGTTTCTTGCATGCTCCACTTTTTCATCCGGCATTAAAAACAGTTGGACCTATCAGAAAAAATCTAGGTGTAAGAACTTTCTTCAACATGCTCGGCCCAATGGTCAATCCTGCATTTCCAAAGTTTCAATTAGTTGGAGTTTATAATCTGGAGATGGCAAGAATTTATAATTATTTATTACAGCAAACTGAGGGAACATTCACCATCATTCATAGCTTGGATGGTTATGATGAAATTTCTTTGACCAACGATACAAAAGTGATTACGAACGAAGGTGAAAAAATAATGACGCCGGAACAACTGGGAAAACGAATGGTTGAAGCAACGGATATTTATGGCGGTGCTACTGTTGATGAAGCAGCAAAAATTTTCTCCAGGATTTTACATGGCGAAGGAACCTGGGCACAGAATGCAGTGGTACTGGCAAATGCGTCAATGGCATTGTATTGCACGGGTAATTATAATAACTATGATGATGCTTATCATGCCGCTGTGGAAAGTTTGGAAAGCGGAAAAGCAAACGATGCTTTGAAGAAATTAATTGCGATTCAGAATTAAATTGAGTAGCTCCGGCATTTATGCCAGAGAGAAATTATATGAATATTTTAGATACGATAATCAGAGAAAAGGAATTAGAAATCAAGAATAAGAAATTAGAAATGAGTATTTCTGGTTTGGAGAAAAGTAATTTCTTCAAACGAAAAACATTATCGCTGAAAAAGTTTTTGTTGGATGAAAACAAAACCGGAATAATTGCAGAGTTCAAAAGAAAGTCGCCGTCGAAAGGAATTATTAATGGGAATGCAGATGTTATTGAAATCACTTCAGCTTATGCTGATAACGGCGCATCTGCATTGTCAGTTTTGACTGATGAAAAATTCTTCGGTGGAACTGCTTATGATTTGATAAAAGCAAGAGTGAATGAAATCCCTATACTTAGAAAAGATTTTATTATTGATGAATATCAGATTGCGGAAGCCAAATCTATAGGAGCTGATATTATTTTATTGATAGCTGCGTGCTTATCTCCTCAACAAGTGAAAACTTTAGCGAAATTTGCAAAGAATCTTGAGCTTGAAGTTTTGCTTGAACTGCACGCAGAAGAAGAACTTGAACATATTTGTGATGAAACAGAAATTGTAGGAATTAATAATCGCAACCTGAAAACTTTTGAAGTAGATATTGAGAGAAGCTTGAGGATGGCTGAAAAAATACCATCAGATAAAATTAAAGTAGCAGAGAGCGGTATCAGTTCCGTCGAAAATATTAACTTATTCAAACAACATGGTTTTCGTGGTTTCCTTATCGGCGAGAATTTCATGAAAGAAAAAAATCCGGCGATTGCATTTGCCTCATTTGTAAACAAACTAAAAACTGTTTCTTCATGAGGGTAAAAGTTTGCGGCATGACACAGCTCGAACAGGTCAAAAAACTGGATGAGATGGGTGTAGATTTTGCGGGCTTTATATTTTATCAAAAATCTCCGCGATATGTAGCAAGGCATCTCGCAGGAGAAAAATTAAAAAAAGAAAAATTGAAGCTTGGTAAAGTAGGTGTGTTCGTGAACGCAACTTATGAAGAGCTGATGAAAAATGTAGATGAATACGGATTGGATATGGTTCAGTTGCACGGAGATGAAACGCCCAGGTTTTGCGAGCGTGTGGCAAATTATATCTCCGTAATAAAAGTTTTTCGCATGGGAGAGAACGACCCGATTGACTGGATTGCAAAACCTTTCGAAGATTTTTGCGACATGTTTTTGTTCGATACTGAAGGTGCTGGCTATGGCGGCACAGGAAAAAAATTCAATTGGGATACATTGAAAAACGCTGCTATCAATAAATTGTTTTTTTTGAGCGGTGGTATTGAGCCAACTGATACAGAAAAATTAAAAGCATTTGCCGAAGAACCAATTGCCAAAAAATTATTTTCAATAGATATCAATAGCAAGTTTGAAACAAGCGCAGGCGTGAAAGATTTAAAGAAGGTAAAAGAGTTTGTTGATAAACTAAACACTTGATTATTTGACTAGCTCCGGCATTCATGCCGGGAAATTATAAATAAGATTAGAATCATGGTTCAGATAAGACCAGCAACGGAAAATGATTTGCAGCAGATGCTCGACATCTACAATGAAATCATTGCAAACACGACTGCTGTTTTTCAATATGACCCGCACAGTTTGGAAATGCGCAAAGAATGGTTTGCTCAAAAACAAAAAGATGGCTTTCCTGTTTTTGTGGCAGAAGAAAATGGAGAAGTGCTTGGGTTTAGCACCATCGGACCATTCAGAAATTGGCAGGCATATCAATATTCGGTGGAAAATTCTGTGTATGTGCGAAGTGATTTGCGCGGAAAAGGAATTGGTAAATTATTATTGCAGGCAACGATTAATGCAGCGAAAGAAATGAAAATGCACACCATTATTGCCGGCATTGATGCGAGCAATGAAGCAAGCATTGCCATGCATGAACAATTCGGATTTGAACAGGTTGCTTACTTTAAAGAAGTTGGTTACAAATTCGAGAAATGGCTGGATTTGGTGTTTTTGCAATTGATTGTCTGAACCATGATTTTAACCTTATTAATCTGATTCTTCTGATGGTAATATTGTTAAGTTTTAATCAGGTCAATAAGTTAAATAAGTATGGAATCGTGGTTCAGATAGTGCTCAATAAAATTACAAATGTCCGTTACCAAAAAATAAAAATTAAAACAATAAGCGAGAAATGATTAATCGAACAATCTCTCTCAATAAAGGAACTTATAAACAGCCGAATATTTTTGGTTACTACGGGAATTTCGGCGGCGCTTATATTCCTGAGATGCTTCACCGAAATGTGGAAGAGCTTCGTGACAGGTATATTGATATCATGTATGAAGAATCATTTATCAAAGAATTTCATGCATTGCTGAAAGATTATGTCGGTCGTCCATCACCGTTATATTTTGCAACAAGGTTGAGCGAACATTATAAAACAAAAATATTTCTGAAGCGTGAAGATTTGAATCATACCGGTGCGCATAAAATTAATAACGCCATTGGTCAGGTTTTGCTTGCGCAGCGATTAGGAAAAAAAAGAATCATTGCGGAAACAGGTGCTGGGCAACATGGAGTAGCGACTGCAACAGTTTGTGCGCTGAAAGGCATCGAGTGCATCGTGTATATGGGCGTGAAAGATATTGAGCGGCAGGCGCCGAATGTAGCAAGAATGAAAATGCTTGGCGCCACAGTCGTTCCAGCAACGAGCGGTAGCCAGACTTTAAAAGATGCAACGAACGAAGCTATCCGCGATTGGATTAATAATCCCTCCGACACGCATTATGTGATTGGTAGTGTTGTTGGCCCGCATCCTTATCCCGATATGGTGGCGCGTTTTCAAAGTGTGATTAGTGAAGAGATGCGCAGGCAATTAAAAGAGCAAACTGATAATGAATTGCCTTCGAGAATTATTGCATGCGTTGGCGGCGGCAGCAATGCAGCTGGTGCGTTCTATCATTTTTTGGATGATTTGAATGTAGAGTTGATTGCTGTCGAAGCGGCTGGTCTCGGAGTAAACACTGGTCATAGCGCCGCCACAACGCAGCTCGGAAAACCAGGCGTACTTCATGGCAGCAAGAGTTTGGTGATGCAAACGGAAGATGGTCAGGTTGTAGAGCCACACAGCATTTCAGCGGGTCTCGATTATCCTGGTATTGGTCCTTTGCATGCGCATTTATATGAAAGTGGTCGCGCAAAATTTTTGAGCGCGACTGATAATGATGCGTTGAAAGCCGCATTTGAATTGACGAAGCTGGAAGGAATTATTCCTGCGCTTGAAAGTGCGCATGCCCTTGCTGCATTGAAACAAATTCATTTCAAATCAAATGATATAACCGTATTGTGTTTGAGCGGAAGAGGAGATAAAGATTTGAGCACTTATATGAAAGCATTTGAGGATGAACGTTAGGGGAAAGGATTTACGATTTCTTTAGGTCGTAGATTTTTCTAAAATTATTAATTACTAATTATCAATTATTAATTTTTTTGTCTCATGCATTTGTTCATTATTCAACATTCTTGCGTCGCACTCTTGTACTGAAGAATCTTTATTGAGCTTCAGTTTAGCTTCGCAACAGTAACATGTTCTTTGAATAAATTTTATCAGGAGTTGGCTCGTTTATAAAAAATATGCCAATTGATTTTCCAGGTTTTGCCACCGTCGGAAGATGATTCCCAATTCCAGTCGAATGAATTTTTTGTGATGTTTTCATAAACCATTCTGCTGATGATTTTTCCGGTTGGGCTAACTGTTTTAGGGACTGTTTTTTCTGCAGTTGAAAGAATCAGCGAATCGCCGACCATGCCGCCTGTCAAATCAATATAGCCACCTTGGTTATCCACCCATGTCTGCTGCCAGATTTTATAATTTTTATTATAAACGCTCCAGCTCTTGCCAATGAAATTGGTGTTTGGGTCGCTGAAGTTTTCCTGTACTGTGCAACCGCCCATGATTTTTTCAATGTGGTTGGTGCCGTGCAAAGTATCGCTCCATGTAAGGTTCCAGTCGCCGATCCAAAAATCAAACTGTGAAGATTCGGGTGCAGAACATGGAGATGAATTAGTATTCTGTGCTAATGATGAAAAAGAAAATATAATGCAGACGAAAAAAATAAATATTCTCATGGCAGTTTTTGTAAATGAATCTAACTAATAAATTGTATTTATAATAAATGATTTTGCCGAATGGCGATATTTTATGACTGAATGTTTTTAAAGGATTTAAAAAAATATGAGCAGGATTAGAAATTTGTTTGAAAAGAAAGACTCAAAGGTTTTAAATGTTTATTGCACTGCAGGCTATCCTCAATTAGAAAGCACACTGCAAGTAATGAAAACATTGCAGGAAAACGGTGCAGACATTATTGAGCTTGGTATGCCTTATAGTGACCCGCTTGCTGATGGTCCGGTGATACAAGCCAGTGGTGGCAAAGCTTTGAGCAATGGCATGACGATTGCAAAACTGTTTGAGCAATTAAAAGATTTCAGAAAAGAAATAAATATTCCTGTTGTATTAATGGGTTATATGAACCCTGTTCTGCAATATGGATTTGAACATTTTTGCAAAGTAGCTTCAGAAGTCGGTATTGATGGGTTGATATTGCCAGATTTGCCTGAGCATGAATTTGAAACCGAATACGGAGCAGTCATCAAAAAATATAATCTTGATTTTATTTTTTTAGTGACACCTGAGACCTCAGAAGAAAGAATAAAAAAATTGGCTTCATTAAGCTCCGGATTTTTGTACGCAGTTTCTTCTTCATCCATTACGGGCAAAGACAAAGATTTTTCACCTGTAGAAAAATATTTGCAAAGATTACGAAGTATGAAATTGAGCAATCCGATTTTAGTTGGCTTTGGAATCAAGGATAAAGAAACATTTGAATCAGCATGCAAATATGCAAACGGAGCAATCATCGGAACAGCTTATATTAAAGCAATAGAAAATTCAAATAATGTTGAAGTATCAACAAAAGAGTTTTTAAATTCTATTTTAAAATAAATCAGTTGAATCAGTAAAATCAGGATAAATCGTGGTTCTGACAATCATCAAATACAACGCCGGGAATATTCAATCCGTTCTTTATGCACTGGAGCGAATCGGTGTTTCAGCAATTGTAACAGACAATCATGAAGAAATAAAAAAAGCAGATAAAGTAATCTTTCCCGGCGTTGGCGAAGCCAGCAGCGCGATGAATTATCTAAAAGAAAGAAAATTAGATTTATTAATAAAAGAGTTGAAGCAACCTGTGCTTGGCATTTGTCTTGGCATGCAACTCATGTGCAAATATTCTGAGGAAAATAATACTGATTGCCTCGGCATCTTCGACGAACAAGTGAAGCATTTTGATAGTTCGCAGTCGGCAGTTGGCAGTCCGCAGACAAAAATCCCTCAAATCGGCTGGAACAATATTTATGATTTGAAATCAAAATTGTTCGAAGGGATTGATGAAAACAGTTACTGTTATTTTGTTCATGGATATTATGCTGCATTCGGAGCACATACAATCGCAACAACAAATTATATTCAGCCTTATAGTTCAGCGCTTCATAAAAATAATTTTTATGGAGTTCAATTTCATCCTGAGAAGAGTGCGAAGATTGGAGAAAAAATATTGAAAAATTTCATCAGCTTATAAAAAAACATGGAGATTATACCAGCTATAGATTTGATTGATGGCAAATGTGTAAGGCTTACTCAGGGTGATTATAATCAAAAGAAAATTTATAATGAACATCCATTAGAAGTTGCCAAACAATTTGAAGATGTTGGTTTGAGAAGATTGCATTTGGTCGATTTGGATGGAGCAAAAGCCGGCGCTGTAAAGAATTGGAAAGTGCTTGAAACGATTGCAAGTAAAACATCATTGATAATAGATTTCGGTGGAGGCATCAAAAAAGAAAACGATGTAAAAATTGTTTTCAATTCGGGTGCTGCGCTTGCAACAGTTGGAAGCATTGCAGTGAAAGATGAACCTGAATTTGTGAAATGGCTTTTGATTTTTGGGGCTGATAAATTTTTATTGGGTGCTGATGTGAAAGATGAAAAAATTGCTATCAATGGATGGCTTGAAAAAACGGATATATGGGTGTATGATTTTATAGAGAAATATATTAAGCACGGCGTGAAACAAATTTTTTGCACAGATGTCAGCAAGGATGGAAAATTAGAAGGACCCTCAATTGATTTGTATAAAAATATCATTGCAAAATTTCCTGAACTTTATTTTATAGCGAGCGGCGGCGTAAGTTCAATGCAAGATTTGGAAGATTTGCAAAGAATCGGATGTAATGCGGCAATTGTCGGGAAAGCAATCTATGAAAATAAAATCAGCTTAAGCGACCTAAAGAACTACAGACAATAAACTACAAACAACAAATCAAAATGATTCCAGAAAATTTTTGGCTCTTTGCATTGACAGCTTTATTGCTGAACCTGACTCCGGGGAACGATATGTTGTTTGTGATTGCCAGAAGTTCATCGCAAGGAAGCCGCGCCGGCATTATTTCTTCGCTGGGCATTATGGTTGGCTGCATGGTTCACATGATTGCAGCAGTCGCTGGGCTTTCTGCTATCATCGCAAAATCTGCACTCGCATTTAGTATTATTAAATATGTTGGTGCAGCTTATTTAATTTATCTCGGCGTTCAATCTATTCTTGATAAAAGCAAAGAATTGCAGATAAATTCTTCTATCCAGAAAAAATCTCTTAACAAAATATTCTGGCAGGCAGTTGTAACAAATGTGCTCAACCCAAAAGTTGCCTTATTTTTCCTCGCGTTTCTTCCGCAATTCATCAATGTAAAATCAGGAAATACAACTGCGCAAATTTTATTTCTGGGAATGTGGTTCAATATTGGCGGCACATTGGTAAATATCATTGTTGCATTGTTGTTTGGGAAGATTGGGCAATGGCTTAGCAAATCTGCCAATTTTGTTCAATGGCAAAAAAGAATAACTGGCGGCATTTTAATTGCGCTCGGGATTAAAGTAGCATTAAGCTCAAGAAAATAAATCATGCTTACAAAACGGATAATACCTTGTTTGGATATTAAAGACGGTCGAACTGTGAAAGGGACGAACTTTGTTGACCTCCGTGATGCCGGTGACCCGGTTGAATTGGGCGCTTTATACGCGCAACAAGGCGCTGATGAATTGGTATTTCTTGATATCACAGCAACAGTTGAAAAAAGAAAGACATTAAGTGAATTGGTCAATAAAATCGCACATCATATTAATATTCCGTTCACAGTTGGCGGTGGAATTTCATCCGTTGATGATGTGAGTGTATTGTTGCAAAATGGTGCTGATAAAATTTCGGTGAATACATCTGCATTTAAAAATCCTCAACTGATTAATGAACTTGCTAAAGAATTCGGAAGTCAATGTGTTGTTCTTGCCATCGATACAAAAAAAGAAGATGATAATGAGTGGTATGTTTATTTGAATGGAGGCAGGACGAAGACTGAAGCAAAATGTTTTGAATGGGCGAGGCATGCCGTTGATTTGGGCGCAGGTGAAATTTTATTGACTTCCATGAATCACGACGGCACCAAACAGGGATTTGCATTGGATATTACACGAACTTTGGCAACGCAACTGCCGGTTCCGGTGATTGCAAGCGGTGGCGGAGGAACGATGCAGCATTTTGTAGATGTGTTTGAAGGAGCGAATGCCGATGCAGCTTTGGCAGCAAGCATATTTCATTTCAAAGAAATTTCAATCCCGGAGTTGAAAGATTATCTGAAAAAAAATAAAATCAATATTCGTGGCTAGTAACATCATCATGATTGCAGCTATTTGTGCAGCCATCGTTTTAATAATCGCCAGGCGAAGGATAATAAAAAGGCGAAAATAAAATGATAGAGATTTGCTGTTTATGAAACTGAAGTTGAATAGAATTGTTTCAGTACAAGAGTGCGATCCACCGCGGCGGACAAGCTGCAAGGATATTGAATAGAGTACAAATGCTGGAATCAAAAAGAATTAATAATCCGAGAAAGATGAACGACCTAAAGAAATCGTAAATCCCAAATCTAAAATCGTAATTTTTTCCTGTTATATATTATGCGTTTAAAAATCATTTTCTGCTTTTGTTTGTTAACGTGCTCGATCATTTTGTCAGCACAAAATAAAAAGCCCGTTGCTATTATTTTTGACAGCGACATGGGACCGGATTATGACGATGTTGGTGCAATCACATTGTTGCACGCTTTCGCTGACAGCGGCAGAGTGAAAATTCTCGCAACCATCGCCAGCACAAAATATGACTGCGTTGCATGCGTGATGAATGTGTTCAACACTTATTTCAACAAACCATATATCCCGATTGGAGTTCCGAAAGGAAATGCATTAATGCTGAGGGATTTTCAGCATTGGACTGATACCTTGATTGCAAAATATCCTCATAAAATTAAAAGCAATGATGAAGTGGAAGATGCGGTGGAATTATATCGGAAAATATTATCAAAACAAGCTGCTCATAGCGTAACGATTGTCACCGTTGGGTTTCTCACAAACCTTGCAAACCTTTTGAAAACAACGGGTGATAAATATTCTCCTTTGAATGGAAGAGATTTAGTGAATGAAAAAGTGAAGCAATTGGTTTGTATGGCAGGAAAATTTCCACAAGGAGATGAATTCAATATTGACAGAGATGCTGCTTCTTCTAAATATGCGTATGATAACTGGCCGACAAATATTTTATTCAGTGGTTTTGAAATTGGAGAGAAAATAAAAGTTGGATTGCCGTTAATTCACAATGATAAAATTCAGAAAAGCCCGGTGAAAGATGTGTTCCGGATTTCGATTCCGATGGCAGCGCAGGATAGCGCAGGAAGAATGAGCTGGGATGAAACCGCAGTGCTCGTTGCCGTGAATGGATTTGAACCTTATTATACCTTGCATCATGGATACATAAAAGTGGTCGATGACGGAAAAAATACATGGGTGGATGATGGCGAGAAACAAGCTTATTTAGTAGAAGCATTGCCGCATGAAAAAGTGCAGGAGCTGATTAATAAAATCATCATGCATCAACCGTTAAAACAATTTCAAACAGTTAGCCACAATTAGTTTAATTCGCAAAAACTCGCATTAATTAGCGTATGAAAATTGATTATAAAAAATATGCCGATGGATTAGTGCCTGCAATCGTGCAGGATTTCGATACCAACAAAGTGCTCATGCTTGGTTTCATGAATGATGAAGCTGTCCATAAAACAGAAGAAACCGGCAAAGTTACTTTTTACAGCCGCAGCAAAAACCGATTATGGACAAAAGGAGAGGAGAGTGGAAATTTTCTGATGCTGAAATCAATTGCCGTTGACTGTGATAATGATACATTATTAATAAAAGCACATCCGCTTGGCTCGGTTTGCCACACTGGTGCAGACACTTGCTGGAGCGAGAAAAATCACAGCGATGATTTTCTGTTTTACCTCGAAAGCATCATAAATTTGCGGAAGCAGGCTTCTCCGGATGAGTCTTATGTTGCGAAATTGTTTTCAAAAGGGATTAATAAAATTGCCCAAAAAGTTGGCGAGGAAGCCGTTGAAATGGTGATTGAAGCAAAAGATAATAATGAAGAACTATTTTTGAACGAATCGGCAGATTTGTTGTTTCACTATCTGATGCTTTTGAACGCCAAAGGATATACTTTACAACAGGTGTTGAGCGTTTTAGAAAAACGACATCATAAATAAATCATACAGCGATGAAAAATGTAGTGTTGGCTTTGTTTGTTTTACCTCTGTTCGCAAATGCGCAAAATAAAAGCGCCGGTTTTGTGATTAACGGAACTGTGAAAGGCTTGCAGGAAAAATCAGCGATTTCTTTGACTGATGGCAATAAGCCGACTGATACTATTGCGAAAGGGATTGTGAGTGCTGGGGCTTTCAAGCTTTCAGGAAAAACTGCCGAGCCGAATTTATACTTGCTAAATTTTGATGGCGGGAAAAAGAAGTTTCCATTGTTTATCGGTAATGACAATGTAACTATCAAAGGCGATGCAGAAAATGCAAAAGATTTCGAAGTGACAGGATCTCAGTCCCACGCTGATTTTGTTGATTTTCAAAAAACATTCAATCCGCTTATGGCGAGGTTGAATACCGTGAGCCAGATGATCAATTCCCATCAATATGTTGCAAAGAACGATTCGCTGATGAAAGAATATAATGATGCTAATGTTCAGATTCAAATGGCGGAAGATCAGTTTGTGCAAAACAAGAAATCATCTTATGTCTCTCCGTTTGTTTTATTGGTGCTTGCTCAGCTTTCAGAAAACCCTCAGCTTGAGAAAAGATTTAATATGCTCACACCGGAAGCGCAAACCGGCTTTTTTGGAAAATATCTTCATGAACAAATTGAAACAGCAAAAATCGGAGAGGTAGGAAGCAATGCGATCGACTTCACTCAAAATGATACAACAGGCAAGCCTGTGCAGCTTTCATCCTTCAAAGGAAAATATGTGCTCGTAGATTTTTGGGCAAGCTGGTGCCATCCATGCAGAATGGAGAATCCTAATGTGGTTGCAGCTTTCAGCAAATTCAGAAATAAAAACTTTACCATCCTTGGCGTTTCGCTCGACAAGGCAAAAGGCCCATGGGTACAAGCAATCAAAGAAGACAATCTGATGTGGACACAAGTAAGCGACTTGAAATTCTGGAACAACGAAGTCGCGATGAAATATCATATCCAGCAAATCCCTCAGAATATGCTCATCGGTCCTGATGGAAAAATCGTTGCAAAAAATCTTCGTGGGCCTGAGCTCGAATCAAAATTATGCGAGCTGCTCGGATGTAATTAATTTATGATTTTAGATCTACGATTTACGATTTCTTTAGGTCGTACTTTTATTTCTAATTATTAATTACTAATTATCAATTATTAATTTTGATAGCAAACATCATCTATTGCTCCGCATCTTCTTCACGGGTTTATGTATTAGTTTCCTCGGTGCCCTTCCATTAGGAACACTGAATGTTGCTGCTATGCAGATTTCTGCAAGCGATGGAGTTTTCCAGGCTGTATATTTTTCAATCGGTGCATTGATTGTTGAAATGATATATGTGCGCATTTCATTAGTGGCAATGGATTGGGTAAGACAAAGAAAGCAGCTATTCAAATTCCTTGAATGGGTTTCAATATTAATCGTGATTGCGCTTGCTATTACAAGTTTTATAGCTGCATCAAAACCTTCAGGCGGGAAAAATATTATTCTCGGCAGCATGCTCCCGAAATTTTTATTAGGTATTGCAATGAGTGCGATTAATCCCGTGCAAATCCCTTTTTGGTTTGGATGGAGCACTGTTCTATTCACAAAAAAAATACTGCAACCGATAAACAGTAATTACAATTTCTATATCGCTGGAATCGGGTTAGGGACTTTCATCGGCAACTCGGTTTTTATTTTCGGAGGAAGATTTATCGTTGATAGGCTGAATGATAATCAGAAAATTTTGAACTGGTGCATTGGTGGAATATTTGCAATCACAGCTATTATTATGCTTTGGAAAATGTTGATGAAGAAAGACTCCTTAGAAAAAGTGGTAAGTGATAAGTGATAATTACGTGGCATACAAAAGGGGCTTACTTACAACTTATTTTACTTACCACTTACAGCTCTGTAGCCCATTTATCCCTCTCATCCGGTGCAAACTTCCACGGTGCAAAATTGTTTTCTACATTGCTGAACATACTATTCCATTCTTGCGGAGCATTGCTGTCTTCCATCACAAGCGCTCTTCTTAATTCCAAAATAATCTCGAGCGGGCTGATGCTAACGGGACATTCTTCCACACATGCATTACAGCTTGTGCATGCGCGAAGTTCTTCAACGGAAATATAGTTGAGCAAATTTTTTCCGTCATCTTTAAATTCTTTATTAGCGTTGATGTTCTTTCCAATTTCTTCTGCTCTGTCGCGGGTGGCCATCATAATTTTTCTCGGTGATAATAATTTTCCGGTGATGTTTGCAGGACAAGCTGCAGTGCATCTCCCGCATTCAGTGCACGAATATGCATCCAGCAAATTTCTCCAACTCAGATCAAACACATCTTTCGCGCCGAATTTTGATGGAGCTGCAGCATCCGTTGGCGCGAGCTCCGGTTGCATGGCATATAACACTTCATTCTGCACTGCAGGCATATTCCGCATTTTTCCTTCTGGCCAAAGCCTGGCATAATATGCATTCGGGAAAGCCAATAAAATGTGCAGGTGTTTTGAATAAGGAAGATAATTCAGGAATGCAAAAATGCCGAGTATATGAATCCACCAACATGTTCTCTCCAAACCAACAAGACTTTTATTGCTCATGCCATTCAATAAGGGATGAATGATTTGCGAGAATAAAAAATTGCCGGTGTTATGTTCTGCATAATGACCGTAACCTCTTGATTGCAGCAAAGTGTCGGTCGCATTCATCGTGAGGAATAATGTCATCAAGATGATTTCTGAAATCAAGATGTAGTTTGCGTCGCTTCTGGGCCATCCATCCAAATCCTTGCTGACAAAGCGTTTCAGCTTCACTACATTTCTTCTTAATAAAAAAATAACACAAACAGTCAGCACGCCAACTGCTAAAAATTCAAAAGCATTGATTAAAAAAATGTAGAGACCTCCAAGCGGTGAAGCAAACAAGCGATGGGTTCCGAAAATGCCATCGAGGAAAATTTCCAGTACTTCTGCATTAATAATAATAAAGCCTGCATAAATCACAAAATGCATCACGGCAACCAATGGATTCCTGAACATTTTCTTCTGGCCGAATGCGAGCAGCAAAACATTTTTCCACCTTGCTGAAGGATTATCATTATAATTCTCATCTTTTCCTAATAAAATATTTCTTCTTATCTGCATCACTTTTTTGCTGAACAGGAAAACAGCAAGCACAGCAATAATGATGAATAAAATTTGTTGAACGATATGCATGAAAACCTTATTGAATTAAATGATTATTTCTACAACGAATTGACAAGAAATCAACTTCGTGAAATTCGATTCAATTCGTGTAATAAAAATAAGATTATGTGACCGTAAGAAACTAAAATTTTTTCATTCCTCTTTTCATTCCTTAATTTGTGCCATGGCAAGAAATTATATATTATCTGAAGAAGTAGCGCAAAAAAAACTCCTGCGCATGGCCTACGAAATTCTGGAAAACAATTTTGGTGAAGAAGAAATTTTGCTTGCAGGCATCCGTGAGAGTGGGAGCGTAGTGGCAAGAAATATACAAAGTCTCTTAGGTCGCATCTCAACAATCAGGACAGATATCATTACTATCACACTTGATAAAAAATTTCCTGATGAAGTCACTTTCAGCAAACCTGTTTCTTTTGATAACAAGCCTGTCATTTTAATTGATGACGTGAGCAACACAGGAAGAACACTTTTATACGCATTGAAACCTTTCTTATCAGCACATCCAAAAAAAATACAGACATTGGTGCTGGTTGAAAGAACGCACAAGATATTCCCCGTAAAGCCTTACTACGTGGGGCTTTCAGTCGCCACCACTTTGCAGGAACACATTTATGTTGAAGTGGAAGGAGAGCAGGTGAAAGGTGCGTGGCTTGAATAATACCGGAGGAGTATTTTTTCATTTCAGTAAAAATCTGAGTTATTAATCTCCCCAAAATTTACAGGCAAATATCAAAGCTTCAAAGTATCCAAAATACCCTTTATTTTATCCACAAAAGTTAGCAAAAAAAGCACTTTTTTATTCAGGTTATGAACCTTAAAAACGATAGTTTTGCAGCCTTCCCTAAATAACAAGGAAAGGATGTCTTTTAGTATCAAAATTCACTATGGAAGATAATAATCTCACGCCGCAGGAAACACAAGACAATAACAGAATAGTTCCGATCAACATTGAAGAGCAGATGAAGACTGCCTACATAGATTATTCTATGTCGGTAATCGTGGGCCGTGCATTGCCCGATGTTCGCGACGGATTGAAGCCTGTTCACCGCCGCATTCTTCATGGCATGAACGAATTGGGAAATCATAGTAACAAGCCCTATAAAAAAGCAGCACGTATTGTGGGAGAGGTGATGGGTAAATATCACCCCCATGGCGACAAAGCCATTTACGACACGATGGTGCGCATGGCGCAGGAATGGAGCATGCGCTATTTGCTGGTTGATGGCCAGGGGAATTTCGGGAGCCAGGATGGTGACGGCCCTGCAGCAATGCGTTACACTGAAGCAAGGCTTCACAAGATGGCAGAAGCCATGCTGGAAGACATTGAAAAAGACACCGTCGATTATCAGCCAAATTTTGATGATTCATTAGAAGAACCAACAGTTCTTCCAACACGCATTCCGCAATTGCTTATGAATGGTGCAAGTGGTATTGCGGTTGGTATGGCAACGAACATGATGCCGCATAATCTCACTGAAGTGATCAACGGATGTATTGCGTATATAGATAACCGTGAAATCACGATTGAAGAAATGATGAGCTATGTGAAAGCTCCTGATTTTCCAACAGGCGGTATTATTTATGGAATGGAAGGAGTGAAGGCAGCGATGATGTTTGGCAGAGGAAGAGTAGTGCTCCGCGGAAGATTGCATATCGATACAAAAGCAAGTGGCCGCGAACAAATCATTATCACTGAAGTTCCATATCAGGTGAACCGTGATGCATTGTGTGATAGAATTGGCCAGTTGGTAAATGAAAAAGTGATTGAAGGAATTGCGCATGTCAATAATGAATCGAACCAAAAAGAAGGAACAAGGATTGTGATTGATCTGAAAAGAGATGCGATTGCAAATCTTATCATCAATCAGATATATAAGCACACAGAACTACAAACATCTTACGGCATCAATAATGTAGCGCTCGTAAAAGGAAGACCAAGAACGCTCAACATCAGAGAGATGGTCACAGAGTTTGTGGACTTCCGTCACGAAGTTGTTATCCGCCGCACAAAATTTGAATTAAAAGAAGCAGAGAAAAAAGCACATATACTTCAGGGTTATTTGATCGCTCTTGATCATTTGGATGAAGTGATTGCTTTGATCCGCGCATCAGCAACTCCTGAAGTCGCCAAAGAAGCATTGATCAATGCAGGTTGGGGGCTTGATGAAATTCAGGCAAAAGCCATACTGGAATTACGATTGCAGCGATTGACCGGAATGGAGCGGAATAAGATCAAAGAAGAATACGATGAATTGATGAAGCTGATTGCATTCTTAAAAGATCTATTATCTGATGAAGGCAAGCGCTTTGATGTGATCAAAAAAGAATTGAATGAAGTAAAAGATAAATTTGGCGATGAGCGCAAATCAGAAATCGTTTACCTTGATGATGAAGTGCGCATTAAAGATCTCATCAAAGAAGAAGATGTTGTGATCACTATTTCTCATCTTGGTTATATTAAAAGAACATCAGCTTCAGAATATCGCCAGCAAAGGAGAGGAGGACGCGGCGCTGTCGGTGGCAAAACAAGAGAAGAAGATTATATCGAACACTTGTTTGTTGCGTCCACTCATCATACGATGCTTTTCTTCACGGAAAAAGGCAGGTGCTACTGGCTGAATATTTATGAAATTCCTGAAGGCGAAAAAACCAGCAAGGGCCGTGCAATACAAAACCTCATTCAGATTCCACAGGATGATAAAGTGAAAGCAATCATCGATGTGAAAGATATCAAGGATGAAGAGTTTGTGAAATCACATCATATTGTTCTTTGCACAAAACAAGGCATCATCAAAAAAACTTCATTGGAAGATTTCAGCAGGCCAAGACAAAACGGTGTGATTGCTGTTACTATCCTTGAAGGCGATCAGTTAATAGAAGCAAAGCTCACTGACGGCAATTCAGAAATCATGATGGCGGTGAAAAGCGGAAGGTCTATTCGTTTTGAAGAAGAAAAAGTTCGCCCGACAGGAAGAGGTGCTATTGGTGTTGCGGGAATCGAAGTGGACGATGCAAAAGATGAAGTGATTGGTATGGTATGTGTGAATAAAGAAGACAAAACAAGAACGATATTAGTAGTGAGCGAAAAAGGTTTTGGCAAAAGAACACTGATTGAAGAATATCGCATCACCAACAGAGGCGGCAAAGGAGTGAAGACGATTAGTGTGACTGATAAAACAGGTGCGCTTGTTGGAATTTTGGATGTTACTGAAAGAGAAGATTTAATGATTACTTGCAAAAGCGGTGTTACAATCAGGATGCCTGTGAATGGCATTAGTGAACAAGGACGCGCAACGCAGGGAGTGAAGTTGATAAGGCTTGACGAAGGTGATGAAATTGCTGCTATCACAAAATTGGATGAACATGTTGGAAATGGCAACGGTAATGGTAATAATCATCACACTGATGAACCGGGTGAAAAGCCGGCAGAAGAAAATGGAAGTGGGGAAAATGATGGTCAACCGGTTGTAGAATAAAATATTGCTGATATTCGCAGGAATTAATGAAAACTTTTTATTTTCAATAAAATTTATATCATGAAATCGACTCTTCTGGCTTTAATATTTGCTGTTGCTGGTCTCGGTCTCTCAGCACAAAACCTCGACAAAGCAAAAGATCTTCTAAAGTCAAAAAAATTAATGGATGCAAAAGCCGAAATAGATAAAGTGCTTGCGGTTGATAAAAACCAAAAAAATGCAGAAGCATGGTACTATAAATGCAAGATTTATACAACCATCGCAGACGACAGCACGTTGAAACAGCAAGTGCCTGATGCGCACGTTCAATCTTTGGATGCACTAAAGAAATACGTAGAAACAGATGAAGCAGCCAATAAAGAAAAAGAAAAGCAATCTCTATTATTAAAGCTTGACAATTACAAGCCCATCAATTCAATTTATGCAGGGTTTTTTCAGGATGGAGCGAGCAGCTACAATGCAGGCAAATATGATGAAGCGCTCACAGATTTTAAAGGGGCACTTGATTCGAGAGAGTTCATGTTCTCAAAAGGATGGATCACTCAGAAATTTGATACTATCAGCACTTTGTATGCAGGCATCGCAGCAGAGAAAGCAAAAAAGAGAGATGACGCGGCGACTTATTATTCAAAGATTGCCGATATGAAATTAAACGACTCTAAGTATGAGGACATTTATAAATGGCTCGCTAATTATTATTCTCAGGATAAAAGCGATGAAACGAATGCATTGAAATATGCGAGGCTTGGCAAAGAAGTTTATCCTGCTGATTCTGCATGGAAAGAAATTGAGCTTGGCATTTATGAGAGCGAACTCGATGAGTATAGAAAGAAAGGAAATAAAGATTCATTGTTCGCAAAATACGATCAGATTCTTGCGCAATTGCCAAACAGCCATGTGTTCACTTACAATTACGGAGTTGAAGTATACAACTACGCTGTTGATACCAGCTCTGGCAAAAAACCTGCTAACTCAGATGCATTGATCACAAAAGCAAAAGAGCTTCTGAATAAATCCCTGGCGCTAAAACCAGATTATGCTCAGGCTAATCTGTTGCTTGGACAGATTGCTTATAATGATGCTGTTGATTTTAAAGCTACCACAAAAAACATAAAAGGACAGAAACCTGAAGACATTAAGAAGAGAGCGGATATAAGAGTTGCGGCACTTAAAAAATTTGATGATGCAATTCCTTATTTTGAAAAAATCGATCAGCAGTTAGGTTCTCAGGGCAAGTTAAAACAAGATGATAAACGGACTTTGAAAGATGCTTATGATCTGCTCATCACGATTTATGAACAGAAGAACCAAAAAGATAAATCTGATGTGTACACGAAGAAGTTCAATGATGTAGATAAAGTTCATTAATGATATAAATTAATTTAGTAAAATAAGCCCCGGCATCATTCCCGGGGTTTATTTTTATAGTGAGGTATTATTCTTTAATTTTTGCATATCATGCAATAAAAACCCTTTAAATCCTTTATAGCTTATCACTGAAATGATAAAAAGAGCCCTTTCAACATACCTGGAGGATATCAAAGAAATCCCTGCGATCATCAACACCTCGCATTTGCCTTCGCTCGATGGCTTCAGGGGCATTTCTATTCTGATGGTGGTAATCGGACATTTGTTTGTGAGAAGGGGCTACGACGCATGGCAATATATCTTCAACGGCAACCTCGGTGTATATATATTTTTTGTGATTAGCGGGTTTCTCATCACCACATTATTGTTAAAAGAAAGACTCAAAACAAAAACGATTTCTCTGAGGAAATTTTACATCAGGCGTTTCTTAAGAATTTTTCCGGTTGCTTATCTCTACATCATTGTTCTCATCATACTGAATTATGTGTTGAATCTGCATATCCCATGGCTGGCATTTTTAGCAGCAGCTTTATACCTGCAGGATCTGGAAGTTTTCAACCTCAGTTGGTACACCGATCACTATTGGTCCTTGTCCATTGAAGAACAGTTTTATTTATTTTTTCCATCATTATTGAAAAAGAACCTGAAGCTTTACAGCATCATTATACCTGTATTGATTTTCCTGATTCCATTTTTGGTTTTTGTTTGCAGGCGCAGCCCTTATTTGGAAAATTCTTATTTCTATGAAGTCATCCATTTCATGCTGAAATTTGACGGTGTGATGGTAGGCTCATTTTTTTCATTGCTTGTTTTCAAGAACATGATCCCATGGGATTTTATCAAAAAATATAAAATCGCATTGAATATTATTTTGCTTCTGCTCACGCTGGCGATTCATAATAACCATAGCCTGACTGCGATTAACCACATGAGCTCTTTCTTTATTGGCATTATTATCATCAGCAATCTGTATCCGGCAAATGATTTTATTTTCAAATTCCTGAACAACAAATGGCTGATGAAAATCGGCATATTATCATACAGCATTTACATCTGGCAACAGCTTTTCACCATGACAAGGAGCGAGCCTACATCAGTGAACATTCCATGGTATCCATTGCCGTTGAACGTGATTGTTCTGATCGCTATCAGTTATATTTCTTACAACTACTACGAAAAATCTTTCCTGAAACTGAAAGAGCGCTTCAAATAAAAAATCCCCGCCAATGAATTGACGGGGATTGGACATTCTCTCTGACACAATCTGTGTTCTATTACATACGCAAAAAGAAGGGCAGAAGATGAAGTGATGCAAAAAATAACCTATGGTATTTTTTGCAGCCACAGTAAATACTGCAAAATCCGGTAGATATACCTGTTCGTTTCGGTATGCTGCTGAAGTATTTTTATACTATTTTTTGACCCTATAGGACAAGGTTTATTAAAAGGTAAAGGCCCCGCATGTTCATGCGGGGCAATTTTATGATTGCTTGTTAAGAATTATTATCGACGGTTCTTGATTCTTTGGGTCCAGCCGATATGATTATCAAGCGTGATGGATGCTAACAGGACAAAGATGACGAACAGGGAAGCTCTTGGGTCGATGGTTGGCTTATCGATATGGGCGCCCAAATATAGCAGGCGCACCATTAATAGGTTTGTCATGGGTCGGAATTTCTTGGGTTGACGGATTATGAACAGGTGCTTAACGAAAAAAGCAGGGGATTTATTTCATGTGATTTTGTGGCAGATTTTCAAAAAACCTGTCGCAATTTATTATACAAAACATGGGGTCTGCTTGTGACGGGTGTATATTCAATGGAGCAATTAAGTTATGAATATGCGCAAGCAATGTATCTGATAAGGGCAAGTTCAATTCCGAAAGCAGTTATGGCAAAACATAGCTGCTTTTTCTTTCGCTATTTGTTCTGTGTTTTTTTATAGTCATGCATGATCAGTGCTATCAAAAGTAGGAAGATAATAAAGAGCGATGCTCTTGGGTCAACATGTGGTTTTGGTGCGCTCGAATAAACGTAGCCAAGAAGATAAATTGTCAATGTTTTCATTTTTAGCGGTGGACTGGGGGTTCAATTAAAGATATAGATAAAATCCTGTAATTAAAAACAATTTGGGCTTTAATTATTGCAAACGTTTGAAAAAAGTTTGACACCGGCATACGAGCCGTTAGGCGAAGTGAAATGTTACCACAATTTATTCTTTTGTAATATCTTTTTAACGTCATCAAACCCTGAAGCAGTGGCTTCGGGAACTGGAATAAGTTTGTTTATAATAATATCATCTTTCGATATTTGAAATATTTTTACAAATGGCGGTTGCTTTTTACCCTTCGCATCTGAAAATTCAATTTTTACAAATTCGTAAAAAATATCCGATTGCTTTAAATCAAATGGGCTTACGGATATTGTCCCACCTGTCACAAGCTCTATACCATTTTCGTCTATTTCTGTGCTTTTATTTGCACCATGGGTATTGTCTGTGATAAATTGCAATTCTCCATTGTGCATCGCTAAGGCAACATTAAAATCAACTATATCATGGGCTATAGATTTCCCCCTTGCTTTAATCGCAATTGCGAATTTGAAGGTGGAGTCATGTTTTAAAATAAAAACAGGGTTGCCGATTTCTTTCGCCTTTAATTCCAACGATGGGGCATCTACAATAACCGATGGCTTTTCCAATAATTTTTTCAAAATAGAACTATCTATAACAACCATCGTCTTAGATAATGAATCAAACTTGAGACCGCTCAATGAATCCGCTATCCTGTGAATCGAATCAGAAATTTCATGCTGACGATTAGAATTGTCAGATTGTTGTTTGTCGGCTAAATCTTTTCTGTCTTTCTTTAGCGTTATTGCCAATATTAATATGCCAATTAAAGCGGATAAAATTATTTTGAAAACTTTAAAACTTTTGCTTTTGAATGTTTCTAGAAATGAGATTATAAGGGCGCAGAATCCTAAGATTGCCAGCCAATCAGTTTGTGTCAGTTGTTTTATTTCGTCTAACATCTTTGTTTCTCCAATATATTACATGGCTACCGCCAGCAAACATACCGATACTATAAGATAGCAAAATAACTGGAATCATAAACATGTATTCTGTATTAAAAGAAGCGTGGCTAAAAAAAGAAAAAAAACAAAACACAGCCAAAGGGATGAAAGGAAGCGCTATTTAACATAATATTAATTATAAGACTTTTCATATTCTGATTTTTTTAGTGCTGTTGCAAAGTGAGCGAAAATTGTATAAAGTATTCAAAGATAAATTAGGAATATCTCCTGATGGCTCATTGAACTTTAAAGTTTCTGGGTCTCTTGAATCACCCCAACTTGCCGGAGATATTCATCTACTTCATCAAATGTTCGAATCTTTCCAGCAGAATCAATAACACAATCATTAGATAATATTTTCATCCATCCTTCAGGTGGCAAACCCACACCCGCGCTATGTTTATGCGTTGCAAATAACTTACGCATAAACGCCTGAACCTGTTTTACATAACG
>Ga0070734_10002002_pt1 | contig 26783 bp, 21 predicted proteins | sample Coa_R1_8_FD_66444 | JGI IMG/M metagenome (GOLD analysis project Ga0070734, IMG submission 66444) | Surface soil microbial communities from Centralia Pennsylvania, which are recovering from an underground coalmine fire - Coalmine... | ecosystem: Environmental > Terrestrial > Soil > Unclassified ... | reverse complement strand
GGGCGATGTCGTAGTCTGCTGCGCCCTTCTGGGTCTGCCAGAGCATCTGCAGGGCGGCGGCGGCGATCTGCGAGGCGTCGTATTCGCCCTCCTCCATCAGCTCCTCGACCGTCATCAGGAAGCCGTCGGAACTGCTCTCCCGAATCGTCTGGCGCAGGTTGTCCTTGAACATCTCCCGTCGGCGGTGCGCGATGTCGGAGGAACTGGGGACGCGCGCAGGCCGGATAGGGGCGTTGATGGCGCGTTCGATGAGCCGGAGTTGGTAGCGTTCGCGAGGAGATACCAGCGTAATCGCCTCGCCGCTGCGTCCGGCGCGCCCGGTGCGCCCGATGCGGTGGATATAGGATTCCGCGTCCCACGGAATATCGTAGTTGATGACGTGCGTTACCTGGTCAATATCGAGGCCGCGCGCCGCGACATCGGTGGCGATGAGCAGGTCGGCCTGCCCGGCCCGGAAGCGGCTCATGACGCGGTCGCGGGCGGCCTGGTTCATCTCGCCATGGAGGGTTTCGGCTTCGTAGCCACGGGTCTGCAGCGATTCGCCCAGCTCATCCACCTCGCGGCGGGTCCGGCAGAAGATGATGGTGCTGCCCGGCGTCTCCATGTCCAGAATGCGGGAGAGGGCTTCGACCTTCTGGGACGGCACGACCTCGTAGTAGGTCTGTTCGACCTGGGCGACGGTGCGGCGTTTGCTCTCGATGGAGACCCGCTCCGGGTCGCGCAGGTAGGTTTTCGCCAGGGCGACGATGCGGGGCGGCATGGTCGCGGAGAAGAGCGCGGTCTGTCGCTCGGCGGGCGCGTCCTTGAGGATCTCCTCCACGTCCTCGATAAAGCCCATGTTGAGCATCTCATCGGCTTCGTCCAGTACCACGCACTTGACGCGGGTGAGATTGAGCGTGCCCCGGCGGAGGTGGTCCAGCACCCGGCCCGGCGTGCCGACGACGATCTGCGCGCCCATGCTGAGGGCGCGGAACTGGCGGTCGATGGGCTGCCCGCCGTAGACGGGCACAACGCGCAGCCGGTGGTACTTGCTGAGGTTGTGCGTCTCCTGCGCCACCTGGATACAGAGCTCTCGGGTGGGCAGCAGGACGATAGCCTGCGGATAGTTCTGGGTGGGGTCCAGCCGCTCGGCCAGGGGCAGGGCGAACGCGGCGGTCTTGCCGGTTCCAGTCTGCGCCTGGCCGATGAGGTCACGGCCTGCCAGTAAAATCGGGATAGACTGCTCCTGAATGGGCGTCGGGACCTCGAACCCGGCCTCGACGATGGCCCGCATGGTCGCCTCGCTCAAATTCAGGGCGCGGAATGCGGCGGCAGGCGCTTCCGTCTCCCCAGGAATCTCCTCGAGGGCGCTCTCCGCTGCATCGGTCTCTGCAGTAAGGGTCTGTTGGGTCTCCTTCTCGGGGGACGTCTCTTCTTTTTTTTCAGTTGCCTTCTTTTTCGTCGCTTTTGTCGAACTCATTCATCTCTCTCTTTCTTGATTGCCCCTATAGTATACCTCATGGCGGCAGGTCCGACCCCTCTTCCAGCCATGCTGAAAAGAGTTTCTCTTTTACCCGACAAAAAAAAGCAGAAAAATATCAACAACGCCCTTGACTCTCCCGTTACAGGAGACCCTATAATAGACAGGACATGCTTCCGAAGCGTGACCGCCGGGAGGGATAGGAGATGATTCGGATCGGAGACTTTTCCAAGTTAAGCCTGGTGTCCATCAAGGCGCTGCGGTATTACGACGAGATGGGCTTGCTCAAACCGGCCTATGTGGACGAGGCCAGCGGCTACCGCTACTACACGGCGGCGCAACTGCCCCGATTGAATCGCCTGCTCGCCCTCAAGGATCTGGGGTTTACGCTGGAGCAGATCGCGCCCCTGCTGGATGAGGCGATTTCGACGCCGGGGCTGCGCCGCCTGTTCGAGAGCCGGCAGGCGGAACTCCAACAGCGTATCCAGGAGGAGCAGGAGCGGCTCATACGTGTCGAGGCGCGTTTGCGCCAGATCGAACAGGAGGGAAAGATGTCCCACTACGAAGTCGTTTTGAAAAAAGTAGATCCGCTGCGGGTCGCCTCCGTGCAGGAGGTCGTGCCGAACATGGCGGCGCTCGGGCCGACGTTCAACCGGCTCTTCGATGAGGTCATGGCACACATTCAGCAGCATGGCGGGAAGTTCGCCGGGCCGGCGCTCGATCTCTACCACACGGAAGAGTACCGGGAGACGGACATTCCCGTCGAGGCGGCGATGCCTATCGAGGGGCCGCTGTCGGATGGGGAGCGCGTGAAGGTGACGACGCTGCCCGGCGTCGAGACGATGGCCTCTACGATCCACACGGGGAGCTTCGACGGCCTCAGCGGCGCTTTCAACGCCATGATGCAGTGGATCGAAGCGAACGGCTACCGTATCAGCGGCCCCGGTCGTGAGGTCTACCTCCAGTACGACCGCAACGGCGACCCGGCCCACTACGTGACGGAGGTGCAGTTCCCAGTCGCCAAAGCCTGACGGGCGGATTTTCACCACCCGCTACGCTAGAGGGCACAGAGGTCCACAGAGAAAAGCAAGAGAGCGATCCACAGATTACCGCAGATTACAAACCAGAGAAGAGGACCATCTATCTCTCCCAATCAGGACGCTGGTTGCGCCTTCTCTCCATGGCTTTTAATCTGCGGTAATCTGCGTTAATCTGTGGATCGCTCTTCGTGTTCCTTCGTGTCTCTTCGTGGATTCTGGGTTTTATGGGTGCATGGGGTCGTACCAGTCTACTATCGGTGGATTACCTGGGGATTGCTGGAAGGTCTGGCTGAAGCGCTGGAACTTGGCGTGGCCCTCGGCAAAGACGTAGTTGGCTCCGCCCTGATGGCGCCGGATCGCGACGCTCATCGGCGCTTGCATGGTGTCGTCCCACTCCATCATCTGCATGGGGGGATTGTTTACCTTCGGCGGGTTGCCCCAGTACATGGGCATAAAGAAATCCTGCGTCCAGGCATCGGCCAGTTCGGCGACCAGCACACACTCCGCCGGCTTGTTGATCTGGGCCATCTGGACCCCGAAGTAGGGCTCCTGCACCGGCATGAAATAGGCATTGAAACCGTAGGAGGTGGTCCGAGGAGTCATCATGTTATTCCAGAGCGGGCTGGTATCCGAGGGGCAGCGAAAGATCGCTGCGGATTTGATGTAGGGCTGCACGGTGGTGATCCAGTCCTGCGGATCTACCGTCATCATGCCCATTCCCTGCATACAGGTGCAGGGGTAGCCTTCATCATGGTCGTCGGCATACATGGTGATCGCCATCCCGAGCTGACGCGTGTTGGACAGACAACTGATGGCGCGGGCTTTCTCCCGCGCCTGGGAGAAGACGGGAAAGAGAATGGCGGCGAGAATAGCGATGATAGCAATGACGACAAGCAGTTCGATGAGGGTGAAGCCGCGATGCATTTTCATCATGAGTTCGGTCCTTTTCGAGGGAGTCATTTTAACCCATCCACTGTAGCATGCGCACCTTAAGCGCAGCTTAAAGCAACCTTAAAATCAGTTAATCGCATCTCGCCTGGATGGTCGCATCAGGGTTCACTCCTTCGCCCCGGCCTGTTTGAGGATTCGGGCAACGTCGGTAAAACCTTTTGCTTCCGCCAAGCTCAAGGCCGTTTCGCCCATTGGGGTGCGGGCATTGACTTTTTCGCCCCGTTGGATCAGGTAGGCAACGACCTTCGGGTTTGCCGGAGCCGATTTTCCATTGTCATCGACGTGATTGCTGCCTTCACAGGCGCACATCAAGACTGTTTTGCCGTCCGGCCCTGGCAGATCACGCCGCGCTCCTCTTGCAAGCAGCAATTTGAGCACATCCAGATGGCCTTCGCGGGCTGCCAGTGTCAATGCCGTATCACCAGGCTTTTCATCCTCATCGTGGCTGCGCACGTTGATTTTTGCCCCATGCCGCAGCAGGTAATCTACTGCAGCATAGTGTCCATATTCAGCAGCGGCCATTATCGCCGTTCTGCCCCGCCAGTCATCATTGTTATTGACATCTGCACCATGCGACACGACCAATCGAACCATCTCGACATTGCCCGAAAACGCCGCACTAGAGAGTGCAGTAGCTCCAGCATGCCCTGTTGCATGAATATCTGCCCCAGCATCCAACAGCAACTTCATGATCTTGGTATCTCCTTCTGAGGCAACCAGCATAGGCAGGGTTTCATGATAGTCGCCGATATTGGGATCAGCTCGATGCGCCAAAAGAAGGCGGACTATTGCGATGTTCTTATTCAATGCGGCATGGGTCAGAGCGCTGCCGAAGCGTGCAGCGGAGTTCACATTGGCTCCATGATCCAACAGTAATTGGACCATTTTCAGGTTTCCCTTATCTGCTGCCATACTCAAAGCGGCGGAGTGTTCGAAATCCCAATCATTTTTGATGTTGACATTCGCTCCATTTGCCAACAGAAGTTTTACCATGGGCAGGTCGTCTGCTTCAGCAGCAGCAAATAGAGGGGTTGTCCCTTCCAAAACCCTGCTGTTGACGTCGGCACCTCTTGCTAGGATCATCTGAGCCAGGTCAATCTGACCGGAGGCAGCCACATAGGTAAGCAGAGAACAGTCACTATCGGGGGCTTCTGCCCTTACATCGGCATTGTGTTCGATCAACTCTCGGACGATGGCGAAATTATGTTGTTTCGCTGCCATAATCAGCAACGCCTCGCCATTCTCCATTCTGGCGTCTACCTCCCGCGCTCCTTTTGCCAAAAGGAGTTTGACACTGTCTATGTTGTCGCTCTGTACCGCCAGCAATAGGGCGGGCGGGCCATCCGAAGGAATAGGTGGTTTGTGACCACGCAACTGCTCGAAGCGGGCGCGTAAGAACTCCCAGAAAGTCGGCTGTCCGGCGAAGTTATCGTGGATATTCGGATTCGAGCCCTGTTTGAGGAGGATAGCCACATTCCAGGGTTCTTTGTTGCGGATAGAAGTGAGGAGCGCATAGTCGCGCTGTTGTTGCTGGGCTTCCCTCCATAACATGCCGAAGGGAAGTCCGAGTAACACCAGAACCGACAAGATAACCAAAAGAATACCAGAGATACGATGTTTCATCTTGATGAGGCAAGCGACTTGGCAAAAGCCAGGGATCTATTCTGTGTTCAAAAGCCATTAATCTTGGCGATCAGAGTGGTAAATAGACGATCACAGTGGGGCGCACGTGAACGGACTTTGCCAACATTCAACTTTCTGAGTATCTTGGGTGCATCCGCAAACTTATCGTAGCGTCTCTTTGTCGTTCTTTGTTGCAGCCTTCAGACTGTCCAGGTGTTTTGACTTTGGAATCTCCTCGACGATTTGCGTTCTTGGTAGTGCGTTCTGCTTAAATCCCTGACCATAGTGAGCTGCAAGTGCTTCCGGGTCGGCAAAATACCAGGCTTCCATAGCCATCACCATAAGGTGACATTGGGTGGCATCTGCGCCTGCGGGACAATTCCATCCATCCGCTTCTTTCAGATGGTCCCAGCATTTGCCAAACTCTTTGACTTCCGTCTCAGAGTCCACAAGCAGTACATGAAAAGTCTGCCTATCTCTTCCGATCTCGAAGCAGAATTTTCGATAGGTATCTTCACGTGAGCCGACCAGCGTCGCTTTGAATTGAACGCTGCGCTGCTTCGCCAGTTCGATCACGTCTTTGAAGAATTCACGAAATGCTTGTCTAAATTCGACATCAGCGGTATGATTGCTTCCTCCTTCAATGTAGACAACAATGCTTCTCACCACCGGACTCCTCCGATTGCACCTTTCAACCAGATGTCGCCGAGGGTGTAATGTTCGGGCCAGCCTTCCAACTCCTGGGGAGTAAGCCGCCGCATCGTCGTTCCGCGATCCTCTCGTTCGCAAACAATAATGGCTTCTGGCACATCGTACATTTTCGATACCAGCATATCGGAGTGTGTCGTAATAATGAGTTGCGTCCGATGTGAGGCTTCTATCAACAGTTCGGCTATCGCAGGGATAATGTCGGGATGCATTCCTAACTCCGGTTCTTCGATGCATACCAGTGGCGGCGGCTCCGGATGGCAAAGAACAGCCAATAGCGATAGGAAGCGCAATGTTCCGTCCGATAACCGCGTCGCAGGAATCGCATTTTCCAGTCCTGATTCTTCCAGAATGGTAAGCGCCATACCAAAGGCGACACGAACTCCGAAATCTTCGATACGCGGATTGAAGATTTGAAGGTTGTCAAGAAGAATTCTTTTGAAGCTTCGGCGATTTCGTAGATCGCTCAAAATCAATGCCAGATTGCTGGAATCTTCCCGTAAGAAATCTGTCTCCATATCGGCAGGCTGGGCTTGGCGTGCTGGATTATCCTGTCCAAAGTAAACCCGAGAATAAAGGCGGATTTGCGAATATTGGATTTGTAAAAAAGAAATGAAGGTAGAATGGGGAAGATCACGTTGTGCGAGAATTGACTGTGTGAAATTTCGTGTTGCCGGATTAAGAGGCTCTTTCTTTTCTTTGGGATGAGATACGTGAATATAAGGGATTCCCTCTTCAGTACCATATATTAGCAAAGGGCTTTCATTCCGAACACGTCGCAGATTATGAACGGTTTCATCATGAATCCACAGCCTTTCGTTGATTGCTCCGAAAGCAAGCATATGCCTCACATGGAGATTCGGTTCCATGACAGCGTCGACTTTGATTTCTGCATGGGCTTCGTCAGTTCCGCCTTTCCAGAGCCATTCATGAATACCTCCTCCACGACTGATTGGTGCTGTAAGGTCACGAGGGGTGGCTTGAAGCAGGCGGATGACTTCCAGAAAGTTTGACTTTCCGGAACCGTTGGGACCGATGAGGACGTTGAGCGGTTGAAGTTCGATATCAACGCCCTCTGGACCGAAGGAGAGAATGTTTTTCAGTGATAGGGAACGTAGTAGCCGTTTGCCTTCCATGTCAGCCTCTTCATTACGTGTGCCAATACAACGGCGGAAAACCATCAAACCATCGTTGTCTTCGCGTCCGTGAGGACGCTTGGCCGAAGGCCCTCCAGACGGGTACGTTCTGTACCCGGCACTTTTAGCCGGCGTTTAGCCGGCGAGTTGCGTCAGTTCGGTGAAGAGGTCGGAAATAGGGACTTCCCGCTGCTCCTTGGTGGCCTGGTCGCGCAGGCCGATGACGCCCCGCTCCAGTTCGCCGTCGCCCAGCACCAGCAGGAAGCGCGCGCCCAGGTCGTCGGCGCGCTTGGCCTGCTGCCCGAACTTGCGGCCCTTGTAGTCTATATCGGCGGCGAACCCGGCGGCCCGGATCTGCATAAGCAGTTGGACGGCAGCCGGGCGCACCTTCGCCTCATCGCCGAGCGTGACGATAAAGGCCAGAGGCCGTTCGTCGGCGAGGGGCAGTTCGATGCCCAGTCCCTCCAGGGTGAGCAGGCAGCGCTCCATGCCCATGCCGAACCCGATGCCCGGCACGGACGGCCCGCCGCACTCCTCCACCAGGCCGTCATAGCGCCCGCCGCCGACCAGCGTATTCTGCGCGCCCAACTGGCCCCCAGTGATCTCGAATGCTGTTTTCGTATAGTAGTCGAAGCCCCGCACCAGGCGGTGGTCTACCTCGTAGGGCACGCTCGCCGCGCTTAGATAGGCCTGTAGCTTCTCGAAGTGCTCGCGGCTCTCGGGGTCCAGATAGTCCACCAGGCGGGGCGCGCCCTCCAGCAGGCGCAGGTCGTTGGCGTCCTTGGTGTCCAGCATGCGTAGCGGGTTCACCTCGAAGCGGTGCTGCCCCTCCGCGCTCATCTCCGAGAGGAACGGGCGCACGAAGTCGCGCAGGGCCTCCCGGTAGGCGGGGCGCGAAGTCGGTGTGCCCACCGAGTTGATCTTCAACTGCTGCTCGGTGACACCCAGCATACGGTAGTGCTCCATCGCCAGCAGGATCACCTCGGCATCCACGGCGGGGTCGGAGGAGCCGAAGACTTCGATGCCCAACTGCTGGTGCTGCCGATACCGCCCCTTCTGGCCCCGCTCGTAGCGGAAGTTCTGCCCGACATAGTAGAGCTTCAGCACGGGATGCTCCGCGAAGAGCTTATGCTCGATGCAGGCGCGCACGGCGGGAGCGGTGCCCTCCGGCTTGAGCGTCATGCTGCGGTCGCCCCGGTCGGTGAAGGTGAACATCTCCTTGGAGACGATGTCGGTGGCCTCGCCGATATGGCGCGTGAAGAGCTCCGTCTGCTCCATGACGGGCGTGCGGATCTCGCGGTAGCCGAAGCGGCGGCAGACCTCGCGAAAGACCCCCTCCACATAGCGCCAGCGGGCCGAATGCAGCCACGGCTCCTTGGCGGGCGGGTAGGGCAGGACATCGTACATATAGGGTGGCGCGGTGTAGGGCATGGCAACCTCGAAACAGAGATTTGGGAACGGCGTGTTGGCGCTCGCCGTAGATGGCAAGTATTGTACGGCAGGAAGAGACGAAAGTCAATGCAGGTTTCCCCCTGCCTTACGGCGAATCAACTGTCCTAAGATCGGTTAGATTGGCCAGCGGTTGAAAGGATTCTCCGATAAGGATGAGCGCATGATACGAGACAAGAGACTGCTGCCGGTGGCGGCGCTGCTGACCGCTGCGCTGCTGACCGCCTCCGGGGTCGTGCTGAACGGAAAGGTGGGGAGGGCGCAGGAGGTGGTCCAGCAGGGAATACCGCAGTGGGCGCCCCGACCCGACGGCGTCCTGCCTGCGGATATCGAGGGCATGAGAACCCGGAATGTCACGCGGATCCAGCAGGCCGCCGACCGGTTCTCCTGGCAGGAGTTTGTCGCGCTCAACTGGCCTGCACGGGCGGACCAGCGCGGGGAGCAGGACAGGAGCCAATCGCTCAGCGCGGCGGCGACGCGGGTCTGGGAGACCTGGAAGGAGACCCACGAGGTCTATCTGCCGGAGGGCGCCGCGCCGCCCGAATGGAATGCCCCGCAGCCCATCCCGGCCGGAGTACGGACAAACACGCCGTCTGCGCTCAGCACGCATCTCCTTTCGGCGACCCTGCAGGCGACCCAGGCCGATGGCGTCCTACCTGCCACCCTGACGGACCAGCACGGGCATCTGGTGCGCTACGAGGTCCGGATGAACCGCATTCTGTTCGACTATATCCGCCAGAACCGCCTGTACGACGCGCGCCATCTGGCTGCGCTCGATTTTGTCTCCTTCCCCTACGGCTCCATGCTCATCAAGGCCAGTTGGCGGGAGTTGGAGCCGAAGGAGGAGGCGCGCTTCCTCACGGCGGACGCCTGGGTGGCGGACCCGAAGGAGGGCAAGCCGACCCGATGGACCCGCAAGAAGATGGGGCTGGTCGGCCTCCATATCGTCCAGAAGACGCCCAGCGCGCCGGAGTGGGTGTGGACGACCTTCGAGCAGGTAGATAACCTGGCCGGTCCGCACCCCTCATTCCACCCCTCCGCCGCCTCAAAGGGGCCGGTCAACCTGCAGACCCGGCACGGCGTCCCGAATCAGGTGACGCGTGTCACACTGACGCCCAAAGAGACCGGCGGCGTTTGGCACGCCGAGGATCTGCGCTATCTGAACCATGCCATGCAGGAGGCGCTCGCCTATGCGCACTCACCGCTCCAGTACTATGCCCTGGTGGATACCCAGTGGCCCCTGCAGGCGGATTGGAGCGCTGCTTACGGACCTGGCGACACGCTCCATGCGGAGCCGACCTTCGTCAGCAACAGCACCATGGAGACGTTCACCCAGGAATCCTCGTCGTGCATGGGCTGCCACTCCACCGCACGCACCAGCCGCCCGGATCGCTTTGTCTCTTCGGACTTCACCTTCACGCTGAACAATGCCCTGCCGCAGATGAAGAACCCGGCGCTGATCCCGCTGCCCAGCCGACCGGTCACCGCATGGGATAAGGAGACTTGGCGCAGCATCGTTCGGGGCAGGGAACTGACGCAGCGCACCTACGAACTCCTGCCGCAGTATGTCGGCGATAAGCTGCACTGCGAAAGCTGCCATGTGGACGGGGCGGGCAACCCCGATTCGGCCTGGTGGGTGGGCATGATCACAAAGTACGAGTACCCGCAGACGGATAAGCTTCAGGACCGCATTATCCGCTGCTTCCGGCGCAGCATGAATGGGAAACCCATCCCAACTGCGCACGGCGAGGCGGAGGTCGCGCGCCAGGCGCCGGAGATGCATGCCTTTATCGCCTACATGCAGTGGATGGACGAACAGTACGCGCTCCGGAGCAGCGCGCCGCCCAAAACCGGTCTGTATCCCATGCCGAAGCAGGCCGGGAACGCCGAACGGGGCAAGGAGATCTTTCTGCAGAAGTGCGCCACCTGCCACGGCAAGGACGGCAAGGGACGGTACGGCAGCGATGCCTACTACCGCCCGGCGCTCTGGGGGCCGCACTCCTTCAACAAGGGGGCGGGGCTGGCCACCCTGCCGAAGCTGATCCCGTTCATCAAATACAACATGCCCCTCGGCTCCGGCGGCCTGCTGACGGATCAGGAGGCGTGGGACGTGGGAACTTTTCTCTCCACCCAATCGCGCCCCGATTTCGCCGAAGACGGCGCGAAACCGTAGGCTGGGGTTTCAACCCCATGTCATTATGCAACTTTAACGGCGGGAGACCTGTCTGAATAAGGAAGAACTGTTATATCCGACAAAGCGAGGATAGAGATGAGTAGCAGGAACCTCTAAAGTCCAGAGAGCCGCTGTTGCTGTGATAGCGGCCTTTAGACCCTGTGAAGACCCTCTGGAGCGCGAGAAGGAACCGCCGCAAGGCCCAGTAAGTTTCGCCGGTCCGCCCCCGTTATCGGGCTTGAGGCCGCGATTCCGCCCGGAATCGCGGCAAAGTGCGGTGGCACCACGACGCCCCTTCGTCCGCATAGACGAAGGGGCATATTCTTTGGGAGGTGTCACCTTGCAACGTATCGGAACGACCGAGATCGGTCGGCATGTGGGAGAGCGCGTTCTCCTGGCAGGTTGGCTGCATCGCCTGCGCCAACTCAGCAACGTCTGTTTTCTTATTCTTCGGGATGGCAAAGGGGTCGCCCAGATCATCCTGGAAGACGCCGGTCAGATCGAAATGCTGGCGGCGCTGCACCCCGAAACGGTGCTGGAAGTCGAGGGGTCGGTGGTGGCGGAGGCGCAGGCTGCCGGCGGATTTGAGATCCACGCTCCGCGCATCGAGATCATCGCCCCTGCCGTCGCGCCGCCCCCCTTCGAGATGTTTCGCCCGGCTCTCAAGGCCCAGCTTCCTACGCTGCTGGACCACGCGCCTCTGGCGCTGCGGCATCCCCGCCAACGGGCGATCTTTCGCCTGTCGGCGGCCTCGATGTCGGGGTTTCGTAAGGCATTGGGTCGGGAGGGCTTTGTGGAGATCCAGACGCCCAAGATCGTCGGGTCGGCCACCGAAGGCGGCGCGAATGTCTTTACCCTCGACTATTTCGGCAGCCCCGCCTACCTGGCGCAGAGCCCCCAGTTCTACAAACAGACGATGGTGGGGGTGTTCGAGCGGGTATTTGAAGTGGGGCCGGTCTTTCGCGCGGAGCCGCACGATACGCCCCGGCACCTGAGCGAATATGTCTCGCTGGATGCGGAGTTGGGCTTTATTCGAGACCATACGACGGTGATGGGGGTGGTCGCGTGCGCCCTGCGCGGCATGCTCACCGCCATTCAGGAGGAGGCGTCCGACGCCCTCGCCCTCCTCAATATCACGCTTCCCACCGTGCCGGAAGCGATCCCGGTGATCCACTTTGCGGATGCGCAGGATCTGCTCTTCCGGGAGACCGGGGAGGACGCGCGGCAGGAGCCGGACTTAGCGCCCGCCCATGAGCGGTGGCTCGGCGAGTGGGCCAGGCGCACGCACGGCTCCGACTTTCTGTTCGTCACCGGCTATCCCATGGTGAAGCGGCCCTTCTACACCCATCCCGACCCGCAGCGGCCCCAATACTCCCATAGCTTCGACCTGCTCTTTCGCGGGCTGGAGCTGATCACCGGCGGGCAACGCCTCCACCTGTACGCGGACTACCTCGCCGTGCTGGAGGCGCGTGGCCTGAATGCCGGAGCCTTCACCACCTACCTGGAGGCGTTCAAGCATGGCATGCCGCCGCATGGGGGCTTTGCCATCGGGCTGGAGCGCTGGGTCGCCCGCCTGGTAGACGCGCCGAACATTCGGGAGACGACGCTCTTTCCCCGCGACCTGAACCGGCTCAGTCCGTAGGAAAATCGGCCCGCGAAGGACCTGAACTAGGCGCTCCTGGCTTTCCAGCCATACGGAACATAGCGCCAACTCAGGTCCTCCCCGGTGACGCTAGCGACGACAAAACCCTCGGGATGGACGCCGAGCCTCGGCCCCTTCCACCAGTCGCCGCAGACCGCGCCGCCGGTGATATAGCGGATGCCCAGGTAGTTGATCTCCTCCACGACATGGGTATGCCCCTGGAAGACCGCCTTGACATTGTGCTTCTCGACCATCTCCTTGAAGGTCTTGCCGTTCTTGACGATGGTGCCGGAGGTCGGCGTGGCCGTCGTGCTCTCCGTGTACTGCGTCACGGCGGTAAAGATAGGGAAGTGGGTGAGAAAGACGAGCGGCATGGTCTTCGGGGTATCGCGGAGCAGCGTATCCAGCCACTGGATCTGGTCGTCGCTGAGGTTGCCCTCCCATTTGTAGTCGGGCGTGATGCCCACGGAATCCAGCGTCACAAAGCGCCAGCCGTGATAGTCGAAGGTATGGAACGTGCGGTCGAGGCCCAGGCGCTTCTTCCAGAGGGCCTTGCCGTAGTCCGGATCGTCGGCAGCGGGTTTGCCGCTCACGTCCAGGCCGAACAGGTCGTGGTTGCCGATGGAGTAGTGGAGCGGCAATTGGAGGTTGGCTGCCTCCTGTCGCCAGAGGGCGTAGACGCTGTCCGCCCGGTCATGGGGGACCAGCGCGGCGTCCATCACGAGGTCGCCGCCCACCAGGCCGAAGGCGGGCTTCTCCTTAAGCGCGCGAATGGCCTCAAAGGCTTTGTGCACCCCCTCCGTCGCGCCGAGTTCCGGCTGAATATGCGTATCCGTGATATGGACGAAGGAGAAGGAGGGTTTCGGCGCGGCGAGCAGGGCCTCCGGCAGCAGGGCGGTTCCGGCTGCCGTCGCCAGCCCTGCCGTAATCAGTTGACGTCGTGTCAGTGTCATGAGATCATCCTCTTCTTCGATGGGCGCTTCTCCCCTTGCGGGAGTAGGAGCGCGGGAGGGCGCAGCATGTAGGAGCGCTGCTTGCTGCGCCCTCCCGCGCTCCTACATGCTGCGCCCTGGGGTGAGGGGCTTTATGATAGGGCGGACCGGACGGGCTCGCTCTCATAAGTTGTGTTCTTTACGGATGGCAGCAAGTAGGCCCGCCGCCGCCGCATCGAGGAGGTCATAAACGCCCTCGAAGCCGCCCGTGTGGTAGGGATCGGGCACCTCACGCACGCCGAGGTGGGGCGCATAATCCAGCATGCGAGCCACCTTCGCAGTTCCGGTTCCCAGCGCCTGCACATCCGCGTAGTTGTCCTCGTCCATGGTGAGGATATAATCGAAGTCGTTCAGGTCGTCGCGGTCGAACTGCCGGGCGCGATGGTAGTAGGTGATGCCCTTCTCCGCCAGCAGCCTCCGTGTGCCGGGGTGAGGCTGGGAGCCGATATGCCAGTGCCCGGTTCCGGCGGAATCCGTCTCGATTTGGCTCTCCAATCCCGCCTCTCGGACCTTATGTTGAAACACGCCCTCCGCCATCGGCGAACGGCAGATATTGCCCAGACAGACAAACAGCACCCGGATCATGCGATTTCCCTCTCCTTGCGGAAACGCCGTCTCTGGCAGCGCCTCCCAAAAACTATAGCACACGAACCGGGGCGGAGACAACCCGGCTTCCTCTTGCGCGAAGGTCTGTCTTCCGGAGTGCGAGATCGTGCTGGACAACGCCGACGAAAGACCCTTCCTGTTCAATAAGAGTAAGCCCATCAGCTCATTCGAGCCAGCAAGCTCATTCGAGCCTGTGTGAGGCATGCCGAGAAAATATAGAGATCAAGGCGCGGGTCTATAAAAGGTATAATGGAGAACCTGAAGAAGGCCTCGCTCGACAGGATCCCTAACGACATCGCCAGGCTCATCAAGTAGCTGTTTCGGCTTGAGATGCAAAATGAACTTCTTCCCACGACAACTGCAAGACTGGCTGAAGCGATCCCCCTACCAGGGCTACGCCTACGCCTATCCGCATAAGTCGGCCTATCGCCCTCTATCGCATCCAAGGCCCCTACGTGAGGTCTGGGGCGATGCGCGCCGCGATGCGCTCTTTCTCTATCTGCATGTTCCGTTCTGCGAGATGCGTTGCGGCTTCTGCAACCTCTTCACCACGGCCAACCCGCAGGCCGATTTTGCCGCACAGTATCTGGAGGCACTGCAGCGACAGGCGCGCCGGGTGCGCGCCCACCTGGAAGACGCCCGTTTTGCGAACATGGCTATCGGCGGCGGCACGCCCACGTTCCTCGACCTCAAGGGCCTCGAAACCCTGTTCGATCTCGCCGCCGGCCTCTTCAATATAGACCTGGCGGCAACACCCATCTCCTGCGAAACCTCGCCGCGCACCGCCGTACCGGAGAAACTGCGGCTCCTGCGCGACCGGGGCGTCACGCGCCTCAGCATGGGCGTCCAGAGCTTTATCGAAGCCGAGACCCGTGCGGTAGGGCGCGCCCAGAAGCCGGAATGGGTGCAGGCCGCCCTCGAAGCGATTCGGGCCGTCGGTTTTCCCACCGTGAACCTCGATCTCATCTATGGTCTGCCGGAACAGACCGTGGAGACCTGGCTGCACTCGCTGAGAATGGCTCTGCGGTACTGCCCGGAGGAGATCTACCTCTACCCGCTCTACCACCGCCCGCTCACCGGCCTGGACCGTATCGGCGTCCAGTGGCATGACATTCGTCCGGACTGCTACCGCGCCGGGCGCGATTTCCTGAGGAGCGAGGGCTACGAGCAGGTCTCCCTGCGGATGTTCCGGAAAAGGGAATCCACAAAGGAACACGAAGGAGCACGAAGGGGCACAAAACTAGGTTCCTCGCTTACCTATTGCTGCCAGGAGGATGGCATGGTCGGGCTGGGCTGCGGGGCGCGCTCCTATACCCGAAGCCTCCACTACTCCAGCGAATACGCGGTCAGCAGGATGGGAGTTCGGGGGATCCTGGCGGATTATATCGAGAAGCCGGAGGAGGCGTTCGATGTCGCGGACTATGGGTTTGAACTGGATGCCGATGAGCAGCGCAGGCGCTATGTCCTGATGTCGCTGCTGCAGGCAGAGGGGTTGGACCTGATGGCGTATCGGCGGCGTTTCGGCTCCAGCGCGCTGGAAGATCTGCCGGAATTGAAGGAGCTGCAGGCGCAGGATCTGGCGGAGCTTCTCACGGATCCCGATGCGTCTTCCCCGCTCCCTTCTCGCTTCCGGCTGAACGCTGCCGGATTGGAGCGCTCGGATACCATCGGTCCCTGGCTCGCCTCGCAACGGGTGCAGGCTCTGATGCAGGAGTACGAACTGCGATGAACCTGACCCTGCTCTATCGCGGCCCGCTCTCCAGTTGCAACTACGGCTGCGTCTATTGCCCCTTCGCCAAGCATCAGGAGACCGACGCGGAGCATGCTGCGGATCGTCGTGCCCTGGAGCGGTTCGTAGGGTGGGTCGCAGGCCGAACGGAGGATCGGATCGCGATCCTCTTTACGCCCTGGGGGGAGGCGCTGATCCGTAAGCGCTATCAGGATGCGCTGGTAGTGCTGACGAATCTGCCTCATGTGGAGAAGGCAGCCATCCAGACGAACCTCTCCTGCCGCCTGGATTGGATCGAGCGGTGCGATAAGGCGAAGCTGGGCTTTTGGGCCACCTATCATCCGTCTGAGACGAAGCGCGACCGCTTCGTTGCAAAGTGCCTGGATCTGCATCGGCGGGGCGTGCGGTTCAGCGTTGGCGTGGTGGGGTTACGGGAGCATGAGGCGGAGATCGAGGCGCTGCGCGAGGCGCTGCCGTCTGACGTCTACCTCTGGATCAATGCCTACAAGCGGGTCCCGGATTATTATGATACGGATCTGTTGCGCCGGTTTACCGCCATCGATCCACTCTTTCCCATCAACACGCAGCGGCACCCGAGCCTGGGCCGAGCCTGCCGGGGCGGGCTTTCCGTCCTCGCGGTGGATGGCGAGGGGACCATCCGCCGCTGCCACTTTATCCGCGAGCCCCTCGGCAATCTCTACGCGCCCGACTTCGAGACTGTCCTGCAGCCACGCCCCTGCACCAATGAAACCTGTGGCTGCCATATCGGGTATGTCCATATGAACGACCTGGGGCTCTACGACGTCTTCGGCGCGGGTGTGCTGGAGCGCATCCCGGCCCGCTGGCCGCAATGAGCGTACGACGTATGTATACGAAACCTATCCTTTCGGAGGCGACATAGCGATGGCGATCAAGTGGGTCTTTTTTGATATTGGGGACACGCTGTTTGATGAGGACGCGCCCCATCTCTACTACTTCCATACCCTCCTGTTGGCCATGCGCCGCCATGGCATCGATATCGCCTGGGACGAGTACCATGCGCGGGTCCAGGCGTGCGTGCGGGAGAAGCCGGCCACGGCCATCACAGACGCCTGTCGCCACTATGTGCAGGATGACGCCCTCTGGAAGGAGATCTTTCACGAGGGGCGCGGCGTCTACGAGGCCGTCCGCAAGCCGCGCCCCTATGGATTGCTGCTCGATGACATCACACCGGTCGTGCAGGAGTTACGTGAAGATTTTCGGCTGGGTATCATTGCGAACCAGCATCCACAGATCCTGCAGGCCCTCAACGACTACGGCATCGGCTCGCTGTTCGACATAAAGATCATAGATGAGGTGGTCGGCGTCTCCAAGCCCGACCCTGCCATCTTCCATATGGCCCTGGAGCAGGCGCAATGTACCCCGCAGGAGGCCATTATGCTCGGCGACCGTCCCGACAACGACATCGCTCCCGCCAAGGCCCTGGGGATGCCCACCATCCGCTTCCGGCGCGGCCTGCTCTATGCCCTCTACGATCCGCGTAGCGAGGAGGAGCGGGCCGATATTGTCGTGCGGGAAACACCGCGCCTTATTCCCGCTGTCCGACGGATCGCTCAGGCGAACGCCCGCTAAGGCGGTCCGTTCAGGCCGCCAAGTATACCGGCTCTACCTCGTTGCCGATGTTGTTCGCCCGCATCATCTGATGAAAGGCACGTACCACCATCGGATCAAAGTGCTTGCCCGAAAGCGAATAGATGTATTCCAGCGCCTGCCGCTCCGACCAGGCACTGCGATAGGGCCGGTCCGAGCGCAGGGCATCCCATACGTCCACAATCGCGAAAATACGCGCCGCCAGCGGTATCTCCTCACCATGCAAGCCCTGGGGGTAGCCGGTTCCGTCCCACCGCTCATGATGGGAAAAAGGAATATCGAGCGCCGGATGCAAAAAATCAATCGCATCCAACACCGTATAGGCCAGTGTCGTATGGGAGCGCATGATGGTCCACTCCGTGGGCGTAAGCGGTCCGGGTTTCAAGAGGATGTTGTCAGGCACCCCCAGTTTGCCGATGTCGTGCAGGAGCGCACCCCAGCGCATATAGACCAACTCCTGGCCGGTGATCCCCATGATTTGCGCCAGGCACACGGTCATCTCCGTCACGCGCTGAGAATGGCCTACCGTCTCCTTATCCCGCAGATCCAGCATCCGAGACCAGCCCTCGATGGTGCTATCATACGCTTGCGCCAGCTCCTTTCGAGAGACGTTCAAGAAGGAGGTATTTCCCATGCGCGTCACGACCTGCCCCGCAGCCCCGATGGAAGCCGCATCGCCGGTCGGTTCAAGGGCGTTTTCCGTCGGGAACCGGGCGAAATCCTGTGTGGCCTCATAGTGAACGATCCGGTTACATCCATCCTGCTTTGCGAGGGCGAGCGCCCTCTCCGCCTCGGCGATCAACTCCATGCCGCTCTCCATCGCATGCGAAAACGTTGCGGCGCCGGTGCTGACCGTAATCGGGTTCTCCGGGCCATAGATCTCCGCGACATGCGCTCGAATCCGCTCCGCCGCCACCAGCGCTCCCTCGCGACCGGTATGGGGCAGCACGATACAGAACAACTCCTCCTCATAACACGCGACCAGGTCGGTCGTCCGGGCCTCCTCCTGCAACAGGAGCGCGATCCTGCGCAGGATCGCCTCGCTCGCCAGCAGCCCACACGTCTCCTGGTAGTGCCTGAAGTTGTCTATATACAGCATCAGAAACGAGAGGGGCATGCAGTAGCGGGCCGCGCGGCGGCACTCTTTATCCAACTCCCTGTCGAGTGCGCGACGATTGGTCAGTCCGGTGTTGCCGTCAACCACTTCCAGTCTTTCCAACTGACGGCCCAGGCACTCCATCTCCTCCATTCGCCAGGCTGTATGGCGCGCGAACGCCTTTATATCCGCCATGTCGTCCCCAAGGCCCTGTAGCGGATCCCCTTCGGAGATGGTGCGCACCGTGATCGCCGCTCCCATAGGCGTCCCCGAGGCATCCGTGAGGAGGGAGAGGGTCAGGCTGACCGGGATCGGTTCCCCATCCTTGCGACGATGATCGGTCTCGATGTCGATGACGCGCTCTTCTGTAGAGAGACGTTCATAGAGGAGCGTCGCTTCATCGGCAACCGCCGAGGGCCACAGCAGGGGGATGAACCTCTGTCCCACGACCTCCTGCGCGGTATAGCCATAGAGGCGTTCCGCACTGCTATTCCAGGCGGTGATAACACCCCGATCCACGCTGAAAATAGCGTCGGAAGAACACTCTACAATCCGGGCAAAGAGTTCGTGTTGCTCCTGGGATACGTTATGAGATCGTTTCATATTGTCGGTCTTCCTTTTCATAAAGATCTTCACGAACGATGGCGCACAGGGAGTTGAGGTCTGCATACGGTGCAAGATCCTCATAGTGCAGGGCGCGGTTACGCCCTGCCTGTTTGGCAGCATACAGCGCCTGATCCGCGGCTTGAACCAGCGCAGCATGGCAAGGGATGCCGGATGTGAGCGAAGCGATGCCCAGGCTGATCGTTATGGGGCGGTGTGGCCATTGCGCCGTTTCTATCGTCTCCCGCAGGCGTTCGGCCAGGATCCTCGCACCCTCCCTATTCGTGTTGGGCAGAAGGATCGCAAACTCCTCGCCGCCGTAGCGCGTTACCACATCGGACAGGCGCGCTCTTTTCTCCAGGCACGCCGCGACTTGCTGCAGCGCGACGTCGCCGGCGGGGTGCCCGAACGTGTCGTTATAGCGCTTGAATTGGTCCACATCCAGAACGATGAGGGAGAGCGCGGTGTTATAGCGGCTCGCCCGCTCGAACTCCTGTTCCAGGCAGGTCTGAAAAGTTCGCCGGTTCTTCAAGCCCGTCAAGCCGTCCGTAGACGCCAGGCGCTCCAACCTGGCATTGGCTTCCGCCAGTTGCGCTTTCTGGTGCGCAAGCACCTCGCACTGTTGATGGATCTGTTTCGTCTGCGCCTCGATCCGGAGCCGGATGCTCTCGTTTAAGCAGAGTTCACGCTGTAGGCGCGCATTGGCTTTATTGAGGCTGGCAGTGCGTTCGATCACACGCTCTTCCAATTGTGCGTTCAGGATGCAGACCGACTCCTCGGCCCACTCTCGCACAGTGATCTCCTGCTCCAACAGCTTCACCTGTTGGGTGAGTTTATTGATCAGCAAGCGATGATGCTGCACCTGGACTTCCTGCACCCATCTCATTTCACCCGGCTCGCCCGGCCAATCGCAAGGGAGTGGCGGCACCGGGAATCGAAGCGCCGATTCCACATTGCTGAGAATGACTTCCGGCTCGGAAGGCTTGGTCAGCATATGGAAGACCCCGCACGATTGGGCGAGATCATGGGCCTCCTCCACCCCATAGCCTGCGGTATAGAAGATAATCGGCATCCGGGCAATCGTCGGGTCGGATCGCAGTTGGAATGCCAACTCGTAGCCATCCATTCGGGGCATCACGAGATCACTTATGATCAAATCCGGCTCTTCGGAACGGACTCTCTCCAGCGCCTCTTCTCCATCGGCGGCTTCCAGGAGACGATGCCCCTGGTAACCGAGCAGCGTGACCAGAAACTCGCGGCTGCTGGAATGATCGTCAACTACCAGTATCGTTGCCACAGGTTTCTCCTTTCCCAAAACTATCGTTTTGGTGGATTTGTCAGAGGATAACTATCTGACCGACAGAGGCGCGCTCTCGTCTGATTGCTGAAATACGCGATGGGCAAGCGCAGACCGGCGCTCAGGAGCGACATCGGTCGGTCAGATGATTTTATTATGGATAACCGAACTGGTGAGATTATCAGGGATTCCCTGAATTATGGGGGCAAACCATCCGGAATCAAGAATCCGCCGGGAGCAGTCCCAGTCGGATCGCGTAACGCACCAATCCCGCGACATTGTGGATGTTCAGCCGGTCCATCAGATGGGCGCGATGGGTCTCCACCGTTTTCACACTGACGAACAGTTTATAGGCGATCTCCTGTGTCGTGCAGCCTTCCGCGATCAACTGCAATATTTCGCGCTGACGGCGCGTCAGGGGTTTCAGGGAGCCGAAAGCGCTGCCTTCCGGCGAAGCGTCCGCTACAGAGGTAGGTTCCGCTCGCTTTGGGTTCGCGGACTCTCTTTCCAGCGCATTTACTTTATGCAGCAGCGTATTGGTGAGCAGACGTCGATGCTCGCGGGCAAAATCCTCGGACGAAATGGCGCCGGGCGCAAACGGTTCGCGTAGCGCTACGTCCAGCGTATGCAGAATCATCTCCGGTTCGGAGGGCTTGGGCAGGAGGTGTCGGATGCCGCAGGCGCGCGCCAGCGCCAGGGCTTCGTTTTCGGGATAGTTGGCGGTGTAGAAGATGACACGCGTACACGCCGTGGCTACGTCGGCGCGCATCTGCTGTACCAATTCGAACCCGTCCATTTCCGGCATCAACAGGTCGGTGATCATCAGGTCGGGATGGTGCTCATGCACAAGAGCCAGCGCCTCGAACCCATCCGCAGCCTCCAGCACACGATGCCGCTGGTATCCCAGCAGCGTCGCCAGCATCTGGCGGTTGGTCGGATGGTCGTCCACAATTAAAATCGTCGCCATAATCTGCATCTACTCCATGTCACGGCTCAGAACGCTTATCGGTTCACGCCCATCACGATCCGGCATCTGCCATACCTGGCTCATCCTCTCCTGGGGTTTGAAAATCATGGACGTGAACGGGCGGCGGAGCCGTCGCCCCGAGAAAGCCCTGCATCTGCGCAACGAAGGTTTCCGGCTCGATAGGCTTGGCGATATAGCCGTCGAAGCCGGTTGCCAGAATATGCTCGCAGTCACCAAGCATTGCCAGCGCCGTGACCGCCACCAGAGGGAGCGTCCGGAGGCTGGGGTCGGCCTTCAGATGCCGGGCGACTTCATAGCCGTCCATTCCGACCATGCTGATGTCGCACAACACCAGTTGAAGTTCCTCGCGCCGGAGGATTTCCAGGCCCTCCTCGCCCGAACGCGCCGTTAGCAGAGTATAACCGAATGCCTGGAGCAGATAGATCATCAACTCCAGGTTGCTCGTATTGTCTTCGATGATGAGAATGCGCTGCTCCATTCCTACGGATCCTTCAGCAGGAGGGTAAAGACGCTCCCCTTGCCAACCTCGCTCTCACAGCGGATGGAACCGCCCAGCAGCCCCGCCAGCATCTGGCTCAGATACAACCCCAACCCTGTGCCCTCCGCCACCGGATCGCTGCTCCCATGTAACTGGTTGAACGGCTGAAACAGGACTGCCTGATCCTCCGGGCGAATGCCGACGCCTGTATCCACCACCCGAAACGTAGTCTGCCCCTTGCCGTTCTGCTGAGATCGCTCCACCTCCAGGCGCACGCTTCCGGTCTCGGTGAACTTGATCGCGTTGTTTGTAAGGTTCAACAGGATCTGTTTGATCGCCCGGCGGTCGGATCGGATCCAGAACTCGCTATCGAGCAGTCGGGCTTCAAAGTGCAGCCCCTTGCTCTCCGCCAGGGGTTGCAGGGCGGTTACGACCTCGCTCACCTTCTGATTACAGGCGACCGATTCGAATGTGAGTTCCACCTTGCCCGATTCGATCTTGGCCAGGTCCAACAGGTCATTGATAAGGGCAAGCAGATGGTTGGCGCTGGCTTTGATGGTAGTCAGTTGTTTCTGCTGGTCGTCGTTCAGGGGGCCGGGCAGCTTCATGAGAAGCGTCCCCGTGAAGCCGAGAATGGCGTTGAGGGGGGTACGCAGTTCATGCGACATCGTCGCCAGAAAGCGGTTTTTGGCGACGTTGGCGGCTTCCAACTCCATGTTTTTCTTCTGGGTCTCTTCAAGGCGCTTTCGCTCGGAGATGTCGCGGATGACCGCCATCGTCAGATTACCGTCGCTCCCTTTCGAGGGGCTTAACATAATATCCACCGGAAACTCCGCGCCATCCTTCTGCCTGCCGAACAGTTGCAATCCGATGCCCATAGGGCGGGAACCAGGAGCCGCCATATAGCCTGCACGGTAACCGACATGTCGGCTTCGGAAACGCTCCGGGATCAATATCTCAATGGTTTCGCCGTTCAACTCCTCGGCCCGATAGCCGAACATCATCTCGGCCTTTGCATTGACTTCGAGGATCTTCCCCTCGTCATCTATCACCACAATGGCGTCCGGGGCGGCATCGAAGAGCCGTTGATAGATCTCCGGGTGTCGTATCTGAAGTAGCTTTTTCATTCATTTCGATCCTGGCTATTCGCTTTCTGAGCCGTAGCCATCATTTTGGAAATGAGCCTCTTTGCCTCCGCAAGTGTGTCGGAGTGCGTGAGGTTCCGGGTTGCGATTGCCGTTATGCTTTTCTAGCCGATACCAAATGGATGAATAATGCGTTTGGGATGCCTTCTGGAGCGGTGAATAGGCACGTTAAAGGGTCGACCGAATCTGTGGCGCCATCTGGAGCAGTAAGCAGGTCAGCGGGTGTGCTGCCTTCCGGGGCGGGGAGTTTGCCAGTACGCCATGGTGGCTGGCGGATCGGTGTTGAAGCGGGATGGATCATCCTACAGCGGTTGCTTCTACTATTGTATAGCAACTAATAGTATCGGAAGCTGACCAGTAGGAGATTCCCTACTCTATTATGGTTAATTGTAGCAGATTCTATATATGTAAATAGATGCAGTTTGAAAAAATTTATATCGTAAGCTTGACAATTCCTCTTGCTTCCGATATACTTCCCATGATTATTCTGGAAGCTGATACTACTCTCTGATCCCCTGTTCTGCCCCTCTCGATGCATGGTGAAGTGAAGCCCGACACGGAAGTTGCGGCTCCGGCAGGAAGAGCGGTGCAACATATCACGCTCCTTTGAAGAGCGTGGACCAGGAAGGCCTGCGTATCCTCTTAGCATCCATCGCGAAGGCGTGCTCCCTGAGGAAAAAGCTGTGATCACAACGAACTCCCCCCAGACCGCACATGCTACGGCGGTGCAACGCCGCAGGGCTACATGGAGGCGCGCCCTGCCCCTGGCAAGCGCCCTTGCCGCTCTCATCGGCCTCTCTGCCCTCCTGGGCGGGACGCTTGCGGTCACCTTCCTCAAACCCATTTCGCTCCATCTGCCTGCCATGGTTTCCAACGCCGCCACTGTCATGGTCTTTGCTCTCATTGCTCTTCTGGTCGGCTTCATCCTCCGCAATACGGGCAGCTTGCACGATCCGGGCCTCCAGGGCATGGAAGCCGTAGTCTCCCTCAGGGAAGCACACGACCGGCTGGAAGTCCAGGTGGAAGAGCAGACGGCGGAACTCGCGCACGCCAATACCCTGCAGGAGAGCGCGGAGGAGATCCGCGTCACCTTCGAGCAGGCAGCCGTCGGTATCGCGCATATCAGCACGGACTTCAAGTGGGTGCGTGTCAACCAGAAACTGTGCGATATTCTGGGCTATACGCACGAGGAGTTGCTCGCATGCTCCTTCGATGCGATCACCCACCCGGACGACCGGGGCGCGGATAGGGCGTATGCCCAGCAAATGCTGGCAGGCGAGATCCCACACTACTCCCTGGTGATGCGCAATCTCCGCAAAGATGGTTCGACGGTCTGGATCCAACTCACCGTCTCCCTGGTGCGCCATTCCTCCGGCGAGCCGAAGTATTTTATCTGTGTCACCGAAGATATCACGGAAAGGAAACGACTGGAGAACCAGTTGCTGCAGGCGCAGAAGCTGGAGAGCGTGGGCAGGCTGGCGGGTGGGGTGGCGCATGACTTCAACAATCTCCTCACTGTCATCCTGGGGTACGCGGAGTTGCTCGAAGCTGAGGAGGCGCTGGACGATACCACCCGAGAGTATCTGCAAAACGTCTCCCACGCCGCGGAGAAAGCCTCCAATCTGACCCGTCAACTGCTGAGCTTTGCCCGGCGTCAGATGATCGAACCCAAGGTCCTCAACCTCAACGAGCTGATCCTCTGCCTCGACAAAATGCTGAGGAGGCTGATCGGTGAAAACATCGAACTGGTGATGCTGCCCGCAGACGACTTGCACACGGTCAAGGTAGATCCCGGTCAGTTCGAGCAGATCCTGGTCAACCTCGTCGTCAATGCGCGTGACGCCATGCCCGAGAGCGGCAAGATCACCATCGAGACATACAACGCCGCCCTGGATGCGGAGTACGCCCGACGGCATGAAGACGTCACTCCTGGGGAGTATGTGGTGCTCGCGGTCAGCGATAACGGCACGGGAATGGGAGAGGAGATCCGCCTGCACATCTTCGAGCCCTTCTTTACCACCAAGGACAAAGGACGGGGCACTGGGCTGGGCCTGGCGACGGTCTACGGCATCGTGAAGCAGGCGGGAGGCCATATCTGGCTCTATAGCGAACTCGGGGAGGGAACCACCTTCAAGATATACCTGCCCCGCGCAGTGTCGCCTGCCGAAATCCTGGTCCAGACGCCAGAGCCGATTGTGCTTTTGAGCGGTTCGGAAACCGTCTTGCTTGTGGAGGATGAACCGTCGGTGCGAGGGCTGGCAGTACAGACCTTGCGGGGACGGGGCTATACCGTGCTGGAAGCCATGCACGGCGAGGAGGCGCTGCGCGTGGCAAACGGGCACGAGAGCGAGATCGCCCTCCTGCTGACCGATGTGGTGATGCCTCAGATGAGCGGACGCGAGTTGGCGGAACGGCTCCAGAAACAGCATCCGGAGATGAAGGTGCTGTACGCTTCGGGCTATACAGAGAACACCATCGTGCATCATGGGGTGCTGGAGCCGGGGATCGCCTTCCTCTCGAAGCCCTTCACCCCAACGCAGTTGACCCGCAAGGTGCGCGAGGTTCTCGATAGCGACTAATCTGCTGCTATCGAGCCTGCGAGGAGGGACCTCAATCACAAAACGGCGTGAATGTCCGCTCATAGTACATTCACGCCGCTCTATGTTTATGGGAAGGTTTTCAATTCAATTGATACATTTTAATATCGGTATTTTAGAATTATACATTAGATCATTTTTAATAAATTTTATAGTTATTAAAACTGAAACAAATTTCTATCGTGAAATCGAATTGCACAAGACCACAAACATGGTAGACTGGGAAAAATGCGTAGATCAGTAAGACAAAGAAGCAGTGGCTATCGAGAGCACACAACGGCTTGATTTGGCGGCGGCTTAGTGAGGGCAGACGAGACCCAACAGAACGGGCGAACGGAATGGCTTTCGATGGAATTATCGGCTTGGACGTTCGGTTTCTGTAGGAACGCATGGCTCTTTGACAATCAGCCCCCTTTTTGTCAAAGAGCCGACCAAGTTTAAAAGGCGCTTATCAGCCCTAATTGCATGGCGCGACGACAGGCGCGAATGCGATTGTTGACTTGCAGCTTCTCAAGGATGTTGCTGACATGGAAATCCACAGTGCGTTTGCTGACGAACAGGCGGTCGGCTATATCGCTTGAGGCAAAGCCTTCGTTAATAAGTGTCAATATTTCGATCTCGCGCCTGGTCAATTTGATGGTCTCGGCGTAGTCCATATGCGATTGTGGGTTCAAGATGCTCATTTTATAAACTCCAAATAGTGGGATAGTTTGCAGACGCCGAGGTCATGTTTGGGTGAACAGCGAGGTTATCAATATAGGTATTCCATACAGACTGGTAATCTTAACATAACTACCTGGAAATTTTTATATAGTTTTTGTATACTATCAAAATGGGGCGACCATTTACTGGCCGCCCCGTCTCTGTTGCGCACATCCTTCTTTATTTTAATCGAGCGCTATCTGTTTCAGCCAGTATTTCTGGGGAGAGGTCTCCCCAGACACCACGGAATTATCTGTCCATAGGAGCCGGAAGTTAGCCTCGAAATGGCGGATTTGCTCCTGCTTTGTGTCTCTATTCGCGGCCCAGGTTAGGAGCTAGAGGGGCAGGGTTTGCGTCGTTCCTGTGTCGGCGGAGCGCAGGCCGGCCTCCAGGATCTCCTGGGCGTCCCGGCTGATCTTCGCGTTGCAAAAGCCTTCGATGGGCGCCCCGTTTTCGAGACAGTAGATCAGGTATTCCGGCCCAGTGCGGCGCGGGAATTCGGTCGCAGGCGCCTCCAGTTCCTCCTCCGCCTTGCCCGGACGCTGGATCAAGATCTTGCCGTGATGGGTCCCTATTGAGCCCTCGCTGCCATAGATGACCGGATTCGTGCCCGCATAGCCGACCGGCTGCGTCCAACTGGCCTCGCAGACGCCGAACGCATGGGGGTACTTGGCGATGATGATGGCATTGTCGTCGGAGGCGGCGTATTTCGGCTCCGTGCCGAAGTAGCCGCGCATCCC
>Ga0070734_10002001_pt1 | contig 26793 bp, 20 predicted proteins | sample Coa_R1_8_FD_66444 | JGI IMG/M metagenome (GOLD analysis project Ga0070734, IMG submission 66444) | Surface soil microbial communities from Centralia Pennsylvania, which are recovering from an underground coalmine fire - Coalmine... | ecosystem: Environmental > Terrestrial > Soil > Unclassified ... | reverse complement strand
GCCGTACCTTGACGATCGTAGTCTTCGGCGACTGCGAAGGTCGTGCCACAGCTGCAAGGGACGAGAAACATTCGCAGGGGCGGCTTGGATTTTGTCGACGGGACTGATTTAGCGCGGCGTTTCATTGGTAGCCAGTGCTTAACACAGCTATTGTTTCACGTCAGGGCTTGTATGTTCGCGCGGATGATAGAAGAAAATGATGGTCCCGTTGGAACCTACATAGAGTGCTATCGTCAAGGTAAGACGACAAGTAATTCCATCTTGGGATCCGCAATTTCGCTGGGAACGAAAACCGATACAGCGCGAGACTGCGTCAGCGAGTCCCAAAGTGCGCCGCTTTGGATCAATCCAAAGTAATGGTTGTCGAGTTTCGTCGGCACAGCTGCGGGCGGCGACGTGAGATATCTGAGGCCCAGGCCGGGCAGGGAATTTCGGATCAGGCGGGGAATATCGTTTGGCGCAGCCAGCTTGGCCAGTTGCGGGAATTTTTTAATGAGCTCATCGACCGGCACGCTCGCGCTCACTGAGAGAATGAATTGAGAGTCCTTGAGATGGCGCTCGTCGTTGATGGTGCCCGACCAGACGAGCTTGTCCGTAAGATCCAGTGGAATGATCACGCATTTCGATGGCAACACGGTCTCGAGTAGTTCTCGAATGCGGGTGTCTAGCGAAGTGAAGCATTCCCCAAGATTGTCGTGGTCGTAGTCGGGAAGATCACGCACGCTTTGCGTGATGGTGAAGGTAGTTAACGCCCCCGCCAGTCGCAACATCGCTCGGTAGAGCACATCCGGATGCCCGCGCCGCACCTTCCATATGTGCTTGAGTTCCGGCAGGTATGAGTTCACGGTGTGCAGAAGCCAGAAATTCGCGACCTCCGTGGTCGTGAAGTCGGCGACATCGCGGCCTCGTTGTTTTCGTGGAAGTGCCAGCGAAGCGCTCTTGGCCGTCAACACTTCCACCTGGCGCCGGGCCAACATCATTAAGTAGTCGCTGGCCACGATGTTGAGCAGCGGTGGAATGAATTTCGCGCTCAAGACGTATGTGCCTGCGGGGCTCCGGTTAATTTGCGCAATCTTCATCGAGCTGAAACCTTCAAGGGCTTCGCCACCGAACATAAGCCGGAAAGACTTTTTCCCCACTTGAATTGGCTTCTCATCGGAACCAAGCGTGGCGTCGACCACCGCACGTGTCTCCGCAATGTAGCGTGTTGACCCGTGACCGTTTGTGACCTCCTGGCCTTTCGCGGAACTCGCGAAATTCCGAGCTGACGGCCGGACCTGCGGAATCGTCAAGTACACATCGAGGGTCGGCTGGGTGGGCGGGAACATCTCTTCTACCGGCCGACCCTGGGGCAGTTCGTCGGATACGGGCATCTCGAAGGTCACGCCATCGGGCAATACGCCTTCGCAGTGACGCAGCGTAAAGAAGCCGTTCGTCAGGCTGGCTTCGTCTACGCCGATGCCGGTGAGGCCCCAGTTCGCAAAAGTCGCAGCATTGGAACGGAAGTTGAGTTCCTGCTCGAAGTATTCATCCTGAGCCTGAAAATGCTGGGGCATGAGGAACATGCCCTTTGTCCAGACGACTTTTTGCGCTTTTGCCATACGACGGTTTGAGTTCTACGCGGAAACGTCTTTCTTACTTGGCCTCGTCGAGCACCTTCAAAATTTGCGCCTGAAGCGGATCGGGGATGTGGGCAGCCTGATAATCGTCAATCACCTCTTCGAATCCGGTGCGGCCGGACAATCCAGTTGCCGCGAGCAGCAAATCGTCTGCGGGGCGGACCGTACGGATCGGCGCCGAAACCGTGACTAGCGGCAGTTCGCCAAGTTGGGGCGACTTGCGAACCTCCACGCGAAAGCGGAGACCTTCAAACACTGCCTGCAGGTCGGGGAGTTTCGCGAACTGCAAATGCATGAGACATGATCGGAGCACAAACGATTGCACGCCTTCGGCGTTCCGTTCCTGCTTGCCCGCCATGACTTGCCGGAGCATCGAAAGGGAGTATGTCGAAGGATAGGCAAGAACCCACGTGAGCGGAGAGACGATCGAGATGCTTCTCGTTTCACGCTCGGTGCGCACATCGTAAGCGTACTCCCACTCATAGAGACTAATTTGTGTGCCGACGGATTCGAGAGGTGAAGGCAAATCCTTTCGCAAATCGAAGGGACGCCCGCAAGCCTTGAAGTAAATCTCGCGCAATTCGGCGAATGTCTGGTCTGCTCCCGTGACCGATTCCTTCCCCGCACCTTCCATGTGATCTCCCAACACACGCCGTGGACGAAACAGCGGCGCCAGCGCATCGAGATACTTGCGCAGCTGCCCGCGGCAAATCTTCTGCACCTCCGCCGTCAGATGGTGCAGGCGTGGAAGCTGGTCATGGGTGAGAGAGTTAACGGTTTCGGCTGGTTGGGTCATAGGACTCTGGTAAGGCTGAAGTACGTCTTCGGCGCACATTGTAACTGATTGGGGGGAAAGGAGATCAAGAAAGTTAACCCAATGATACCTGACCTCAAAATTACCAGTCTAGGCGTTGCCTGCGATCTTCCGCGATGTCGAACACGTACGGAATACCCTCGAAACCATCTTCCAACATCATGTCAGGAGTGTTCAACAAGGGATTCTGGGAAAAATTAACGCGCCTGAGATAATCGTTCACAAGTTGGTCGGTAAGCTTAGGATCGAAATCGATGTCTGGATCAATACCTTCCCGCGGGACAACATCTCCTAATTTGTCCTCTGGATTCAAGGAGTACAACTTGGCAAAACGATGGGCAATCAACCTGCTCCATCTGCGATAAGGTTCGGGCTCAGTGAGCAGGTATCTAGCATATTTGTCGAGTTGAGCAGAACTGGAGGATGGATCCAGATAATCTCTCTCCTTCTCAATCGCAAGACTGACTTGGTCTAAAGCCATCCGGACTGGACCCTTTGCTGGCCCTTCCCAGTTATCGCCCAGCCTCCAATCCGATGAGTACCGAAAATCAATTTGCTGCGCCCAAGCCGCTTCGAGACATTGAAGAGGTTCGGTTGCATCGATGAGATTTGCGAATCGGTACACAATCCATTCCGCAGTTGTACAACTGAACGCCACATTGGCACGGTGCGACAGATTCTGAAAGATCCCCGCAACCGTTTCATCAACCGGGGCGGAAAAAAGGGCATCTCCCCATTCGTCCCACCGAAAACGCAATCGTGGATCTTGGACGTTTTCGTCTCTGATAAACCCGGCAATGGAAAGCACGCGCTTGCTGCCCCCGAGTGAATTCCGCCCACCCCTCAGTAGGAGTAGGGAGTACCTTTAAATCCTGACTTTTTCATTTCCACAGGCGAGGCCAAATACGGGTTCTTTTTGAAATTGAGGCCGCACAGGAATTGTCTGATCAATTCTTTGTCTTGCTCAGGTCTGTAGTCGAAAGCCGGATTCAGAGCTTCGCGTGGCACAGGGTTTCCCAATGGGCCACCTTGAGTCTTGGGATGTGTTTCCTCAAGACGCTTGATGACGGAGCGGCGCCACGACTTGAAAGCAGTTAAGTTCGGCACAACGTGCTCGCATAGACGAGACAGGCAAACCGACTCGGGCGATGCAAACTGTTCTCGTTTGGTTAATCGGATGATGTCAGCAAGTGTGCGAAACACAATGGCAAGGGGCTCCAACACAGCCCCCGACCACCCCTCCCACGAGGGGCTGTTTCTGGTAGACAGATACTTCCAATCAATGCTACCTGCCCAGATCGCCTCAAGAGCCGGGAGAACGGTGGACTGAACTGCCTCGTTGTCGCTGCGCCAAGCAACCCATTCTGCGAAACCGAGCGACAGACTCAGAGTGCCTCTTTTCGATATTACGCGAATTTCGGTCCGTAGTCGTTCATCCGGTTTTAGGAAGTAATCATCTGCTTGTTGATCGTCCCAGTCGTATGTGATCGGCGCTTTGAGTGACTTCGCGAGAACAATGTAAGGCGGCGGAGTGAGTGCCATTTAACGTCACCAAACCTTTTTGGATCCCTTTTTCGCTGCCCACGTGCCGTCACTGTCACAAGGAGCAGGTTCTTTCTTGAGCTCTTTTCCGTCCTGCACGCATAGTTCTATTTTGAGGTTGCATTTCGCAGCTGTCTTGCATATCGCACTCTTGCATGCCGGACAAGGGTCGTCTCTAATATCTCCATCGTCGTTCCACCGCACACGAAGGGTTAGCGTGCCGCCCGGAGATGACAGGTTTTCGAACACATCTTGGATGGCCTTGCCTTCCGCGTGACCGCTATTGCAAGTCCAGCCGTTATAGCGGTCTTTGTCTCCTTTCAGACAAGCGATTTTGGGTTCTCTGGTTTTTCCTTTTCGTTCGCCAGATTTTATCTTCTCACGCTGTGGCCGTTGTAGATAGCCACTACGAGCGGAAGGTTTACAGCTGCCCTTCATGAAGGACTCGGATGCCGATTTCATGATGCGTCTGCGTCTTGAGTGCTTGGAAGTAGCAACAACCTCACCAGACTGAATCTTCCCGTTCTTCGTGTCGTTCTGCTCCGCCTCTCTGAGCGCCAACTCGAGTTTCACACACTGCGGGTCACCGACTGGCTTTGGAGCCGGCTTACCTACAGCTGCGGTGGTCCCCGCCGAGGTAGCGGGGTTGGCATGATTGTGTGTTGTCATGTCTGTGAAGCGGACTGCATTCGCGCCCTCGAACATGACATCGGAAGACCACGCGGCGAAAAACGTCTTGCCCCCTAAGCTAGCGGTGTTGATGCCCATCCCTAAGCTTTTTGTGGCGGCTTCGTCACCCTTGCTGCTCTTGTAGCTCGATTGGTTCTTCATGCCGATTTCGTCGCCGGCAATTTTCACTGTCTTTGTCCCATCGGTGGTATCGGAGGCTTGGGAGAAATTCGGGTACGGAATCGGGATTGGACCGGCGGGCGGAGATGGCGGCGACAGGCACACGTCAGGCATGGCGGCAATGCATTGATCGTCGCTCTGTCTGGCTGAGACCTCCAGGCCATTTGCGAAAACCGTGCCTGACACTAGACGCTCCTCATCGAGTTAAGTTCAATCACGCACCCGGCGCGTTCCTGACTGTCGCCCGAGAAGTGACAGAGCGTCCGAGGCCCGGGTGCAAAGGCTTTTTGTCCTGAGTACAAGCTCACACCTAGCGCGCATGGCACATGTGCCGCTCCAATTTCGCCGATGCATTCTGCCGCGTGCCACACCTCCCGCCCCGCAGCTCGTTTTTTCAGAAGACGATTATGCGCGAACATAGCCTCTTTGAATTTGTAATGCTCTCCATTCAGGTCGGTGTTTCGGCAGCTCATTTCGTGCATCTCCATACCAGCTTCGGCTAATGCATACCGGCACGCATCGGTCATTCCCGCGCCGCGCGTCGGAGCGTCGGATGCGATTGTCGCCGGCTCATTTCCGAATCCCATGCCCAAGACTCTCAACTCTCCGGTCTTGCCAGAGCCTGTGACTCCCACCAGGACGGCTGCTCCCGCTTCCCCGGGGAAGAATCCATTCGAGTTCGTCTTGGTCATGATGCGTCGTTGATCCATGTACGCTTCGACAACTTCCTGTTGCAGAAAGCTGTCTACACCGGCGACCACACAGTATCGTGACATCTGGCGGTCAATCATTTCACGCGCCTGCGCCAACGCTACTAAGCCCGAAACGTTGCCCATCGCAATAACGGCCGATTGCGGATGGCGGGGCAGATCCAGGCGCCATTCAATCTCATCCAAAATCTCCTCATCCAAGTGCGGCAGCCGATGAGGACGGTCGAGCCTCGCGACGCCAAGCAGAATTGGGATGCTGGCGGCACTCTCAGGCTTCGCTGCCTCAAGGCACTCCCAGATGGCAGGCGCTGCCAAATCCGCGAGCTTTCCGATACCCTCCCACCACTGTGGTAAGTCCACCTTCGCTCCGGACAAATACTCTCCATTCTCAGCGTCCCACAAGTTCAATACGCGAATGCCTTTGATGCCAGCACGAATTGCCGCACAACTCGCCGTATAGTTGAAGCCCACCGCGGTCACCATTCCAGCGGCCAGAATGGAGACAGATATCAAGGCCGCCGTCTCCCAGTACGGGCCGCGACAGCTTCACCAAGGCTTGCGTAGTATGCCTTGCCTGAGCGTTCGGCACGCCGCTTGGAGTGCCACGAGTGCGGCATCTCGCCGACAACCGTTTGCTTCAATTCGAACAGGTTTCTTCGCAACGGAACCGATGCTCGCCATGTTAATGAAAATCGGTTCAGATCTGGTTCAATCAGCAAGGTGTCGCAAACCACGTCCGGATGCAGATCATCACCACGATGAGGAATACATGTCACAGGAATGTCTTTATTGGGCACGCGGAAAGATCGGAACCCGTCAGGAGTCAAATTCCGCAGTTCCACCTCCTCGCCACCTTGCAGGAAGGGAAGTTGCTGATCCTCGGGAGCACACTGGAAGTAGGCGTAACTGAAGTTGGCCGGCCAGAAGGGTGCTTCGTTATCAAGCCAAGCCTGATCGTACGTGCCGGCCTGCTTATAACGTGGGAAAAAGTTGCGTCCAACTGGGCCGAATGACATCGGACGGTACCGCCCTTTGACATCTGAGATCGGATCTCTTCCTTCTGATGTGTTTGGGAGGAGTTTGCCTGCGAGATCAGCGCGGCGACGAATCGGGTGATAGCCAATCCCAATGGGGTTTTCAGCATAAGTGGCGACCCGGTCTGGCTCGTCCTCATTCTTGTCTGCGCCACCGTAAGCGCGGTCATAAGAAATTGGGGCTTTGGTGAATGTCTCCGGACCGCTGGGTGGGAGGATGAAATCCTGCCAATAGCGATCCCCGAAAACGAAGAACGCCCTGGACATGGAACCCACTTGAAGTGAAACGTCGACCGCTCGCGCTGGGCGACCGCCGGGGGCATAAGCGCTGCCATTCAGCACGACGTCGCAATTCAGTTTGCGTGGAGCGTAATCAGTCTCGTGCAGGGTGGCGGATAACCCAGGTTCGCCCGTGAACTCGTCGGCCTTGACCAAGGGATTTTGTTCTTCCGCTAAGACTGGATCGTCATGAGTTGCGGGAAGGTTATAGGTAGCCTTGATTGCAATGATGAGCAATTCGCGTCCGTTGCGCTCGAATCCCAGCGTCCATCCAGCCTGCACTTTGGTTTCGTTTACGAATTCCATTGCGCAAGGGCCTCCTGCTGGCGGCGACCGGGGGCGCGCACTTCGAATAACGGCTCCGATGGCCGGGCCAAGGCCAACTCCATTGCGGCAGCTGCTCTCTGGCGCTGATATCCATTTTTGAGTGCATCGATCAGGTTGTCCGATTCGATCGGCTTGCCACGCAGGTAACGAACTCCGGACTGAAATTCGCTCTGATGTTTGTCCCACCATCGACGGATGAGATCCGGTGCCGGCCAGGGCAAGTCTTCATCTTGATCCATGGCAACATCGGCGTCCTCAGGATTGTCTGTGGGACCAGCTTCAAATTGTTCAGGTCTAGGGCGATCCAGATCGAGGTATTTGAGATCTGCGCCGGTAATCATCGAGAAAGCTTCACCGGCCACGCGAGAGAGCGCTTCGATCTGCATGTAGCCGATTAGTTCACTGATTCGTGCGGGATCTCCAACAATGCCTATGCCTTGAACACCAAGCCTCTGGCGTTTTGGATCCTTTAGCATCGCAGAGATCCATTCGTGGGCTTCAGGCAGCCTTTGACAACGAAGGAGCATTTGGAGGGCGGAATCGGCGTAGGGCGCATCTGACTCCGCTGTTCTGCGAAGGACGTCTGTTACGTCATAACCGCGAAGGCCCAGCCTCGCTGTTGACCACGCTGCCCAGAAGCTTGATGGAGGATCGGCAACGCCGATATGGCGGGCAATGGTGTACGCGAGTTCTGTCCGTCCGAGTTCGGCACCGGCCTGGAAGGCGCGGATGCGGAGATCAGCGTTCGCATCTGTGATAGCGTCCCGCAACCGGTCTCCAGGGTTAGCACGATGGACTGCGTAGCCTCCGATGGCGACCCGTCGCAAGTACGGCAGATCTGAGCGTACCAGTTCATCAAGCAAAGGCTTAGCATTCTCGAAGAGCATCCATCCAAACCCGGAAATGGCTGCTCGCGCGAGAGAAGGCTTTTTGCCAATTGCATCGAAGACGACGCGCAGTCGCTCAGTTTCTTTGCTCTCGAACGCAAGCACGGCAGCCGCAAACAGCTCCTCCGGTCCCTCTTGCTTCAGCGCCTCGGATGCCAGGTTCCAGCCCACCGAACCGGCCACGCGAAGACCGTCGATGTTGGCTTCGACGCGCTCATCCAACCGAACAAGGTCTTTCAGATAGTAATGCGGCGCACGAACAGCCCTGTCCCGAGAAAACCACAGGAACGCGGCATCTTCTGCGTGCTGCGACACAACCTCCGTGTTGACCATGGCGGAAATTTCCCACGGCCGAAATCCGATGGGACGTTCTGTCATCGCGAGCGTCATGGCTCCTCAGTTGAGCTGAATGGACCCACCACGAATCTTGTTTACTCCAGATGAGCGACTTGAAACGTACTCACCCTGTATCAATACCTTGCCTGCACTGGTCAAGGTTATGCTCGACTTACCGCATCGAATGACAACCTCTTTCTTTGCGCTGAGGACCAGCGACTCGTCATCGACCTTGACTTCACTTTGCGGAGCTATGGCGCGAGGTGTTTGAAAGAGGCCAACGATAATAGGCAGGGAGGGGTCGCCATCTTCAAACGTCAAGGCTACGTTGCGTCCGGTGTCGGCGGCGTTTACGGGAAGTAAGGATTGAGCCTGCACGAGTTTCCCGGAGGCGTTGCCGGGGAAATCGACAAGGGGCACGCCCGATTCCTGGAGTGCAGCAATTCGCCCAACGATGACACTTGGGAATCGGGACCCGGTGAGTTGCTCAGCGGCACAGGGCGCTGAGGTCCGTCCGTTCCGAGAACCGTGGGTCGCTGCTTCCACCACAACTTGATCAATTTCCAACTTCTTCATAATCGCCTCGATCTCAACGGAGCTTGCACATTCCTCCACTTCAGTTCTGCAGAATCTTGCTTCCCTTAAGCACCATGTCGCCGCTAGCCTGCTCCACGATCTTTCCCGAACCTTTGATCGTGATGTCTTTGCCCTCGATGGTGATCGTGCCGTCTTTTTTCATCACGATGCTGGCGCTTCCGGTTTTGATTGCGATTTCATCTGCTGCTTCAATCGCCAGAGTTTTTCCCACCTTCAGTGCATCGCTACCAGTAATACTGGCCGAACGATCTTTCGAAACGCTCTCGCTGTGACTGCCGCCTATTGTTTCTCCCAAATCGGCTCCGACGCTGACGGTCTGTCCTGCACCGATTGTTGTCGACTGAGCGGCTCCCACGTTCACGGTCTGCGCAGCGCCCACATTAATAGATTGTGTCGTCCCGATGTTGACCGTTTCACTCACTCCGACGGTTTTAGCTCTGGTGAGGCCGACGGTGACGGCCTGTAATCCGCCGACCGTAATCGCCTGTAGACCACCGACTGTTACCTCCTGCGCCCCTCCGACGTTCAACATATCGTTGACGCCGACATTGTGGGTGCGAGTCAGCGTAATCGTGACAGATTCATTGGAGCCCACGCTCTCGGTCCGGTTGCTCGCAATCGTGATGTTCTCGTTGGCTCCGACCGACTCGGTTCGATTTGCCCCGATGGTGATCTGTTCGTTGCTTCCAACTTTTTCCGTCCGGTTGTTTCCGATTGTGCTGGTCTCGTCCACGTCGATATTCTTCGTGCGATTGTTCACAACGTGGTGGCGCTCGTCGTGCTCGATCTTGGTGTCCATGTCGTACTGACCGTGGACCTGGATCAATTCCGTTCCTTTTGTGTCATCAAAGGAAAGTTCGTTATAGCCGCCGCCGCCTTTCGTACTGTTTGACTTGTAGCCGCTCACCGTTTTCTTGCCGGGCAAGTCCCAGGGCGGCATTTGTCCAGCGTTGTAGACGCGGCCGGTGATGATCGGACGGTCGGGATCCCCTTCGATGAAGTCGACGATTACTTCCTGCCCGATGCGAGGAATCTGAATGCCTCCCCATGACTTGCCAGCCCACGGATACGAAACGCGGATCCAGCACGAGCTACTTTCGTTTTTCTTGCCTTCTCGATCCCAGTGAAACTGAACTTTCACGCGTCCGTATTGATCGGTGAAAATTTCCTCTCCATCGGGACCGACAACAACCGCAGTCTGGCAGCCTTGTACGACTGGGACTGGAGTCTTGCGCAACGGCCGAATCGGAGTCGAGAAGGGAACGCATTCAAAACTATTTTCGTAGACCGGTGTGGTGTCCGACTCGCCGCTGGTGAGTCCCAAGTTGTGATGTGCGCTGTGGCGAAGCGCGGTGACGACGTATTCCTGGTTCAGGTCGTTGCGGTAGTGGTCGGTCAACTTGAACTTGTATCCCACGCTGAACGAGCGGCAATCACTTGTACCGCGCGCGACGCATTGAGGCGTCTGCTGCTCCTGGAGCCGCACTTTGGCAAGTTTGTCGCCGTCCGGCTTTTTGTTGTATTCGCCCGGGAAATCGTAAATCTCCCATTTGCCCTTGCCATTGACGGAACTGAGCATGTTCGCAGTAGGAGTCTCGAAGTTGTAGTCAGTGGAAGTGAAAGTTCCTGGACGGACTTCCTGCTCCTGCAACCACTGCAGAACTACGTCGTCATCCTGCCAACCGCCCGCGGTGCCTTCGTAGCGAACCGTATCTTGGTTCGGGCATGGCTTATGCGCGGCAGGATCGTTGCCCAACACCAGCGTGTGCTTTCCATCCTCGTGCTGGAAGAAATAGAAGATTCCTTCTTCCTCCATCAGGCGGGAGACGAAGTTGAGGTCAGACTCACGGTATTGGACGCAGTAGTCGCGGCTGACGAAGTCTCCATAGAGATTTAACGAGAAGTCCTTGAAACCATACTCCTGGAAGATCTGTTTGATGATGTCTGGAGCAGTCTTGTTCTGAAAGATTCGGCAATCCGTCGTCTGATCGAGAAACCACAGCCACGGCACCATGGTCGCGTGATACACAGCGACATTGCTGTCTTGGCCAGCTTGAACAAAGCGGCTTATGTAGCCGTTCCAATATCGCGAAGACTCGTCCGCGAGATTGACGCGAACCGTGACCGCTTGCCCGACGATGTCGTCATAATTGATGGAGGGTTCCTCTGAAACCAAGTCGAGTTCGAAGGCGAACAGTTTCGAGATAGCCTCCTGCCCTTGGAATGAGCGAAGGATGAGAGCATCCTGGCCGAGCGGTGTTTCGATTCCGATTTGTCGAGTCGCCTGAGTTATGGACATAACGTAAACCTCGTTTCTAGGCGGCCTCTCCTTTTACTAGAGTTACCGGGCTTGCCTGTAATGTCGCAGTCGAACCAGCACGCGGCGAAGAGTGTTCAACACGGCTGCGTAGACCGGTTCGGCCGAAATCGGATTCTCCGCGCAAAGGTCCGGGAACCGGACTAGGCATTCGACAAGTAGTGCCGTCTTCGACGCGAAAACTTGTTGACGATTGCCTTAACGGAACGCCTTTGCGGTAAGCAGCCATAATCGTCTAACCCTGCAGATATTCTCAATTGATCTCGTATTCAAATGCCTTGTTTGCATCCGCTGATACGTGGACTTTCGAAAGAGCACTTCCTGCCATCATCCGTGACAGCATCTCTTTGGAAACCTCCGGCAAGAGTGTGCCGGTGAGAATGTGGTCCACATTCCGCGCGCCGCTTTCGACCTCGGTGCAACGGCCCACGATGGACGAAATCAAGTCCTCAGAATACGTAAAGGGAACGTGGTGCGTCTCCTTCATTCGCTTGCCGACCTGTTCCAGCTTCAGCCGGATGATCGTGCGCAACGAAGCATCATCAATCGGGTAATAAGGAATCACGATGAGACGTCCGAGGAACGCAGGCTTGAATATCTTGCGCAGCTCTGGTCCCAGCGCCTCTGCAAGAGCGGGCGGATCAGGTCTTGTATCCGGATCGGCGCAGAGTTTCATCAGATGATCCGAGCCAGCGTTCGAGGTCAGCAAGATCACCGTGTTCTTGAAGTCGACCTCGCGGCCTTCCGCGTCCTCCATGAAGCCTTTGTCAAAGACCTGGTAGAACAACTCCATGACATCGGTATGCGCCTTTTCGATTTCATCCAAAAGCACGACGCAGTACGGCTTCCGGCGTACCGCCTCGGTGAGCACTCCACCTTCGCCATATCCGACGTAGCCCGGAGGCGAGCCCTTCAGTCCAGAAATAGAATGTGCCTCCTGATACTCCGACATGTTGATGGTGATGAGATTGCGCTCACCACCGTAGAGAGTGTCCGCGAGAGCGAGTGCAGTCTCAGTCTTTCCTACACCGCTAGGCCCGACTAGCAGAAACACGCCCACGGGACGACGTGGATCATCAAGACCGGCGCGGGCAGTTTGAATGCGCTGCGCGATCGCCTGCAGGGCGTGATCCTGGCCGATGACTCGCTCGGCCAGGAGATCTTTCAGGCGGAGCACAGTCTGAATTTCGTTTTTGAGCATCTTGCCGACTGGGATGCCAGTCCAGCCTGCTATTACTTCGGCGATTGTTCCTCCGTCCACATACGGGCGAACTAGAGGATTCTCTCCCTGCAACGTTGCCAGTTCCGTTCCGAGGTTCGACAACTCGATCCGCATGCCGGGAAGATCGGGAGGCGGTTCAACGGATGGGCGCGGAACTACCAGAACTGGCCCGGTTCCTGTCATCGCTGGAACCGTTGACACCGATTCCACTTGAGGGACCGAGATATCCTCGATCTTCTTGCGCAACGCAATCATTTTCTGGATGACGGCTCGCTCTTGTTCGACGCGAGACTGCAGGTCGGCGATCTGTGCTTTCACCGTTTCTCGCTCCGATTGCAGAGCGGAAAAACGCTCTTCGTGAGCCATCCCGGTAGCCTGTTCGCGTTCCAGAATGCCCAGTTCGATTTCGATCATTTCTACTCGCCGTTCAGCGTCTTCGAGGGCCGCGGGAGTGGCGTTCTGTGCGAGCGCAACCCGGGCGCATGCAGTGTCGAGCACGCTGACCGCCTTGTCGGGTAACTGGCGGCCAGAAATGTAGCGCTGCGAAAGGCGAACGGCAGTACTAATGGCTTCATCGAGAATCACGACGCCATGATGTTTCTCAAGTGTCGCCTTCATCCCGCGCAACATGCCGTCGCACTGCTGCTCAGTGGGTTCCTCGATCTTGATGACCTGGAATCGCCGCGCGAGAGCGGCATCCTTCTCGAAATATTTCTTATATTCCGACCATGTGGTGGCGGCGATGGTTCGAAGCTCGCCGCGCGCCAAGGCGGGTTTTAGCAGATTGGCGGCGTCGTTCTGCCCAGCCTGGCCACCGGCGCCGATCATCGTGTGCGCTTCATCAATAAAGAGGATGATCGGGGTGGGAGACGCTTTCACCTCTCCGATTACATTCTTGAGGCGATTTTCAAATTCACCTTTGATGCCGGCTCCGGCTTGCAACAAGCCGAGATCGAGAGTGCGAATCTGAACGTTCTGCAGCGACGGGGGTACGTCTCCGGAAGCGACACGCCGCGCAAATCCTTCAACAACGGCGGTCTTTCCTACCCCGGCTTCGCCGGTGAGAATGGGATTGTTCTGGCGGCGGCGCGTGAGAATATCGATGATTTGACGAACTTCGAAATCACGACCCAATACGGGATCGATTTTGCCGGCCTTTGCTGCCTCGGTGAGATTGACAGTGAATTGGTCAAGGCTTGATTTCGAGTGAGCAGGCGGTCCACTTGGCGTTTCAGGCGCCTCTCCCGACTCTGCTCTTTCCTTCTTGATGAATCCCGCCATGTCTTCGACGGTGTTCTCACAGATCGAAAGCAAGTCGCCACGCAAAGCCTCAACCGAAATCCGCTTCAGCTCGGGGCAACTGTTGGTCGCGAATGACGAGAGCGTGTCGCTGCTCAAAAGCGCGGCCAGCAGAAACGCAGAGCGAATCTGTGACGCGCTATATTCGACCGAGCCGAGGCTCCAGGCTTCCGAGAGCAGGCGAATGATCCGCGGAGAAATTGCCGGGTTGCGCGAGTTCCCCGAGCGCATACGATCGAGTGCGCGCGTCAGATCGCGCGACACGCGAGAGGAGTCAATTTCGAAATGCCGGTAGATCGCGGCGAGGTCTGCGTCCTGCGTTTCGGTGAGCTTCAAGAGATAGTGTTCGAGGTCTACTTCATAGTGCGTGCGGCTGAAGCACAGCCTGGCTGCCTCCTCCAATCCCTCGCGGCATGTGGCATTCAACTTCGCGACTAATCCTTCTCTGCTTAGTGCCATATCACGCCTCCTGACTCATCTGCTCCTCTTCTCGAAAAATAGCATCGCCCGCATGAAACCAGAACGGCTCGGTGCGCAGCCAGGCTGACCATCCCAGACGCGCGCTGTCGGCATCGTCGCCAAGACGGCAAGGCGGGACTTCTTCGCGCCGCAGCGTGTCCTGAATTTCAAACTGGAGCGCACTTCCCAGAAACCACCGAACCAGACCTGTTGCCTGCTCAAAACCTTTTCCATCGGGGAGGAAGCCGCGAAACTGCTCAGACGTAAGGGGCCCGAGAACAATGCGAACTAAGGACTCGAGAGTCCAAACGGCATCGCCTGCGACGGCACCCCCGCCCAATTGACTGCTAGCTTCGCCGGAACCGAGACTGCATGCTTCCTCCGCTTCAAGCGGGTGCCACTGTCCGACAAACTGCTCTACCTTTACGGGAATTTCAAAGTAGTTTTGCAAGAAAATCCGGAGGGCCTCGGCGGAGCGTGGGCGCTGTGCGAGCAGTCCGGCATAGTGGAGCAGAGCAGAGTCGCGAACTGCCATTCGGCCGCGGAGACCGTTTGTTCCCATCCCGATAAGGTCAAATAGGTGCGCAGTAAAGTCGTCTCCGGACGCCTTCCGCTGCGCTTCTTCGTAGCCAACAACAAAGTGATGCTTCTTCCAAGCCTGGTAGAACAGTTCAATCAGGCGATGATTAAAGATGTCGAGAAAATCCGAAAAGGAGCGATCGCCAAAAGCCTCTCGATCGAGGGCGAGCTCGGTATACGCAACCGGCAGCACTCCGTAGGAACCGGTCATGCCAAGGAAGGTCACTGCCATGCTCGGGCTTCCATCTTTTGTGCGACCTAACTCCGCGATTGCACTTGCAGCAAAGGAGAGCGAATTGTGGGCGCGGAACCGGACGGCGGGAGACGTATGTTCCTCTCCGTTGCCATTGTTTTCCCGAAACATCGTAAGCAGATGTACGGCCTGGAAGAAATCAAACTCGCACGCGTTCGCGAATAAGAATTCGTCTAAGCGACAATCTGTTCCCCAGTTCGAGGCGGCCATGCCCAAACCACTCCTTTCCGCTGACGAGTGGTCACGCGCAGCTGAGTAAACGAATTCACGGCGGAGTAAAGCCCAAAGAACCGGTTCAATACGGATGCCAAGAGGAACGCGCCGTTGCCGACGAATTGCTCCTCATCGAACTCGGTATCAACGGCGATACCTTGACAGAACATCAATCCATGCTCGGACTCGACCCGAGCGATCTTGCGACGGCTGCTCAGAGCTGAGAGGCCGGATATCTGACGTTCGCTCGATGAGCTTGCAGCGACATCATAGAGACGCAAAATCTCGCGCAGAGCATCGGCGCCTCCTTCCACCAGCGAGAGGTGATTCAGCGCGAGGTGAGAAATCAGGCGCCATTGCAAGGCCTTCCTCAAGGGTGGTCGTATTGCTTTGGTGGGTCCTCGTACCACCCGCGTCTGCACAATGGCGCTGTTGTCAAGACTCAGTTCACCCCATCTTCCATTTAGTCCAAGGCGCTCCGGCAGATTGCGGTTGGTGCATGTGAGATAGGTCGTGACCGCCTCGGCCGCAGGCATTACAGGCTCGAAGTGGCGGTCGACCAGGGATAAGTAAACGTCGGTTCCGGAATCGCCATCTCGCTGCGACGCCCGGCGTGTGGCATGCCAGAATGCTTCTGCACTCGAATGCTCGCCGTGGCGGAAGGAATAGAACGGACGATACTCTTTCGGCGTTTCGGAGTAAGGCACCACCGAGGTGACGCGGTTGACGGAATACACCTCGGCCGCGAGAGTAGCGTGCACGTCGGGCACAATCAGGTATTCGGTCTTGGTATGCGACAGACGGATCGGCTCGCCACAAAGATCAAACAAGTTTACGACCGGCGCGCAGCCGAGTTGGAATGTCTCAGCGGTCACAGCGGATTCCAGGAATGTGGCACGTTCTGCCCGCTGGAATTCATCCAGGAGGATCACAACCTCGATCCGGTCGGTAAACGGCCCGCCAGTGATCTTGTCGAGCTGGGTCAGATCGAAGAACAGGAATTTCTGCGGGAAACTGAAGTATTCCTGCAGCAGGCGATAGCCTTGAAAACTGGTGTCCGCGTAGGGAAGGATTGCGTCCTCGCGATTAAAGCCGACGTCGCGGATTGCCCCCGCTCCGAGTTGCACGGAGTACCACTTTCCTGCTTTGTCCTGGCAACGCAGCAGCACTTGGCTGGTCTTGGTCAGCAACAGTTCATACAGCCAGTGCGCAGCCTGAAGATCCCCGCCAAGATGGAAGCGGAGTTCGCGAATTTGTAAGCCTGAAAACTTTGCTGTGCCACCAGTTTGCATTTCAATGCGGACGGCATAGCGGGCGTTCGTACCGCTAACGCCCCCGGGCACATTTGCGGCGTGAGAGAAACTCGCAGACGAAACACGGATCGGAAAGAGTCGAACCGGATAGGCTGTCCGGAACCGGCACTGGATGCCGCCAACCGGTTCGCTATAAGCGATGCTTCCGCGAGGAACGACTTGACCCGTGGCCGACTTCACCTGCTCCGCATCCACCTCGAACTGGGCGATGGCCATGGAAGGGACTTGCCGCACCAGGTGCGGATAGAGAAGCTCAAGCAGGGCTTGAGTGATCTCGGGAAACTCATCGTCGATCTTGCGTTGTATGCGGCCGGCGATCAGCGCGAATGCCTCGATCATTCGCTCGACATGAGGGTCGTCGCAACCGGCATGCGTCAGCTTTAACGCCGCCGCACGCTCGGGATAGCGCTCCGCAAACTCCGACGCCCGCTTGCGGATGAACAGGAGCTCTCGCTCGTAATATGGAAGCAGCTCGGTACTCATCGCATTGATCCTGGAAGAATCGCAAGTTCTCCGTTGTCTCTCTTCAACCCGAGCTCAAACGCAACCCGCTGCGCCGTGAACTCGGCCTTTGCTTCCACGCGAAAACGCAGGACCGGATTCACGTTTTCACGGTCAACGATTCTGACGGCGACATTGCCCAATCGAGGTTCGAAGGTGCGTATGGCGTCTTCAATCCAGCGGCACAATTTGGTTTGTTCGGGACCAATTCTCAGGCTGCCGCATTTGGACAGGTCGGGAATGCCGAAGTTCACAATCGAAGTTGCAGTCTGTTCGAATTCAGCGGGGACGAGGAACTCCTCGCGCCTGGTATTCAGCAGCATCTCCAGGTCGCGGATGATGGACTCCTCAAGAGAATCCGCTGAGAAGCGCGATCGGGGAGCGTCTTCCTGGGGCGCAAGCTTGTCGAGGAGCGACCCTGAAACTTCGACTTGGTCTTCGATGGCCATTACTGATTCTCTGTAGGTTCTCCGAGACTGAGAGCCTGCCAAGGATCCAGGCGGCTCAGTTTGAGAAATACTTCCGCAGCTTTCTCGGAACTCGCGGTGCCGGCGTTCTTGTCGCGGTAGCAACGAACGAGGCGGGCCCACACCGCGCCAACCAGATCCGACGTCTCCCACGACGTGAGATTATGTCTGTCGATTAGTTCATTGAGTTCTTCAAGAATCGACCGCGCGAGCTTGACACGATTGGTTTGCAAGCAGATGTCGGCCAACAGCAGCTTCCGCTGAAAGCGAATGCGACCGTTCGCTTCCGCCGAGGCGAGAGCAGTCATCGTGGAGAGCGCTGCATCGATTTCGCCGGAACGGGCCATGCGCTCCGCCTCGGCCCATGCGCCGCTGACCATGCCCTCGGCTAATCCTCCGCCAGCTCCGGAGCCGAGTGATGGAATGGTCACGGCATTTCCCGATCCCTTACCTGCAACAGGTTGCTTCTTGCGGAGAATGCTGGCGATTGCGACCTGACACTCTTCCAGCGCGTGCTTGGAATCGACGAAGGAAAGAGCATTCGGGCCGAATTGCTCCGCAACGACCTCTTCGAACTCAGCAAACTCGGCCCGCGCTTCGTCGATCTCTTTGCTGAGGCTTTCGTACTGTTCTTTGGTTCCCACTGCGACTGCAGTGTCGAACTCAGCAGCGGTGATCATGCCGTTTGGCCGCAGCGCCTCGTTCCGGAAGTTCATGGAATAGTTATCACCGGGTTCGGGACGCATGGTGATAGGAATGTCGCGCACCACCTCGGCCAGCTTTTCATTCATCCAGTCGAGCTTGCCGTATCGCGTCTCAAGGCTGGCGTCTTCATCCGGAAGCGGATAGAGGCCTCGATTCGAGAATTCGTTCAACAAGCCTTTCAGCGTCCAGATGCCGTCGCGAATTCCGGCAAATCCGTGGATGCGTCCACAGGCCTCCGTCAGGAAAACACCCAGCTCGAGATCCTTCGATTTCGTACACAGAGCCTTCTCGACCACCTCTTTATATGTAGGCCAATCGGCCTTGGTGGGATTGGCAGGTTCCCAGTCTTTCTTGTCGGCGCGGTCATTGGGATTGGGCCGGGCTTTGCGAATTTCAACCCAGTCCTTCAGCGCGCGCAGGTCGTCACCCGAAGGCTTCTGCTCCGAGATAGGACTAAGAACGTGTTCATCAACTACGCGACTAACCGGCATGCGTCTACCTCGACACTCCGAATTTCCAGGATCGGCCAGTCGCGTTCTTCGGTGGCAATCACTTTTTGTCCGTATGCGATTGTGAAGCCCGCGGAATCCTGTTCCCAAATGGTGCGGCGGCCGAGCTTGATATCTTCCTCTTGCAGATGGGAATCAACATAAAGCGAGAAAAGCAAAACATGGCCTTGATCTCCGGAGTGCAATGACAAAGAAGCCGGAGTCCATATTGTGTTGCGTAGATATTTGGGTTCGGGAATTGTCAGGGATTGAATCGATTCCCAGGGTATCCACGCATAATGGTTATCAAAGACGAGTTCGAGGAATGGACCGATGAGATCGTGAGAATCATTCAACTCACGAACCTCACTGCCATTCAGCAAGGCGTGCAACGGGGACTGTGGCTCATAAGCCTGAATGCGTTCGAGGGCATCGGCTGGTTGGCCCGCGGCATAACTCTCGACCGCTTCGAGAAACAGGCTTGCGTATGACGGCTCAACAAGCAGCCTGGGCCTTGGCCCTCGATGAAAGAAGCTTCGGCGTTCTCGCTCGGCTTGAATGGCGCCGAGGTAGAGGTTGCCCATTTCACCGGTTTCGTTGGCCAACACATCGAGTTGTTTTGCTGCCCGATCCAGGTCACCATTGAGTGACAACAACTCGAAAAAAAATGTGCGCGCGGCTAAGTCGCTTGGCTTGGCCTTCACTTCCTCGGCCACGCGCCCAAGTGCTTCCGAGAGCCGGCCGGCTTTAAGCAGTTCTGCTCCGACCATCTCTTTATCCTTTCTACTGACAGCTGTCATTCGTCTGGTACTTACGAATGAGTGGCCGATTGCTTACGCAGCAACCTTGTTATCCACAAGGCTCCAACCGCCGGTGGTATTGCCGCCCTGGGACCCATCGGCACGCTTCTGTTGGGTGTAAGTCCACTTGATGCTGCCGTAGTTGAAGCTGACGGATTCGGACGGGAAGTCGCTGCCGCCTGATGGGGCGACATGCGAGATCACCACCTGTTCCATCTTTACTTCCATGTACTTGACCCGCTTGTCGCCTGAGGCGCGCATCATCTCGAGGTTTACGCTCTTGATGTGCTTGCCCGAGGAACACATTTCATAAAGCTTTGGCGATGCCAAATCGATGTACTTCGTAATCGAAAAATCGGAGTGCTGGCAACGTGCCGTAGTACCTCCGCCGGCCGAAGTTGCAGTCGCCGATGCTGGTTGTGAAATCGAGTGGTTGTAAGAGAGCAACTCGATCCAGTCCTTGTGATCCGAATCAGTGCACTCCCCTTTGAGCCCGTCAATCTGCATATACAGGTCCGCCATATTTCTCCTTCCTGCTCCTTAGAGACACAAGACTCCTCGGGGTGAGTCTCGGGACATCACCCGGGGGTAGTCTTTCCGTGATGGTTTAGGCCTTGGCTGGAAGCTTCGCTACCAACCGTAACGACACCGTGAGTTCGTCGAGTTGGAAGTGGGGCCGCAGATATGCAACGGCGTTATAGGCGCCGGGCTTGCCTGCAATCTCACTTACTTCGATGCGAGCCTCACGCAAGGGGAACTTCGCTTTCTGCTCCTGACTGGCTAGATCGTCGAGCAATACATAGTTTGAAATCCATTGATTCAGGAATTGCTCGCACTGCTCGCGGGACATAAACGAACCAATCTTGTCCCGCATCATGGCCTTCAGGTAATGCGCGAATCGCGATACCGCGAAGATGTACTGCAATTGGGAGGAAAGGCGTGCGTTCGCGTTCGCATCATCGCTTAAGTAAACCGTCGGCTTCTGAGTTGACTGCGCAGCGAGGAATGCGGCACGGTCCGTGCCCTTGTAGTAGCACAAGGGAATGAAGCCGAGTTTGGAGAATTCATTTTCACGGCGATCGGTGATGGCGATTTCGGTCGGACACTTGACCGCGATATCTCCATCGTCGGTGGTGAAGGTATGAGTCGGCAGGCCTTCAACCAGGCCGCCGCCCTCTACACCGCGGATGGCGGCGCACCACTCGTAGCGAGCGAAAGCGTCGGTGATCCTCGCTCCCAAGGCATAGGCGGCATTAGCCCACAGGTATTTGCTGTGGTCGCGACCATCAACGCTCTCTTCAAAGTCGAAGGCCTCGACCGGAGCCGTTTCCTTTCCGTACGGCAGGCGGGCTAGCACGTGGGGAAGCACCAATCCGACATAGCGCGAGTCTTCGCTCTCCCGGAACGATTTCCAGCGAATGTAGGCGTCGTTGTCGAAGATCTTGGCCAGGTCCCTCGGGCCAGCAAGCTCGGTGAAACTCTCCCAGTTGAACAACTTCGGGCTGGCCGCCGCGAGGAACGGAGCGTGAGCCGCTGCCGCGATGTTCGACATCTTCTCGAGAATCTCCAGGTCGTCGGGATGGCGGCCAAATTCATAGTCGCCAATGAGCGCGCCAAACGGGTGTCCGCCGAGCACGCCATATCCCTCGTCGTGGATCTTCTTGAACATCGCGCTCTGATCGAACTCCGATGCTTTGCGCAAGTCCTTCAACAAGTCGCCTCTGGAAATGTTGAAGACCTTGATCTTCAGCATCGTCGAGGTTTCGGTCTGAAATACGAGGTACTTCAGCCCGCGCCATGCTCCTTCGAGTTTCTGAAACGCCTCGGCATGCATGACCTCGTTGAGTTGCGTGGTCAGCGCCTGGTCGATAGCGGCGATGCGCGCGTTGAGCATGGCTTCGGTATCGGTCGACACCTTCATCTCTTTGGTGACGACCTGCTCGACCAATGCTTCTACCCACTGCTTGGCTGTCTCCCGCTCTTCTTCCGTGGGAGCCAGTCGTCCTTCCCGGAGAATCTTGTCCAGAAGACTTCCGTCCTCAACCGTAGTGCTTAGTGAGCCTAAAGGTTTTGCTGCTTCGGCCATGTTAGTTCCCCTTTCCCGACCCGGTATCTGGCAGACCGACTTCGCTGCAAAGTTTGTTCAGTTCCTGATCGTCGTTCAAAATCTGCTGCAGCATCTTGTCCAGCTTGTCGTTGCCGTACAGACTGCTGCGCAGGTTCGATAGTTTCCGCCGCAGTTCAATCAACTTGCGGAGCGGTTCAACCTGCTCCACTACGTTTTGCGGCTCAAAGTCCTCCATGCTGGAGAACCTCAACTCGACGCCGATCTTCGTGTCATCATTGCTCAGCTTGTTATCGACTTTGAAGGCCAGCCGAGGTTCCGTCTTAGCCAGGACTTTGTCGAAGTTATCGCGATCGATTTCGACAAATTTCCGGTCTTTAACGGTAAGCAGCGGTTTGTCGGGCTGCCCCGATAGGTCGGCAAGCACGCCGACTACGAAGGGCAACTCCTTTTTCTCGATAGCTCCGCCCGTTTCAACGTCGTAAGTGATCTGTACGCGAGGTGGACGGACCCGTCCGATCTTCTTCTGAAGACTCTCTTTAGGCATGTTTTAACTCCCGGGGAAGACTACGAGTAGGGGCCCACGAAGCAGCGAACTGGCCGGGGATGGTAGCACAGTTTTCCACAGATTTCCAACAATTCGTACCCCAGCTTATGTTCGCAGTTTGCATAGGCAAGTTAAGGTCTCTCACCGGAGTGCCCACCCGGTGAAGTTGTCACAGCGAAGCTTTCCGAAATAACCCTTACTGAAGGCATTGGCAGCCGCCGAGTCGATATGAATCTGGACCTGGACGGGATTGCCGTGACCATCCTGCAGCGGATTCTGATTTCCGTTGGCAAGACGGATCGTGCTGAAAACAAACAAGCTGCCTTCCTGCTTGTCTGCCTCCTGTAACAACCGAAACAGACCCCAGTTACCAGGCTCTTCTAAGTTCAATTGCTGCCCGGCCTTTACCGCTAGCTTGGTCGGTTGATTGGTAGTCGGTGGCCACACCAACCTGGCAGAAGGATTTGCCTTCTTGTGGCCAAACGAGAGCGCATGACCGTCGACGTCCAGATCAAATGACAGATGTCCGGTACCATCTAACGTCACCGTGTACTCGAAGTGAGGGGTGCCGGCAGGATCCGGATAAAATGCGGTCTGAAACCCAGACAGAGAATTCAGAGTCCCGACGAATGGCTGCGCGAATTCCCCTTGGATCGCCGGGTTCGGAGCCCAGACTGCACCCTGATGTTGATACACCTTCTGAACATCCGGAGACTGCGCAAACTGTGCCAGCGTTCCAACCTGCGGCGCAAAAACGCTGGCGATGTCCTGAAGCGTCGCATCCTGCGTCGCAGTGGAGCTGAAAGGATACTTCGAGCGCAACGCCTCTACGCTGTCGCACAAGGCCTTTGCCGACTGATTAACATTCCTCCGGATTGGAATCATCATGTCCGGCGGCGGAGGAGGAACGGGAATGGAACCGATTACCCGGCCAGCGAATGTAATTGGCTCCTTGAGCAACGCCTTTAAGTCGAGATCCACTCCCGACGAAGTATTCGGAATCATCGCGCCGAGCGTGTTGTAGGCAGTCGTCGCGCCAGCCAACGCCTTGTTGGCCCTGTCAAACGCCTGCTGGCTTACCGGATCCTTGGGGTCGTTCTTCGGTGGTAACGCCGAGAGGGAACTGCCTAACTCTTGAAGCGCCTGCACATAAGGTCCGTTGGCAGAATTGATCCACTTTTCACGATTCGCAGGATCGACCAATACCCGGGAAGGCAGAAATGCCTGCCCAATCTCGTTCGCCCCCGGCGCCTGGCCGGTCACATTTGCCACAGACTGATCGGTGCCCGATTCGTTCTTACCAAAGAGACTCGTGACCACTTTGCCGACTGTGTTCTTTGTGGCCTCAATCTTTTGACTTACCTGCACGGGGAGCACACTTGCCGGGGCCAAATCGGTGTTGTGGGACGTCATGTAAATAAGTCCCAGCAACGGAGAACGATTGTTGTCGGCTAGGATGCTCAATTTCTGCGCGCCATCGCCGGCACTGTGGAAGGGTTCTACGTGATGATCGGAAACAAACGATCTCCACCGCTGGATGTAGTTCTGTACGTAGAGATCCTGGACCCGGCGCTCATTCTCGCTGGTGAAGGTAAGACCGGCTACGCCGCTGCTTTGTTTTCCGACGACGCAAGCTTCACCGGTAGAGTTCAACTTATGACTCTGAATCCCATCCATCATCGAGGTCCAGCCATCGCGGGTGTACGCTGCTTCCACTGTTACCGGGCCTGAGAGCACGCCGACATAACTCGGAGCGTAGGTGCCGAGCATCTCCGCGGGCCGGTTCTTATCGATGTCCTGAACAATGGCACCCAGAAGCTTGTCGGGGCCGTTGAACCGGCCGAGATAATCCTGGGCAGCCCTGACCGCGGTAGCGTTCTCGGAAATCGGTGGCTGGTAAGGATTGCGAAGCACTAACTCAGAAACGTAGAACTGCAGTTGCCGGGTGGCGAGCACAGTGTCATCAGGAGAGAGGGCCGCTCCGGTGTGCATCCAGACGGGCAGCAAGGTATTTCCGAGAAATTCGCTGTCCGGCTTGCATTCGCCGGAAGTGACCATGCGGTAGGTCTTTAAGAGCGCATACACATCGTCCGCTACGGGAGCGCTTGCGTCCAATCCCAGGAATAGACTTGTCAGCGAAGACGTTGACGGATCAAGAACCAGGGTGCGGAGTTTGTCGAAATATAAGCTGGACAGCGCATTCGTGGCTTCTCCGCCCGAGTAGAGGCCCCAGCGGTAAGAGATCGGCGGACCATGCCGGTCATAGTCAAGCAGCGTGGCCAACGGCGAGTGCAGTGCGTCCAGATCCGTCAGAGCTTCGGCCGTAGTCGTTTCTGTTCGGTATCGGTGAATGCTCTGCACCGTTTGCTGCACGGTATTCAGCAGATCGCGATTGTGCCGCCAGGAATTAGCCCACACGAGACATAACAGCAAGCACAATGCGCCCACTCCCGCGAACGCGAGATTTCTGAATCCTTGATCCCGACTGTTGACGCGAGGCGCAACGTTCCCCGCACGATCTTTCAAAATCACATCGTGAAAAAGTTCGGTGAGGAAGACCCATTTCGCGATCATTCCAGAAGCGCCACCAGCGGGCCGGGCCGCCGGGGATTGCGCCGGCTTCGAACCAAAGAAGATGGTCGCGTCTGCTCGCCGGGGCATGATCGTGAAACCGGCCATGGTGCCATCGGCGACGGGGCTCGTGTTTCTTGCGACCCAGCGCTGTCCGGAGAGATAGAAGCCACGAAGCCTCGGGCCAGCCTGCAGCGGATTGGGCCGGAATACGTCCAGCAGAAATTGAATGACATCTCCGCGGATTTTCTTAAGTTCACGCGGGAACTCGTATGCGGTTGATTTCTTTGCCGACGCATCTTCACGGGCAAGAAAGACAAGCCGCTTTTCCGCGAGTGACATGTACAAACGGTTGAAATACTCAGTCAGTCGTTTGCCCTCGCGATCGGAATAGATGTCGGCCGTGTCATGCCGCACTTTTTCCGACGGCAGAGTTGCACCCAGAAGCCGTCTGCCTTCAGGCTCACTGAGGTGCGCGAAGAATTCGGAGAAGCACTGCACCGCATCGCACTTGCTAAAGACCACGTAGACAGGAAACTCACGGCGCAGGACCGAGCCCGCCGCTTGCAGGCGGTCCCCAAGCGTTCGCGCGAATGCAGCCATGCGTTGCGGATCTGCTGCTTTGACGAACTGGCTCGCATCGCAGACCAGAACCACGCCCTTCAGATTGAGGTGTTGGCTCTGCCTACCCAGGAGGATCCGCTTCCATCGCGGAATACGCACCGGCTGGCTGAAGACGCGCAAGGCGCGCTCCCAATTCTCAGATTCCTGCGTCAGCACGCGTCCGCAAAAATCCGCGAATACAGCGCCATCGGCGTACCACAGATTGCAGAGCCGCGTCGGAATCACATTGCCCTCGCGTGCGGCTTCGCCGGCCAGCAGTCGAGGGTCAATGCCCGAATTGAGGAGCGCGCTCGTCTTCCCCGTCCCTTCGCCTCCGACCACCAGGTAGAGCGGCAGGTTTGAGATGCTCGGCACCTCACCTTGCTGATTGACTGGCAGCGTCGCGGCCAGCCGCCGATTCGCTTCGGCTACCAGCCCACCGAGTTCCATGCTGAAACTGTCCTCGGCGACAACAACGCGCGCCGGTGTCGCCACCTTCGGCGTGACTGGCCGAGGAGTTCTCGGACGCGCCAACAGACGGGTTACGATCGCAACTACCGCCCATACGCCAAGAGCCAGCGCGGTCATCGCCACGCAAGCGAGAAACACACTTGCGTTCGGATTGGTAAATGTAACAACGATGGCAACCACCGCTTCGAAGAAGAAGAAGAGGAGCATCAATCCGAAAATTTTGCTCAGGCTCATACCGCTACCTATCGACCCAATTTCTCGTGGATCGCTTGCTGAAGATCCGACGACTTCGAACTCAGATGCAGCGAAAAACTCACAAAACACAACACGGCCAAAACGAGTGCTGCCAGCGCGAACAGCTTGACTTGCATGTTGAGCGGATCGGCCGTCGGAGCAATCACCACCGGTTCATCGGGCAGGGCGCCATCCGGAGAAAATTCAGGATTGCGTCCAAAGATCCGCTCCATGCGATCTCGCAGATTTGTCATCAGGAGTTGCAGTTCGGCCTTGGACCCGCCCGCGAACTTGCCTTCGTATCCGAGCAGCAGGCAGAGGTAATAGACTTCCAGTACTTCTGCCAGGCTCTTTGAGTCGCGGTTGGCCCGCAGTGTCTCCAGACGTTTGAAAAACACTTCTCCCGCTGAACGTTGCCCGAACAGTTCTTCGCCAAGGCTTTTTTGTGCCCACTCTGACGCGCACGGATCTGCTGTCAGCACCGATTCGTCCAGGAATGCGACGACGGCGAAATTCGCTTCCTGCACATCCTCGGCCGTATAGCCTTTGCGCGCAGCGGCTGACGCGATTTCTCGCAACGCCTGCTTCATTCGGGCGCGGAAGTTCTCCGGATCCTGAACCTGCTGACGCCCGCTCTGTACCCGAACGGTCGCGGTTAGGATTCCTTCGTAAAGCAGTGCCAGCCGGTCCAA
>Ga0070734_10001997_pt1 | contig 26816 bp, 28 predicted proteins | sample Coa_R1_8_FD_66444 | JGI IMG/M metagenome (GOLD analysis project Ga0070734, IMG submission 66444) | Surface soil microbial communities from Centralia Pennsylvania, which are recovering from an underground coalmine fire - Coalmine... | ecosystem: Environmental > Terrestrial > Soil > Unclassified ... | reverse complement strand
CGAGCTGACGGCAATGCGGGCGCGGGAAGGGGCGGCGCTGGCGGCCGATCTGGGGGCGCGGCGCACCCACCTCCTCGAGCTCGGCGCCCACCTGCGGTCGCGCGCGGCGGTGCTGCCCGAGCGGTTCGCGCAGCGGCTGGAAGAGCGCCTGGGCGGGCCCGGACGGCATCTGGGGATCGATCCGGCGCGGTTGGCGCAAGAGGTGGCGCTCATGGCCGAGCGGCTCGACGTCTCGGAGGAGCTGGTCCGGCTCGACACGCACCTCGGCCACCTGGGAGAGATCCTGGGCGCCGGCGGGGCGGTCGGCCGCAAGCTGGACTTCGTGATCCAGGAGATCGGCCGCGAGCTCAACACCGTCGCCTCGAAGGCCCAGGACGCCGAGATGGCGGCGGTCGTCATCGACGCCAAGGCGGAGCTCGAGAAGCTGCGCGAGCAGGCGCAGAACGTCGAGTGAGGGGCGGGAACTCGGCCGTCGGCGACGGCGATGATAGAATGCGCGTCCGATGACAGATGAGGCCCGCCGCGGCATCCTGCTGGTGATTTCGTCCCCTTCGGGAGCGGGCAAGACGACGCTGGCGCACCTCCTGGCCGAGCAGGAGAAGCTGGAGTTCTCGGTCTCCTACACCACGCGGGCGCCGCGGACCGGGGAGCGCGACGGGGTCGACTACAAGTTCATCACGGACGACGAGTTCTCCCGGATGGTCGACAAGAACGAGTTCGCCGAGTGGGCGGTGGTCCACGGCGCGCGCTACGGGACCGCCACCCACACGGTCAACCGGGCGCTGGAGGATGGAAAGGACTACCTGTTCGACGTCGACTGGCAGGGGGGGGCGCAGCTCCGCCGCCAGTGGCCGGAGGAGAGCGTGCTGGTCTTCATCCTGCCGCCCTCGATGGCCGAGCTCGAGCGGCGGCTGCGGCGGCGCGCCACGGACGCGCCGGCGGCGATCGAGCGGCGGCTCCTCACCGCGACGCGCGAGCTCGAGCACTTCTCCGAGTACGACTACCTGGTCGTCAACGACAACCTCGAAACCGCGCTCAAGGAGCTGTCATCCATATATGTAGCGGCTCGTTGCGCGCGTACGCGGCGAGGACACTACGGGCATGCGCTGCTCGGCGAGGCGCGGACGAGGGGGCAGCCGCCCAGCCAATGACGGAAGTTCAAGAGATCTGCGCGCAAGTTCGGGGCTACGACGCCGCCGCCGATACGGGCCTCATCGAGCGCAGCTTCGCCTTCGCCGCCGAGCGGCACGCCGGACAGAAGCGCCGCTCGGGCGAGCCGTACGTGGTCCACCCGGTCGGCGTCGCCCGAATCATCTCCGAGCTGCGCCTCGACGTGCCCTCGGTGTGCGCCGGCCTCCTGCACGACTGCGTGGAGGACACCAGCGCCACCGCCGAGGACATCGGCCGCCTGTTCGGCACCGAGATCCAGTTCCTGGTCGAGGGGGTCACCAAGCTCGGCCAGATCCCCTGGACGACGCGCGAAGAGCGCCAGGCGGAGAACTTCCGGAAGATGCTCCTGGCCATGGCGCGGGACATCCGCGTCATCCTCATCAAGCTGGCCGATCGCGTCGACAACATGCGGACGCTGGCGCACATGCCGCGCGACAAGCAGGAGCGGATCTCGCGCGAGACGATGGAGATCTACGCGCCGCTGGCCAACCGGCTCGGCATCCAGTGGATGAAGGTCGAGCTCGAGGACCTGGCCTTTCGCTACCTCGATCCGACCGAGCACGGCAACCTGCTGGCGCGGCTCGAGGAGACGGCCGGCTCGCGCGAGTCGTATATCGCCGAGGTCGTGGACCGACTCAGGGCGGTGCTGGCCGAGAACGAGATCAAGGCCCAGGTCTACGGCCGGGCCAAGCACCTCTGGTCGATCTACCAGAAGATGAAGAAGACCGGCCGCGACGTGGAGCAGATCTACGACGTCTTGGCCTTCCGCGTGATCACCGAGTCGGTGCGCGACTGTTACGCGGTGCTGGGCGTCGTGCACTCGAACTGGACGCCGGTGCCCGGGCGCTTCAAGGACTTCATCGCGCTGCCCAAGCCTAACCTCTATCAGTCGCTGCACACGACGGTGATCGGGCCGCGCGCCGAGCGGATGGAGGTGCAGATCCGCACGCAGGAGATGCACCGCATCGCCGAGCAGGGGATCGCGGCGCACTGGAAATATAAGGAACAGAAGACGCCCGGCGCCGAGGACGGCAAGGCGTTCGCCTGGCTGCGCCAGCTGATGGAGTGGCAGCGCGACCTCAAGGACCCGACCGAGTTCATCGAGACGGTGAAGATCGACCTCTTCCAGGACGAGGTCTTCGTCTTCACCCCCAAGGGGGACGTCAAGGCGCTGCCCAAGGGGTCGACGCCGATCGATCTGGCCTACGCCATCCACTCGCAGGTCGGCGAGCACTGCTCGGGCGCGCGCGTGAACGGGCTCATCGTGCCGTTGCGGTACGCCCTGCGCAACGGCGACACCGTCGAGATCCTGGCCTCGGCCAACCAGAAGCCGTCCAAGGACTGGCTCAAGTTCGTCGTCACCAGCCGGGCGCGCACCAAGATCCGCCACTTCATCCGCATGGAGCAGCGGGAGCGCAGCCGGCAGATGGGGCGCGACCTCCTGGGCCGCGAGCTGCGCAAGCAGGACGCGGCGCTCGCCTCGGTCGAGCGCGAGGGGCTGCTCGACGCGGCGGCGCAGCGGCTGCGGCTCGGTACCGCCGACGACCTGCTCGTGGCGGTCGGCTACGGCAAGGTGAGCGCCGGCCACGCGGCGGACGCGGTGCTGGTCGATCGCGCCGGCGGGGCCGCCGCCGCGCCGGCCGCGCCCGTCAGCGAGGCGCCCTCGGCGGCCCGGCGCGTCGTCCCCAAGCGCTCGATCGGCGGCATCAAGGTCCAGGGCGAGGCCGACATCCTGGTGAAGTTCGCCAAGTGCTGCTCGCCGGTGCCGGGGGACTCGATCGTCGGCTTCATCAGCCGCGGCCACGGCGTCGTCATCCACACCCGCGACTGCCCGAAGGCGCTGGACCTCGACCCGGCCCGGCGCGTCGACGTCGCCTGGGACGACGAGGCCAAGACGCTCCGCCCGGTCGCGGTTCAGGTCACCTGCTCGGACCGCCCGGGCCTGCTGGCGGCGATGTCCAAGCTCTTCACGGAGCACGGGGTCAACATCTCGCAGGCCAAGTGCCGGACCACCGAGGACGGCCGGGCGGTGAACACCTTCCAGGTCACCGTGGGCCACCTCGACCAGCTCAAGACGGTGCTCCGGAGCCTCGAAACGATACAGGGAGTGGTCTCCGCGACGCGGCTGTGATAGAAGGCCGCCGTCATGGCTTCGAACACGCGTAAAACTTGGAAGCGCCGGGTGCGCAAGCACTCCAACATGGGAAACAAGCGCAAGGCCGTTGAGTCCAAGCGCTCGACCCCCACGGACGAGAAGCTCTTCGCCGGCCTCGGCGAGCCGGGCAAGGACTAGCCGAGCACAGCCTGGCCGTCCGGAAACGGGCGTCCAGAGTCGGGGCAATTATTGATCTTGCCGCCGAAGTGTGTGTTAACTAGGGTTTGACGTCGCGCGACGATCGGCGACCTCCCTTGCTCGTCCCCACGTCGTGAGGCCAGGAGCTGGATGAAAGTCTGCCCGAACTGCCAGACCAAGTATCCCGACGACGCCAACTTTTGTCCGCAAGAGACCTGCGCGACGCCCACGGGCCCGCGCCGGCTGGACATCATCTCGGAAGCGCCGACCGCGCGCTACGAGCTGGAAGGACAGATTGGCGGCGGCCGCAGCGGCGAGGTGTTCCGCGCCCGCGACACCCAGACCAGCGCCAACGTGGTCTACAAGCGCGTCACCCGCGCCGTGCTGACCTCGCCCGCGGTCGTGGAGCGCTCGCAGCGCGAGCTCAAGCAGCTCCAGCGCGCGCAGAGCCAGCGGATCGCGCGCGTGATCGACTTCGGCAAGGAGCCCGACGGCCAGCTGTTCGTGGTCAGCGAGCTCGCTGACGGCCAGACGCTGGACAAGGTGGTGGCCGCGTCCGGGCCGTTCACGCTCGACCGCGCCAAGAAGATCGCGGCGCAGATCGGCGAGGGGCTGCTCGAGGGGCAGAAGGTCGGGGTCGTGCACCACGATCTCGCCCCCAAGAACGTGCTGGTCGGCGCGGACGATCAGATCAAGCTCATCAACTTCGTCGCGCCCGTGCCGGTCACCGAGACCGTGTTCGGCGTGCCGGAGTACCTCTCGCCCGAACAGGCCGAGGGGAAGCTGGTCGATCAGCGCTCGAACACCTACAGCCTGGGCGGCATCGTGCTGTTCATGCTGACCGGACAGACGCCGGTCGAGGGGGCGAACGCGGGCTCGGTGCTGGACCAGGTGCTCAAGGGGACGGTCGTTCCGCCCAGCCTGCGCGTGCAGGGGCTCAACGCCGAGGTCGATCGCGTCGTCATGAAGGCGATGGACAAGAGCCCCAACCGCCGGCCGCTGACGCTGCGGCAGTTCCTCAACGACGTGGCCGGCATGATGGCCGTGGCGACCACCGCCGACCCGAACAAGGGTGTCGGCTTCGCCAAGACGATGATGTTCGCCGGCGGCTCCGCCGAGGCGCAGAAGCTGGTGAACCAGGCGCTCGCGGCGCGGGCCGAGGCCAACGGGGCCGCTCCACCGGCGACCGGCCCGAACGTGACGCAGCCGATCGCGATGGTCGCCGCCGAGCAGCCGCGCGATCCGAACGCCACGCCGCCGCCGACCGGCGCGCCCGGCCCGCGGCGCACCCACGGCGCGGCGATCGCCGCCACGATGGTCGCCTTGCCGGCGGCCAAGGTCCCGGGGTCGCTGATCCCCGGGGCGGTCACGCGGCCGGGAGACGCGGCCGACAGCGGCTCGATGCAGGCGACGCCGCCGCCCGTCGCAGCGACGCCGCCGCCGGTGTCGAACGCGCCGGCGGGTGGGAACGCCGGTGGGCCCGCCAAGCAGACCGGCGCCGCGGCGTTCCGCGAGACCCTCTGGTTCAAGCAGGGGGACGTCGATCAGATGGTCGCCGACGCGCGCGCCAAGCTCGAGTCGTCGCGCGCCAAGGGCACGCCGGCTCCCGAGCCGGAGCCGCTGCCCACCGAGACCAAGCCGCTCGACGAGCGCTACCGCGACGACGGGTCCGTGTCGGTCGACGATCGCAAGAAGTACTCGCTGCGTCAGGGGGCGACCAGCGCCGCGCTGCCGACGGTGGGCGGCAGCGTTCCCGGCGAGCGGATGAGCGCCGAAGAGATGATGGGCGAGATTGGCGGCGGCAAGCGGACCGCCATCATCGTCGCCGCCGTCGTGGTCGTGGCGGCGATCGTCGTGGGGATGTTCCTGACGTTCCGGGGCAAGCACGTCGCCCAGAGCGCGGCCGCCCTGACGCCGGTGCCGGTCCAGACGCAGCCGACGCCACCTCCACCGCCGCCGGCCCCTCCGCCCGCGGCGCCGGCCGCCGCTCCGGCCCCGGCCGCCGCGGCCCCCGCTGCCGCGGCCCCCGCTGCGCCGGCCGCCGCCGACGACGAGGGAACCGAGGCCGCCGCCGCTCCGAAGAGTCACCCGGCCGCCAAGAAGCACGCCTCGGCCAAGAAGGCCAAGGGCAAGAAGCACCGCTAGGGGCCGGCCGATGAGGGCGCTCTTGCGCGGGGCAGCCGTGGCGGCGTTGCTGGGCTGCGCCTCGACGCCCGCCCCCGTGCCCGCCCGTCCGGCTCCGGCCGCCGGCGACCATGATTCGACGACCGATCGGAGCATCCCCGAGACGTCGCCGGCGCTGGCCGCGTTCGACGTGCCGGCCGCCGAGCTGCCGCCGGGGCTGACATTCGGCCCGGGCGAGCCCGTCTGCGCCTCGGTCCAGCCGGTGACCTTCTACGCGCAACCCGCGACGTTCGGGCTGGTCCCCAAGCCCCGCGCGCGCCGCGCGCTGGTGATGCGCCGCGGAGGACGCGCCGTGGGGAGCGTGCTGCTGTTCGAGTACGGCGCGGGACAGATCCCCGTCGTGCGCCAGTTCCTGGACAGCCTCCTCTGGGGCGAGGAGCGCGCGCCCACGGCCGAGCACCCCGAGCAGGTCGCGGTCGCCGGTGACGTGCTGGCCATCCTCTGCCTCGACGAGCGTGACGACGCGGCCGCCTGGTACACCGACCGTCTGCGCGCCCGGCACGGGGCGCGCCTCCCCAGGAAGTGCCCCGCGCTCGACGCGGTCGCGCGCGAGGCCGCCGAGGCGGGGAACGACAAGGCAGCGACGCTGGCCGCCGTTCACCGGCACGAACAGGAGCTGCTCGCCTGCAGCACGGGGGCCCTGTTCGTCGCCGAGCTCGCGCGCGGAGAGAACGATCTGCCGCGCGCGGAGACGGCCTTCCGGCGGGCGATCGCGCTCGATGCCCAGGGTGACGTGCTGCTGTTCTCGGATGGGCTCTACGCCGCCCACGACGGGCTGGCCCTGGCGGTCGCCATGCAAGGGCGGGCCGCGGAGAGCCTTCCCCTGTTCGAGCAGAGCCTGGCGGTGGCCAAGTCCACCGGCGAGCGCAAGCTGGTCGGCTCGGCCGAGTTCAATCTCGCCTGCGCCTACGCCGAGCTGGGCCGCCCGGCCGAGGCCTCCGCGGCGCTCCAGCGCGCCGTGGCCATTGATTCGAAGTACAAGGAGACCGCGCGGGGCGACGACTCGATCCGCAAGGTGCTGGGTGCCCCCGAGCTCAAGTGGCTCAGCCAGTGAGCAGGCGGTCGACCGCGGCGGCCACCTCGGCAGCCACCTCGGCGACGGTCCCTTGCGCGTCGAGGACGACGGCGCGCGGCTCGGCCGCGCAGAGCTCGCGGTAGCGCGCGGCGACGCGCGCCTGCACCTCGTCGGCGTCGTAGCGCTCGTCGGGCCGTCCGGCGGCGCGGCGGCGGGCAGCGGCCACCGCCACCGGGACATCGAGCAGCAGCGTCAGGTCGGCCCTCCGGAGGTCGCGCCCCAGGCCGGCCACCCACTCGCGCTCCGCCTCCTGCGCCTGGTACGCCAGCGAGGAGAAGAGGTAGCGGTCGGAGACGACATCGGCCCCGGCGGCCAGCGCCGGCTCGATCTCGCGGGTCAGGTGATCGCGCCTGTCGGCGGCGAACAGCAGCGCCATCGCCAGCCCATCGGCCGGCGCGCCGCTGGGCAATCGGTGGCCGCCGAGCAGGATCTCCCGCAGGAGGCGGCCGATCGGTCCCTGGCTCGGCTCGCGCGTGGCGTGCGCGCGTCGGCCGCGCGCGGCGAGGTGCCGTTCGAGCAGACCGAGCTGGGTCGTCGTCCCTGAGCCGTCGATCCCTTCGAGCACGATGAAAAGGGGAGGGGTCATGTCGCGCTTGAGTAAAACGTCTCTCCGATCTACACGACAGGGCGCGGTGGCGAGAAGACGAATCGCGCGACGGCTGGCCCTGGGCCTCCTCCTGATGCTGGCGGCCTCACCGGCATGCCGCCGCTCTCGGGGGCGCTCGGCGGCCCCCAACACCTCGTCCTCGTACATCGACGCGCGCGACGTCCGCTGCGTCGAGCGCCCGGAGGGGTGCATCTGGTGCGAGGGGCGCGGGCCGACGCCGCCGCTGGTCGAGCCCGACGCCATCCCGCCGTCGCTGTGCGACCCCAAGGACCCGGGCGAGTGCGTCGACTTCTGCTCGCGCCTGGCGCCCGAGTGCGCCGTCCCCTGGCGCACGGTGCCGAGCTGCCTCCTGCCGACGGAGCAGGAGTTCCGGCGCGAGGTGTTCCGCCGCGACACCGCCGACCGGCCGGAGGCCATCGTGCAGGGCCGGATCACCGACGAGTCGGCGCGCCGGATCGAAGGGGCCAAGATCCGTGTCTGGTTCCAGGGGACCGACATCCTGGACGACGTCTCGGGCAAGGACGGCAGCTACCGGCTGCGCCTCCGCGCCGGTCCGTTGACGACCTACTCGCTGCGCGTCAGCCACGCGGGCCAGGCCACCGAGATCGCCGACCTGCGCATCGATCGGGCGGGGGTCACGCTCCGCAACTTCCGGCTGGCCCCCGAGTCGACCATCCGCGGGAGGGTGACCGGCTCCGACGGCGAGCCGATCGGCGGCGTGGTCATCCACGCCGTGCGCAGCCCCGACGACCTGGTCGACGCCGGCGGGGCGCAGACCCAGGACGACGGCACGTACGCCATCAACGGGCTCGACGTGAAGCGCTACTTCCTGCGCGCCTCGAAGTTCGGGTGGCTTCCCCAGATGCTCAAGTGGGGGGTGATGGCCCCCGCCACGCGGGTCGGCTTCAAGCTGGTCCGCACCGGCGTCATCGAGGGGCGGGTGCTGGACGCCGACGGGGAGGGGCAGGCCAACGCGACCGTCGTCGCGCTCCCCTCGGCCAGTGGGGGGAACGCCGCCTCGCCGATCATCTGGGCCGCCGACACCGACGGAAAGTTCGCCCAGGACCGGTTCGAGCCGGGGACCTACTACCTCTGGGCCCGGCGCGGGGAGATGCTGGTCTTCCCCCCCGAGAAGATCGAGATCAGCGACGATAACCTCGACGCGCGGATCGAGCTCAAGCTCTCGCACAAGGGGGCGCGCGTGCGGGGCCGCATCATCACGCGCGGCGGCTCGCCGCTCGACCCGGACAGCCGCGCGGTGCTGTTCGGGCAGTCACCGCTGGCGCTGCCGCGCAAGGCGGTGGGGGAGATCGATCACGACGGCGCGTTCGCGGTCGGCGCGCTCTTGCCCGGACGCTACGAGATCTCGGTCCGCGTCGGCACCCGCGTCCTGTCGATCATGACCGGCCCGCGCGAGGTGGAGATCCCGATCGAGCCGGGCGCCACGGTCGATCTCTCCGACACCATCGTCGTCCGCCCGCAAGCCGAGGAGTAGGGGAGTCGGGAAGGAAGATCAGCTCGCGTCGGGTCCCGATTAATGAAGAACGCGCATGCGGGACAGGCAGTCGGCCAGCACGTGGTGGCTCTCGTTCTCGAACGAGGTGAAGCGGACGGCCATCCCCGAGACGGCGCGGCTCTGCCCGGCCAGCGTGTAGTTCATGAAGTAGTGGTTCTTCACCTCGCCGGTGGCCACCACCTCGCCGATGCCGTCGGGCGCCAGGAAGCAGACGCGCACCGAGGCGCCGAGCGGGAGAGGGTCGGGGAGCTCCAGGAAGATGCCGCCCGCCGACACGTTGCGTGCGACGCAGTAGGTCTCGCCGAACAACAGCGACTCGACGCGGACGGTGAACATCTTGTCGAACCGCAGGTGCGCCCGCTGGTCTCGGAGCGACTCGGTCGAAGGGGTGTTCGAGGGGCCTTCCGAAGGGGAATCGAAGTTCGACATGGCACCCATCGTACACTGTCGTCAAATGGAGTCAAAAAACTTACATGTAGGATAAATGGTGCTGAGCGTCAGAACGGTCGGCAAACGGAGGTTGGCCCCGGCGCGGCGGCGGTGACGGCGGACCGACGGACGAGTCGCTCCACGGCGGTCTGCAAGGTCGGCGTCGGCCCCGACTCGAGAGCGTCGCGCGCCCGCGCGCCCGCGCGATTGTCAGAAGAGCTCGCGACGGATTTCTGTCTGCGCGCACGCAGAAAGTTTTGCGCCGATCTTTCAAGCGCGCGCGCGGGGAGCCGATAGCCCTAAACCAGACGCTGCTCTATGATGAGCGCGGGCTCTGCCGAGATGCTCCCCGACGAGAGGACCACCCACCGCAACGAGCTCCCGCTGCCGAGCGACGCCGAAGGGTTGATCGTCGCTCCGGACCGGGCCATCGCCCGCCCTCTGGTCGCGTTCCTGCGCGCGCAGGGGCTGACGGTCCGGACCGCCGAGGACGCCGATTCGGCGTTCGAGGAGGCGCTCCTGCACCCCCCGGACGTGGTGCTGATCGACGACCGCGTGCGGCCGACCGGCAGCGTCGACCTCTGCGCCCGCCTCAAGGACAACGTCCGCACGCACTTCGTGCCGGTGATCATCTGCGCCCTCAACGACCTGCGCAGCTTTCGGCTGCGCGCGCTGGCGGTGGGCGCCGACGCCGTGTTCGCGCCGTCGACGGACGCCCAGGAGCGGCGGGCGCGGCTGTGGGCGCTGCTGCGGACGCGCGCGCTCCACCGGCGCGCCGAGCGCAGCCACCGGACCCAGCAGACGGAGATCGTCGAGCGCCGGCACTGGCTGTCGCACTTCCTGCACGATCTCACCGGGCAGGTCGCGGCGCTGGCGGCGAACGTCGACTACCTCTCCAAGTTCGCGCCGCCGATGGGCGATCCGCGTCGCGGCGACTTCGACGAGAGCGTCTCGGACGCGCGCGGCGTCTTCGATCGCCTCAAGGCGACCATGCGCACCGTGATCGACTACGATCGCTACGAGACCGGGCAGCTGGTCCCGCGCGAGACCCGGATGTTCCTGGGCGAGACGGCGGCCGAGGTCGTCGAGGAGCTGCGCCGCCACGCCGCGATCGCCGACAAAGGGCTGGCGCTCAAGCGCCCCGAGAACGAGCGCGCGCTCTACGGCGACAAGGAGTTGCTGGCGGCCGCGATGCTGAACCTGGGGATGGGGGCGCTGCGCCGCATCCCCTCGCGCGGGACGCTCTCGATCGAGGTCGGCGCCACCGACAGCGGCGTGCGGTTCCGCGCCGTGGCTCCCGGTCCGGCGCTGGCGCTCAACGAACGCATGCGGATCTTCGAGCCCTACAGCCGCCGCGGCAACGGGTCGGCCACCTACGGCCTCGGCCTCGCGCTGGCGCAGGCGGTGATCGGCCTTCACGAGGGGCGAATCTGGGCGGAGGACGTCGACGAGGGGAAGGGGTGCGCGTTCGTGTTCGAGCTCGGCTGGCAGCGAAGCGGCCCGCGACCGAAGCGGGGCGCGGCCGGGGGGCGCCCGGGCGCGCCCGCGGAGCCCAGATGAAGCTGTCGCGGGCGGCGCGCGGGCTGGCCGGCGCTGCGACGCTGGCCCTCTTGCTGATTGTCGCCGGGCGCGCCCGGGCCGGGGTGAGCGTCGAGGACCTCTGCCGCGCGGTGGTCGAGGACCCCAGCTACAAGGTCCGGGTCAGCGCCGCGCTGACGCTCGGGCGGGTGGGGGGCCCGGCGGCCGTGCCGGCGCTCATCAAGGCGCTGTCGGACCAGAACAACTCGGTGCGGGGCATCGCCGCCCAGTCGCTGGGGAAGATCGGGGACCCGGCAGCCAGCGAGCCGCTGCGCGACCTGGCCCGGCGCGACAGCGACGCCTTCGTCAAGTCGCAGGCCACGGCGGCGCTCGCGCTGTTGTCGGGCGGGGGCGGCCCCGGTAAGCGCGCCAAGATCTACCTCGTTTTCGGGCCCTTCACCGGGGGCGTCAAGTCGGCCGGGCCGGAGGCGTCGCGCGTGATCGCCGACGCGCTGACCAAGGAGCTCGGCAAGCTGTCATCGGTGACGCTGTCGCTCAGCGCGTCCGATCAGCACAACTTCGCCAAGTCGGGGATGCTGGGGTTCTTCATCGATGGCAACATCACCAAGCTCGAGGACGTGGGCGGCGGCGCGGCGTCGGAGACGAACTGCGACGTCAAGGTGATGGTCGCCCGCTGGCCCACCAAGAGCATCATCAGCTGGACCAACGCCGGCGCCAGCGTACAGTCGGGCTCGCGCCCCCGCGACAAGGAGAGCGCGCGTCACGACTGCCTGGAGGCCTCGGCCGGGCAGCTGGCCGACGATCTGGGGCATTTTTTCAAGTCGCAAGGCGGATAGATAGAATGAGGCAACAGCAGATGCGGATCGGGAGGGTGTCATGAGCACCAGCGAAGCGGCCGGCGCGCGGCCCGTCTACAAGCGCAAGATGCGGAACTACCTGCTCGACGTCGGGCTGCAGCTCCGTTACACGCTCACGATCGTGGTGGTCGCGGTCTTCTTGACCGTGGGCCTCGGGTTCAAGATGTACCAGGCGACGCGCGAGATCTCGCGCATCATCCTGTTCACGGGGCTCGCCGACCCGGCCACCGCCAACGAGCTGCAGAAGCAGTTCGCCAACAGCGACCGCATCGTGCTGTGGGGGATCATCGGGTTCGGCATCGTGCTCGTGCTCTCGATCAGCGCCGTCGGCATCCTCATCACCCACAAGGTGGTGGGCCCGCTGTACAAGATCTCCAGCCTGATGGGCCGCGTGCGCGACAACCGGATGAGCCCGGCGCCGGCCGGCCTGCGCAAGGGCGACGAGCTGCAGGACTTCTACACCGGGTTCCGCGAGATGCACGAGGCGGTGCGCGCGCGCGTCATCGAGGACGTGAACGTGGTGGGCGCGGCCGTGGCGGCGCTCGAGACCAGCGGCGCGGCGAGCACGCCGGCCGTGCAGCGCGCGCTCGACGAGCTCCGCCAGCTGAAGAAGCGCAAGGAAGACAGCCTCGAGGCGCCGAACACGGGCGACCCCCGGGCAGTGTAATCGGGACCCTGCGAGGTCCCGCGCCCCCGCGAGGCTCAGCCGCCGCGGCGGGTCTGGGCGGCGCTGACCAGGCAGAGGCCGTGCAGGAAAAGGCCGGGCAGGAAGCAGCAGGCGTAGCCCATGAGCGTGGTCGCCATCCAGGCGACGCCCGCGCCGGCGCGCCCCGCGTAGATGTGGCCGGCACCCGGGATCAGCATGGACAACATGACGGCGGTCACCGGGCTGGGCCGTGGCCGCAAGGTCAGGAAGAACGAATCACCGGTCGAGATCGGCGGCGGACCCACCGCCAGGTCGGTCCCGGCGTGGGTCGCGATCGGCTTGCGACCCGGGTAGATGTACTCGACCACGCCCGCGGTGTTGGTGCGCACGTTCAGCGTGCCGTGCTCCACCATCCGCGCGAGGTGCTTTTCCGCGGTGCGCACCGAGATCCGGCCCAGGTAAGCGACGTGCGCCGCGGTCACCGGGACATCGGTCTCGAACAGCACCTTCAAGACCAGCTGTTCGAACTCGTCGAAGTCCATCGGGCTACGACTTTAGGGTAGCACAGGGGTCCCGCGCGAAGCACGCCCGTCTTTCTTCGAAATTCGGACCGGCCCGGCGCGTTCACCGGGGAGGCGGCCCTCCGTGCTTTCCTTCGCGCCCGGGCTCAGGTACTGAGCCAATCGGCCGAGATGTAGTCCTCGAGCCGGGTGGGCACATCCACCTTCAACAACTCACCAAAGAAAGAAGAAGCGAACGTGAACATCCGGAGATTGACTTGCTTGGGAGCAGCAGGCCTGCTGGCGGCCGTCGTCGGCTGCGGCGGCAGCAGCGGTGACAAGGGGACGGGCGGGGCGACGGGGAAGGGCGGCACCGGGGCGGGGACGGGGAGCGGCGGGACGACCGGCACGGGCGGGACGACCGGCACGGGCGGCGGCGCCCAGACCAGCGACTACTCGTTCAGCTTGGCGCCGACCGCGCTGTCACTGCCGCTCGGCGGGACGCAGACCGTCGCCGTCAGCATCGACCGAGACACCGGGAGCACCACGTTCACCAGCCCGATCACGTTCTCGCTGCTGGTCCCCAACAGCGTCACCGGTACGGGTGTGACCGCGCAGTTCACGCCGAACCCGGCCACCGCGGCGACCACCAGCCTGATGGTCAACATCGGGACGACGGGCATCGTCGCCGGCACCTACACGCTGGAGGTGGTTGGTACCTCCGGAGCCGACACCTTCACCGTCAACCTGCCCCTGACCGTCACCTCGGCCGCGAACACCACGCTGCTGATCGACAACGACGGCAGCGCCAACAACGGCGACCCGTCCGACACGACGCTCCCGCAGTCGACGTCGGATACGCTGTTCGCCTCGCTCCTGCAGGGCGAGAGCATCGGCTTCAACACCTTCGTCTGCGATCAGACGACGGCGGGCGCGACGGCCGCCGACCCGAGCCTCTCGACGATCATGAACTACTCGACGATCGTCTGGTACACGGGCGCGGCGTACGGCAACAGCGTGACGATGTCGCCCAGCCAGGAGGCCATCCTCGAGGGCTGGCTCGACAGCGGGAACAAGACGCTCTTCGTGTTCTCCGAGAACCTGATCTACGACAACGGCCAGGCCTACTGGAACGAGGGCGAGCCCGACGAGTTCCTGGCCAGCTACGTGGGCGCCGCCGGCGACGCCGCCGACGGGGACCTCGACCACGTGACCTACACCGGCACCGGCGCCGCCGGGACGCCGTTCGCCAACGAGGCCTTCCACGTGATCATGGACTCGCCGATCGCCAGCTCGGCCGACGTCATCAACCCGGCGGCGGGCACCGACACCCTGGTCACCGTGGTGGAGAACCCGGCGCAGCAGCTGACCGCTGCCACCGCCGTTCCGGCGGTCGTCGGCCGCAAGCACGTGGGCCAGATGGCGACGTCGACCGTCGTCTACGTCGGCATGCCGATCGAGGACATCCTCAAGACGACGAACAACAACACCAACGCCGACCTGTTCCACGCGGCGCTGGTCTACGCCGGCATCAAGGCGCAGTAGGCGCGCCGGGCGCCGCACGCGGCGCCGACAAAGGCCCTCCGTCGCCGAATGGGGACGGGGGGCTTTCGTTTATCCGGCCTCCGGCACCGGGCGCGGCCAGATCTGGCGTTAGTTGACGGAATATTTCTTATCGGACAAATCGGTAACGGTGGGTGGATGGTCTGGATCGCGGCTCGAGGACGCGAGCCGCGCACGACGTATAGACTTCACAAATGTTGCAGCTTCCACCCGACCTCGCTCAGCAGGTGACGACTGCCCTGGCTGAGGACGTCGGCGGCGGCGATGTCAGCGCTCAGCTGGTCCCCGCCGCACAGCGGGTCACGGGTAAAGTCATCACCCGTGAGGAGGCGACCTTGTGCGGCCGCCCTTGGGTGACCGAGGTATTCCGTCAGCTGGATCCGGCTGTCCAATTGACCTGGCATGCCGACGACGGCGACCGCGTTACTGCGAATCAAACTCTGTTTGAGATCGCAGGCCTGGCCCGGCCCGTTCTCACCGGTGAGCGCACTGCGCTCAACTTCCTCCAGCTCCTTTCCGCGACAGCGACCGCCACTCGCCGCTATGTAGATGCGATCGCGGGAACCCGCTGCGCAATTCTGGATACGCGAAAGACGGTCCCAGGACTACGGACGGCGCAGAAATACGCGGTGTTGTGCGGCGGCGGCCAGAACTACCGCATCGGGCTCTTCGACCAGGTGCTGATCAAGGAAAACCACATCGCCGCCGCCGGCTCCCTGACGGCCGCAGTGGCAGCAGCCCGCCTCGCAGCCGGTTCACGCAAGGTGGACGTGGAAGTGGAAACGATGGAGGAGTTCGAGGAGGCGCTGCGCGCAGGCCCGGACATCATCATGCTCGACGAATTCAGCCTGGCCGACACGAGGGCCGCGGTAGCGCTGAACGACTCTAAAGGCCATCGGGTCACAATCGAAGCATCGGGCAGCGTGACGCTGGAGACCGTCCGCAGCGTCGCAGAAACCGGCGTCGACTACATCTCGATCGGTGGCATCACCAAACACGTCCGCGCCGTGGAACTGTCAATGCGGTTGGCATTCGCCTCTTGAGCAACAGCCGACTTCATCGGAGGCATACGACGGGCGCCGCCTGCCCTGACCCGCCCTAGCCCGTCTCGGCGTCGTCGGCGAGGTAGGCGGCGAGCCCCGTCTCCCAGGTCGACAGCGTGTCGAGCCCGAGCGCGCGCAGGGCGCGGTTGTCGAGGATGGCCCGTCGGGGCCGCGGAGCGGCCAGGGTCAGCGCCGCGCTAAGGACCGCCTCGACGCGCCCCTCCGGCAACCCGAGATGCGCGGCGATCCGGCGGGCGAACTCGGCCCAGGTCGTCTCTCCTTGGGCCGTGCAGTGGTAGAGGCCGAAGTGGTCGGTGCGCGCCAGCGCGGCGGACAGACGCGCCGGCTCGCGGACCCAGGTCGGCGAGGCGCGGCGGTCGCGATCGACGCGCAGGGTCTCGCCGGCGCGCAGCCGGCGCAGCATCGCCGAGGCGAAGTTTCGGCCGCCGCGCCCGTAGACGCAGCCGACCCGCAGGATGAAGTGGCGGGCGTTGGCGGCGGCGACCCGCGCGTCGCCGGACACCTTGCCGCGCGCGTAGCTCCCCTGCGGCGTCGGCGGGTCGCGCTCGTCGTACGGGCGCTCGAGGGTTCCGTCGAAGACGAAGTCGGTCGAGTAGTGGACCACGGCGGCGCCGACGGTGGCGGCCGCCCGGGCGACGTTCTCGGCCCCCTGCCCGTTCACCGCCAGCGCCAGCTCGGGTTCGGTCTCCGCGGCGTCGACGTTGGTGTAGGCGGCGGCGTTGAACACGGCCGCGGGGCGCGTCTGCTCGCACAGCGCGCGCACGGCCGCCGCGTCGCGGATGTCGCAGGCGGCGTGCGGCGCGGCGACGAGGCGCCACCCCGCGCGCGGCAGCTCGTCGCACAGCGCGCCGCCGACGAGGCCGCCCGCGCCCAAGACCAGCGCGATCGGCCCCGCCTCGGTCATCCCGGCGCTCAGGCGCTCGGCTTGCGCCCGCCGAGCGTGAGGCGCACGTCCTCTTCGTCGGCCTTGACCATCATCTCGATGAGCTGCTTGAAGGTCACCTTCGGCTTCCAGCCGAGCGCCTTCATCGCCTTGCCGGCGTCGCCGTGCAGGTGGTCGACCTCGGTCGGGCGGAAGTAGCGCGGGTCGATCTCCACGAACTTCTTCCAGTCGAGATCGAGGACGCCGAACGCCACGTCCAGCGCCTCGCGCACCGAGTGCGACTCGCCGGTCGCCACCACGTAGTCGTCGGGCTTGTCCTGCTGGAGCATCAGCCACATCGCCTCGACGTAGTCGCCCGCGAAGCCCCAGTCGCGCTTGGCGTCCAGGTTCCCGAGGTAGAGCTTCTTGTCGAGCCCGTGCTTGATGCGCGCGGCGGCGCGGGTGATCTTGCGGGTGACGAACGGGATCCCGCGGCGCGGCGACTCGTGGTTGAACAGGATCCCGCAGGAGATGAACATCCCGTAGGCCGCGCGGTAGTTCTGGCACAGCTGGTGAGCGAACACCTTGGCGCAGGCATAGGGGCTCTGCGGGGCGAACGGCGTCGCCTCGCTCTGCGGCGGCGCGGCCGAGCCGAACATCTCGCTGGACGACGCCTGATAGAAGCGGACGGTCTTGTCCTGACCGGACTCGCGGATCGCCTCCAGCAGGCGGAGCGTGCCGAGCGCGACCGTCGAGGCGGTGTACTCCGGGACGTCGAAGCTGACGCGCACGTGGCTCTGGGCGCCCAGGTTGTAGATCTCGTCGGGCTTCACGCTGCGCAGCACCCGGTTCAGCGAGCTGGCGTCGTCGAGGTCGCCGTAGACCAAGCGCAGCTTGTAGTCGGCGGCGTGCGGGTCCTGATAGATGCCGTCGAGACGCTCGGTGTTGAAGGTGCTCGAACGGCGGACGACACCGTACACTTCGTATCCCTTGGCGAGCAGCAGCTCGGCCAGGTACGACCCGTCCTGCCCGGTGACGCCGGTGATGAGCGCGCGTTTCATCGGTTCTCGATCTCCTTTTGGTGAGTTTCGTAAAATTCGACGCTGGCGCGCAGGCCGACGTCGAACGGCGTCCGGGCCACGAACCCGAAGCGCTCGCGGGCCCGCGTGACGTCGAGTCGCCGCCGCGGCTGTCCGTTCGGCTTGCTGGTGTCCCAGACGAAGCGGCCCTCGTAGCGCGCCGCCTTGGCGATCTTGGTGGCCAGGTCGCGGATGGTGATCTCCTCGCCGTTGCCGAGGTTCACCGGGTCGCTCGAGTCGTAGCGCTCGGCGGCGAGGAGGATCCCCTCGGCGGCGTCCTCGACGTAGAGGAACTCGCGCGTCGCCGAGCCATCACCCCACAGCGTCACCTCGGGCTCGCCCCGCATCCGGGCGCCGACGAACTTTCGGATCATGGCCGGGATGACGTGCGAGGACTCGAGGTCGAAGTTGTCGCGCGGTCCGTAGAGGTTGACCGGGAACAGCACGACGCTGTTCATGCCGTACTGCTGCCGGTACCCCTCCGACTGGACCAGCATCATCTTCTTGGCCACGCCGTACGGGGCGTTGGTCTCCTCGGGATAGCCGTTCCAGAGATCGTCCTCCTTGAACGGCACCGGGGCGAACTTCGGGTAGGCGCAGATGGTGCCCAGCGCCACCAGCTTGGGGACGCCCGCCAGCCGGCACTCCTCGAACAGCTGCAGCCCCATCATCGCGTTCTCGAACAGGAAACGCCCGGGGTTGGCGCGGTTGGCGCCGATGCCGCCCACGCGGGCGGCCAGGTGGATGACCATGTCGGGCTTGCTGTCGGCCAGCAGGCGGCGGCAGGCGGCCCGGTCGACCAGATCGTACGCCGCGGAGCGCGGCACGGTCACCGAGGCGCCGGCGGCGCGCAGCCGCTCGACGACGAAACTGCCGAGAAATCCAGCCCCGCCCGTGACGACGACGCGCCGGTCGCTCCAAAAACTGCTCATGGAGCGCGGAATCTATCCGCAACCGATTCCCGGCGCTACTGCGGATCGGGGCCTGTCGGACCCAGCGCCGAGCGAGCGGACAGCTTCCCCGCCGCCACCTCGGCGCCCAGCGCCGTCAGCTCGGGGAGCGCGGCTCCCGGGTCGGCGGTCGGGGGTCGGACCCCTCCGGGCTTGACCGTCGCGCCGTAGGTGGTGATGACGAAGATCCGGATCACGTCGGCCCGCTCCGCCGGGAGCGCGCGGCCGTAGGCCTCCACGAGGTCGCCGATGTCGCGCGGCGGCCGCCCCTCCAGCACGGCGCGCCCCCAGGCCGAGAGCAGCTTGGCCTGGAAGTTCCGGAACGGCCCCAGCACCGCGGCCGGGCTGACCCCGTCGGGGACCCGGTCGGTCACGAACGGCGCGTAGACCTCGGGCGGCGCGACCTTGCGCCCGACCGTCTTCGACTGCGCCAGCCGGTAGAGCACCGTCGCCGCGACGCCGGGATCCCCCAGCAGGTCGGCGGCCGACCGCGGGGCGCCGTCGGCGCCGAGGACGTAGCGGTTCTCGCGAACGGCCGAGAAGAGGGCGCGTTGCTCGCTGGTGCCGGCGTTGGCGGGCAGCGTCCCGGCCGGCCCCTCCCCCATCCGCCATTCGCGCGCGATCACCTCCAGCGACTGGGCGTAGCCCTCGAGCAGCGGCCGCGGCGGCGGCGAGGGCGCCCCGGCGGCCACGCGCGCGGCCGCCTCGTACCCGATCAGCCCGGCCAGCGTCTGGGGCAGCGCCCGATCCTGGTCCGGGTAGGCGGGGAGCGCGATCCAGGCGACGTCGGGGTGCTCGTCCGCGCCGCCGAACATCCCCTTGAGCGCCAGGCCCCTGCCCGTCTTGTCGCCCACGGCGCTCCCCACCACGAAGGCGGTCGGCTGGGCCGCCTCGGCGCGGTCGGCGTCGGGGAACCGCTTGCCGCCGACGTTCGCGTCCCGCACCAGCTGCTTGGCCAGGTAGTCGGTGCGCAGCACCTCGCTGGCGAACCCCACCGTCAGCTGGCGGTAGAGCGGCTCGGCGCGCGGGTCGTCGGGCGCCACCGGAGCCACCAGGGGGAACCGCGTCGGGCCGCGTCCCGCGCCGGCGGACGCCTCGATGGGCGCGTAGACCGAGAACGAATCGGCGGGCCCCAGCGCCTTGTCGCGGTGGCAGCCCACCGCCAGCACGAGCAGCCCGAGAGCCCCGAGGACCCTGGCCATCTCCCTTGCCATCTTGCGGGGAGAGTACGCCCTACCCGCGGCCGCCGTCACTGAAACCGCGCCGATTGGGCGGGCTCGCAATAACGGTGCAGAAGCCGGGTCAGGGCGTCGAAGTCGACCGGTTTGTAGAGGACGGTGACGTCCTCGCGGACGCCGATCATCTGGTCGTTGGCCGCGGTCATGATCACCCGCGGGATGGAGGCCAGCTTGGGCGACTTCTTGATGACCTTCAGCAGCTCGACGCCGTTCATCTCGGGCATGAACAGGTCGATCAGCATGAGCGCCGGGACCTCGTCCTCGAGCAGCGAGAGCGCCTCTCGGCCGTTCCCGGCGCAGAGCGCCCGGTAGCCGCTGTCCTCGACCACGTCGTTGATCGTCAAGGCCACGTCACGGTCGTCCTCGACGATGAGCACCGCGGGGCGCGGCGTCGGGGTCGGGCCGGGACCGGCGGACGACGGTTTCATGGCCATTGGATTCACTGTTCGCTTCGAGGACTCTATAGATCCGAGATCGGCAGGGATCAATGCTCCCGAACGTAAAAGCTGAAGCGTGACCCCGGCCTGATTCGAACAGGCGACCTACGGTTTAGGAAACCGCCGCTCTATCCACCTGAGCTACGGGGCCAATCCTGCTCGCGGCGGCTTTTCTTTAGCACGAAGCGGCCCGGGACCGATCCGCATTCAAGTCCCGTTCCCGGCCCGACGATGGAAGAGCAGAGGGCCCGAGGTCGGACAAGGACGTCGATGTCGTCGCCCCGTCAAAATTGTGCCAGCGACCGAAGCCACGATAAGATATCGGGAATCCTCGGAGACGCCGGCGGCCGCAACCACGAGACATGTCTAGGGGCGACAAACGGTGGATCATCGCCGGCGCTGTGGTGGTGCTGGCGGGGCTGGGCTGGCTCGGGCTGCGCGACCGGACCGGTGCGCGCCGACACGGCCCCGAGCAGGCCCAGGGCGACGGCGACGGTTTCCAGGGGTTCTCGTCCCGTCCCTTCTCGTCCTCCCAGGCCGGGCCGGCCGCGCCGGTCCCCGAGACGCCGGAAATGATTGAGCAGGAGGTCGGCGCGGCGATGGGGCGTTGGCGCACCGCGATCCTGGTCAAGGATGCGCGGGCGGTGGTGGCGCTCGACCTGATGTTCCGTGGGACGCCCGAGCGGTACCTGCCCGCGCTGGCCAGGAGCGCCGAGACCGACGCGGACGACCGGGTGCGCGCCTTCTCGACCCGGGTCCTCGGCAAGCTCAAGAACGCCGACGAGACGCCGCTTTACCAGCGCCTGCTGGGCGACAAGAGCCCTTACGTACGCCAGAACGCCGCCTGGGCGCTGGGAGAGCTGGGGGCGGCCGCGTCCCCGGCCGTGGCGGAGCTCCAGAGAGCCAGCACCCGGGATCCCGCGACCGACGTCCGCGCCGCCGCCCGGGACGCGCTCGGAAAACTTTGAGACGAGATCGGAAACAGAAACGTGGCTGACAAATCCAAACGCAAACCGGCCCGGCCCGCCAAGAAGACCTGGCAGAAGCCGCGCATGAAGAGCGGACGGCTGTTCGAGTCCAACAGCCTGGCCTGCGGTAAGAACGGGCCCGGCATGGATTCCTGCGAGCAGTTCCCGAAGACGTCATGAGCAAGGCACCCTCCGCGCATCCCCAGAAGCTCGCGCTGTCGATCGGCGGCCTCGTCGCCGTGGTCGAGCTCGAGGGCGTTCCCGCCGTGTTCCTCGAGCAGGTGCGGGCCCGCTACGGCGCCTTCCTGCTCCCGCCTGGCGACTGGGCCACGCCCGACGTCAGCCTGCGGTTGAAGCTGGTGCCGCTGCCGCCGCCGGGCGCCTCGGCGGCGAAGCGGCTCCGCGCCACCGAGGCGCGTCCGTTGAAGGTCGACGTTCGCGGGAAGGCCATCGCCGCCCAGCGCTGGGACTTCGACGTCCGGTTGACCGGGCGGTCCGGCCGCGGTGCGGGCCTCGCGTATCGGGGCGAGGGGCGCTGCGAGGCGAGCCCGTTCGCGCTCGACTGCGTGCTGCGCGTGCTGTTCGCCACCCTGCTCCCGCGCGTGGGCGGGATGCTGATCCACGGCTGCGGCCTCCGGCACGCGGCGGTGGGCGTGATCTTCCCCGGCGTCAGCGGGGCCGGGAAGACGACGCTGGCCCGCAAGGCGCCCGACGCGGACGACGTCCTGTCGGACGAGATCGTGGCGGTCCGCCGGCTCGACGACGGCTGGCGTGTGTTCGGCACGCCGTTCTGGGGGGACTTCGCGCGCGGGGGGATCTCGATGCGCAGCTGGCCGCTGCGCACGGTCGCCTTCCTGCACCAGGCGCGCGAGGTGGCGATGACGCCCATCACCTCGTCGGACGCGACGCTGCGGCTGCTCGGCTGCTTCCTGGCCTTCGCCACCGATCGCGCCTCGATCGAGCTGAGCCTGGCGGTGGCCGTGCGGCTCTGCGCCGAGGTCCGCTCGGTCCAGGCCAGCCTGACGCGCACCGCGCCGACCGCCACGGTGTTCCGCAAGCTCACCCCCCACCTCGGCCCCGAGGTGACGCGCAAGGTGCCGCCGGCGAACGCGCGCGAGCTCATCTCCGAGTTCCGGGCGCTCCTGCGCAAGCAGCGCTCGTACACCTTCCGGCCGAAGGGCGCGGCGGCTGGGGGCTGGCTCAAGAGCGGCGACGCCCTGACCGTCGAGACGCCGGGCGCGGGCGCCCCTCTGGGCGAAGGCGACGTCCTGCTGTCCTGGATTCCGGGGCCGACGCCCGACGAGGACGCCCTCGCCTGCCAGCGCCTCCCCGCCGGGGGCCTCGCCGCCGCGGCGCTGAGAGGCGCGGTCGGTGAGGTCCTGGGTCGCGTGGCGCTGGTGGCGCGCGACGGCCGCCGGCTGCCGCTGACGGGACGCGTCGGCGACCTGGCCCGCAGCTTCGGGCCGCTGGTGGCGTTGCCCATGCTCAGGATGGCGGGACGATGACCTACCAGCGCGACCTCGGACTGCCGTTTCAGACGCTGGACGAGGAGACGATCGTGGTCGACCCGCGCACGCGCGAGGTCCACCTGCTGAACGACACCGCGGCCAGAATCTGGGAGCTCCTCGCCGCGGCGCAATCCGTCGACGAGCTCACCCGGGCGCTGGGCGAGGAGTACGAGGCCCCTGCTGACGAGCTGCGCGCAGGCGTCGAGGAGCTCCTGGCGGGCCTCGGCGGCAAGGGGTTGCTGGCCGCCGCCGGGACGCGCTGAGCGTGGCGGCTCCTCCCACGGAAGCCGGGCCTCGCTGCAGCGACGACGCGCTGGTCGGCGTGGGCGATCACGCGGTCGTCAGCCGGATCCAGAGCCAGGCCTACGCGCGCATGGTCCCGCTGAACGTGTCGCTCGAGCTGACGCTCAAGTGCAACATCCGCTGCCTGCACTGCTACAACTTCGACCGCGACGGCGACGGTCCCGCCAGCTGCTCGGGCGGCGCGGGCGCGCCGGCGCCCGAGCTGTCGCTGGAGGAGATCTTCCGTGTGCTCTCCGAGCTGCGCGCCGCCGGGACGCTGTTCCTCTCGCTGACGGGCGGCGAGGTGCTGAGCTCGCCCCACCTCTTCCCGGTGCTCGACCGCGCGCTCGAGCTGAACCTCGCCGTGCAGTTGCTGAGCAACGGGACGTTGCTACGCCCTGGCGTGGCGGCGCGGCTCGCCGGCTACCGCAACCTGCTCGGCGTCAGCATCAGCCTCTACGGCGCGACGCCCGAGGTCCACGACTCCGTCACCCAGATCCGCGGCTCCTGGCGGCGCACCATGGACGGCGCGGCCCGGCTCAAGGCCCAGGGCGTGGCGGTGCGGCTCAAGCTGATCGTGATGCGCCCCAACGTGCACGAGGTGGCCGCCATGCGGGCCCTGGCCGACGCCGCCGGGTACCCGTACCTCCTCGACCTGACGGTCACGGCGCGCCACGACGGCACGCGCGGCAGCCTCGCGCTTCGGATCACCGACGACGAGCTCGCGGCGCTGTACCGCGGCTCGCTGCGCGACCTCCTCCCGCGGGGGGACCGCGTCGTCGACGAGGCGGCGTTCCCCTGCAACTGCGCCCGCGGCAACTGCGCGATCTCGGCGCGGGGCGACGTCTTCCCCTGCGTCTCGGTCCCCTGGGCCGCGGGCAACGTCCGGGCGCAGCCGTTCGGGGAGATCTGGCGCCGCTCGCCGGTGTTCCAGCGCATACGCGGGCTCGAGATCGCCGACTATCCCGCCTGCGCCCCCTGCCCCGACAAGGCGTTCTGCTCGCGCGACCGCGGCGCCGCCTACAACGCGTCCGGCAGCTACACGGGGACCGACCCGTTCGTCTGCGCGGCGGCGGGCGTGGCGCGGACCGTCGCCGAAGAGGACGCGCGGGGGGCGGCCGCCGGCGCCTCGCACGTCGACGTGCGGCTGCCGCTGGCGGTTGCGGGCGCGCGCTGATCTGGATTTGCCGGCGGGGCGTCGCCAGATTTATCGTCGGCCGCGAAGATGCCTCCCCTGACCCAGGTCGTCGAGATCAAGCGCACCCTCGCCGGCGGTGAAAAACGGTTCGAGTGCTTGCGCCTGGCGGGCAACGCGACGCACGCCGTGCTGCTGTGGATCGCGCGCGAGCCGATGCACGTCCACGGGGTCGACCTGCCGGCCGGGACCGTCAGCTTCGGGCACTTCTGGACCGACCGCTACTTCAACGTCTATCACTGGCTCGACGCCGGCCGGCAGACGATGGGCTACTACTTCAACATCGCGGACCGCACGCGCATCGCGGCGGGCGAGCTCGAGTGGCGCGACCTGGTGATCGACGTCCTGGCCACGCCGGCGGGACGGCTGGACGTCCTCGACGAGGACGAGCTGCCGGCCGAGGTCGAGCCCGAGGCGGCGGCCCACATCGAGGCCGGTAAGTCCGCCGTGCTCGGCGCGCTGGGGGCAATCACCGCCGAGGTCGAGGCCGCCTCGCGCGCGCTGTTCCCGCTGGTCTATCCGAACCCAGGCTAGCCGCCCGACAGCCCGAACGTCACGGCCTCGCGTCGGATCGCGGCCAGCCGGAACCCGGCCACCAGGTCGGCGGCGGTGGCCGCCTGCCACGGCGGCGCGAACCCCGCCGAGCCGGCCAGCCCGGCCACCACGGCCTCGGGCGGAATGCCCCGCGCCCGCAGCGCCGCGAGCGCCACCGGGCGGGTCCGCTTGGCCAGCCGCTCCCCGTCGGGCGTCAGCACCAGCGGCACGTGGGCGAAGCTGGGGGCGGTCAGCCCCAGCGCGCGGTAGAGGGCGATCTGCCGGGGCGTCGAGGAGAGGAGGTCGTCTCCCCGGACGACGCGCGTCACCTCCATCGCCGCGTCGTCGACGACGACGGCCAGTTGGTAGGCGGCGGTCCCGTCGGCGCGCCGGAGCACGAAGTCGTCGATGCCGTCAGGCTCTGCGGCGACGGGCCCGCGGAGCTCGTCGACGAAGTCGACCCGCTCGCCGCGGCCGGCGAACCGGACCACGGGCGCCCTCCCCTGGGCCGCCGCGCGCGCCGCGACCGCCTTCGGATCGGCCTCGCGGCAGGTCCCCGGGTAGCGCGCCTCGCCGTCCTGCTCGTGCGGGGCGCTGGCCGCCCGGGCCACGTCGGCGCGCGAGCAGGCGCACAGGAACGCCCGGCCCGAGGCCAGCAGGCGATCGATGGCCGCGTCGTAGCGCGCGGTCCGTTCGCTCTGCCGGTAAGGTCCGAACGGACCCCCGCGGTCGGGACCCTCGTCCCAGTCCAGCCCCAGCCAGCGCAGGTCGTCGAGTTGCTGCGCCTCGGCCTCCGGCTGGACCCGGGCCCGATCGAGATCCTCGATCCGCATCAGGAACGCCCCGCCGGCCGCCCGCGCGTCGAGCCAGGCCAGCAGCGCGGTGCGCGCGTTCCCCATGTGCAGCTGCCCGGTCGGGCTGGGGGCGAAGCGGCCGCGGACGGACATCGGCAAGGGCTCGGTCGTTCCGTCAGTAGACGATCAGGGACTCGACCTGCGCGCCGGCCAGGCGGTCGCGGCCCTTGAGCAGGCCCAGCTCGACCACGAAGGCGATCGCCGCGACCTCGGCCCCCAGCTCGCGAACCAGCTCGACCGTCGCTTGCGCCGTGCCGCCGGTGGCCAGCAGGTCGTCGACGATCGCCACCCGGGCGCCGCTCACCACGGCGTCGGCGTGCATCTCCAGCGTGTCGCTGCCGTACTCGAGCGCGTAGCTGCGCCGCGCGATGCGGAAAGGGAGCTTCCCCGGCTTGCGCACCGGTACGAACCCGATCCCCAGCGCCGTGGCCACCGGCGCGCCGAAGATGAACCCGCGCGATTCGACCGCCAGGATCACCTCCGGCCGGTGGGGCGCGAGCCGCTCGGCCAGGAGCGCCACCGTGTCGCGCAGGACCGCGCCGTCGCCCATCAGCGGCGTCAGGTCGCGGAACAGGATCCCCGGCTTGGGGAAGTCGGGGATGTCGCGCACGCGGGCCCGCAGGCCGGAGAGCCGCGGATCATCTGGCGGGCGCGCGCTCATCGCGCGGCCTCGAGCGGAGGGAGGTAGCTCATCGGGTCTCGTGGAATTTGCCCGCTTCGGACCTCGAAGTGCAAGTGGGGGCCGGTGGCGTGCCCGCTCTGCCCGACCAGCGCGATCCGATCGCCCGCCCGCACCGGCTGGCCCTGCGAGACCAGGAGCGTCGAGTTGTGGGCGTAGGCGGTCAGCAGATCGCCGGCGTGCTTGATGACGATCAGGTTGCCGTACCCGCGGATTCCGTTCCCGGCGTAGACGACCTTGCCGTCCGCCGCGGCGAAGACCGGGGTCCCGGTCGGCGCGGGCAGATCGATCCCCTCGTGCTGCTTCCCCCACCGCCCGCCGAACGGCGATCCGATCACCACCGGGACGATCGCCAGGGGCCAGCGGAGCGCCGGCGGCGGCCCCGGCGGCGAGGTGGTCTCCGGCGGGGCGACGGCCGGCGGCGCGGTCAGGACGAACAGCAAGGCCCCCGGCTTGACCTGGTCGTCGCGCTCGATCCCGTTGAGCTCGCGCAGGTCTTCGACCGGGACGCCCGCCGCGCGCGCGATCAGCTCCAGGGTCTCGCCCGGGGCGACCACGTACCAGTGTCCGGGCGGGGTCTCGGGGTGCATCGGCGGACGGCCGGCGTGACACCCGACGCCGACCAGCGGCAGCGCCATCGTGGAGACGGCGCCGACGACGGCGGCGATCGCCCGGGCCGCGGCGTGAAGCCGCTCAGGCCGCCGGCGCGCCCCCACCGACTCCGAACCGGCCCAGCAGGTCGACATACCGGCAGCGCGTGTCGTACGAGGTCGTGAACTCGTCGCCG